>Ga0247810_10000013_pt1 | contig 334403 bp, 314 predicted proteins | sample UWRJL119311C1_FD_179918 | JGI IMG/M metagenome (GOLD analysis project Ga0247810, IMG submission 179918) | Plant litter microbial communities from Arlington Agricultural Research Station in Wisconsin, United States - UWRJ-L119-311C-1 | ecosystem: Environmental > Terrestrial > Plant litter >...
CGTCCGAGATCTGAGAACATCTGGGATGCAACCATCTCCAAAACTTGAATGTGCCCGATACCGTTCTGCTTGCTCGTTGGACCACGCTCCACGATGGGCAATTGTTGGTGGTGATCGGTGCATATACTTGATGTCATTCAAAGTCCGAACACTTACATGGAAGGTCGGTGATATAACAAGATATCGGTCGGCACCAACAAGGAAAGATATGCTTCTTCCTTACTTACTTACATACAATATATTTCACATGGATTCCAAATCCCACCCACGAAACCCCCGTTGATCTTTTTTGATTTTCTATTCATAGGTCCCGCGAATGCACAGGTGCAGTGCCGGTATCGTATCCGTGAGAATTACCAATATATCATTCATACCAGAAGAAAGGTCCCTGGAAAACCTGATTGTGGATCGTTTGTGGCTGTGAATGAATATTGGAACAAGTTTGGTCAAGAATGAATGCGACGTATTGGGTTTGCCACTGCAGGAGATAAGGCTTAGAGAAGATATGGGATTACTTGTTCGAGCGGGTAGAGTGTGAGAGTGTTTTTTTTTGGTATGGTAGCTGTATAACTTGTAAAATGATGTAAAGCCGATATGTCAGCTGACTAGGCGTTTCGCTAAAAAAAAGTCTAAGGTTAGCTCAAAGCTCGAGGGGGGGACCTCACCTCCTGCCTGTACCAGTTCCTTTGCTTGGGCGAATGTGCACCATCGCAAACTCACCATGACATCCCCGAAACCATTAACCCCCTTCCGCAAAGCCTGGCTGAACTGGAAGTCTCTCCACCTCCCGTGGCGGAAGAGGTTCCTCGTTGGTACGTTCCCCGCCCCCTTCCCATTGCCCTCCATCTACCTACCCTACATGTTCGGTTTTTAGAAAGTCCTCCTTTCTAACCGCTTATCCTCTTTTTCTCCAACAGGCCTCGATCTCCAAGGCAACACCTTCTGGGAGTTTCGCGACACGCTCTCCTCGCACCAGCACGGCCGCATGCGGCGCATCGTGCACTACCCGCGCGAGACGCACTACAGCGACGTCAAGATCAGCCCGCAGTGGCACCAGTGGCTCAAGCATGTGCGCGCCGACGCGCCCTCCATCCAGGAGCAGAGCTTGGATCTCGTGCGCCAGCGCAACCTGAAGGTACTGGCTGCGCGGGCGGACGCGCGCTGGGCCGCCAAGGGGAGCTTGTTGGAGCGGCCGAAGGGCGCGCCGGTGCAGGAGCGGTTAGAGCGAGGACAAGTGGCAGAGGACGAGGTGGGTGGTGAGGCGCGAGGCCAGGTAGATGTGGATGGTGAGGGCAAACGGTCTCGAGCGGGGGATGGTAGGACACGTCAGGCGGTCGAGGAGACGAATGTTGGCACAGAGCAGCAGCAGCAGGCAGAAAACAAGACACCGGACGCGGATCCGTGGAAGCAGGCGAGGGGAGGGCCAAGCGAGGAGTGGCAACCAAAGGCGTGGGATGGAAACATGCCGCCTGCGAAGCGGTGATGGCTGGAGCCTAGCTGGGACCAGTTGGAATCAGAACGCTGGGAAAATAGAGTGAACGTGAGAAGCAACCGGCAGGTCGACCGCCACGGCCCATGACAATGCCAGATATCTCGATGGCAGGCAGCACGGCCTTCAGCTGGACAGGGTGACGGGGCCTCAAGGGGCAACAGACACGGAAGGATACCTAGGAATATACCTAGGGAAAAGATGTTCAGCATCGATATAGCTTCTCGGATTTAACCGTCCTCTACCTGAGCTAACTTGTACTTGTAACGTAAAATGCTGTAACACAACCTAAGAAAAATAAAAAAACTCCTAAACTCAAAGAAAGAAATATATCACTGAGCCTTTACCAGAGGTAGGGTGGATCGAGGACAGACCAAGCGCTCAAATCTGATCAATACATCTTCCTTCTCATATCCAACATCTTACTTAAAACACTAATCACCCGTCTTGCGCTGAGTTCCAAATTGAATGATGGAACTCGACTGATGCCATGCTTCTCTTAACATGTCTTGTTTGAGCGCGCTTTGAAAGCCTTGAGAGGCTCTCGTTCTGAGCTTTCGTTCATCATCGGTACATCTACCGTTGCAGGCTGACAATGTAATGAGATCTTCTATTGCGGCCGCAATGGTTCCTGCAATCTAGAAAAAAAAACCATTACCGCGATGGAAATGTTCATTAAGATGAAAATGAAAATGAAAGTCAAAGATAGGAAGAAGAAGAAAAGAAAAAAAGGAAAACAAGAAGAGAGGACTTTGAAAGATGACGAGCATTATGGCTTTCGACATGAGGTCAAGCTGGGGTATCAATACATTCCAAATTGCACGCTAAGATCCTCATAACGCCTTGGCATCCTAGCATGCCTATCCAAACTCCCTCTGAGCTATATGCAATCCCACATGATAAGTCTAGCACAGTATTACATCCCTCAGCTGCCTCCTTGCTCTACAAAGTTGAGCAGACACATCATCCGTTGGCCGCTAGCTTTCAGCCACGTCCGATCTTCCGCTTCCTCCTTCTTCCTCGCTACATTTCCACCCCTCCGATTGTCGCCTTTGACCTTGTTCTCTCGTGCTTTAATCCCCGTCTCAACTGCAGTCCTCAAACCCGGCGTCCCAAGGACCAAGACGCTGGACTTGACCAGTAACCTGTTGATCTTAGCTCTATGCAATAGGTATCATCTTCTGCAGCAATAGATATCTATCTTACCTGAACACGTTTTCTGCAAGCAAAGAAAGCTTTGCGTTGTCTTCGGTAGAAGACGTCGAGGCGCAGAAGGGGAGGTAGCACTTCTCGATAACCTCTTGGTCCATTTCATCGTCAATCCTAGAGGCATTTGAAATCGTGCGTGGGTTTGGGGCCGTCGATGGCAAGTATCTCAGTAGGGTCAACTGAATAAGACTCACGTAAACGTCTGTAGGTAGTGTTGATGAATCGGCCACCGACATCAGTAGTGAAAACGCGGGTATCGGGAGTTGTCTGATGTTAAGAGTGAAGCATTCGTAAAGATCTTTGATGCTAACGAAGCACTCGGGAAGATAGAAGGCCACACGGGAAAGCTAAGTGATTTAGTTTCTGGATCCTGAGAATCGGTGAAATGTATGCTTACCTGACTTAACATCCGCTGCCTGAGAGACATGGACTCCGAGCCTCCCAACCATGGGTCAGGCACGGCTTCTCCACCCTCCGTACTTTGCGAAGCTTGAGAAGATGGTGGCTCTTCTACGGCTAATGATGGGTCGTCGGGTTCAGTATCATCCTCATCGTCAAAAAAATCCTCAAATCCCCTGTAGTCATCCTGTTTTGCCTTCTTCTTCTTATCTATCGAAGAAGCATAGATCGTCTCGTTGGGATAGACTTCTGGAAACATCTTCAAGTCAAATTCTCCCCCATCCGTAAAGACGGAACCCACTACCCTTTTCATTGCATATGATCGACCTTTTACTTCAGAGAGGTACTGGACAATCAGCGAGTTCTTCCGCCTTGTCATCTTCGGCGCTTTTGGATTTCCAGAAATGCTCGTGTTGGCATCTTCTTCATCAAGTCTACTTCGTTCTTCCCAATCCTCATCCATAACGTCTAGCATGAAGTCCAGCCAAATCTTCCAGTACTTCCATCTTTGAGGATGGGAAACGCTACAATTAAACGCCCAGCCGACGATTTGCCAGAAATCTTTTGCACAGTCTCTTAATCTCCCTTTGGTACCTAATATCTTTTGGGTGTTAATGTCCTCCTCGTCCGGGTCGTTGCCGCTCCTCGCGTACCTCCCTTCTGGCAATTTGAGAGAGAAGGCAGCGGCAAAATTCCCGTTTAACGGACCGATACTTGACAAAATGCCCCTGAGGAGGTGTATGGATCGAGCAGGGAGCTGTACATTCTCGGGAGGTGCGCGTGTTGTGTATCGCGGGTGAATGAGGATGGTGGTGATTATTTCGATAAGTATAGGGTCTGGCTTATGAGTCGGAAGCTCCAAACGGTTAGGATGTGATGCGCCAGATAAAGTGACGTCTCCAAAGACCGTCAAGGCGTGGTCAACTACAGCGTATGAGTAAATGGGAGGGAGGTGAATGTGATGTAGAGGCACCTACGAAGCTCTTCGAACGATATATAAAGAGTGGTAGCTAAAGCTGGTGGCAGTGGAATCACAGGGCGATATCGGGGTTTGTGTGCTGGAACTTCACTAGCACGCGAGACCATCTTGTTATCAGTCTCTGTATGTAGGTAGATATGTCAATCAATGGTTGAGTTTGGAGGCAGACAGTTTTAAAGTGGTGGGGTGTTTCCTACGCGTCTCTGGAAACACGAAGTCACGGTGGAATCTCCTCTCTAAAGCTACCCCTCACCTTAGTGGCTGCTTTACTGGTCCCATTCAACCACAATATAAAGTCCAGAAACATAAATTTGTCTCGGCTGTAATGGTCACAAACCTGGAAGACCTCAATATCCCACAAGGCTTCACCCATTTCCGTCGCAAGACAACTACCAACAGTGCCCAGTCCGAACATGGCGGTGGTCCCCCACTCGTGCAGGTAACTCACGATGCTGCGCGGGACCTTAAGCAATGAAGATTACCGCTTCAGGGAGGTTTCACTTCGCAGAGCAATCTTCACCGTGGTGTGGCGGTATTGGATTACACTTGTTGCGTGGTTTGGGTGGTGTGTGTGGGCTGAGTGTCAACCTTTTTTTTGGATTCTCTTTTTCTTTTTCTTGCCGTTTAGTTTTTGCCTCGATGTTTATGTGGGGCTGGAAATGAATGGGGATTTCATGATGCTCTGCTCTATCTAGGTCTAGATACCTACTTGGCTTACCATATAAGCGAAGCCCCTGAGAAGGATAGAAGGAAGGTAGATGTAAGGTATTCAAAGAGGCACCGACAAAGGGAACAGGAAGATAAATCTCATTCTTCACATCACGGCGTACAAAATAGTCTCCATTTAAATAAATCTCGCTTTCCAGGCCATGACCACGAGAATTGCTTGATGGATATCATCATATATTTGCTAACACCAACACAAATATCCGCCGTGAGGCTGTCTGAAATTTACCCTCCTGCTTTTTCCTTCTGAGTGTTGCTCTCAATCACATCTCCCCGTACAAACACACCGTCAATTACAATCCCTCGTATCCACCAAGTACCCCTTCCTCCTCCGTCATGCCCTACAATGCAAAAATCCGCTCAAATTCAGGGTCTCAGAAACAAAAACAGCTGCCATAAAGTTCAATATCTCAAGGATCGTAAGAATGGTAAAATACAAGAATGGAATGGTTCATAATCTCATCAAAAGCTTCAAAAGCTTCAAAAATGCTTTCTTTAATTCTCTCTTTCATGCAAACGTCGACTGAAGAAGGGTATCGAATGAGGGAGAAGAACGGTAAACAATGACTCCAACAAGATTATTATGTGCAAATGCAAATGCAAAAGAAAAAGATTTTAGATCATGCCTCCTTCTGACTCCTTCATCGCGGCCATGATATCTCGGGGGTGACGTTCTCCGTACTGCCCGTTGCCTGCGAAAGCTGGAACCTGAGGAGTCGTATTCACACTTCGGTTGGCTGCCCAGGGCCCTGGCACAGACTCATAAGGGCTGGGCTCCATCGGTGGACTCTTTGTTCGGTTGACTTCTGGAGAGGCCGTGTTTCTTCCGCGGCTGGCACTTCGAAGGCGCTCCGCAGCACGAGAGAAACGCATTGAGATGCTATTGTCAGTCTCACTACGTCCACGGCTGTGGCTAATACGAGAATCACGAGCGAATGGTGCCTTGGGTGGAGCAGGGACTTCTCCCGCGGAGTGAGCCTTTTCTTCCTCCTCATCCATCACAATCTCAATGACCTGAGAACCTTGGGATGAAACTCCGGAGACCATGGAGCTGGTGTTGGGGTTGCCTGGACGATATAAAGGTGCTGGTGGTGGAGGCGGAGGCATCGCTAAATGCTGCAGTTCCTTGAGAATCGGCGGTGCAGGTGGCGGAGGTGGTGGAGGAGGTGTGAGACTATTGTTGGATGGATTTATTGGTTGTGCGCTGGCCTCAAGAGTCTCATCAATTCCTCCCATAAATCCAGACTTGTTTGAATAGACTGGGCTGTTATTCCGGGACTCGTATCCTAAGGTTCCTGGTTGAGAAATCCCAGGGTTGACCTTTCGTTGTGGTTGTGCAGTTGAGATCTGGGCCAGATTGAGTTCAGGTCCGCGTCTTCTGCTACTTGGGGGTAGCGCTGCATGAAAAGCTGGATGGGTAGGAAGGCCCGCTGGGAGTGGATGTGGTGAGTTTGGTACCATCGGCTCCTCCGGAATAGGAGCAGAAGCAGATCTTGGTGGAGGAACACGCCGAGGAGAGATACCTTGATATACCGAACTGGGTAGAGGAGCTAGACTCTCGAACGCATTATTGTACGAGATAGTATTCAGACTACCCCAGGTTGGTGGTTGTGCATCGTACTTTTCTGGGATTTGAGGAACCTCGGGAATATCACGGACGTCAGGATCATACTTGGGATGGCGCATAGCTCTTGGGGTCGCAGGTAGACCAACTTGGACCCCGGCACTATTGTAATCGCCTGTTCTCTTTTGCTGGTGACCCGGTGAAGCAGTCTGACTGCGTGTTGGGGGCGTTTGCTGTTTCGGCGAGGGGAAAGTCGATGCTCTATTAAATTCAGGCGGTGCTATCGGCTGATAGATCATAGGAGAAAGCCTCGCAAGCTCTTCCGGGTGAACGATTGGAGGAACGGATGGCCTCTGTGCAAGGGACTTGCGTCTTTCTTCAAGCTCACGAGCTGCAGCCTCCTTCTTCAGTGTTCGCTCATCCCTGAGTTGACTCAAGTTGTCTGCAGTCAGCTCTGATGTTGCTCGAGCATGGGACGGCCGCCGCTCTCTCCTGGGGTGAGGAGACGGCTCATTTCTCGACCTACTCGCTTCGCGTTCGGCTGGTTTGCGGCTGCTTGACCGATCACGATGTCTTCTTTCTGGTGAAGCTTCTCGTGCAGTACTTGCAGCTCGTTCCCGGAGGCGACTTGTGCTCCTTTGCCGAGACCGAAATCTACTTTGCTCTTTCAAGGCTCTCTTCAAATCAGCAATATCTTCGTCATTATCAGCTTGGTAGAACTTTGCCTGTGGAGACATTGGCAGCGGTGAAGATGGCGATCGCATGACCGAGCCTTCGCGTGCCTTGCTTCTACCACGAGAAGTAGTCAGGGTCAAAGGTTCAGGGCTTCGACGGCGAGTTCTACTTGCTGCACGACTCCCAGCCCTGTGGGCTGGCTGTGCAGGACCTGCAGGCTCAACTGATTGTTGACGAACTCTACTGGATGCTCTAGGGGTTTTGGTCTTGGATCTACTACTGTCCCTAGTTCTCCAAGATTCTGCTACACTAGAATCATCTCCATAACCAACTGCTCCTAGGCCCACGAGATCTTCTGGAGACATTGGGAGTGGTGATGTCGGAGAGCGCTTTGCGGGTTTGATGTATCGAGCTGCCGTCCGTCCTCTGACCTCTGAAGACTCCCGAGGCTTAGCCTGGCGACTACTGCTGCGGGCTCTGCTAGATCTTTCACGGCTCGCATGACGAGACTTTTGTTTTTGAGCAAGGTGCTGAGCAGATTCGAGGCTGCTGATATATTGATCGATGCTCCTTCCCGAAACCACAGGACTTGCGTTACCTTGTAATCTATAGCTGCGCTCGCTTGTGAGAGGGCTTCGGCCAGTATTTGCTGATGAGTACGATGCTACAGATCCGGCAATCGAGCGTGGGGCTTGAAATCTCGAAGACGTTCCAGATACCTCTGGAGATGTCATATAATCACCCGTAATAATAGATTCCATAGGTGGCCATTGAATTTGGAGACCGTCTGGCTTACGATCACGCGAGCCATTTCGAGTACGAGCATCCTGTTTCAGAAGAGTAAAGGATTCTGGTGATGGTGACGGCAATGGATTATTTGCCAGTTCCTTACTTTTCTGCATCATTGGACTTGCAGTGGCAGCACGACCGGGCGTGTATGTAGCAGAGCTCAATTGCATAATCTCTGGCTGAGAGGTATTGCGCTCATGAATACGAGCTCGCAGATCATTCTTCTCCCTTTCCGAACCGGAATCCACTGGCGTTGGTAGTTTTGCAGGCTCTAGTTTTCGTCGTGGTAGGACATCCGATGGGGTTTCTCCAATAGAGGGAAGTCGTTGTCTGGAAAATCCGCCAGGAGTGGCAGTTCGCGCAGAAGCAGGAGTATGATAAGCACTACGATGACTCGGCCTTAAAAACGCCGTATGTGCTGTATCGCCACCACCAGGCGAAAGAGCGGATTCTGCAATAGGTGTAACTCCACCACCGACTCCCCCTATTGGAGTGCGTTCATCCTCACCAAGTCCGAAGAACTTAGATTTTGCAGATTTTTCCCCGAATGTGGTGATCAGCTTGAGCGCGGAAGTCTTAGCAATACTCCGTTGAGGGCCTCTGGCACCTGGTGGAGATAGAGGGGGACTAAGGAGCTCGGGAATGCCTTTCTGTTGCTGAAGTTGTGAAAATGTGGCAGCTTGCGCTGTTGGCGAGAACCAAGGCTCAGATGACTCAGTGCCGGTGCAAGAAAAGCATCTAATGGCCAATTGCTGCTGGCTGTGCTGGACTGCCCATTCACCCCATTTTCTAACCAACTCGGCCTGTCGTTGCCAGTCATTTGGAAACACATGACAGGTCAATATTATTGCCTCCATGTATCGCTTATGGGACACATAGATCTCAATTGCGTCGTTCTGATCTCCCATGCCAATCATTATCGTAGCGGCAGTATGAACATCTCCCTTTTCAAGCAAGCGTTGGACATATGCGCGGGCAACCTTAGTTTGTGATGCTTGACCTCCAATCCCACTAAGAGCTAGAAGCATCCAATCAGAGGAGGTCATAGACTCTGAACTTGTTGCCATAATATCAGTATCGATATCTCCCAGCCACTTGGCAAGCAGGAGGCGGTTAGGCGTTCCAGGCGGATGTCTGCTTATTTCATCGCGGATCAAGTCCTCAGCCTCCCCTTCCCAGCCGAATATTGTGCTAAGCATCTGCCGGCGAAGATCGTTGTTTGTGAGACGAGTATTATCTAGTACTTGTGGATGACGATAGGGGATATCGCTCAACCTAGATTTCGTGAACTTGAATAGATCTATAACATGCGACTCCTCTGGGCTGCGAAGGACCTCCTGACGCAGTCGTGAACCTCTGGTGCGTGATTTGTGTGAGCGAGAGGTATACGATTGAGACTGGGAGCTCAAACTACTCATTGAAGCAGAATCGCGGCTAGAGCCCCCAATTGATGGTTCGGCAATAGAATGTAGCGAGGATCCAAACGACATGCTAGTAGCATCACTCATTCCACGTGATACGACCGACGAGTGCTTTCTATATTCTCCATAGGATCGAGAGCCGGCTGATGATCTTGAGTTAGTAGATGCTCGACTTCTTGACGAGACAGGGCTCAAAGTATCGGTACGATCAGGCACATCATCAGGAGTTTGTCTATCAGTCTCAAGCTTATCCATTTCTCTGGCGATTCTCGCCAATGGCGACATATGGTCTTCATCGCTCTCGGATACATATAGATTGATTGGCACGGATGACATTGACGACAGATCAGCTGTCGTAGGCGCTGTGGTACTCTGTTTCTTCTGCTCCTCAATAGAGACTGGTGGCGACGGCGGTAGCAGATTAGCTGGATGCTGCACATTTGCCACCAACACTGGCGGTGAATTGAGGTCAAATTGTTGCGCCGTATTGCTCCGACCGAGCGTAAAGAGCGTGGCCCCAGGGCCATAGACGGCGAGTCCCCTCACATCAGGGAGAGTTGGCACGGATTCATAGGTGACATGCTTAGTTCGCACATCCCATGACGATGTTTCTCTAAGGGGCTGTGTCAGTGTAACATTTCATTAAGCGCGCGCGTTGAAATATGCACAATTGCATCTTCTAGAAGAACCCACTTACCCTTCCGAAAACTGCACAATCCGTCCGTTTTTGGACCACCCTAGCCAGTTGGGACCTGTTTGGTAATTTTCGGTACGTTTCAAGACTCTAACAACCTTTGCAGTATCGCTGCTTGTTGGAGACTTTGCCACACTCCAAACTCGCAGATCACCGTCATTCGTCTGAACAGCCAACATATCCGATTTTTGTCGTGAGGACGATGTATGCCACGCCAGAGTAACAATCGGTGATGGCCCCCTTGAGGTTGTTAGGTTGTGGAGAATGGTAAACCTTGGCTGTAAAGCTGCTATGAGTAACGACCCGTTCGAGAATCTGATAAACATTAACCTGGGTTTCAGAAGGGGGAGAACATCATAGCTACCCAATAGCATAGGTTCTACAATCTGCAGCTGGTGCTAAAGCTGTGATTGGAATTTGATCTATTGTTCTGGCAGAAATATGCTCAGATGTTGTCGGCTCAAACAAAATAACATTTCCTTGAGCATTTCCTAGAGTAAATTAGTTGCAGTTTCCTCGTAAAGGAGACAAAAGCCGTACCAAATGCAACATTCCCATTACGCATCCACGCAGCCACGGTAAGGTTTTCATACGATGCAAATCTTGCGATTTCATCGCCTGTCATACAATCCCAAACAATTGCTGTTTGTCCCGCATCATAACTAACCACCAATCGTCCGGATCCCCTTTCACTCACTGTATCCACTGCTAGTAGTCGAATCTCCTCAGTATGTCTTGAAAACCTTCTCTCTATAGTCAGAGTGTCATGATGACAACAGACAACTGAGTTTCCTTGTGCATATAGAAACATTGATGCTGTAGCAGCACACGGTTCGAAATCTCGAGTCTCACTTTGACTCGGAGATCTATCCTGATTAAATTCTGCCATCGTGGGTAACCTTCCCTTCGAGTTCGAGGAGCCTCTTGAACTCAGCGACATAGATCGGTTCCTAGCTGCAGACATGGCGACAATATGAACTTCGTCCTCGATATCTAAATTGTGAAAAGCGGGTTCAGTTAGTCGGGTGCCTACACATGGCACATAATCCCAAAGGACAAAACAGATATCGCATCCGGAATCACAAATCGGGGATTCTAGTGCAACTTGTAAGGCGATAATGTAAGACGTGACTTACAGATCTTAGACTATTGCCGCCTGCCAGCGATTGTGGTCCTGTCAAACAGGGTAGATCACAATACACGCCCAGATTTTCCCAACTGTTACATGGATGTACTCGATGGCCGCTGTCGGTTTAAGAGGCCTTAGTTCAAATAAACGGTGATTGTCGTGCTACTGCGAACAACCGTATTGCTTGTCTTGTGTAATAGCTTTGACCTGTGTAATGATCAAGAAGAAGCAAATTTTGGAGGAGAACAGTGAGATACAACGAAGAAGAATCGTTACGGTAGCACGGGACCTCGTGGGAACCAGACGACGTCGAGAGAAGAAAACGGCTATCGCCTCATGAGCGTCTGGCCCAACCAGATGTAGACAATGGGACTCTGGCGCTTGATTCGGGGGCTAGGGGGGGCCGAAAATAAGATCTAATACACTCGCAAAGAGAGGAGACTGGAGGGAAGGTCTGAAGGACCGTATATGGCTTCATGAAGTCCGGGAGCGAGATTCAAACTGAGCGCCTAATGAGAGGTTCTCGTTGCTGTAAGTGGACAATCGCGAGCCAGAATTAGATATGGATTTCCAGCCGAACCTGGGATCTGATGCGGATGCGGTCCGGCTCATCTCCATGCATCGAGTAAGAGCTCAAGCACCCAGGATGCACACAGCATGCAGACCGCTTGCAAGATCCTGGTAGCATGGAGTCCCTTCAGCGTGGAGACAGTGGCTCAAGGGCCACGACGTAGACCCAGGGCGTGATGACCTCGAGGCTCATCACTGTGATGAGCATCCCAGAAGACGGAGCAAGAATAGACAGCTGCTTGGAATGAATCACGAAATATGATCAAATTGATCCAGACAAATGACTAGAAAAAGCTGTAAATAGCTACGGTGTACGGCACCAGACTGGACTAGCGAATAACGTCCCTCCTGGGCGAGCAGTGTGGTTTGGCCATTACAATAAGAAGCCGTCCTATAGTGGAGGTGATAGTAGGTACCTCACTAGAATCATGAATTTGCGGCCAGGTTCGCCCAAGGTTGCATTTGGATTTGATAGAGCTTTACAACAGGGGCGTCGCAGCGGTGATCTTGTTGGTTCTCTGTGAAAGGGGTACGTGAAGTCCAGCCACGCTAGTAAGCGAATAGGGACCTTTGATTCCTAACTGGCCGGAGGGCAACATCACGCATGCACCACGAATCACAGCAACATCCTATCACCACCCGGAAGACAACTGTTGGCATGGATGGCAAAGACCCTATTTATTGTTGCTCCTTCACTACTCAGCATAACAATGATCAGACCCCCAGATACTAACACCAGTGGCAGCGCCTATAAGGTCTTTGTAAGTGGTGAGGAGACGTGAGATTTGAGACTGAGCTTTGATGTTAAGTTGATAATGCTATAGTCTATGCTCCGTCATATTCCGCGCCCAAGACTCCCCTTCGCGCCGTCACTTCTCGTGCTGTGACGATGGCTTATGCTGTACAAGTAGAGCCGTTGAGCTGGACGAGGGCCGACAGGTGGGGGGATGTTACGAGATTCCGTCTTCGGTCAGGAACTCAGGGTAGAGCTCTTTGCCATCCTAGGACGAAAAATGAGGGGTTGGTGAAGGTGGCGTCAACTTTACCATGTCCATATCCTTATCCTTGGCCTGGATGTTACTGTGCTTCCCTTTGCGTCGTGTTCCAAGAACCATTTCATATTCGACAATATTATCATCTTCATTATTGCAATGTCATTACAGCGATCAATCACTTTACGCGAGAATTTTGGTCGGCAAGACCGGAACTGAACAAATATTGGTAGTGTAAGATTTGATGAGCAGATTACAAGAGATAGGAAAGACGGTCAATCAATACATGAGAACACATCGATAAGATCGTCCGGGCGAGCTACGGCTTCGTTTTGGTTGGGTATTCCCCAGGAGTCCGCTTGGAGATCGCTTGCTGCTATCGCTCTTATGCCACTCGGGGAGAGTAGAGGCCGTTAACTCCAACATTTAGAACAAGCATCCATGTACAACATCAATACTGTACTGCACTGCACCGTACGTTCTCCCGCTGCAAGACAATCAAAGCTCCCGCTGGCACAGCTGTAAGCAGCACAGGCCCCTACCGTTCTGTAGTGTCCTGGCCGCTCAGAAGGTCCGCCGCGGGGTCTGGGTACGTGCTCACACTTATACAGCGTACAAACATGCACAGAAATTGGTTTTGGAGTTTCTTATAGATGAGCTACGAATCACGATCCCAATAATCTGCATTCGTGCTGCAAGGCAACGTACGCACAGGACACCTTAAACCAATTGTCGGATTTTCGAGTAATTCATTAAGTACCTGCTTTTTCTCATATCACAGCTTACCAGGGGGCTAATGTGATCCGGACGTTACCTGCTCATCATGGCAGTTTCCTTTGATTTGGTCAATCTTACGCTTCAATTCACAATTTCTAGAACACGACAGATTGGGTCAAAATGCTATGCAACATCAAGAAAATCTATGGATGCCCGATAGCATGACTAATTCTAGGGTGAGCAAAATCTTTCTCATTTTACATTTTTTTAACCCTCCTATTGGCTCTCTGAATATTTTGTTGTGCTTGATTCTCCTTCATGCAGAGCCGCCCACGCTACTTTGTGATCCCGCTCGCTACTTCTAAGGAGTAACCCCCAACTTTTACTTCCCCACTTACAATGGCTTGCTTGATCACACATTTCATCGTTCGTATCGGGAAGAGTTGCTGGGGTTCTTACTTGCATGAAGGGCAACTTTTTGGCATATCACTCGAATATCACGACGGGACCATAGGGCAATGTTGGAATGGCAGAAGTCTGATTCAAGCTACACGACATTACGTCGACGCCTTGTTTGTTTCGGGGACTCCAACGCCCGACATGTTTACATTAGACACAGCCATGTGTCAGCAAAAGAAACCTCTGTTTGACTACATCCTCTGCCTCATTGATCTTGAGGTTCATCTCCACAATGCCATTGATCTTCCTTGCGGCTATCCACATGTTTTCCCACCCTTGCCCAAGCGCCACCAGGTGCATTTGAAGCGCGGCTGAGAAGTTGATTCACCTCTTACTCCTGCGCCTCATTCCCTTGCTGAGCTGTGATGCAGAAAAGTGCCGCAGCAAGATTGCACCAGCCTCGATTCCTTCGCATTGCTTTGCGACGTACCATAACAAGATGAGAAATCAATGCTTGTTCAGGTAAAAAGTAACAACCGACGACCAGGTAGAATGATGATCGCCATGGAATGCCAACAACGTTCAGCTCCCGCGATGGGGCACAGACCGGCATGTCACTCTAGACTAGCCGGGAAACAATTGACTTTATAGCCGGTACTGGCGGGAGCGGGGAAGAGCTTTGGCCGCTAGTTAGCTCGAGATGCGATGTTGCATCTTGTCGTCGGTCGTGTCGCTTTTTTCGGTCATGAAGATATCCCAACTGTTGGTGGCAGAGAATCCATCGCTCTCGCAATAATAATATTTCAGATATCCTTCCCTGGTTGTTGAAGATTCAATGTAACCTACAGCAACTGATTAACGAAGCGAACCAGGTAAGTAAGGGAGAGGCATTTACCAAATAATAGAAATCCTGTCTCGCTGTCGATGATTTTCATTCACCAACTTCCTGGATCGGGCTCATGCGCTTGCTGCTCCCACTGCTCCCACTGCTACTTCGTGATTTCCTTGAGGAACCACTCGACCTGCGCCTCGCTCTTCGCTCCTTCTTCGCCTTCTCTTGTGCGATCAAGTCGCGCATAAGCTCACCACAGTCCACCACCACCTGCGCCTCAGGTGTTCGACTTGGGGTGACGACAGGAGTGCAATCTTGCTCACGCTCGTCGAAGACACATGGGAAGAGGTCTTCAAGATCGTCGTCCGAGATGAACGAGGTCGCGCGTAACTCGTCCTTATCCTCGTTGGAAGAGAGAGAAGAGCGACGTGGCCACGAAGGAAACGCGCAACTTGAGGATGGTGACTGAGGACGCGTAGATTTCGATGGGATATCCATGGGCATGGTGGTATAGCTGGTGCTAGGAGGCGACGGTGAGAATGAGAAATACATGATGATGATCCCTATGATTTCTCGGTGTCCCAGAGTTATTTAATAAGTAGATCGTAAGATGGCAATCTGACTTTTGTAATCTGGTTATTGCTGTATTTTTGGTCGCTGACCGACAGTTGCGTGTGTAACAGTAAGTCTTCCGTCAGCGATATATGTATCTGCACAGTACTTTCCAAAGTTGGCAACCACCACTACGATTTATATAGACTTCGAGAGTTGCTTTGGGGTCAGGTCTTTTGGTGATGGAAACGGCAACATGAATCATAAACTGGGAGGCCACGGACAAATATGTGATTTTGTTTGCTTTGGCGGGATGCGGCGTTGGGGTTTTGGTATGAATCACATATGACAATCCAACGCGGCGGTGTACGGGGCGTATTTGGAGTATACATGTATGTCCTCCCAAATCCTGATCCCCCACTCGCCGGGTCAGAAGTGCCCCAACATCACGGATAGGCTCCCGGATGCGCGTTCAGGCGGTGACTGAGCCCGAGCATGAACAACACAGCTTCACGAAGCTCTGCCGGGCCATTCAGAGGTAGCGGTTGTGCTGGCGGTGGTTACGACTGGTAGGCCGCACCCGTCTCGATGTCTGACCGCCTCTCGCGAAGTCGCGGAAGCATACGGTCCAGATGGTGATGTGTGGGTGGTATCTCGCAACCCTATCACCGTTCTAGAAGGTTGTTTTCACCGCTGATTCACCAGGCATGTCTGGCTTACAAGGCGTCCAGCCTTCCGGAGCGAGCAGCCGCGGAACACGGCGTGGGCGTCCGTCGAGATAATTAAACAAAAGAATCAAGTTTTTGCGATTCAACAAAAGGAAGAAAGGAAACCCCCTTTTCCCCTTGCTTTCTGTTTCGCCATGCGGTGACGACGTAGCAAAGGTGACAGGTTGATTTGGTCCTCACAAAAACTCCCAAATGTCCATCCACCCCCAAAAACCCCGATGGAAGCACCGCACTTACTCATTGCACTTGACCATCCCATTTCGTGGGGTCGACGAGTCTGGACGACGCGGTGATGGTGTGGGGGCAAGTCAGCAGTCAGCAGTTCCGCGTGAAGCAGATCTTCCCGGCTGATTTCCTCAGATCTCGAGTATACAAATACTACCGAACCACCCCACGGCTATATGGGCTATTTCAACTTGACGAGCAAACCCCACCGGGAAATAGATTTTCCAAAACACAAAAGCAAAAGCGTGATCGGATCCCGTGTAGGACCTGGCCGTCGCCGCGAGCCGATTGTTTTATCAACTGGGTCACAGGCTATGCTTTTCATCTCTTCTTAACCTTTTGCTTTGCTTCTCATCCTCCCGCCCGTCGTATAGTCAGTCGGTCGTTTGATGATTTCAAGGCCGCTGGTAAAGGAGTGGTTGTCATGCTGCCTGATCTTTCGTAGCTCAAATGAATTCACATGTCTGCCTCGCAAAATCTCACGAATAGCGTAGCCTGGTTGATGACCTGAGTACTGATTTGTCCCTCCGCGGTAGTCTTCTGACGCCTGACTCATCCTTCACCTTGCGGTTGAGGTTTGCACTCGTTACGTGGCCAGTCGCCTTCACTTTGTAGTACTAAAATTATAATGTGACGTGTGATTCTGTTCACTGATACGACAGGCCTAGCGGCCATGCCAAAGTACGAATAGCAAACTTACGCTGGTGATGGCGATGTGACAGCTAAAACATACGACTCCGCTTGTCATAAAACTACAGGTTTCGGTGATGACGGGGAGCCGGTGCAGCGGAATGGTTATGAGAGATCATGTTAGGAGGCAAACTTTCCCCAGGTTTGCCTTGTTGTGGCGGAGATGACGGATGTTAGCCTGCTCTGGTTACACCTGTCGCCGTCTCACCGGGCGCTTGAAAGATGTGACACAGACAAGATGAATATATATTGAAATCACGTGCTGTAGAGAAACTATAGAGTTGAGAAGGGAGCCTTGAACTTCTTTCCGTAGTAATAGTAGTATACATGTTTGAAGAGTAAGGCTAAATCTTCATACTCATGTTGCTATTAAAAAAGGTAAGCTATATAGAACTGACTAGATTGAGTTGAGTTGTTGAGACATATATGACAAGACATGTGCTTGTGTCACGGCGATGCCAACTATGTCAACCAGCTCGTACTCTTTTTGCTGAGAACTAATACCAAGCTTCAGAATGTCTTGTCGTTCATGTGCGCAAATGACATTGAATATATCACCAATACTCTGGTCTAGGAGAACAGTTTACAGGTGATAATACCTATTACCTTCGAAAGTAACCACATGAAACAAACATATGTCACTCCATTCATCCCTCTACTTGATCTCCAATGCCACAACCCACAATAATTTCTCCGAAGACTAGAGACTCGAGCTAGTGAACTAGTTTACTGGTGTAAATAATTCAACCGATCCCCAAAAATGACCCACCGCAGAGGACTCCTGCAGGCTCACATACGACCTGCTTATGAAACAAGTCCTACTGACAGATGGGCTTTCGCCCTGGGCCTTGCCCCATAACACACTGCCCCGTATCCCCAAAAAGCCGGCACGAACCTCCCTATCACCAACGATGCCCATCCTCCATCTCAGCAGGCCTCGGTGTAGGGAGCAGTGTCGAGATGTAGCATCGCCGACCCAGAGGTGCTGAAACGGGGGCCGCAGAAGTGGTCTGGCGGCGGAGCCAAAGCCATGCCAAACCCACCACACCGTCGGGCGTCTAGCGGCAAACGTCCCAAGCAGTTATACGCCTGCAGCGTCATGAATGCCGGGCTGCAGATGAGAACATGGGACGTTGAACTTTGGGGATGTACCTGAAACGGTGGCGTGATGGCCATGTCCTGGCCATGTGGTGGGGATGAACAGGTTTGCATGCTACGGCACTGAATCTAACGTGGCATCCATCAATGACATAATGATAAGGCTGGTGGGGCATAGTAGACGACTGCTGTAGATGACTTTGTTGCGCGAGGAGTAATATGATCTATTAGCATTGTGTTATATTGGGGATTGATATCAGACAAATAGTTTGGAGAATTTATAATGAGAAGTTGAATCCTAAGACCCTGCCCGAGTTGTGCTAGGATACAATCAGCAGTAAGATATACTTCTCTTCAACGATGATGTGTGATTTGATCTTATGTATCATATACTTGTATCTAAGGACGCAGTTTTCAAGGTTGAAGAACTGCATATATATAGGATGTCCGAGGGAAAAGTCAACTCTACATGAATGGTAGCGTATTAGCTTGCTGCGGCATAACATATAATATATCTAAGAAGCATCTCGCTCAGCTCTTTCAAAAATATTCATAACCTGCATTGCCAGTAAATAACTGCGAATTGTAGGTTGAAAGCACTGGCTCTAGATTGTATTGTAAAACTTCGGACAGAACGCATGAAAGACCTGCATGTTAGTTTAACGAGATAGAGTGGTTTCCTCGATATGGATATGGGCGATATATCTATTCCAACAAGTCATTTCCAGTAGCAGGTCTTATTAGACCTTGAGAACATTCTATCTGTCGAGATCACAATGTAACTGATCAAGGAGAAGGGAGAGAAAAGAGCCAAAGGTAAACATAGCAGCAGGGTTATTGAGATGTCTATGAGCACTATAGAGTGAACTTGTAGACTTTAAGCCCAAACGCTAGAGAGATTTGATATACCATTTTATGCCTGATGTCTAAAGGGGAGGTTCCTCCTTGGGCTCCTCCTGGGCGGTATCAACCCTGCTTAGCACAGCAACACCTTCAACATGTCCTGTTTGCGGAAAGAAATCAAATCCTCTCAGCGACTCAATCTTGTAATGCGCTCCGCCATCTTCCAAGCCCCTGACCAATACACCGACATCCCTAGCCTGTGTATGCACATTGCAACTGACGTATACCACTCTGCGCGGTGAGAATTTTAAGAGTTGGTTGAGGAAGCTCTCGTCACACCCTTTCCTAGGAGGATCGAGAACAACCACTGTCTCGTTCTTGGGGAATGTCACTGACTTGAAAAGCTCATTTGCATCTGCATCAATAAATTTGCACTGCTCAGTAGTAAGGTTGTTAAGCTTAGCATTTTCTCTTGCTGATACAATCGACGCAACTGAAACATCAATTCCGACTGACTGTTCGAAGAGAGCTGATAAGGTAATTGTGAAGAGTCCCGAGCCAGAATAAGCATCTATGAAGTACTTGATCTTGGGCTCATTTTCAGAAACAGGAGGCAGAATGTTGTCACGAATGTATTGGGTAAATGGCGGAAGAATTGAGTTGTTGTTCTGGAAGAATGAGTTTGCGATACTTGTGAAGACAAAATCATCTATGTATTCCGTTGAGAAGGAATTGTTTGTGGGATCAGTAACACAGGTTTTAAAATCTGTGTGATTGGTCGCGGGTACCTTGATCGCATCTGGAGGTGATTCGGCAGCTTTAGGATCGTCGTTCTTTTCTCTTCTTGTGCTTTCCCGGAGGAGAATCGTAGCTCCCTTTGAGTATTTTTCCAGCTGATTTGCTACCCGTAGTCGTTCTCGCTTCATGCCCATTCTCACAGCATCTGTTCCTATTGGGCAGTCTTCGATATCAAGAGTTGTCCTTCGGCCCTTTTCCATAAAACCGATTGGAGGTACTGCAGAAAATGACTTGTTTTTATCTCGTCGCGGCCCTGGAGGAGCATCGAAGTGCGGCGTGAGCTTTGTTCTATAACCATACTGCAAAGGGCTTCCAAATGTGTCCCCAATCACCGGTATTAACTCTGGTGGGAGCTGCGAGAAGTTCTTGAAGGCTTTTTCAACGATGGTTTTTTTGTGCAGTAGTTGGGTTGTGTAATCCAACATCTGAAATTGACATCCCGAACATTTGCTGAAGTACTGGCAGTTGATTCGGCTATCGTCTCTGAGAGGCGAGGGTTCAACAACAGAAACAAAGTCTGCCACGGAGTAATGCTCATTTTTGAAATGCTGTATGACCTTTATCTTGACCAGATCACCTGGTGCAGTAAATGGCACAACATATATTTGGTCTGAGTCTGGATGGATAGCAAGTCCGTCCCCGGTAGAAGAAAGTTCTATGACCTTCACTTCTATCTCAGCGAATCTTTCCGGCAGTTCAATGGCAACAAGAGGTTCTTTCGTGTGTTCTGGGACGTGCGATTCCGCAATGGCAGCAATGTTCGTCGCATCGGTTACTGGAGTAGATTCGGATGTGGGAAATGGAGTGTCCGAAAGCTTTTGCGCCTCAAACAGTGCTCGCACATCTGCGAGCAAAACTTCCTGATTCGAACCTTCTTTGACAGGTTTTTCCTTCCTTGTTTTTTGTCTCTTTTGTGGTCGTCCACCCTGCCATTGTCTTTTATTATTTGGGGGGGTTTCGCCCAATGTTGGTGCCATTATATTCAAATGGTATCCTCTCCTAGGTGTGACTTGTTGAAAAAGTCTGCAAGAATAGGACCTAGAAAGAAACCTTGACCAAGGTAACATCGACTAGCCTTTGTTGTGGAATATATCCGGCTTGAAGCTCGAAATACTACCTACCAACCAAGAGCTCTGGATTGCGGATAACTTTTTTCTAGAATTCAGCTAGCGTTCGCAGGTGGAGCCCGTCAGCCAATTCCGCCATGCTCCACTAAACCACCGCCAAGAGATTCTCATGGGCTCCACTCCTTGAGAGCAAGGGTTCTTACTCATGTAGTTAGAAGTACAAAAACTCCTACTTCTCAGATCTTATTTCTTTGCCAGAAGAACAAACTAGTTGGAAAGAAGCAGCTGAGACTCTTAATATAGATGATCTATAAAGAAGAATTCAAGATGGACATAGCATCTACAACCCCTGATACCCCTGATACGTCTGAGTAATATGTGCCTATTGTATCAAGACATGTTGAATAAGTTCTAGCTTTCTACTACATTCTTGTATTTCTCTATAGTCGAAGTTTAGCTATATCTAGTTTGATTTTGTTCAACTGTCCAAAATTCTTTAACAAGAGCTATTTGGTCACACTCAAGTATAGTCTAGAATAGAGTATAAATTATAACGCCCTGCAGAAGGTTTCCAGTTCTTGAGCTAGTTTCCCCGAAATTTGTAATCGTAATTCACTAAGTTGGAATTATTGTATAGGCAGGTAGGTAGGCCTATGAGAAATTAAAGAAATCCCAACGTCAAATACGTAGATACGCCGGGAAGATATAGGTTGCAAGAATACTCGAAATCTCACATTCATCAGCTTAGTGGAAGCGGTTTCAAATGGATCCAAATCTGATAACCTCATATAAGAAACCTCAATGTGTAACATTGCCAATATCACTTTATCGTTGTTACAAATCGGAGAAAACTAGCAAAGGATCACTGGCCTATGATTGTGGTTATGCTCTGTTGCCATCTGAGCCCATATGCCATATAAGATTACTTTAGTATCAGAGAAGGCATGGACGTTAATGTCCATTTCTTTCTCTGGTCACACCATAAGCCGCAGTACCACCTCTCGAATTTGAATGCTGCATCTTGGACAATACAATGAGTTGACTAGCAGGATTGTCGCATTCTCCAAGAAGACATATCCCAGGCTTGTCCTCGGATGGCGGCGGACAACATGTCTCCTTGGCACAAATACTACCACTATTGCAGTCTCTGTCATTATTGCAAGCTGTTGCACTGAAACAAACCGCATTAATGCCACAAAAGCCGATGCCCGATGAATCACTAAAGCAAAAGCAGTTGGATGCTCCACAGTTCTTGAATCCGCCATCGCATGTTTGGTTGTTGGCACATTGTGCAGATCCACATGCTCCATTTTGACATTTCCCAGAGCTGCAAACACGTCTACACCTTCCGCAATTGAGTGGATCTGAGAGTATATCTGCGGTACATGTTGGAGTAGTAGAAGATTGGGTAGTTTTTGTTGTGGAGGTTCGAGTAATGGTGATAGTAGAACTCTTCATTCGTATTAGATTTTATGAATATAGTATACGTTATATCGCCAACTTACTAAGCCAGTGATAGTCTGTATGCTTCCAGAGGTAGTGAGTCCAAACCCACAAGAACATGCACTGAAATATTGGGTAGCATCTTTACATTCGCTAGCATACACAGGGAGGTGCCTGGTCGTTGGGCTCACTTGTCGCTGGGAGATTGTGAGCGTCGTGACAACCATAGAGATCACCGTGGAAGTCTGTTCCACGAGCGTGTAGGTAGCAGTAGGTGCGAAGTAGCTCACCTAAATTAGAATTAGTTCACTGAACTCTTATATCTGGAGGAGAACTTACACAATCCTTAGATGCGCTTGCAACATGACCAGGTCCAAGTCGTGTTCCAGTGACAGCACGAGCACAATTATCTGCGTAGCTAAAGTTTTCAATCAGGCTATCTGACGTCTCACTGAAATCTTGACAGCTGCTGCTCTCAATTGTAGTTTGAATATGAACTTACCAAGCGCCATAGACTTGAGAAGTCAAGGTGGAGAGTATCACTACTCCCACGAGAGAGAGTGTTGCGATAAATTTCATAGTCCCTGTTTACTACTTCAAGATCTGGAGTGTGTAAAATAACGATATGAAAGAAGCAGCCTTGGAAAGTATACAATGCTTCCAATACTGGCTGACTAGCTGGAGGCAAGATAGCTGTTACATAAAGAATGTTATAGAAAAGGTGATACCAACGGAATTCTTAAATGGAGAAGAGAAATGAACGGATTTATCCAGTGAATATGAAAGTATTAGGAAGAGCAATAAGAGCTATTCGGTAACTCAGTCTTAGCTTCTTTCACTATTCTGGGGAAATTCAACAATGAAGTAAAGGAATTAAACTACAAACTCTTCGCTAGTACATTGCTCAACAGAACAGAACTGCGCAATACACGCAAACAAAGCTACGCTACGCAACAGAAACCAGCACGAGACTCACATCAGACTGACCAAGTACTCCTTCTTCTATCACATTTTCGGGTGAGTGTCCCGACCATCTCACAAGCCATGAGATATCTTGTACAAGGTCTCTCTAAAATGGGTGTAAACAGCGACAAAATGCTGTTGAAAAACCGGCTAGTGACCATGTCAAAGCTTCTGCTAGATGTCCTATCCTAGGTGATTGGGGAATCTGATAGTTAATGCCTATGAAGTAAGAAATGAGAGAAATGGTTAATGTAAGAGCCATCAACTAGTGACGCTGCACCGAGAAAAGTTTTAATATGAGAATCGTATCTGCCACATCCCATTGCTGGTGTAACTAGACTAGTAGTCGAGCTGGCGGAAAAATAAAGCGGAATGAGTCCAAACATGGCATGGATAATCGATTTACGCAGCTCGCCGCTTATTCATGAAGGTGTGGAACGGCAAATCAGTGTATGGACCTCGTGGCAGCTTTTGATTTCGTGAATGTAATGACCCTGCTACCAGTATTTCGGTGTTCATAAGACGCGTGGACTTGATAATTAATGCTTCCGGATCATATGACAGGTGCTATTTTGAATATGGGTTCCACTGAGCATTGCAAGTCGTAACTAATGTGACGAGTTGCTAGTGTATATTCCAAGATTGCTCTCCCATAGCTTGGGATGTAGACCACTGTTACCAGATGCTGATGTTTCTTCAATGACTAAATTTGTCTGGTGTAAAGTTTTGGCACAAAAATTGTCATGTGCGAAGAAATTTCGTACGTTCTGACATCTGAATCCATTTCGTGCCCATTAGCTGAGAAATGAGATAACAGCTTGTAGACATGCCGTCCTATAAGTCCTTAAAGCTCTAAGCAACAAGGTGTCAGTTAGTAATGATTACGAGAGAACAAGAAGTGAAAAACACGTGCATCATTTGGTTTTGTGGCTACTTGTAGTCATATGCTTCAGTTAAGGAACAAGATTTGTAAGATTCAGCTCACGGGAAAGTTAAGACCTTCCTACAAAGGCACTAACAATACTGTTTGTGTTCTACCCTAGTTTCCCTGGTACGAATGGATGGCCTGCAGACAAACCGCCATCAACAGCCCATGCCTGGCCATTCACATAGCTACTCTCATCACTTCCCAGAAATAGTGCCACACGAGCTATTTCATCGCCATGGGCCCCTCTCCCAAGCGGGTTTAGTTGTCCGATTTTCTTTTCTGTGCCCCTTGCTTTAGCAGCATCATACATGGGGGCAGTCATCCCAGTGTCAACCACTCCAGGACAAATCGCGTTGATTCGAATGCCTGTTCCCGCTAATTGATATGCGATTGTTTGGGCAAGTGAGATAACCCCAGCTTTCGAAGCAGAATAATCACTCGATCCTGCATTCGAACGTATACCTGCTACAGAAGCTGTTCCAATAATGCTTCCTGAAGGGAATTTCTTTTCTTCTGATGTTAACATCATGGCGGGAGCTGCGTACTTGGCGGCAAGGTGCACGCTATTTCGTAGTTAGTAGTTGTCATGAATAGGAAATTGTAGGCAGCTGACCTCACAACATTTGTTCTCAGCGTAGCCAGCACTTCATCTGCAGTGATGTCTGTAAATAATTTGGTTTGCCCAACAATACCTGCATTGGCAAAGAATATGTCCAGGCGGCCATAAGCCTTAACGGCATCATCTACCACCGCCTTCACAGAAGCTTCGTCCGCTGCATCAAACTTCCGCGTGTGCACCTCGACTCCTGGATATAGAGATGCCAGCTCACGCTTATGCGTCTGGAGGTTGGAATCGTTGTAATCGCAAATATAAACGGCTCTTGCACCGTTCTGTGCAAACTGATGCGCCGATGCGCGCCCAATTCCTTTGGGACTGTTGGTTCCTAGATTTCAATGTTAGTAAACAATGGAAGAAGGCTTCGATTGGTTGCTAACCTGTAACTATCACAACTTTGCCTTTCACCCGGGGACCGGTGGAATCTGGAGCAATCTTCTTAAGCTTTGGAATGTTTTCAAAGTTTCCCTGGTCGGGTATAGGCGCAACAAGCTGCTCACTGAGGGCAGTGAGCCTTCGCTTCGCGACAGCAGACATGTTGACGGTTGTAGTCTTTCAAATAGGTATCGGAAAAGGAAGAAAAGGTTGGAAGGAAGAAGGAATAAGGAATAGCTCAGATCAACAACTTGTCGAGGGGTTTAAGAGAGCTCCCGGGCCCGGCTACCCCAGATTCAAATGATCGAGGGGAGCCTCGGCCGGTGAGTGACTGGCTTCACTGGCAACATCGTCCCCACAAGGTTGGCAAATTCACGATCAAGGCCCTAGACCCGGATAGGTTTGGAGCCTGGAAAGGCGAGAAAGCCTAATAATATAGCATGTTGTGGTCTTAGAAGTATAGCCTTTGCTGCCCCTGTTCAGGATCCAGTTATTAGTTATTAGTGTTTAGTGTTTACAGTGTGCAATGTTGACGAACCCTTTCCGGCCCAAGCTCTGATACATACAGGTCTCTAGGATGTCTCGTGTTGGATATTTATATGCATTACTTGCAAGCGCAGGTGTTGACCCAGGATTGAAACACCGTCCACCAACTATTATTGCATGGGCTGGATACCATCGGAATGCATATCTCTCGGGAGTTGAACGCTCGTTAGAGTTCCTGGGTTCATTGCGTGCGCGACTTTGCTGATGATATTGCCTCATTGCGTCAAGCAATCGCGCCAGTTCTGATCGAATAAATACGGCGACAGCGCGGAGAGCTCATCGATGTTTCTTATAGATATGCATGATGTTTGATAACAAACACAACCGTCCTCATTTCATTACCTAGTGCTGTGAAATTGTCCAGTACGAGATAGTACGTACAAGCCAGGGAGAGTGAAACTACGCCAGGCGCAGGCGGCCAAGCAACAGTAGTAGTAGTAATAATACTAAAAGCAGAATGCCACTCCCCACCAATCGTGCCAGCGAATCCTCTGACGCAACTACACAAACAAACAAGCTTCTCTCCACTGTTAACCTCAGCTCTCACAGTCTCGTTGCTCTCTCGTCGCCAGCTCTTTTTCTACCCAAGCTAGACTTCTTATGCAATCCTGCATTCACTGAAGCCTCCTACTCCACATGCCACTTCGACGTTTTCCAGAAGTCTCTAAGGAGGTTCACTAACGGGGAAAGCTACGACTTCGACAACATATTCCCGTATGATCTGAAGATGGGAGATACAAATGGCGACGGAAACCTCCAGAGGTCGGCTTCACAGATATCTGCAGCTTCAGGAAAGAGCCAGAAATCGCAACGCGTCCATACAGTGCGGAGCAAACCTCGAAAATATTCTTCGTACATGTCAAGTTCTGCCTCGTCAATCGCTTCGTCTGACAAGTCTCTGACCTCGTTCCCTTCATTCGCACCGGAATCACCAAGGGACGAACGACCACTTCCCCCTCGGATGACTGATGCGAATGCTAATACCCCACGAAAGCCATCTGAAGCTATATCCATTGTCAACAGCTTAACTACCTCCTCACCCTCCCAGAGAAACAGAGCAGCGTTATTTGATGAACCGGTTTCATCATTACACATCACAGGCCCTCTACACGATGCCTCCGATGAGCACATCGAACGACTTATAGCGCGAAACGGAGCTATCGCATTGGTTCGACAACTGGCAAAGGATCTAGATGAGCGAAATGCCCAACATGCAACGCAAACCCGAAAGGCGGCGGAAAAGGAGCGTGCCCTCCGGAAGCTTGTACTGGAATGTGGACTGTCGAATTTAGACTTGGAGACCAGATTGCGAGCAATTGAAGATGAGCACAAGGCGCAAGATAATATAGGCAAGGATGGCGCTTCAGATGCTATGCAGGATATGATGAGTGATGCTATGAGAGATACGGTGGTAGTAGGCGATGCGGATCTCAATGCGATTGAGCAGGATGCAACTATGCGCGCCAGTGATGCTAGCGAAGCACTGAGAGCGCTGCAAGTTGGTAAACAAGGGAACACTTTGAAGGGGTGGAAGGACTATATCTGGGGCCCAGGTACAAGCAGGAAAACGAGTCAAACAAGTAGCAGTGCGAGCAGCACTCAAGATCATCTCAAAGCACGAAATGGAGCTGCAATTAGCCGACGTACAGTTTTGGAGAACGATGTATTTCAACCTCCGGAGGCAATGAGAAGTGCGAGTAGAGCATCTAGCATACAGTCGAGCAACTTGACTTCTACCCGGGAAAGGAAGCCTTCGTCGGGCTTTGGTAGTATCCTAAAGTTGGTTGCTGGGAATAACAGTACATCGCGGGAAGAAAGCCGTGGGCGTGCGAGCAGTATAGAGACATCTGATGAGCAAAGTAGAGCTCCTTCATCAGCTAGTGCAAGAACAGCTAAATCAGCTGTAACCTTGCCAAAAGCAGTACCCTCGCCTCGTAGGCTTACCAAGCTTTCGAACATGGCTCCTGCTGCAAGAGGTGTCCAACAGGAACGATGGGATACAATGGGCGCAAGTCCGCAAAACAATAATCTAGATGGAAACATGGATAATTATGGACCGGTCGAGATGGATACCATTCTTCCACCAGATGCACAGCCTCCGGCTGTAACTCAAACGTATAATGACCCTTACAATCCAGAGTTTCTTACCGATCGTTATGGATTCATATACGATCAGCGCCGCAAAAAGAGACAGAAGGAAGCAGCTGAGAGGATCCTAAAAACTAAGAGGGGGAGTAGGATCGAGATGCTCAATAGCCCTCGGAATGGCATATCGCCCATCTCGACTGACATGGCATATGATGATCCTCAAGTAGCGGACGGGAGGCCCGACACACCCATTTCTCTCGAAGATGAGAACGGGAAGCCTGCTAAACGATGGCAAGATTACTTGAATATTGCAGCTTCAACATTCCCAACAGAGCTTCTGTCACATACCCCTTCGAGTGTTCCCGCGTTCGAAGTCATGGAAGGAAGCGAAATACCTCGGTCGCCTGCCATCACTACCGAAGATCGCGGATTCATGCCTCCTCCTAGTACAACAATTTCGTCACCGGCTGTTTCTGTATTATCTGACGATGCTACGATTTCCAAGCCTGTATCTGTCGACTCTCCAACCTCTCCTGACAGCCAAGAAGACGCCGAACCTGTTAAGCTGCTTTTGAAACAGTTGGGAGAAGTACACGACTCTCTTCAGAAAGAGAGGACTGTCAAGTGGAATGATTTCCTTCGTAAAGTAAGAGCTGAACGCAAGCGGGATGGTGAGGCTGCTGCTGCTGCACATGCAGCTGACACTCGAGCACAACGCCCAATTGCCATCCTGCCAGAGGCAGCTCTCCAGGACGGAGAGATGATTGGTGTTGCAGGTTTGGGGAATAAAGGTAAAGTTGGACGTGCCAAATGGAACGAGTTCAAAAGTCTCGTACTTGGTGGAATTCCCGTTGCATTACGAGCCAAGGTCTGGGCTGAGTGTTCGGGGGCAACGGCACTTCGAGTTCCAGGTTATTATGATGATTTAGTCAGTCAACTAGAAGGGAAAGAGGATCTAAAGGCCGCCAATCAGATCAAAATGGATATCAATCGTACTTTGACTGATAACATATTTTTCAGAAGAGGTGCTGGAGTACTCAAGCTGGAGCAGGTTCTCGTGGCATATTCACGAAGAAATGCAGATGTAGGCTATTGTCAAGGCATGAATTTGATTACAGCCTGCCTCCTTTTGATTATGCCAACAGCCGAAGACACATTCTGGATGTTAGCCAGCATTGTCGAGAACATTCTTCCTCACAACTATTACGACAACAGCCTTCTAGCTTCCCGAGCTGACCAACAAGTCCTTCTGCAATATGTCGCAGAGATTTTACCAAAGCTCTCGGCTCATCTTCTCAGTCTTAGTGTTGAGCTTGAAGCACTTAGCTTTCAGTGGTTTCTCAGCATATTCACAGATTGTCTTTCGGCAGAAGCACTTTTCCGTGTTTGGGATGTCCTCTTTTGCACGAATGATGGTAGCACTTTTCTGTTCCAAGTAGCTCTAGCCTTGCTCAAACTCAATGAGCAACAGCTCTTACAGTGTTCTACCACAGCGAGCGTTTACACCTATCTTAATCATCAAATGACGAACCACGCTATTAGTATAGACGGTTTGATACACGCATCGGAAGGTTTACGAAAAGTTGTCAAAAGAGAAGAGGTAGAACTCAGACGATCTAAAGTTATAGAAGCAGAGAAGGATCAGATTCGCCTGAGAGAAGAAAGAAAGGCAGAGTATGATGAGCGGAGAGCGAAGAGGCTGGCTGCTGCAAACGGGCTCTTATCAGAACCCCAAATAGTGTCTTCCACGCGTGCGAGTTCTATTTCAGAAGCTGAAGTAGAGACAGACGATGGGGATTTTGGGAATTTGATGGTTAAATCACCTCTTCCTATTGATGAGGAAATGGAGTTGGGCTTAAATTGATTGTAAGCGAGTTTGATAGGTTGATGGCATTTACTGCGGGCTCTGGGAGAAACGATACCCCATTTGTTTACGATTTTTGTTTATAGAAGGGCGATGTTGATAAAATGAATGTGGTTCTTACATGATACATTGTTTCGGAGACTGAAAGCTAAGCAAGTTCATCTAGTACAACTGGTACGTGATTGGTGATTGGCCCACCGCGTATGAGCGGGCAAAATATTTCTTCCCTTCTTTCCCTTCGCCATCATCCACTACCTCATTTCCTCCACTGTAAATAAACCCCCAATATGATATCGCCCCTAATCCGCTCGGCCACTACAGCGGATATCGCCGCCATCGCCGCCATAGATTTCGCCACCAACGAAGGCCAACCCTTTGCCATTCCTTGGGCGAAACCGGAAGATGGCCTCCTCATGTTCAAGAAACGGTTTGAGTTTTACTTTACGCAACCGACTTTCCATTTTCTCGTCGCCGAAGCTCATGGGTCGGTCGTGGGGTTTCTTGCTTGGAAGGTGCCTGGCAAAGGGGAGGAGGAGGAATGGATACCTGACTTTCCAGAAGGAACCAACGTTGAGTTCTTAGAATGGTATCTTGAGGGGATCAAGGAAGATGCTGACGGGTTAGGTGTTGGGGATCTGTATGGTAGGGGTTTTGCATTTTTCCCCTTCCTTTTTTGTATTCTTTATAACTGTTTTGGTACCCTTCCCGTAAATGCTATGCTTGGTATTGGGTAGCAGTGTGGTGCTGATGTTCGACAGAGATAGAAAGTCTTGCCATCGCGCCAGATCAGCAGAGGAAAGGGCTTGGGACGGCGCTCCTGACGGAATTCGTCAAGGTGTTAGATGAGAGCAAGGTAGGGTGCTATCTGAGAGGATCGAGCGTGGGGAAAGAACTCTACGAGCGGTTTGGATGGAGGGTCCTGAAGGTGCATCGCCCGGATTTGAAGCGGTGGGGATATGGGAAAGAGTATGTTGCGTATCACATGAGGAGAGACGCAAAACAGGTGTGAAAACTGCAATATCTCTTCGCTGACGAGTATCTTCTGTTACAATTAACTATGATAGGACTGGCAGGGTAGGATCACAGGAGGCTAAATTCCAGACGGATTCTTGTTTCTTGCTTCGTGGGAACCCGTGCTTGACAGTTGTATCAGCGAATATAAGGCTTAAAGACAGCATGTCTGTATCGAGAAAACTGTGTATTTAGTGTCAGGATGGGGGAGATACCACTCGTAAGCTCCACGGCTTGAACTGCCACTAATTCACTTTCCATGATCGTTTTTTTTTTACTACATAGCACTTGTAGAACGACAATCCGTCGCGAGCAAGTCCTTAAACTGGCTCTGAACTCAATTGGCACACAGGTGAGATATGGATCAAGCCTGCCCTGATGTAAAGCATGATGAGCCAACAAACAGAATCAAGTAATTAACTACTATTATTTACATTCTTGTCTATAAATTAACTACTTCGGGTAAATGTCTACACTTAAATATATCTTCAATATTCGCTTCGATACATAGTGCTTCAAGCAGGAGAGCTTGGTGATGCCGGTTTCCAGACAGACCAGCCGAAAGCAATGCTCATTTTGATTGCTGCCGCGATCCAGAAGTTTGTTGCAATTCCTGCTGCACTTCTAGATATCCACCCTCCTACAATGCCACCCAGTAAAAGCGAGACCACTGCTGCGACTCGTCGATTTCTCTTTATATTATCCAATTTCAGGAGATTTGGATCGCTTGCGAGATCGCAATAAACACTTGTTAACACAGTAGTAGGGACTTCGTTGAAACCGAGCAATCTCGAGCTAACAATTTGTCCTCCTGACTGGAATGCGAGAAAGCCCAAAGGTAGTAACTCTCTATAATTCATAGGTCCTTGCGCTACCATTATGCCCTTCGGTTGAGGCACGAAGTTTCCTTGCACAAGTGCTGCCGCAATTACGATACAGCAACTCTGCAAGAAGAAGGACATTGCAAGGACACCACGAGCTTTGGGGTGGAAAAGACGAGTTGATGAGAAGAATAGGCAGCCGAGGAGAAATAACATTATGGAGGTCAAACTCTTTATCCAAGCGTCGGGCTTTGTCGCAGGTTGACCACTGGCTCCCAGGGCTAAAAATATAGTATTTCCTTACAAGTGTTAGTCTGCAGCTCGGATCAACCAATATCAGAACCTACCCGTTTGCATAGAAACAAAGCAAGACCAGGCATTGTATGAGCTGCTATCACAAAGTCCCGAGACTACACATGTTGCAATGATAGGTATATCTGCATGGTCAAGTGAGATGTCCGTCTTCATATGGCTCCATATGGAGTTCCGCTGGCTTCTCACAGGTTTGGAAGTTATATCAATCCCACTTCCATTCTCTGCAATTGGCAGACTTGCCAATTGAGCTGGCGTTCTCCCATTTCTACTATCTGCCGTCACCATTGTGTGCAGGATTTGGGAAGCCGAGGATTTAGAGCATTATAAAGGGTTGGAAAGCATTGCAATGCGATCTAAACAGGAAAACAGCTCTAGACTAGGCCGTTTGCTCTACGGCCGTCTATGACCGTGTATCGCCGATGATGTGATAGTGCGGCTCATTTAGCATCAGAAAAGAAAAATACCCGTGCTTAGCTAATCATGTCACGGGATGTGACGTGGGATGTGGCCCGACGGCGCCAAGGCCAAATAACGAAGCTGCGATAAGCAATCAAACCACATCTCTGGATCCCGAACCTTTTTTTTTTTTTATCGCAATGAGGGGTGGAGGGGAAACGGACAGAGGGGTCAACAAATGTCCATCAGGCCCAAATCAGCACCCAGTGTCTGTGTCAGTCAAGGAACCAACCACGCTATAGACTGGGTTTCTATGCAAGAGATAGATTTCTTCAGTTAGCATGGACTAGTTCTATTTAAATAATAATAAAGAATGTTTCATTGGCCACGGACATGTGTCGCAGTGTATGGTAATCTGAAATCTCCTGGTGTGGCCTAAAAAGGCCTAGTCAGCCATTTTCAAATGGGCCGCAGCAAAGAAAATATCAGCATCGCTTTTTCCTTTCTTTACAACAAACCTCCCCTTCCCTACCACAAATCCAGACAGAGTTCCTAAAGCCACGCGCGGCTGAGACCTGGTCAACTACTTCTACTCTCTGTTTTCTACAGAGACATCTCTTAATTCGACTAAATCTCCCCTCCGAAAAATCTCCACTTACGAAAAAAAAGTTATTCAGGCAAAAGACTGCCCGCCACGTTCCAAACAAAAGAACAGTTTTGAGATCTTGCACAACCTAATAATCCCATCACCACTCTTCGGATTTCCACATCGCATGCTCTGATTGAAGCAACGCTCAAATACTTTTTCCAAGGGCGCCCACGCTCACCAGACATGCCCCACCCCGTTTCACCACCCCAAACTACTTCTACCATGATCCCCAAGTCCGCCGATGGTGCTTCAATGCAAGCCGAAGTTACCGGTCTTGTCGAATCCGTCTTCTCTGCAAAGACTTCCAAGGCTTCTGTTGATGCTGCATACGCTCTTTGTGATGTCCTCCTAAAATCACCAGTTGGTTTCCGAGGACTGAAGGAATTCGGGATTCTCGCAGAGATCAAGAAGAGCGCTGCAAACAAGAAGAGCGCCGAGCGAAGAGAATGCGCCCAAAACCTTCTTGGTGCTCTCTTTGAAAGGCTCCCTCCCCAGCAGAAAATCAGCGAAGTTGTCTTTCTGCTCCAAGATGGTGGACTCCTCGGTTGCGCACTCGATGCCGTTTCTGATAAGGCTTCCGTTGTTCGTGATGCAGCAGAATATGGTATCGACGCCTTATTCAAGAACTTGAGTGCTGAGGCACTTGTGGTTGGTCTCCTTCCAGTTCTTAGCATCTATCTCGCCAAACCTACTGGCAAATGGCAATCCACCGTTCAAGGATTCAAGTTGCTGCAAAGAATGGCCGACAGAGCAAAGCTCGAGGTTGGCGCCAGCAAGGAGGAGGCAAACAACAAAGACATCTTGCGAGAGGCTATGGGTACCAAGCTTGCAGGTCTCATCCCAATTGTCGAGAACGGCATGACAGACATGAAGAACGAGGTTCAAAAGCAATCACTGGCCACCATGCACTCTTTAACCACCCTCCTCTCGAATGACGATGTTGCTCCTCGAATCCCTCTCCTAATCGCTACCATGCAACAGCCAGATAAGGCAACCCTTCAAAAGGCTATTCATGCCTTATCCCAGACGACCTTCGTTGCTATCGTTACTTCTCCAGTTCTTGCTCTTCTTACTCCTCTTCTAGAGAGATCGTTGAACGACCCAACTACCGCTCAGGAAGTTCTCAGACAAACTGTAGTAGTCGTTGAGAATTTAACCAAGCTTGTTCACGATCCAGTAGAGGCACGAACTTTCTTGCCAAAATTGAAGCCTGGAGTCAAGGGTGTCCAAGACAGAGCATCACTTCCAGAAGTCAGAGAAATGGCCACTCGGGCTGTTAATGTGATCGATCAGGCCATGGGAGACGATGCCGGATCTGTTGCCGATGGAGCTCTCGCCAGAATATCTTCAGATGATGTGGCAAAGGTTTTAGAGGCAGAAATTAAGAAGGCTGGTGGTCTTGGTGGCGATCTTGATATTTTCAAGGTTGCTAGGCCATATGTGTGCAACATGGTTGTTGAAGATGTGACCCATCGCCAAACTAACCGCATTGAAGCAATTGTAACTCCCTACTTGCAACACATCATGAAGGATGAGGCCGCCGCCAAGAAAGTTGGAGATGCCGTGCAGGCATACTATGTTGCGGAAGATCACCGCAAATTTGGACAGCCACCTAAGGATGATGATGGAGAAATTGAAATTGTCAACACTGATTTCTCCTTGGCTTACGGAGGAATGCTCTTGCTTTCCCACACCAACTTACGTCTTCTCAAGGGCCATCGTTACGGTCTTTGCGGTCGTAATGGTGCCGGAAAATCGACACTCATGCGTGCTATCTCAAACGGGAAACTCGAAGGTTTCCCAACTCAGGATGTTCTAAGAACTTGTTTCGTTGAGCACAACCAGGGTGAAGATGCCGATATTAGTATCTTAGAATTCGTCGCTAAAGATCCTGCTATTGCTAAGGAGGGAATAGCTCGTATCTCGGAGGTTTTGACTGAGGTTGGATTCACGCCCGGGCCAGAGGGTCGTCAATCTGAGAAGGTTGGATCTTTGTCTGGTGGTTGGAAGATGAAGCTTGCTTTGGCTAGAGCTATGTTGATGAAGGCAGATGTCTTACTTCTCGACGAACCTACTAATCACTTGGATGTTGCCAATGTAAAGTGGCTTCAGGACTACCTCAAAGCGCATACCGAAATCACCAGTTTGATTGTTTCTCACGACTCTGGGTTCCTTGATGAAGTTTGCACAGATATTTATCACTACGAGCCAGGAAAGAAGCTGAAGGTGTACAAGGGTAACTTGAAGGCTTTTGTCGAGCAAAAGCCTGAGGCAAAGAGTTATTACACCCTCACCGACTCCGTCGCCCAGTTCAAGTTCCCTCCACCGGGTATACTTACTGGTGTCAAATCCAACACTAGGTCGATTCTTAGAATGACGAATTGCTCTTACACTTACCCAGGCTCAACGAAGCCATCTCTTCATGACGTTTCCTGCCAGTTGACTCTTTCCTCCAGAACCGCCATCATTGGTGGCAACGGTGCTGGAAAGTCAACACTTATCAAACTTCTCACTGGTGAGACTATTCCTACAACTGGACGAGTCGAGAAACATCCCAACTTGCGTATCGGTTACATTAAGCAACATGCCCTCGAGCACGTTGAAATGCACTTGGAGAAAACTCCTAACCAGTATCTTCAATGGAGATATGCCAACGGTGACGATAGAGAAGTTCATTTGAAGCAAACTCGTATCCTCTCGGATGAGGACAAAGCTCAAATGGAGAAGAGAATTGATCTGAAGGACGGTGCAGGTGAAAGACGCATCGAGGCGATTATGGGTCGCCAAAAGTACAAGAAGACATTCCAATATGAGATCAAGTGGTTTGGTATGTTGCCAAAGTACAATACTCAGGTATCTCGAGAGACCATGACAGAATGGGGATTTACCAAAATGATCCAAGAATTTGACGATCATGAAGCCTCCCGTGAGGGTCTAGGATTCAGAGAGCTTTCTCCAAAGGTTATCTCCAAGCATTTCGAGGATCTTGGATTGGATCCTGAAATTGCCAATCACAACGAAATCTCTGGTCTATCTGGAGGTCAGAAGGTCAAGGTTGTCCTTGCTGGTGCTATGTGGAACAACCCCCATTTGCTCGTTCTCGACGAGCCTACCAATTTCTTAGATCGTGATTCCCTTGGTGGTCTTGCCGTTGCTATCCGTGACTACAAGGGTGGAGTTGTTATGATTTCTCACAACGAGGAGTTTGTTGGAGCACTGTGCCCAGAGCAATGGCACGTAGCGGATGGTCGTGTTGCTCACAAAGGTTTCTTGGCTGTCGCAGCCGATCGTTTCGAGGATAGTAGCCGACCTGGCAGCGGGTTTAACTCCAGCGTCACAAGCGGTGTTAGCAGTGCTATTAGTACTGCTGCAAACAGCGCAGCAAATAGTGGAGCAGAGGACAATGGAGATATGTCTTTCAGAGCAAAGAAGAAGAAGAAGATGACAAAGAAGGAGTTGAAGGAGCGAGAGGTTCGCAGACGTCTGAGACATATTGAATGGTTAGTCCTCCCTTGCCTAATATAACCTAACCACACAAACTAACTCTTTTCCAGGTTGAACAGCCCTAAAGGCACACCTCATCCTGCAGATACTGATGATGAGTCTTAAATCTCGCATCTATTGTCTTTGGAGTAAAAATCGCTTGCATACCCGTAAATAACGAGATAGAGATTTCCTTTGATTTCATAAAAGAGCGGATCGAGGTGCATTGGAATATATGACTGGCATATAGACTCAGAATTGTGCAGCGTGTTAAAATTGGGTAAACGGCGTTTCGCGAGATAGATTGGGATTTTGGGAAGAGAGGGTTTCATAGACGTTGTGTTACTGAAGTCGCTAGCTTTGCGTCTGATATAGCCTAATAAAATGGTGCGATTTTCAGGAGCTCCTACTCATCATATGATTCCCTATCGTGATATTGTATCAATGCGGAGAAGACACCGCGATCCTTTATCGGCATTGATACGTAAACCGGGTCTATCAACGGCCCCTTTTGGCTCGTTTACCATCAAAGACTGCTTTGCAACATTGCTTACCGTGAACATATATATCAAGGAGATTTTTAATGCATTGAGTGCTCTGAGTTAAGTAAGCCTGAACGAGCTCGCCAAAAAAAAAAATTGGTACCATGAAGTTTGACATCACTAGAAAAGCGTAACATCTGCAATGCATTTTCCCACGAGGGTTTCGGAAGACTGAGGTTTAAAACCTGGTATGTTTGCTTCTTAACATTACGCATAAATCCCCCTTTCCGCACCCACGTGAATGTGAACTGACTCGCTCGCATACTCATGGCCAAGCTATCCACGTACATGCCATTCGCCTTCTCTGTTCAACACCTTCCAAATTTGGGGATGGAAATATTTTACAGTACCTTTTTGAAAGTCCATGAGGAATATTATCTAGCAAAGCATCTGAAACCCTAAGAAAGAGACGCAGATTAATTTTTCCGGATGTGCGGGTGGTGGTGACGCCAAACTTCCCCACCCCGATAGTCCGGTATGGTTCGGCTTAGTGAGTGTAACTACTCAGTTCATTTGACTTGCATTCTTTCACTTAGTATATAGAAGCTCTGTTCGTCTTAATATTTCGTATCTCAAACTCAAACTCCAAAAGTTGAACCTTCGATCTTTCTAGATAAGCTACAGCCGACGCCCATATCCATTCTTTCCCTATCATCATCTCGATATCTCAAACCGTAACCATGGCCTCAAAAGTTATCCGCGTAACCATGTTCAAGCTCCCATCTACAGAATCGCAAAGCAAGCTCATCTCACTCTACAAAACCCTTTCCCAAACTGCCAAAAAAGTAACTGTTCTCTTCTCCTTCCATCCCAAATACCACCCCACTCTTCACCTAAAATGCAGATGCGTGGCCTCATACTAAAGCCTGATCATAGGATGGCAAGCCTTATATCCTCTCCTTAGAGGCTGGTCCCGCAAAGAAGGACCAGCGTTCTCAGGGATATACGTTTGTGGCAAAGAGCGAATTTGCGTCGCAAGAGGACATGGCGTTTTATGATGATGGATGTGTGGCGCACGACGTACTGAGGGCTGCGGCTAAGGATTTAGGGATGGAGGGACCCCCCATGACAGTATATTTTGAGCCGAGTGTCACTGCTAGTTTGTAAAACGAGGCAGGAAAAGGGAGTGGGGACTGGGGAAGGTGAATAGAGAGGCGTGGTGTGAGTATTTGGGTTGGTGAGGTATTCTAAAGTGAGGGAAAGGACGGAAGGGGAGTTGGAAATCGACATCGAAGAAACGTACATTAGCTCAAGTCAATGCATAAGATAACTCGTTCTACCTGCAGGAGTAAGTTCTTCTTCACGACCGTGGAAACAGTACGTAATGAAAAAAATTGGTAGCTTCTCTTTGATTGAGTGTGTCATCCTTCAGTGCAGGGGCCATGCTAATCTTCTCTGTATCGTTTCAAATTTGACCAAATGCCCGCGGGCAAAGAAAGAAGGAGAAAAGACTGAGAGGGGGGCTTTGCCTTCTTATAGAAATTCATGATAACAGGTAACGATGTTAGTACAACTATCCGCGTTGGCGAATGATCGAATTAGTGTTAGTAAATTCCAGGCTACCAAGGTTCTGACGAAGGAGGAATTTTTAACAGCTTGAATTGCTCTTTAATTAGCAAGAGAAGGCTTAGGCTCCACCGCCCAGCTGTTCAGGTTGGAAAACATCTTTCAAGTTATCCCAAAATCCCAAATCGTACAGATTCTCTAAATCCGCTAATTTCCATATCCGCACCCATTCTCCGACCCCATTCTCCAATGGCGATGGCGGTAGTCCATCATTCGTACGTAGCACAATCTGTACACTTTCTGCTGGCCATTGTGTCGATTCAGGTTCAACGCGTAAATTCTTCTGTCGGTTGTCAGGTAAAGCTCGCTTGAAGACGTATCCATCGGCCATCTCGGCTCGCCAATCATCCCATTTCATTGATTCGTTTGTTGTAGTACCAGCCCAAATCAGGTAGATATGATAGCCTAATAATCCCCAAACCAAAGGGGCTGTTAAGGCGCATAATAATGTGATGGTCCCCATTCGCGTTTTCTCCTGAAGTGCCCATCCTAGGATGTGGAAATACTCCGACCACGTGAATGCCGTGCCTAACAGATTCCATTCCGGAAGATGTTCTCGAATAATTGCTGATAGGAGAGTGGAGCCTACAAAAACTGCATAACTAATCAAGGTAGCTGTTGTAAATAGCAAGAGCAAAAACCAGTGCTGATTTCTAACCCCTACACAATTATTTATGAATATGCAGTGATGGTCCATTTTCGAAATGCATTTCTTGCAGATGCTACAGTGTTTTGAGCGTGCCGGCTTAAGGAGTCGACAGGTCCGACATGGGTGACCGGGGTGATAGATAGTAAAGTCATAGGGATAGAGGGACATTTGCTGAACATGGTTTTCCGGAGTGATGTAGCCTGGGTCGCTAGCTGCGGCGGCGTAGAGGAAGATGTATGGTAGGAAAATCAGGATAGCGGAGATGACCTTGTACGAAAGTGTAAGAAGAGGCCATGCTTGAGGTACAATCATGACTTCGGATACTGAAAGTAGGAGGATAAAAAATATCTAGATATTGTTAGCTCTGTTTGGAGACTATATGTAGCATTGGGGAGATTTATTCAAATCTCCTCGAATTTTTTCAGCAGCATACTCAGCTACTATGTATTCTCTGATCCGACATGATGACGTGTTCCATCAGTTAACGTTTCTGTAAGTCAACCACCGCACAGGCATGTAATCAACCATCTTGGCCAAGACAGGAGACTCCCTGTGTATAGACATGGAACATCCGAGGAAAGAAGGAATAAGAAACGAAGATGTCATTTACCATAACAATTGGATGTCGGTCGTTCCATAATGTGTGGGCTAGTCTCGCTATTGATGCACTCAACCGTCCGTTGGAGAGTCTTTGGTCAACAAAAATGAATCCTCGAGGGATATGTATCCATAAAAGTCGATTCAAGGCACCTACAGGTGTATTTCTTCACAAAAATTAGTATCCGAACATACTCTTGGCTTAACAAAGAATACAGAGTATTCCGTCAAGTTACTCACCTGAGCGCTGGAAGCCTCCCAAAAAAGGCGATGAATACCAAAAGCCCGATTGCCAAGACCACGATGGCTATATCTCTCACACTTCCCATGGCGGCGTTCTCCCAATTTGGGTTCCCTTTCTGCTGACCAAAAGAATAGAGTTTGGCTGGTCGATGGTAATGAATTCTGGTCAGTATACTAGGCTCAGTTGATCTCCATATCAAGAGCAGGATCTTAATAAAGAACCAATTTGACTCTATTTAGTGGTGTTTCAAAGTCGTTGCAATAATTGCTGATGGGAAACATCCTGCCAAGCATCTGACTTTCAGGCAATCTTATACCTCACGTGAGCTCGCGACGCGTATCTCTTTTCTAACTCCATGGTACTCAAGGACGACCCACCTCAGCCAATATGTTCTGATAATTACGATTGCTCTTGGGTTTAGAAAGCCTTCTGAAATTACAACAAGTATGGCGACGATTGTTTACGATGGCATGGAGGGCACGGGAAATCTTTTCAGAGGCATGAAGTTCTTTCTACTACAACGCGTTCCTATGCGCCAGCGCTTGATAGAATGGGTTAAAGTATGCTCCATCTGTGCACCCAACTGTGGCCATGCTTACTAGCATTAGTCAAACGGAGGTGAGGTCTGCCCACTCGAGAAACAGGCGGACATTCGCATTGCAGATCATATCCGCAAAGACTGTCCGGTGGGTTCAACATCTTGGACTTTCATAGAGAGGTCTATCAGAAATGGTAAGTTAGAGGATATCGACGATCATCGCGCTGGCCCAATCGCACAAAATACACGTCCAGTGGGATCTAAGCAAGCTACAAAATCAACTCGAACCCCGTTCACTGCGGAAGATGATCGTATCCTCATGGATTGGGTGGTAAAGGCCGAACGCAAAGGGCTGGCTATTAAAGGAAACGAAGTTTATGAACAGCTGGAAAAGAAGGTATATGATAAACGAAGACCTCCTGATGTGCGAACTGACATTACTATAGAATAATCGACATACGTCCCAATCATGGCGGGATCGATGGATAAAACATGTTTCTCTCCGGCCTCGACCCGATATTGTCGATGATCTCTTATCTGGGCCAGATAATTCTAGTCCAGCGAAATCAGCGACTCGTGCACCCAGAATATCAGAGCCAATATCGGGAGCCAGAGTCCCTCCAAAGGCTGGATCACACGATAAACGACCAGGGCAGCTACACAGAGATCTTTCTACAGGGAAGGTCTCAAGCAAAGCCACATCTCCAGAGTCGCCGACGGTTCCATGGGTTGCGAAATCTAAGGGGGGCAGGTTATTCACGAGACAGGAAATTAGATTACTTGCCGATAATCACGACGACATTATTAATATTGATGAAAACGAGGAAATCAATGCATGGGCCGCTTGGAGTGATACTGTAAGATTCATAAAAGATTCTGATGTCAGATTAATTAACAGAGGCACAGTACCCAAATCATACGCCTCAAGAATGGCGGAATTTCTTCAATAATGAATTCTCTAAAATGATAAAAAGCAAAGGGAGGCTAAAACCTAGTACACCAAGCCATACTTCTGAAAGTGAGCGATACTCACGTGTAAGCTCTTCTCCCACGATTAAGAGTTCCACCAAACCCGAGCCAGTGACTACTAAGATTAAGTCTATTGAGAAGCGCCAATTACAATCATCAACCAGAACGTACCCCAAGGAGACGCCTCGTCGGGTAGAAGACCCTCTGTTGACAGACGAGAAGCAATTTGTGGCCTACGTCAAATTACTAGCCGAAGAACTAGATTTAGAGGTTAACTTCAAACCCGTTATTTGTGGAAAGCGGATCCCTTTATTTCGACTTTGGCAAGTAGTTAGAGCGGATTGTGGGGGTGTAGATGAGGTCGAGGGTCGAAATTTATGGCCCAGGGTCGCCCGAAGCCTCAATATCTCCGGTTCACAATCACTCGAGGAACTTAGATCTTGCTACAACATAATTCTGCCAGATGTCGAAGTAACCCGCGAGGAGTTTTGGGAGATGACAGATTCGCAGGAGCAAGCAATGATCGAATCGCAGCTGCGAAAAACTGCAGAACAACAAGCCGATAATATGGAGACACAGATTAGTGACGATGATGTTTCGGATGAAGATCATCCGGAAAGTGATCTTGACCCATTGCTTCCTTCACGCCAAACTTTGGTCAGCCCTTCGCGTAGTAATAAAAGAAGCTCACCGACTGAAGATGGACATGGGTTTACTGAAGAAACTTCACATAACAAGCGACAACGGCTTAACGAAAGCAAAGAGAAGGAGATCTCATCCACGCCCGAAGACAGAATATACTCAAAAGTGAGAAGACACTTGCCAGAACGCTCGCCATCTAGAGCTCCTGTTGTTTCTCCTATACTTGGTGAAAACAAAGAGGGGGAAAGTCCGAAGATCTTTTTTAGAGAGTCGGATTTGTTAGGGCAAGAGTCAATACAGAAGCACCCAATGTACAGCGTGGAACCTGAGACGCAAGACTTCCAGATTCCCATCGAGAATGAGGAAGGAGAAAGGGCTGGGACCAACACTATCAACTCGTTTCCATCGGATCCATATCTTGCACGACGGGCCCAGCAAGACTCCGAGGGTGATTCTTCATCACAGTCTGAGACAGAATCAAAGAACGAACCAGAAATCTTAGCCTTCGTACGACGCTGTATAGATAATGGCCACACGAAAGAGAATATCAAGAAGTGCATGTACGCAACAATGTGGGATATACCGATGGCCGAGGAAGTCATAGAAGGACTCAAACAAGGTCTTGGCATTCCTGAGCATGTTTCGGGGGTCTGGACGAGCGCAGACGATCAAAACTTATTTCCCCAAAGCGGCCGACATTTTAAGGCTGTTCAAAAGAAGCATGGAAAGGAGAAGGTGAACGCACGTATAGCTTTGCTCAAATTACGCCAAAGGAGTTGATATGGTGTTTTGTTCTTGTATAGTAAATACTTATTAGATACTTCTGCTAGAGCAAACTCTGAATATTGATACCAATGTGTCTTGCGTAGACAGTCTATATCCTCATTGTCGACTATTGGAAAAGGTATGTACTATCTAAGAGCCAGAGGGACAAGAAATGGCATGTCCAATGATCAGATCTTGAGAGCGAGGTGCTAGGAGGAAATTATAATAATACCAACTCTGATCAATCTAAGCATGCTGGACTTTTGATTTGCGGCTTTCATGAGCATGTTAAACTCAGCCAGAAGCATATAGTATTGTCTTAACTTGAATCATAATACCGCGATCCTATGCTATGTGCTAGAGAAATGAGGTCTAGAAGAAATCCGAGCAAAATAACTGCAGCTCTGATCAACCTTTTTTCAAAGTTGGAGTGATTCCCAACTTTCCAACCTATTAAAAGTATGCTATTGTAAATGAAAAATGGTCAGGTTGGCGCCAAGCCACAACGAAGTCAATATGAGTTAAGTATGCCACCTATATCTGCTATGATACACTCGATAGATTAGAAATCGTGGCTAGTTGCCTTGTTCAGAAATGGGTAAGATCGATATTTTCGTATCTCGCTCTATTACTTGAATGGAAATGTTGTTCTGTTCTCACCGCTTGCCTTTGACGGCCCGCCTAAGAAAGTTGCCGCCTCGATGTCATGACATCAAACCTTCTCTAACGATAATTATGAATCGACCTTCATCCACCTACAAAGAATAAGCATCGCACCAATATGGCTGCAGAGCCGCTTCGATCGCGGTTCTTACAAGGCCCTTCAAAACCATCATCATGTTCCTCGATAGTTGACATGAGAGCTGCCGAGTCCCAAAAACTGCGAGTTCTGGTAGCATCAAATGGCCCTCGAGATGTGGCACAAGCTCTGGCCCTAGTTGTGCGGCTGTCGAAGAATCCAAAAATCGAGACTAGAGCAGTAGTAGACGAAGAGTCATATCCAGCTCACCGTTTATCACAAGAAACTGCGACATACCAGAATAAGGTGTTCAAGCCATGCCGGGAAACCGATGAAACGCAGAAGAATATTGAGAGACAGCAGATTGAATTCTATAGGCAGCAGGCCTATGAATTGGCTGAATGGGCAGATATACTCGTCCTTGCGCCGATTGATGCAGATACAATTGCAAAGATGTTGCACGGCGTGGCGGACTGCCTTTTACTTGAAGTTCTCCGAGGATGGGACGTTTCGAAAAAGATTCTTTTGGTACCAGGAATGACGACTTCGATGTGGGAAAATCCGATGACGAAGAAACAGCTAAATAAGTTGCGGAGAAAATGGCAATGGGTCAGGGTTATGCAGCCGATACTGTGGCACTACGATGACAAGGGACCTTCCAAATATTTTGTTGGCTGGGATGGCTTCAACGAACTGTTAGATGTAATTAAAAATCAAGCAGAGCTCATGACAATAGGGCATGATGTTGATATTGCAGCCACCAGTGCAGCATCTTTGGCTCGGTACAATACGAAAACAGATGCTTTACTTCCACCCGAGGTCTGGTCTCTAATTTTTGAGTATGTCGGGGATTGGGAAGTAGCTAAGGCCTTGAATGTCTACACAAACCTACCAACACCCGACGAGTGGAGAAGGCAAGCAAACCAGCCTCAAGACGAACTAAGCGTGTATATGCGTTCTCTGGAATGGATAATACTCGTCTCCCCAGTCCCTAGGATCATCGACAAATTGAAAACTGCTCCAGATGCTATGCAGTATTTGTCGACTCTTTGTGTGAAGCTCATCATAAAATTTTGTCTCACGGAAATTCTCACATACCTTGAGACCAATTTCAAAGACGTGTTCTGGGCTTCCTTTGGTCAGAAGCTACTGCCTACAAAGGCTTCGGCCGTTTATGGCCGGACCGAAATTCTAGAATGGTGGCGTACCTCTCCAACGTTTCTTTCCAAAGACTACACACCCGAAGCCATCAATGGTGCTTCAAAGTCCGGATTTGTACATATCTTGGATTGGTGGCTGCGATCTGGCCTTCCCTTGAAATATACAGAATCGGCGCTGGAACAAGCTTCCTCCAAAGGCCATGTTCTTGTGCTCGAGTGGTGGAAGCAAGCCAGTATGCATCAGGGAAATTATCACGTAGACGTCGATACCAACCACCGACAAAGCCTACACGCAAACCCAGAGACCGAGACAGCTTCTACATCTGAATCCCAGGGTGCAGCACTTCGTCTAAAGCCTGGAAAGTCACTTCTAGCAGCTGCACAAAATAATCAACCGCTAGTGATACGTTGGTGGGATAGTTCTGGAATACCCATTGCATACTCTGAATCTGTAGCTAAGGTAGCATCTCAGCATGGCCATGTTGCTGTCCTAGAAGCTTGGCGCGAGCTCAAAGGAGAGAAAATGGCTTTCGATAACCAAGTCTTGGTATGTCCCACCAAGAATGGACATGTGGAGGTTTTGGAATGGTGGAAAAACTTCAGCCAAGGAGAAGAAGGACGGCCAGGTCCAAGAGTCGAATATAAGACTTGTGATATTGAGGAGGCTCTCGAAGATAGTGTTGGATCACAGGGCCAAGAGGATGCGGTGAAAAGATGGTGGGCTAAAAATGGTCTTAATCTGGGTGTAGAGGTTAGTGAATGGACTAAGGTCAAGGTTTTATAAATGAAAATAAAACTAAAATGAATCAAAAAGTATTTAATATCTTCATTCTGTACTTCGAGGCACGAGTGAATGTGGGAATGACCAGTTTGTGCAAGGGACTTTAAGTTTTTCTGATCTCATTGGTTTGGTTTCTCTTCAGAGAGTGTATGTTCTCATTTCGCGCTCGTTCTCGAATAGATCTAAAAGCCGACACAAAGGACGTAATTGTTATAGAGCAATGAAAACATACAACTAACTGTAATAGATTTATCGGGACTGGAAATTAGCGGGCGCGGCTATTTTGGCCAGTAGCTTTATGTGCATTTAAGACAGAGAATTCTTGAAGTATACTACGGGTTAACGATGGGCTTAGCAGCAAGAGTGATTGTTGCGCACAGCGATAGTGCATTGACTGCAACTATCCCCATGATAGGCTGATTGTCACATAGGAATAGCGCGTTCTTCAGCACGGAGCTGAGCATGCGAACTTAACCCTATAAAAAGATCTACGTACGACTTATGAGACAATCATCATTGTCTAGTAACTATGCACACAAAAGAAGAAGAACTGATAGAGTTGTTCACACAGCGCAATTGTTAGAAGCTGAAGAAAGTTCATGTCTCAGATTTCAGTATCATTTCGTCATTACCAGAACTCCGTCGCTTACAACATAAAATATGCCCAACTCCTCGGCAAGCACCTCTCCACAACTCTCCTACTATTATACAACGGATACCACATGTCTTCCCTCTGTAATTCATCCATACCATCATATTCACAGGCATGTATTACGCCACGGCCGCAGTGGGGGCACCTCCCCCGTCCTTGTCGGACTTCGAGGCTCAGGAGCCACTTTAGGCGCACCCACGGGAGTCTCTTCGGGAGTAGGAGGAAACAATTTGACTTGGACATGACATTCGTTTGCCACAGGCGGAGACAGAGGTAGCTTACCCTTCAGAATACCGTCTTTGACCAATGCCTCCCACACATCATCCTGGACTTTGAGAATAGCCCTATCCACCTCTAATCCGTCTAGATTTCTCAGCCTTTTGGATCCACCAATTAAAACCATCTCATAAATCCTCCTTAACTTTTTAGTCTTCATGTCTAGGCGCGAAAGATATTTCCTGTCCCATGCCTTGTCACAATTCGCGAGAGTGAATGGTTCTATGCGGTACGGTTGTTTGGCCGAGTGCACACTTTCCAGATCCGTTACATGCCGTTCCAGTCTTGGAGGGTAAAACCCAATGTTAATTGGGTTGCTCCTTAGATCAACAGTTGTCAAAGTGGGAAACCCTTTCAAGATTTGTATAGTTTTCCCAACTGCGGACAATCGATTGCCAGCCATATAAAGAGTTTTCAAGCGCACTATACCAACAAGACCATCAATCTCCTTTAAAGCATTCATGCTGAGATTCAGGACTCGAACATTTGGGAACATCTCACCGAACTCAGCAGGCAATTCTTCTAGTCCACAATTGGCGAGTTCTAGGTACTGTAGATTGAGAAAATTTGCCCGTGGCGTGAAAGGTTTTATGAGATTTGCTGAAAGAAATAATTTCCGAACCTCGAATGCCTCCGAAAGGAAAGCGGTATTCAGGCTAGAACCATCACGCTGCTCGCGCATAGAAAGACTATCGAGGTATTTCGTTTTTAGGAGGCCTGTAATGGTACCAAGTTGATTGTGGTCTAGGTATAGGAGACGAAGATTTGGCATCTGGCTAACATCGATAGACTCAAGTAAGTTGCCATTAAGTCTTAAATGCTTCAAATTCTCATGCTTCTCGGAGATTTCAATGTCGAACGCAGTCAACTTGTTGTATTCCAGACTGAGTGTTGTTAAAGAACGTAGTTGGTGAATGTTTTGAACGCTACTGATTAGGTTGCCATTGAGATCGATATCGGATAGTCGTTGGAGCCTAGTTCCACTAAAATCAAGACTTTGGAGCAGATTTCCGCGCAGACGCAGGCTCAAAAGACCATCCAACCCGCCAATGCCGTCCAAAGATTTAATCTTATTATTATCTGCTCGCAAGCTTCGCAGGTGGACCAGAGATGAAAATGCCGAAAGACTTTCCAACTCATTGTTTGACACGTCAACATATTGCAGATTGCTCAAATGACCCCACGCCGTCAGGTCCGATAGGTAGTTGCGCGCAATTGAAAGATGTCGAAGGTTTCTTGGAGCACCACTTAGCTGACTGAGCTGGTTGCCTGACACATCTAGGTCTTCTAATTGGTGGCAAAATTCGTCAAGTTTGTGAAGGCTAGAGAGTCTTTTATCCTTCAAGTCTATTTCTTTCATCGACTCCCAGAATGGCTCATATGGTTCAACTTCAGTGAGTTTCTCCACTAGATGTTTGATCGACAGTGACAAAGTTTGGCTTGAATTTGAACCAAGTGTAAATCGTTGCCCTCCTTCAACGTAGCTTACGTCCATACCAAAAGAAGAATCCCGTTGGTTCATAGTAAAATCTGACATAGGTGTAAGTTCTAATGTTCCAACTTCACGAGACAGGCGTGGCGTTGCGACTACGATTGCCGAACTTTTTCTGATATTGCCACTTGAGGCAACCGTCACGCTGAAAGTTCGCTGCTCAGCTATTCCAAGATCTTCATTCGAACAATCCTCATCATGCTCGTCAATTCGTGAAAATGGGCGAGCTGAAAACTTGTGTCCGTTAAGAGAAAAACGACGAGAGGTGGTTCGATACCTGGTAGGGGTTTTCGACGGGGTTGAGTTATGGTTACTTCGTGATTTTGTTATCAACACACTGTCGTCACCAGAATATTCGTCTGATTCGCAGTCACCAAGAGCAATCTCATCTGTTTGATCTTGCGCGTCACCTTGGCTTCTGTAAGGTGACATGGGAGGAGACATTTGCCTGACTGAAGCGATTGGCGATGAGAAAGTTATAGTAACATTCCGTCGGCGCTTTGGGGTTGTTGATGTAACACGATCTTCAAGAATAGAGATCTCCTTCTCAACCTCCACAGCAATATCATCGAATATCTCTGTTGTGGCCAATTTCGCTAATTTACAGCCTTGATGGGCAGACGTTTCAATCTTTGTCGTTCGGTGGTTTTCAGTGACTTGTAGATCGGGGAACTCGTTGTGGGATGCCATTTTGGGATGTTTGCTGCTATCATTTTGAGGCTCCACTGAAGCTGAGGAGAAGGTTTCATGAGCACTTTCGGGAGTTGGTGTATTTAGAGACGCTGATTTGAGGCGGCTCTGATTGAGATCGTTGTCGCTATCAGGAAAAGATTGTGCAATTCTTGCCTCTTCTTTTCTCTTTTCAGCAACAGCCTTAATTCGCTGCATCTCCTGTGTTTCGTCTACAGACAGATCGGGGATATCTCCGAACGGGTCATCGTCATCCGATGGTGTGAGATTTTGCGGTCTGCCTTGACTGCTCACTGTTTTGTTCTTAATCCAGATGTTGCGATTACGGTCGAACACCATGCCAGCAAGTTCCTCGGGTATCAAATGTGAAACAGTGTGAGGAGCAATCACTCGACGAGAATCAGAACCTCGTGATGACCCCGTGGGTACTGATTGCGTTGATTGACTTGAGGCAGTTGAGCCTTGGGATAGGAAGTCCTGATTATCATCGCTGTTTTTTTCCACCGTGGAAGCCGAGTGCTTTCGTTTCCGTTGGATTTCTGCACTTTCCGTAATACGGATATTTGGTGGATCACTTTCGATCATTCGACCAGATGTGGCTCTCGAAATTGTTTCCTCCGTGATTCGGTTGACCTCTATAGCGTCCCTTGCGGCATTTCTTGCCATTGCAATCGATCTAATTGAAGAAGCGACAATATCGTCCATGTCACTTATCTCTGCATATTTTTTCAGGTGATCCAAGAGCGCCGGATCTTGCTGCTTGACATGTTGTCGAGCTACTGGTGCACCCTCACGGCTTGGAGGTCTTGAAAATGGCTCTCTGGTAGATTCTTGGTAGGAATCTTCATAGTCCTCACTCTGCAGCTCGCCCATTCCTGAGCTCATGTGCTGTTCGTTTTCCAATTCGGATTCTTCAAGACTGGATAATCCACTGTTCGGTCTTGTCTTGCCCCGAATACCTGCCATAATCATTTTCGCCTCATCAAGAAAGTCCTGTGTCGTAATTGAACCTTTCCGACTCTCGTCGAACATATGCTTACCAACTCCTTGTGCCATAATCGTATTCTTTGGAGGCTCGTTCGAGTCTAATTCGGCTTGAACAATGGCTATCTTTTGTTGTTGTAGCAGTCTCGCTTGTTCACGCGGCGAAAGATCCAGTTCTTGTAATGGCGCACGTTCTCTTTGTATACTACTTCTTTGACTCGGAGTCGGTGTGCGCGGCCTCAAAATGTTACGCATTGCGAGGACTTTTGGGTTGGCTGCCTGCTGATCATTGTCGTGACTAGCATCTTTTCTTTTCCTGCTAAGAATAGACTGCATTTGGTGACCAGTCTCCTGTACTGGGTATACTTCGATCTCTTCCTTAGAAACGGCATACTGGCTAGTCTCTTCACCACACAAGGTTCTTCGTCTTTTTGAAGTCGGGTGCTTTAATGGAGACTTAGCCAGGCGTTTCCATTCCGCGTCTCCGTTCCGTTTACGAGGAGTCGTGACATTGTCCTTTTCAGGTGAAGGAGATCGGATGTCGGAAGAGGAATTGAAACAAACATCAGGATCTGGAGTCCCTGATATTGTTCTTCGTATACTAACTATTCGCTTGGTAGTCATACTTCTGTTGCTGGTGATCTTCGTGCGACGTTTTGCCGAAACTCCTTCCTCAAGTAATGGAGAATCCTTCAAAGTAAACTTGAAAGAGGACTGGGTTTTTGGATTCAGTGTAGGTAACTGGAGATTCTCTTTGTCTTCATCTCGAGAATCTAGATTGCTTGAATCGTATGGCACCTCCTCGCTGAAGGAAAAATCATCTAGATCCCCCACACCAAAGCCGCTGACTCTACGTAAAGCTGCAATACTTCCTGGGCTACGCTGTGAATTTTCTGAGTTGTATGATGCTCTAGGCAATTGCTCGCTAATATTATGGTTTGCCGAGCTTTGGACAACATCATCAGAACGTTGCTTACTATCGCCATCGAAGTGCTCCTCGAATTGACTAAGTCTTCGAAGTAACGTCTGATTCGTAAACGTGTCATAGGTCCCGAAAAGTTTAAGAGGACTGCCAGAACTAGTCTTTTGTTCTCCTTTGCCAGACTTGGAAGGGCTTGGATGGGGAGTTCGTGGAACAGGTGGCGGTGTATGAGCAACTTCAGTCACTACTAACTCAGCTGATGCGCGTGTTTTTCTGACATTCGGTAGCTGCTTTGGCGTACTGGCCTGCATGGACTCCTCAGGTAACATGTCCGATTCATCAATTGCGGGTAATGATGTAGAGCTAAGCATTCTTTTCTGGAAAGAGCCCTCGTCAGAGTGCCCCCCCCGACGAAGGTTCACGAAATGACCGTTGTGGGCGTAATCCTCCGTCTCGACTGTGATGTTGGCTGGCAGTACCTGTGAAGGCTCATCTTCAACGGAATAGTCTGCAGAAAACTCCTGTTGGGTTTCCTCTTGATGATTGTCTATCGACCCTTTTAGTTCACAAGCCAACGCGTCTATAGCTGCATAATCCATGTTTCCGTCCACCGTGTTGTGTCGTGATATATAAATAGGGCTTAACCCCTCATTTCTCACATCACTCTGGCCACTGACCATGCGAGTACCACCATCCTTGACAAGTGCCTGGTGCATTGTAGGAGGTGACCGTGTGCATGACTTGCCAACTTGGGATTTGCTTTGTTGAGATTCTCTCAAGCTAGGCGGGAAACTACTACTATAGCTTAAATCATTTGCAGAGAACTCGTCTGATTCATCATCCACCATCTCATACTTTACCCGCCGGGGTTCCTTTTTCATATGGGCACTACCTTCTACTTGTGTTTCCTGAGGATGTTTGTAGACTGGAGGACTGGATGGCATAGTAGCACCACTTTCGCAATTTTGGCTGGCGAATGTTTTGCCCAATGCCTGCTGTGGTGATGGTGGGCGAAATATATTCTCGAGACCAGCTGGCGCAAATAAGTCCCGCTGCTCCCCATACGCAACCTCTCCGTGTATTAATCGCCTTTTCCACTCTGGCGTTCCATGTGATCCCTTTTCTGGCGAATGACTAAGCGACTTATGCTGAACCGTGTTGTATGGTGAGGATGCTACAGTTGACGTAGATGCTCTCCGAGATGGCCGCCCTCGCAGCGAAGTGGATATTTCGTCGCGAAATTGTGTAGGAGCCCGAGATGCGCGATGCGAAATGGGGACATTGTTGTCACTCAAACTTCTCTCGCCTAGAGGGCTATTTACGGAGTCCTTTCGTGCTGTCCACTCTTGCTTTTTCGGGTCGAATTTAGGTATGCGACTGATGCTTGTGCGAATGTTTGAGGAGTTCGAGGTTGTGCTGTTGGAGAAAGAGGGCACAGTGGGTACTGGAGATCCAGAAGATCTGGGCTCTGACACCCAGTCCTCGGATAAAGAATCTAGCCATGCATGATCCATCGTGAAGCTATTGTCGTTGATATTAAGATGTCTGGGCTTCTATCAACCGTTATCTTGCGATTGTTGATGTTGTGACGTTCAACGCGTTACCGGCGCGTTGGATTTTGGTGCATATGACCTTGAAACTTGCAAAAATATGCTTCCAGACATCTGCCGCTAAGATGTTTGAATTGATGTCGACGCGTCAATTGTGAGGATTCAAATATGTCTGGGTATACTGGATCCAGTATTTCCTAGTTGGTAAGGTTTGAGGCTCGTTGTCATGGAAACGATCGCCTAGGCATAGATGTGGCTACCCATCACATTGCAGTTCTTCTAGAAACATAGAGGTTTGAATATCATGTAGACATCTTGGGCTAGCAACTTTAGTATTTTTCTTAACAGAGCAGTGGAAAGATGAAGAGCATTTAATTTAGAACACCCTCACTGACGTTTTAGGGAGACCTTTCGACCTCTATTTTTTAGGCATTTATGCCATCTATTTAAATCACGTTGTTTCTAACCATAGACAGCCAGAATAGGAAGTTGGACCTTGAGAATCGTACTTAAGAAGATACTCAAGCAGATGAGACTGCCAGGAGATGGGGTAAAGCATTCAAGAAGTTTCAGCCTGTTTAAGAGGTTGTTGCAGTCACGTGAAATATCCACTTTACGCGTGCGAAGTAATTCGCGAAAGCGCGTTCGTCTCTGGGCCGACACAGTGACAAACCTTGGGACTCAAGTAGGCATCAACATATTAACGAAATCATCCGAATGTCTTCCATGATAGCGACCTTTGTATTACCTCTCAGTGCTTCGATATCATGAGCCTGTTCAAAAAGTCTAAAGCACATAAAAGGCCACATCAAGATCAACCACAACAGGATGAGGAGGACATAATTTGCGAGGGCTCAGACGCTGAGCAAACACCCCAAGAGATCGAGGGAAAAGTCCTTAGATACAAGCAGCAAGCACGACGATGCTTAGATGGGAAATTACCCGTTCTTCAATCTGCAAGTTTGCGAGGGCCTTTGGAGAGAGATTGGATCAATCCATGGCGCTATCAATATCCAAAGCTAACATGTACTAAAAGGGGCGTAGTGGAAAGGAACTCTGGGCCCGATACAACACATGCCTTCTCACAAAGAACTGACAGTCATTTGGAGTTACAATCAAGCCCAGTGGAAGCTAGGAGTTATCTCACATCCGGTGTAAAGAAAAAATCAGGTGTGATTAGGGCACTAGAACTTGAAGATAATAATGACTCCGTCAACTCGAAACTTGAAGGATGCTCGAAATCTGCTATTCCCTCACTGCCGATGTTTGAGTTGAACTATACAAGAAACAATCTACCCTCAGCTGTGACGAAACCTACGGACAAACTATCCCTAAAGTCGAGAAGTGAGATGAGTGCGCCAAAATTGCCGACAAATCCTCGATGGTTAAAATGTACATATGTATCCAAGTATACGAAATGGGATTCTTCTGTAACTTCATCACCAACACCCGTACGCGCTTTGGAGGCGAAACAGGGAAACTGGAGCACTGGACGGAAACCCAACAGCTTGGCAAGAGCGACTAGAGTCCCTACACAATCCATTCTATCCCAAAGGACTCCTAATATGTCTATGTCAGATCAGAGTTCTCCATGGGAGCATGATGCACAACATGTTGCTACAATATCCCCTCCTTCTGGAAATCCAGAGGCGTTTCCGGAGCCGATGGAACTTGATGAATCAGAAGAGTTCTCGTCACAAGACTTACCTATGCGAGGCATTCTGTCCGACACATCTTGTGAAGAGGTGCAGAGAGTAATGGCTAAACGAGATCTGAATCCTGCCGCCTCTATATCTAGGAAGATCAAGCAGCCTGCCTTTTCTCGCCCCGCCCCATTACACAAAAGCTCGCCAAATCCTCAATGTTCAAGTGTAGGTCAACCTTCTAGTAGACAAGGAGATTATGATGACAATGACGTATCAATTGCCAATGCTAGTTTCATCACAGAAGTAGCACCTTCGTCTCGAAATCTGGAGAAGTTTCAATTTCGCAAGAGAAAACGGGCAAAGGGGCAGGTTTTCAGGGATTCCGAAATTATCACTTTAAATGATAGCATTACTGTTTCCCGGTTTGGTTCTAAATTGAGTGCTACTATGGTTACTGAAGATGCATGCTACAAACGCCTTAAAAGAGCAGAAGACAGCACTGACGCAACACCACGATCCTTGAGTATGTCATCTTCTGTGATGGTAAATAAAGATATTCCTACCACTTTCACACCTGCCAGCAATGATGCACTAAGATCAATGCGAAAATTGCCAGCTTACAATATGGAAAAAACTCTAAGCACTGAGAACCATAGCTCTCGCATTGGCTTGTCTCGTTCCTCCCCTGGTGCTTCAGAGAGGTCACCATCATCGGCTGATGCAACGCAAAGGAAGTTATCCGACATTACTCCAACAATCTCCGGTGCAGCAGTATTGCCTAAATTTGATTTTGAAGGATTAGAAGAGACAAATTACGTGTTTTTTGATGCCTCACTTGGCAATAAGGTGTCTACACCCAGCATAGTAGGATTAGAGAGTGGCATTATATTTGAACAAGATCTATCACAACCACCTTCAGACTCGAATAGTTGTACCTTAACTAGTACCACTCGTAATTTAGATGGAGCAAGAAAGACGCATGTCTATAGTGGGAAAGTCAAGCACACCAGTCCAGTATCTTCCCTAACGGCTATCACGACAAAAGATATTGACCTCGGGCCACCTCGATCATCGACACGCGAGCGGTCTAGCCAGGGCCAGAATACATCTACTCAATCTTTAATTAGCTCTGAAATATCACCATGCAGAGCCACACCTGAACCCAAGACATCCAGCCTAGAAAAGCCGCCTGTGACTCGTCATCCAACTGTCTCTGGAACAATATGTTCTAGGAAGACGCTCATCGAAGGAGAGGAGCTAAGAAGGCAACAATCTTCTACGCCCCAGGTAACGTTGGGTATGGAGACGTCCAAACGATCAAAGAAAGTAGCACGGCCTGCACTAATGTCTAGAGCAGCCGAAATCAAGGCTCACCCACATCATCAAGGAGGACTTGATGTTTCTGATAAAACCCCAAATTTCTTTGATACCACATTGCCGACAGGATCTTCTAGAATGCCAACTGAAGATTCGCCGGTCAAGGAGAATGGCCAAGAACACAAGAAGTTTAGCCCAACATTCGGGGTAGAACAGAGGCGGGGTTTGGCTCTCAAGAAACATGATGATAAAGCTAGTCCCAATGATGGAGAAAACCTGCTGTCATTATCCGCCACAAACGAAGAAATAGCGAGGATAGGGGATTTGGAAGGGCAAATTGATATGCCGAATCATCATAATACAGTAATAAGCTACCACGTTCCCTTAACAAGTAATAGCGACGACGAAATCTCAATCTCTAAGAGTGCGGAATGCACAGATACTCAAGACAAAACGTTGAGCGATGAAGCTGATGTGGCCAACATAATTCATGCCGCCGAGGAACGTGGCGACCTATATAGCTCAGATAAGGCTGAAACATATAATCCACAGAGTCCTTGGGATCCCACTGACCATTTGGATACATTCGATAGAAGTAAAGCATGCGAATCTACTCCTTGTGCTAAACAACCGGAATTGAGCGAAACCGTTCTTGCCTCAACGCCAGAAGTAGAAACAGTACGATCACCATTGATTCCAAAATACGGGATTGAATTGTTAAAGAGCCTTATGGCGGCAACACCACAGCACTTGACTGAAAGCTCAAAGCTCCACTCATCTCCGTCTACAGGAATGGCCGCCGGAATAAGTGAACCCGAAATACAGAAGCCTCAATTGAACGGTGGTAGTGGAAAATCAGAAGAACCGGAAACTGGTTGGCAACCATTCGTTCATCCTATGACCCCCCAGTACCATGGTATTATACCCTTTTCTGAATTGATGCCTACAACACCGACTACAGAAGACATCAGTGTCCAGGATAACACCGTAGGTCTGCAAAGTACGCAACTTCTCATGGAAGCAGCCACTAGAAACCCGTGGACAAGCGCTTTGAAAAATAAAGCTTCCACAAATCCTAAGAAGCGTGTTTCATGGATGCCTTCAGACACTGGAGTAGAAGGTGGACCATCTCCTCCTATAAGGCGAAGAAATTCACCACCACCTCCGGAGATATCTATTGAGGACAATGTTTTGGACGGCAAATTCGATAGTCATTTTCTCGCAGCAAGGAGAGCTAAAGGTTATTTGAGACGCATTACTCCCCATGATTCTAGCAGCCCACCCATAGATGCGACGGCTGAAGCTTTCGTTCAAATCGACCGTGAAACTTCAGAAGATATGGAATTGCGACGTAATTGTGACACAAATACTTCACATACTAAATCAAAGAGTAGAGCTAAGCCGAGGATCTTTCCACTCGCTCAAGAAGACACATTGCGCAGGGATTCTTCACCCAGATCTTTGCCTGTGAACACGATAGCTACTCGTCGGACCATAAATTATGATATGAACGAGTTCCTTGGAGAAAACGGTGGTATCTTAGAAGAATGGTCTGTTGAGGGTGAGCTCAAAAAAGCTTCCAGGGCGCCAGGAACAGATGGGAAAAGTAGCAAGATCGCTACGAAGACTGGGGGCTTAAAGAATATGAAGCACTGGTGATGCTTCAGGCTGGATCTGAGTCTGGAATGTGTTATTAACGATTGGTGACCTAAGAAGACATTGCTTTGTTTATGTTTGCACGGAGTATTGGTGTTTGGCGAAAGTTATTCTATTTTGATTATGATACCCTTCAGCAATGGTGTTTTTGCCCATTTTTGGTGAACTTCTGTGAACTTAGTAAAAGTGCCGTAGTCCATTCGGGTTGCAACAATATTCCCCCAACTTCTGGTCATTACTAGCAGGAAGCCGTCCATTTCTTTACGCAAATTGTGCGTAATTTCCTTTGGAAAATGGCTCCGAAGGACTTATTTGATTGGGCATGAAATATGCTATATGCAAGTAGGCACATAAAAGCACCACCAAATAATGCACGTTTATAAGAGCGGTCAATGATAGTCTGAGATACACGTTTTCAATTGACTGGCCACAATTAATTGAGCGAGTAATGCTATCAACCGGGATATGTGCCAATGCTTTTTGAGCGATTTCTTGTATCGTGTTACTATTGCGCCCCCAAGCATCCGGAAAATAAAACCCATACGAACATCAAGTGTCACTGGAATAGGCATTTTTGGTTATCCAAGGTATCTAATTTGGATTGATTCTTGTGTTGGATATTGCAAGACGGCAAAAGTCAATTTGCACTTGCCATGTATTGGGCTCAGCAGAGACGTACGTGTTAACGGATCTTTGGCAAACTTCGTAGCGTATCCCAGCTCCTAGTAATCCTCTGTAGAAAGTAATAAGGATGTAAGCATATTAATTTTGATAAGCGTTTTCCAACGCGCTAAAATGCTTGCTATTTTAGTTTACTATCTTAGATTATGAGCCAAATTGTGTCAGAGATTCTGACAAATTAGAGGTTTAATAACTAAGTGCTTTAAATCATACAATGATTATTCAAATTCACTTTGCTTCAATGACTTATTGATTAAGCAAATCACATGCTTGTGAAAACTGCTCGCAAACATGTGGGGTTACTTGATCATGTAAATTATTAAACCAATTGTAGATGTCTACCTCATTTTCCGCCGTGTTTAGTACAATGAAGATAATATGGAGTTCCATATCTCAACCATCAGCAATCTTTGTCTTCATAACAGGTGGATGGTTTATACGTTGTACCTGCCAAGGATGCCAAGATTATTCAACTGGTGGCGTCAGATGTGAACGTCGCTTCGGAAAATCATAGTGATACCTTGCACATCCCACCAAAGACAACTGATAATAAGACCAAAAAGGAAAAGCCTCTTCTTCTAGGTGCAAACAGGACACTTCTTCGGAACCAGACTCCTTACAGCCTCAGACCTGCATGCTGCAACCTTCCTGGCCATTGAGAGCCCAAAATTGCTCCCCATAAATGTCCACCTCATGTCAAACTCCCCTCCCGAACCCCAAATTGCCGCACCTGCGCACGATGCTAGTGACTACAAGAGGATCAGACGCCTGCCTCCAGCGCAGCGAGCCAATTCAGCTTCGTTGTTAACGCAGGCTTTAGCGGCAAGGACTGCGCAAGGCACAGAAAATAATAAACAGGGAATGATAGCATCCACCCCTCGAACCGTACAACAGTCGTCTTCCGCGCAGGTGTATCAAACGCGAGATGCTCTGAATACAGTGGACAGAAGCGCAGCAGAAAGGATGGAAGTGGCTGCCCTAGGATTCAAAGACATGTCACTCTATGATCGACGATCAACTCAAACAAGCACGAATTATCGCGAACTGCTGAATAACTCGAGGGTACGCGGCACTTCGTTAGAGCGGACAGTCCAAGAAAAACGGGTGCAGGAGCGACCAAAAGGCACTTATTCAACCAATCCTGGAGATACAGCTCTTCCACCTAATTTCTCCACCGTGCCAGGATCGCAGGGACTGATATCGAACAAAACCCCAACCGAAGGACCTAGGGCACAATACAGACAGTGGAGAGGTTCTCGCCCTACTACTCCTAGTACCGGTTCAGGAAAAGCGTGGTCGATTGGCGTAGATGGCGACGATGGAGGTCAAGTAGAGAAAGCAGTCAGAGCTGCTCTGGCAGGTGATTCTCGGCCTAGCAATCGGAGCAGGAAGGCAAGCCATGCTTTAGGATTTTTCAAAGAGAGTCTACATCCATCAGTTGCGCAGGACGGTCACTCAGAAGACGGGATGAAGGCACTACCCAAAGCCCTCCTGGCAGAGATCAGGAAACACAATATTACACCGGGTGCCGATAAGGGGTCTTCATTTTCTAGGAGTGTGCCACGAATGCAGTCTGAAAGAAGAGTAAATGATCGCGATGATGATGATGACTCAGATAAATTCGCAGAGAATTATCAACCTAAAAATGATAGTGATGACGGTTCTCGTGATAAATCTCGTCTCAATGCTGATGGTGATGAGCCTGAAGAAGAACAGCAGATATTCTTTGCTTCGGCTTTATTTGTTCCCCATCAACCTTTTAACGATTCTTCTGCACGAGAGGAGAAAGGATTACAGAGCGCCACAAAACCTCGACTAAATGAAGGGCGTCATATAGGATCTTCCAACTCTCATCAATGGTTAGAAGAGTACGAGGTCCCAACACATCAGGTCAAACGGAAATTCGTGAAGCCGGAAGATGTGCCAAAGGCTGAGCCTCCAACTGACAAGCAAATATTACCTGATGAGGATCGTGGCTTGGAAGACAATAATCTACTTGGTCATTTCGAGGATAGGCCAGATGCTACTACTGATAACGAACGCACACCAACAGGGTCGCCAACCAGAGTGGACGAGATTCCTAGTAATTATAACCGTTTTATTCCGGAAGACGATCCAGATTACAAGCCGCCAGACGCTATCGAGTTAGTCCCGTACCGTCACCAGGTCGGTGGCCATACAAAGATATGGCGTTTTTCTTCGCGAGCTGTTTGCAAGAAGTTGGATAAGCGCGAAAATGCCTTTTATGAGAATATTGAACGATACCATCCGGAGCTGCTAGATTTCTTGCCAAGGTACGTCTCAGTGAGCTTAAATATCTACATTTTCACTGCCTTCAAATCTACAGTACAATAAAAATGTACTGGACTTGAGGAGATCGTATACCAAATTGTTTGGTTTACAAGGTCAAAAAGTGCCTCAGATGCTATTCTGCTTGACACTCCCATTGTACATCGCGATCAATCCATCATTTTCAGAGTCTCAACTAGGTTGATACAACGAAGACACAGCCTCTTACTCGCACTCTTATTCCTACTGACCGGTGATTTAGATATATTGGCGTTATCAATATCTTTTATAAAACACTTACCAAATCAAAGTCGAAGAGTGCCGAAACAGCTACGGCCGTCAACGAGGATGGGAATGAAACTGTCAATGATATTGATAAAACTTCCTCGCCTAATCAACCCCAGCATACTAGGGTAATAAGTCAGTCCTTAGATGCAGCTCCTGATGCAGTACCAACTGTGACATTCGCCGACAACCGGCACCTTCTTCCACATTATTTCATGCAACCTCAGGCAATCTCACAACTCTCTGGCGATAATGGTCCAAGCTTCTCACCCAGGGCTAAGATTTTACCAAAGCAAAGCATGCCTCCTCCACCACAAAGTGATTTCAGGCCCACCTTATCAGACAAGCACTCAGCTAGTTGGGGTACTACTATTGCGAATTCTGAACTCAGGGATAAAACTTTCTTTGATATTCTCCATCAGCAGCCATCAGTCCAGCGTCACAAAAAGCCTGGAAGTCATAAAAGATCTTTACCCAATCGCAACCGGCCTTCTAACTTAAGGCCGTCCAATTCCGAATCAAGTCTTCTAATTACTCAGCAAAACCAAAACATACCTTCTGTGACATTTGGTGAAGACTCTATAAGGAAAAAGGCAATGGTAGCGAATGCTGAGCTTAGGCACTCGCCACCGAACACGATTCAAACCCAGTGCATCGACAATTCTCCTATCCGTGATGAAGATGACCTCGACTTCAGCGAGAAAGCTGGTACTAGTGCTCCCGAACCTGTTTTAGCACGTACTCGTGCGACGACCCGGCAGAGACGTTATTCTAGCGGTGGTCTACGCCGTAAGCCATCAGAAGTAGCAGATACGCGTGGTGACTTGAAGTATTTCGAAGAGGCAGATGATGCAGGATACAAGGGCGATAACGAAGATGATGAGAACGTATTTAACATGGACCCAGAGTCAAACAAAGAAGATGTAGATTCGGCCACTGCAAGTCCGCCTACCGTCGCAGCTGCTACTATCCAGTCGCTGGATGGTACTAATGGCTCAGATACAACGATGCCATTAACCAAGACGGCAGGCTTTGGTGTTGGCCTTGATGCTCCTCGACCTTTGAACCCAAAGGAGGCACGAACTCAGTGGGGAAAGCTCTATCACTACTTCATTGTTATGGAGGACTTGACATGCGGCATGAAGAAGCCCTGCATGATGGACTTGAAGATGGGAACCAGACAGTATTCAACTGCAGCCAATGAGAAGAAGCAAAAATCTCAGAGGGGCAAGAGTGCCAACTCCACGTCGAAGAAGCTGGGCGTTCGCATCTGTGGTATGCAGGTATGGGATGTTAAGGATCAAGAGTTTGTCTTCCTTGACAAGTATCGTGGAAGACAGCTCAAAGTTGGGGACGAGTTCCAGGACGCCCTGACGCGGTTCTTATGGGATGGGGTTGATAATAATAGTATCTTACGACATATATCACCGATATTGGAAAAGCTGTCCCGGCTTGAAGAGTGTGTGCGTGGTCTTCGGGGCTATCGATTTTATGGGACTAGTTTGCTGATGTGCTATGATGGAGATGCACAGGCAGCATGGGAAAGTGACAGTGGAGCATCTGAACGAGATCCTTCTGGAGCAGATATCGACTTTAGGATTGCTGACTTCGCCAACGGCGTGATAGGTGATAATCTTCATCCCGAAGACCTGCAATGCCCTCCACAACATCCCAACCTTCCCGATAATGGCTTTTTACGAGGCCTTAGATCGTTAAGAAAGTACTTTCTGAAGATTCAGCGAGAGTATCATGCAATAGAAATGGGCAGGGAGCTAGGTGAAGAAGGTGAAGTGGGAAGTAGCACTGATGAGGATGAAGGAGCGGTTAGCTATTAAGCTTGGTATTGATTATGATGCGTGGGATGTTTTCGTACATGTTTTTATTCTTCATTTACTATGATGCCTCTAATTGGGGGACTGCATATAGTTAGCGGCAATGCATTATAAGGCGTAAGGGGTTTAGGTCAATACCCTGCATCGAATGGGCGTACGGACCAAGATTATAGATAGTTGCCCTCAAAGGCTTGGATGGGCTTGAACCCATCCTCAATTGATACCCCTTTACAGTCAATGACAATTGTATTATATTTCACTCTAGCAGACCGTATGATACATTAAACTTCTATTTCACATTTCATAAAGATCGCATGTTAGAAACTTAGTTCTTCATTTTCCAGATAGATGCATCGATGACTTGGTAATTCAGCTTGAAATAGTCACGTGCTGACGTATAAGCCTACGCGCGATGGGCGCGTCCATAATTTAAGGTTGAAACCTATCTCAAGCGCGATTTTAGATCAAAGAATTGCCTCTCTGTTCGCCTGCAGCACTCTATTGAATCAATCAAGCGTCAACAAGCGATAAAATGCCTGTCGAGATTATAGATCTCCTCTCGAGTCCTGAGCCCGCATTTGCTACAAAGTTGTCTAGGAAATCGCCTGTTCCACAACCAAAACAACAACCTCTTACGACCACCCGAGTACCTACCAAATATGCGGCTGACTCATGCTTCACATTGTCGTCTGACGATGAGGGTGATTCGAGCTTACCGCCACTTGCAATGATTCGGAATTTGCCTCCACCTTCGAGAGCTGAGTTTGGAGAGGGCGTACGGGCTAGAACAAATACTTCCATACGATCCAAATCTTCTACAAGCCTCCATAAAATGACAGCTCAATCAGAACATATAGAGAAGAGAAATGATGACTTCATATTCATGTCCGATGACTTCGACTCTACGATAGATCTCGACCACTCTGTGAATATACCACCAAGTAAAAACGTAGGAATCCTAGGCCTGAATCGAGCTCAGATGGAGAAAGAGCGTTTGGCAAGAAATAATAGTAATAAGAATGAAGCTAGGGAGCTTCTATCCAAGAAAATGGAGGTTTCAGTACAACAAGCCCCAGAATCCATGCTACTACGTCTCGGCTCTGAGGATCCTTTGGGCTCCTTGGACGGCTGTTCGAATAATAGGGAATCATCAACATGCCTCCCTTGCGAAGTGCAGCCTAGTGGTAGCAAGTCTGACAGTGACACAACCAACCTGATAAAAAGAAAAGCCCCTGACGTCCTTCTTCTCAATTCAGAGGATGATCCATTCGATATAGATCTACCCCTTCCCAAAAGGCAACAGTTGTCGCCGAAACATCTCGTACAAGCTTCCGGTCCCAAATCATTTGTATATAAGAGGTCAGTATCTAATTTTGATACTTACTCGAATACATCTAGCATGAAGATTAAAGCACCCGGTCTTGCAAGATCAAAAAGCATGATTATAGAATCCGACCCTATTATATTTACAAGTTCTCCGGATTACCATGCGGAGGCGGCCATACGAAGAATGAAAAAGACGTTGCCTACATTGGATGAAGACGACGATGTTTTTGGCCTTAATTTACCGAAAAGATCCTCTGAAGCAAACTGGCCTGATAGGAATGTAAATCTGGATAATTCCTCTGATTCTCTTCCCGATATTGATGACATGGTTTCGAAAAACGTTGCAACAAAAGCGCGAAATATAGAAAATTCCCACTTGAAGACTTCGGATGTTCTGGAAAATTATCATGCTAATAAGCAAAGAGATAGAAAAGCACAAGAGAAGGCAAAAGAGAAAACCCAAAAGGCAAGGGATAAAGATCAAAAGATTAAGGAGAAGGAAGATGAAAAGGAACGGAAACGTATGTTAAAAGAAGCAAAGACCCGGGAGAAAGAAAGCTCGGCATTTCTTGCGAAAGCCAACATTCTCAAGGTGGACAAGAAAGTCTCTACTCCAGAGATGATTGTGGGTCTACCCTCCAGCTTGAAACAAAAGGTTAGGGATGCCACCTGCACTTTCCTCCATGATCTATCTGTTAAAACATATGATTACGAGAGCGAACTTCCCGTGATCAAATGGAAGAGGAAGCTGGAAGCCGTATGGGATCAGGAGGCGCGAATTTTCCGACCCTGCGAACTTCAAATAAAGGAAGAAAATCACGTTATGTATGTTATGGCTGCTGAAGAATTTGTCCAATTAGCTACTGGCCAAGAAGGCAACAATCTTGACTGCCACGTGCTTCGACTGAAAACTTCATTTATATCCCACCAGATTATTTATCTGATCGAAGGACTAGGGATATGGATGAGAAAAAACAAAAATCTCAAAAACCGAGGATTTACGGAAGCTGTTCGGAATGAGTTGAATCTAGCCGATCTCAGCACAAGCCAAAAGGCAAGGAAAAAGAAGGCTACACAATATGTAGATGAAGACCTTGTAGAACATGCGCTTCTAAAATTACAAGTGATGCATGGTGTTCTAATACACCACTCGCAAGTCATGGAGAATACCCCTGAGTGGATTCGATCGTTCACACAACATATCTCGACGATACCATACAAGTATGTGCACCGAAATCTGTTATCTCCACCTTTTGTAACATTCTCTAAACATTCACAGGATGCAACAACGATCCATGGACACGTCATTCTGCATGGAATCTGGCCAGGTCCAGGTCGGCAACGGTGTACAAGATACGTTCGTTAAGATGCTGCAAGAAATGACGCGTATTACAGCTCCGATTGCCTATGGAATTTCAGCTGAGTTCTCGACTGTCCAGAAGCTGGTAGATGGTTTACAGAAGGGTGGGCCGTTAGCACTGGCGGAATTAAGAACCATGGCGAACAAAGACGGGGCATTTGCGGATCGTAGAATCGGCCCAGCTATAAGTAGACGGGTTCACACGGTCTTTACTTCTCGTGATGAGGGAAGAGACGACGTTTAAGGCGCCTGTCTGTACGTAGATTAAATTGATAAATGTGGAAATAAACTTTGAAACCAGTAGGTACGGACTGTCATCCGGATTCATGTCACTATCTTGATCTGATGTTCGTTGTATCACTCTGTTTTAGTGGAAAATCCGAAAGGAGAGTTTTTGCTAAGGCAACCTGCATACCCTCACCTTTCCCCGACAGCCCTTTCTCACTGCTGATCGAACACTGATTTATCATCATGTGAAGGCGGGTCGTATGCGGAAGCACAATTCGCATAACGGATGCCTCTGAATCACACCTACGTCAAGAAAAAACCTGACTAACCAAGAATTGTCTCTAATCTTCATACTGCTATTTACGAATCTATGGAGATGGGAACCCTTGAATTAGACACTCGATCGGTAAATATATCATTAACACTAATCTAGGTTTGGTTTCTTGATTCGACGAACCCAGACGTGACGCACTTTCCTTTGTACCCCAGGGTAATCCAAGGATCAGGCGAAGACCAAGTTCCCCAGCCATCTTTCTCTGGAGGTAAAATCGCTTTTGGCTTTTCTCTTGATGATCTAATAACAAACATTACTTATGGGAAACCCACTCTCGTTGTATGAATTGTTCGCTTTTAGCTACATGTGCCTATAGACGGTCTAATAGATATTATGAGGCACTACCTCGTTTATATTAGCCTGGTCTTTCTAGAACGTTTGCAAGTACAAATAATTTCTAAGGGAATTAGTCCAGCAGTACTAAAGCCAAAGACCAAGGTTTAAGATGTCGGTAGTAGTTTTCAAACTCGGTCTATAGAATTTGTATATTTACAAATTTTGCCCCGTATACCACTTACAGAAGTAGCCGTGCCATTGATTAACAGGAGCATGCCGCCTATTTCCAAAGATGGACAGGGGAATTCATGCCAAGTTCGACGAGAAAGGACAGTTTTGTCTTTTCGAATAGAATATATTCAAGCACCTTTGGCAATTGAGATTTCTACAATTTCACATCATACGAAGTGTCTTCACCTGGCGCGCAATCACGCCCAGCTAAATTTGGCTGAACGTTTTGGAAATATTTGGATAAGATGCATATACATAACATCATCCCGAGTGTAGTCTACTTCCTGACAGCAATAAACCACGTCATGTATCCTGTTGGAAATGTATGCTGTTCATGGCCACTTCGGATCGTCCAGCCTGCAGAAGATGCTCCACATGTATCCATTAATGTCTGCACTTCCTCTGGACTTCTAGTTCGAAGAGAAGAGACCCATCCGTCCCAAACTAGAACCAGAGGTATGATTGGGATGACATAAGTGAAAAACAGATGACCTGGAGATCGCCAGAAATAGAATGGTGTGATTGCCAGCATTAGAAATCCCATGAGCGCTAATGTGAACAATGAAGAGACAGTTCTTTCTTGAAGTTCAAAGATACTTTGCGAAGTGATAGTCAGTATTGGTGAATTGACTTTGGGAGTTTGATAGTTACCCGAAGCCATCTGCTGTCTCTAGTGTGTTTCGTAAGATATCCGAGCCCAATTTGTCATCAAAATGGTGGAAAGCTAAGTTATAGAGCCTGAATATCTTCTTCCCATCGTTCCCATTCAAATGTGTTGGTGCATTAGCGGCATCGACTGGTTCAGCAACGAAGCTCAGGTTGTCGCTCTTTTTTGCTGCTTCTGTCCAATCTGGTATATGAGGGTGTAAATCTGTTAAGACAAACTTGACTCCATTACTGCTGAGTGCTTCAGCTCGAGGAGATCTGTGTGTAATCCCATTGTTGGCAAAGTTTGCGGGAAGGCTATTTTGTTGAGGCGCGGTAGAGCGAGAAGATAGTTGTGCATTCAGTTCCTTCTCTATGAATGGTGTTGGACCACCCGCCCCTGCACAGAAGTCGACAAAGGTGTAATCAGTAACACTGTCCGAGAAAATTCGGTAAAGTGTGCTGACGACCAATTGTGCTGGTGATGCCTTTTGTATTACCGGTACACGGAACTGCCAGAGAAGTGTAAGGGAAGACTGGACCTTTTCGCGGAGATATTGAGGGAACCTGGTATTGTTAACATGCGTAACGCATAATGCGTGTTCTAAATTACCAGTCTTGATCATTTATCTCCCAGAAGTGTATACGGCGGCATATCAGCACCATATCGAATGTTGTTTTTTAAATTGATGATTAGGTTGGATGTGTCGTCACTATTTAAGTAGCCTTCTGAAACGAGGCTACTGGACAAATCGAACTACGCTTGGCACATTGGTCACTCTTTTGAGAATTCTCAGGCCAGCTCTATATTATATTTTACTTAAAATTAATCAAGCGCGTTAGTGAGATATATCACGAGAGTGTTTATAATGCATGAAGCAACAGTAGTACTGGCCTTTTCGTTCATAGTTGTTGTTATAGTATACGTCACTAGTGGTCCAAAAATAAGGCGCAATGGACAGCCTTTGAGGTATGTTGTCACTCTATGAGGTTCTTGTGATGCTCAAATACCCAATAATCGCACTACACGGTTCAAACTCCGGGGGGTCCACGGGCTGATTTCTTGTGGGTAGGCGACCCCCAAATACACTTCCTTTGGCAGGAAATGGTATCAAATTCCTACAAGATCGCCACAAGCTATTCTCGTGGTTTACAAGATGCGAACAAGTATTCGGATATGAGACGTTTGAGATTTCAGTGCCCTCCTTGCCACCAGGAGTGGTAATCAACGATCCAAAAAATCTCGAGTTTGTACTCAAAAATGAGTGTATCTTCACCAAAGGTGACTTCTTTAAAAGGAGGTCATGGGACCTGTTCGGTACATCCTTTCAAACTTGGTATTATCATCAGCTGGGTGCTGATTGAAGCCAGGAGATGGAATAATCAATGCGGATGGAGATTTGTGGAAAGTTCAGAGGAAGGCTGGATTGAATTTTCTGAGCTCTTCAAATCTGAGAGTATTGACAGAATCTGCCCTACCGAAGTACCTAGAAGGAATTAATAAAAGACTCGAAAGCTCTACCGATGGGACTGTCACTGATCTCGAAGATGTATTCCATGAGTTAACTACACAACTTATGGGCCGGATGGCTTACGATGTGAGCCTCTTATATGCACTCAGCTATCGGATTTATTAACACATAGCCAGATGGATATGCACAATTCTGACGCTTTCTCCTCGGCATTTGAGTTTGCTTCCGGTAAAATCGGGGCAAGATTTCAGAACCCATTGTGGCAGATCACCGAATTGTTCGTGGGATCTGCTTTCCAAAAAGCGATCCGAGAAGTCAGGTCATTTGGAACTACAATTGTCGCAAATGCAGTTGCATCTCGGCAAGTCGATATGAAACGTGGCTCTTTAGAGGAGTCCTCGAAGGGCATCGCAGGAAGCTTAATACGATCTTTATTGGATTCGATTGATGACCATCAACTGGTTGCAGATGCTGCATTAAATTACCTTTCCGCAGGTGAGCATTATCTAATCAAATACATTGTCGTGCTGACTTTGAATAGGAAGGGACACTACAGCACAAGCGTTAACATGGACCTTTTACCTTCTAATGCGTCATTCTCAAGTGATAGCTGCAATACGAGAGGAGGTTACAACGAATGTAAATCCAATGAGCACAGCGGTATTTCAACCATCATCCATGCCATATACAACAGCAGTTTTCTATGAGTCTTTAAGGTTATATCCCCCAGTCCCATTTGAACTAAAGGAGTGCGGAGAGGCGACAACTTTGCCAGATGGGACTCATCTTCCCAAAAGCAGTATTGTGATGTGGTGTACATGGGCAATGAATCGATCAAAGTTGACTTGGGGTTCTGATGCCGATACTTTTTGTCCAGAAAGATGGCTTGCGGATGGACGACTTATCACCAAAACAGCTTATGAATATCCTGTGTTCAACGGAGGCCCAAGAACATGCTTAGGGAAAAAAATGGCTGAACACGTAGCAGTGCAAGTTATCGCTACATTAGTGTCACGATTCAGCTTTGAACAAATCGACGATAGGGAAAGAATCAGTAAAAATAGCTTGACACTACCCATGGAGGGAGGTTTGCCGTGTACTGTAAAGCTACGTGTGATAACTTAGAACTCATAAAACTTAGATTTAGAACGTACCAACACCTTGTAATGTATCCGTGTGTTGTAGTGAAAATAGAACCAATGGTTCGGCCACACATGTTTTCTGAGAAGGCTATAGATATTCCTCACGGCTTTCAACGCTTACGCAAGTTCCATATAAATATATCGGTAGTTTGCGTTACTTCGGCCTCTATGAACGTACGGGCTAACTTTGACGTAGTTTTCGGGGTTTGACATGGCTTGCCTCGGAACACAAACGACTGAGGCTGTCCACAGATGGCAAGCAAGTGGATTACCAATCATCCACATCCAGGAATTTTTCCGCGGAGACGTAATCCGGGGCAGGTTGTGTGCGATGGGCTCTCTTCCTGAATATTTCCTCTTTTGACTCATTGGGAAGGATATCCAGATTTTCATGCATGTCGCTTTGCTGACAAACAAAGACGTCGCGATCTCTTATTGGATCTTCCATTCACATCTCCCCAACTTCACCACTATTACCAATCACAGCTTGACATTTCGTACCGCACAGGACAACTCTAATTTATTTGGAATTGGCAAGCCTTTAGTGAGTGGCTTTGAAATGCTTTTGGAGGCGGAAGCAGTGTAAGTAACATTGAGCACTTGGAGATGCAAGATGAAGTATAAGTAGCCTATGTATGTTCTCCAGCCGAACTGATCAACACCGTGAACAAGCTCCTCTTCTCTCAATATAAGAGTCAATACCCAAATATAAATTATGTCTCTCACAGCAATCAAGAGAGTGGAAGCCGACGGCTTGAAAGTATTCTACCGTGAAGCAGGATCAGTTGATGCCCCTGTGATTCTGCTCTTACACGGTTTCCCAAGCTCGTCTCATCAATACCGAAACCTAATTCCACTACTGAGCCAAAAGTATCATGTTGTTGCTCCCGATATGCCTGGATTCGGGTTTACGGAAGTGCCCAAGTCCCGCAACTACGCTTATACCTTTGCAAACCTAGCGACCACTATCGAAGCGTTCCTCGATGCCCTTAACATTAAGAAGTTCTCCGTGTACATCTTTGATTATGGCGCACCAACCGCGTTGCGAATTGCGCTTCACCGACCAGACGCCGTCCAAGCAATCATCTCTCAGAATGGTAACGCATACGATGAAGGCCTAGGAGAGTTCTGGGACCCCGTTCGAGCCTTATGGAAAGAAAACAGTGCTACAAATCGAGAAACTGTTCGTGCTGGAATTCTCACCTTAGAAGCTACTCTCTGGCAATATGAATTTGGTTCAAAATCCGATTTTGCACCAGAGGCTCCATATCTTGACTGGGCCCTCCTCTCACGACCGGGTAATCAAGAGATTCAATTGGATCTGTTTTACGATTACCAGACGAATGTGACATTGTATCCAGAGTTTCAGGCATATTTTAGATCGTCAAAGGTGCCGGTTTTGGCAGTCTGGGGCAAGAACGATCAGATTTTCTTGTATCCTGGTGCGGAAGCATTTAAAAAAGACTTGCCAAATACCAAAGTGCATCTACTGGATGCAGGACACTTCGCGGTTGAAACTAATGGGAAGGAGATTGCAAGCTTGATCTTAGGGTTTCTAGAAGAGAATAAGATTTGATAGGAGAGTTTACAGCCTAGACAGCGTCTAGGAAGTAGGAGAACTACTGACCAAAGAATTACTTTTTGGAAGATCTTGGGGTGGCAGGTACTTTAAGTCTGTCCTTACTGAGATTGATTGTAGGTTATGTTTAGTGTGTCATTCTGAATTTTTCAAAATATGTCGTTTGACTGCTTAATCAAGTAGCATACGTCAAGTACTATAAAAGCTTCCAATCGAGTAGTGCTAGGATTGATAGAGGAATAGTCTTTGCTTAGTTTGCAAAATAATATTGAATGAAGCACATAATAAATCTATGCCTGGCCAGAAAAGAATTAGAAAAGCTGAAGAGTGGTAAGAAGCCGAATTCTCACATATGATAATAAAACCTCGACCTTTCATCAGTTTCCCTCACCCGAAAGCACTCTTTCTCTGAAAATCTAGGATACGCACTGTAACATAGAGCAGAACCAACCATCTTAAAAGAGGTTGGGCTTAGATGAATTCAATTAAGCGGTATAGGCATTTCCAAAAATGTTTTTTGGCTATGAGTTACGAAGGCAGGCGAAGGTGCGTTGGTATTACAGTTGGGAACGGAATCCTTAACCCGACAATATTTGGAAGCGACGGGAGTCTTTTAAGCATATTAGGGAGACCCTCGGGCTTAAGTAGAACTGATGTTTCTCCGACCACACATCCAGGCAAATTTAGTATAGACTGTAACAGAAACACAAGGCTATCGCTGTATATAGGACGGCTTGCATGCCTTTGAAATGTAAGTTGAACTGATATACGTCACAAACCACTAGTCTCATTTACAAAACTCGCAAATAACGAGAAGAGATTGCGTTAGAAAACCCTGATGAATCTGGTGCATTCGAGTAATCTGACTGTAGCATGATGATACCTCGTCCCACCTATTTTCTCTTAAACTTCTTTCTTCTGAAGAGTTTCGTGCTTATCTCTACCTCGAACACAAAATTGGAGTAAGCTCAAAAAGCACACCGAGTGGACTACGAGGTGTACTCCTGGACCACCTAAGGCTTTTTTAAAGTCGAAAATGCCGTCGCTTAGGGAAGAATAGACCCGGCGATCGCTGATGCGAGAATAGGTTCGAGCTATTGGTGCTAGATGGTATATGGATAGTGCGCCAGAGACGTTACCTGTACGAGATGTTAAAAAGGATGACACTGTAAGGATTTTGTCCTGTCTTCCAAGCTTAGGAGATCTTACGACTTGTGCTATCCACTGGCCGGGTACCAAATATCAAAGAGATAATGACCGATACTAAGAGCAGAACCCCATATTGTTGTATGATAGCTTCAGCTTGAGGTGCGGGCGATGACAACTGTGCAGAGGGGCGGAACAGGAATTGGATACCAGCGGGCAACTCAATAAGGGCATGAAGCCAGAATTGGTAATGAGATATACTTGGCATCATTTGCATGCAAATCAGAGCTCTCAATTAAGATTGAATCCGATGGGTGCGGGCTATTGGGGAAACGTCCTAGCCAGCTGATCTCCACAGCTTAATTAAAGGTATAGGCTCAGGGAGACTCAAATTGACCATTAAGTATCTGACGATCTTCGAATGTGAAGCTATTCCCACTGCTGGGTTGTAGGTGATCAGTGGATGAGGCGGGGTGTGAGTATGGTCTTTCACAGGCTCACATGTCAAAATGCAATGTTTGTACGTACTATATAATTCTCTAGGTGGTGCTTACGAGTAGTACCCTAGCTTAGCCCTGTTTGATAACTAGTAGGCAAGATATGGGAAACACACTCGAAACAAAGGGGTGTGGGTTTAGTCTATTGTTGTAAGACTCAGCTAGTGGAGGACATCACCTATCATAGAAGACGGAGTGAGTTTATTCCAGGATCAGTCAGCCAATCGAGAGGCATCGCATGCTCCCCTGGCCATTAACCCGATCGGATCTAGCTTATCCGCGATATGGATGATACGAAGCCTGAGATCGTGTTTTGCCAAGCCTTCCGTCACCTTTCGTGTCAGTTCCCCTCTACCAAGCTCGCCAAAGCGTCAACTTGATTACCTCATGAGTAAAGCGAAACAAAGGTACAACATCATTCATTAATTATCCAAGGAAAACTCCCAATTGACCTACGCTAGCCGTCGCTCAACATCAAATTAGTTGCGCCTGCAAACCCGGCTACCTTGAAGTTGCTCAGAGCTTGCTTTGGAACTCGTAACCCACTGGCTGTCCTCGAAACCCCAAGCTCTATTCTCTCTTCTACCTTGACAAAGTACCCTTATTAGACTTGAATTTTCTACCCGGGAACGCAATACATTCCTGAACCTCAAATTCCTCGTAAACAACAGCTTTAGACGTCTGAGTTCACGGCTCGCGCTGATCTTGTCCATTCCAAAAAGTACCTTCAACATGCCACTATCTGGAGATGCCAAAGATGGGCCCAATAATGTTTTTGGAGACCTGAATCTTGCTGTAACGGGTTTGGGAGTCGAGTATCCTCCTTTCAAGCTGCAACCGGAAGACCTAAACACTCTATGTGCACGTCACTATCCAGACTCTCCAGCGTAAGGAATCTCTTCAACTCAAAAGATATTGCCGTCACTAACATATCTCAGACTCAAAAAGGTAATAGCAATCAACAACTACACAGGAATAGACTCTCGGTCCGCAATAGGCACGGTGGACCACCCAATGGCAAATATGGATCGTGCTCCCACGATTGCAGAACTTTGCGCCGTATTCTTAAAAGATGGTGTAGCTCTAGCTGTAACTGCTGCCCGAAAAGCACTTCATGAAGCCCATCTTTCCCCTCAAGATATCACACACGTAGTCTCAACAACATGCACCAATAGCGCAAATCCAGGCTTCGATCATTTTGTTTGCAAACAACTTGGCATAACGCAGCCAGTTGAAAAGGTGCTATTGCATGGAATAGGTTGCTCCGGCGGTTTGGCAACTTTACGCACAGCTGCAAATTTGGCTCTCGGTGCAAGCTTTAGGGGGAAGAAAGCAAGGATACTAGTCGTTTGTTTGGAGATATCGAGTTTGTTGGTTAGAAGCGAATTGGATAGCGTAAATGAGCTGCAGGAGACACGGATTGGCATCTGTCTATTCAGTGATTGTGCTAGTGCTGCCATATTAAGTAATGGAATAGGTGGCGTTGAAGCGGAGCCTGTATACGAATTATTGGGCTGGGACCATAGAATGATTCCAGATACAGAAAAGGATCTGGGATTTGATGTAGATCCCTTAGGTGAGAAATGTCCTGACTTCATGGAGCCATGCTAATAAGAACAAGGTTGGAAAGTTGTTCTGTCCCCGAGAGTGCCTCAACTCGCCGCATCAGTTGTAGCACCAACATTCGCAGACCTGATGTCAACCATTCCGAATCTTCCACCGAATTATCGCGAGGCTGGGGATTTTGACTGGGCGCTGCATCCAGGAGGTGCAACGATTCTATCTGGTGTAGAACGGGCAATGTCCATATCTGCTGAACACATTCGCGCCTCATACGACACATATATCAACCATGGAAATTCATCTTCTGCAACAATATTCTCAGTGATGGATCGGTTACGGCAAAAGGACATGGATGAACTGGCGCCTGGAGGTAAAGTTAAGGAATATGTAGTTGGCTGTGCGTTTGGACCTGGAATATCGATTGAAATGTGTATGATGAAACGGAACCTTGGACATGTACGACGGACACTGGTAACGAGCGGGGAAGCTACGCCACCGGAAACAGAGAGTGAAGGCAGCAGAAGCGAAGGAGATGCAGATGAGACTTTAAGCCTGCCAGGAGAGGGAGAATTGCGCGAGGGAATTTCGAAGAAAAAGGAGCAGGTAGATAGTTTGGCAGAGGCATTGAATGGAGTTGAGTTGGATTAGAGTGCTGAACAAATATGAGGGGTGTGATGCTGTGTTACATTGGAATAGACAAAAGGCTCGGCAGACACATAAACTTGGCGTCGGCGTACAACATATGAGATCTGCATAATGGGTGTTTTGGAGGGGAGTTGAAATGTATTTAATCTGAGAGGATCTCATATCATAAGGCAGAACATAATCTTGAAACATAGGAAATGAGCAATATATATAAACATTAAGCGTGTAACGACTAATGACCATGAGTTATGTTGGACTATGTTGGACTAATTTGAAGCTTCTGGACAAGTTGGTCTGGTGGCTTCTCCAATTCACACATAGCTCAATGTCAGACGTTCGAATCTATATTTAGACCGTACGATATCTCATATACCGCGATGGCTGTTGACTTATTAGCAGAAATAGACAGTATTTTCGAAGGTCCAACATTCTTTCTATAAATCTTCAGGGGGCCATGCATTGAGACATCAAGTTTCCATGTCAATCTAGACCAGAACTTCTATTTCTGACACTACTCGGGATGGTCTAAAGAACAAGGCAGAATCTTTTCAATGCAGTATAATAATACTATAACATCTGAACATAAAGGCAATGCGGCTCATAATATCACTTGTTTTAATGTGGTAATATTTCGGGTGTGTAGCATTTGTTATCATGAGTATCTTGTTCATTTATTGGGGCAATTAGGTACGATCGGTTATCAAACCTCAATCGAAAACCACCTTTTTCCCTGCGAACGTAGCTGTCTTTTGCTCCGTCTTCGCCTTTTTGGCTGCTTGCCAACTAGGATGCAGAACTCCCACATCATCTTTCTTTCCCCGTCTCTTCTTATCACCAAGAGGCATCGCATTATCACCTGTCGTAAATTCTCTCCGAGCTTCTCTCGTTACACCAGAATCACCACCACCACGGCCAAATCCACCTCTGCCTCTCCCGCCCCGCCCACGATGCGCCCCTCTATCATCCTTCTTCTTCGAATTTCTTACTTCCTCAACAGTGGCTTGTCCTTGTGTGATATGGTTTGCTTTGCTCTTGAATTTCTTTTCCCATATCGCTCTTCGTGCCATTTGTCCGGGTCTGTTCTTACGTATGGGAAGACTAGATTTGGGGTCATCCTCGATATCCGAGGCTGATGATTCCGAGCCAGACCAGTAACCCCCCATCAAAGTAGGGAGGAAGGTTGATGTTTTGGGAGGTTGTTGCGTAGCCGTTTTGGGGGGTTTGCTCTTCGATTTTATTGCAACTGCCTCGGAGTCCGAATCAGAATTGGAGTCTGCCAGTGAAGGGGACGGTGATGGTGATGGTGATAGTGATAGAGATAGTCGAGTGGATGGCGGAGATTTGCGGCGAGATTTGTACAGTTCTTCATCGAAAGATTCTTCGTCAGAAGAGCCGCCTAAGAGCTCTTGGTACTTGTTCAGCACTTCATCGTCTATGTCATCGTCTTCCATTCTTGTGCCTCCCTCTGCATTGTCTGCTTCATTCTCAGAGCCAGCATTGTCTAGGATCTGTACCTCTTCATCTCCCGATTCAAATCCTTCCCAATCAGCACCATCTTCGCCCAAGCTTTCACTATTCTTCAGAGTAGGCGTGAGAACAGACTTCAGTATGCTTTTCACTGGCTTTCCCCCCTCTCCCTTATCCATTATCTTCTTCTCTTTTGTAGAAACAGGCGGAGGTATCCCCAGTGTCGCATACATGTCTGCCACTATCTGCGCCATTGCATCCTTTACCGGTTTCATATTAAACATCCCACTTGTAATATTACCCCATGCCTTCTTTTCTTCCTCTCCTAACTCTGGCGCCTCCTCAGTAGTCTTCAAACTACTTTTTGCCTCAAGAAGTTCCTCGTTCTCAGCAAAAGCCTTAACCTTACCCAAAGTCTTCCACAAGTGCCCTTCTACCAAGACCCCCAATTCCATTGCTTTCAAAACCTCTATTTCTCGATTTATCCTCTCCACATCTTCAGTCTTAGCAGCATCCGTAGCATTTTTCAATCGCTTGCCTAGCTTCTGTCTTTCGAATCCTTTCGCTGTTTTCAAGGCTCGGTTGAGAAGTTTTTTGCTCTGTGCTACTCTCTCGGGGACTTCCTTCTTTCGGAGTTTCTGGGCACGCTCGCCATTTTCATCGCCATATATAGCGCGCTTCCGTTTCACCATTATGCAACGTCGCGGTGGATATTTGAACTGAGAGAAATTATTCCTCAGCCTCGTAACAAAGTTATCATGAAAGCCGTGCCAAGACTCGGTAACCAGTTTATAGTTTACACCGCTTCCAGATCTGGCGTGGCGGGGTGGCATAAAGTCAAGGCTAAGCGAACAACTCAGGGGAAAGGTGGGAGGGTGATTCACAAACCAAAATCCACATTAAGCTATCTACACATAATCTGCACAGTTATTGACATTTCAGTACAAAGATTTCTCATAATGACGACTACCTCGATAGAAGCGAACAACCTTTTCAATGTTAACGGCCTAGTCGCTGTTATCACAGGTGGTGGAACGGGTATGTTTATCCGCTTCATATGTTTGTGAATACCTGTTAACTATGTATTAAAGGTATCGGAGCTATGATGGCAAGAGCCCTAGCCACCAATGGAGCATCAAAAGTATACATCATTGGTCGGCGAAAGGAAAAGCTTGATGAAGTCGCTACGTCCGTCTCAACGCCTGATATCATCATCCCAATTGTGGGCGATGTGACGTCAAAAGATACTCTAGCATCCATAGTGTCCAAAATCACCAAGGAAGTTGGTTACATTAATGTCCTTGTAGCGAATTCTGGAATTATAGGACCCCAGCCAAGTATACCATCAGCTTCCATCTCTTCCGTTGCCGAATTCCAGAAGGCTTACGGAGAAGGGGGATTTGAGGACTATGCAGATACCTTTCGGTTGAACACTGTGGCAGTTTGGTTTACCGTAGTTGCGTTCTTAGGCTTGTTGGATGAGGGAAATAAAAAGGGGAATGTATTCCAAACTAGTCAAGTTATAGCCACCAGCAGTATCGCGTCGTTCAACAGAGCTACACCGGGAGGATACGCTTATGGACAGAGCAAGGCTGCCACCACTCATCTAATCAAGCAATTAGCAACTGGGTTGGTTCCTTTTGGGATCCGTAGCAATGCGATTGCTCCTGGTTGTGAGTCTTTCTCAAATTTGTTGCACTAGCCTACTGTTGACACTAACCTGAACTAGTGTTTCCATCGGATATGGGAGCATCACTCATTAACAGTTTGGGTAACGACATCCCAAAAGACAAGATTCCCCTGCAGAGAGCCGGCACAGAGGAAGATATGGCAGGTGCAATATTGTTTCTTACAAGTCGTGCAGGTGCATATGTAGCTGGAAATGTGATGGTTATCGATGGTGGCCGGTTAAGCAACTTCCCATCAACTTACTAAATTTGCCATCTGCGATCATGGAAGCTAAAAGTTCATTGTATCATACCTCGGTACGATACTAGAATATATACCTTGTTGAAGAAATTAGATGTTTTCAATGTTATGAGCAATATTCATGAGTTTTATACTTGAGTTTCATGCTAATGCGACTAACTTGTTGAAAGATATAGGAGGTTAGTGGTACAGAGTAACCTGGATTCTTGTGAAGAAGACTCATTCCTCTAAATGACCATTATTACACTATACTGAACAAGAGATAATGTTACGGAAAGGAGCTTGCTCGAGAAACTCAATGAAACAAAGTGTTTTCTTTGGAAAAGTTTAGAGCTGTGTCGTGAGTTCGAAAAGAAAGAATTTAATCCATATTTTGCGATCAAAAATCCAAGTTACACACAGTCAGAACCCTTTAAGCTATGATCAGAGATTGCATAAGATGAACTTCTATTGGTTTGTTTTTGTGCGTTTTAATAGAGTTACTGTCACATTCTGAATCACCTGTAATGCCGAGGCATTGTCAACACAAAATTGCAAGTGAGAGTGACAGTTGCAGTCTTGAAAAGTGTGACTATCGTGGTTGCTAAAAACTTGAGCGAATCAAGCCAATCTAGAAACATAGTGCAGCGCAACAGCGAAGATGAATCAATGTTTTCCCGACTTTAAACTATTTGGATTCATGTTAGAATTCACATCTAGTACTCGCTTCATAATCACAGATGTATGAGTTGTGCTCAGGACAAGAAGTTTCATCTGGTTGAGAGAACCTCCCGATTCTTTCACACCCTCAATTTCAGAACCTAAGTAGCTACGATTGAAAGGGGTAAAGGTCTGTGGAGCTCTCACGCCTCCACATCATAGAGAAAATCCAGTAGCTCACATGAACATGATTATCATGCTCAACTTATGACCAAGAGCTTGCAAATTATTGAGCAATATAAGCTATGGTGATCCCAAAACATTCGCAGCTAGGTGCTGCTCTCCACAATAACCACTCGTGTGGCCGTGTTGGGTCGAATTTGGGAATCATGTGGTAGGAGCATTCGTACATACTTTACGAAATAGACCAAGATATTTTGTATGGCCGTGGGTGACACCCGCCGATCAAAATCCAAGTTCTTGATTGACAATTCAGGGGAAACACTATGATAACGACGCCTCCCCGCATTATTTCTCCGCTCCGGCTCCAGATTATACTTCGGTACATAGACACGTGATACATCTTACTTGCGGCTGTACGGTCCGTATTGCAACTGCTTTCTTTAGAATTGATGATAATCAGTTCGGCGCCTAGCTGTTAACAATACTTCGTACACTACATGATGAAATCAAACAAAAGCTGTTGTGGTGTCTAAACTCAACTGGGAGGGAGGCTACGTTTAGGCTGTTCGATATTGGTAGAAACCATTAATCTGAAACTCGAGAGGAATAAGTATCATCCGCGATAATGCGGTTGGCTGCTGGAATGCCAATCACCGAGAATATCGGATCGCATCACCGGGTAATTGATTGATCCGCAGCGCTGTGGTTAATGTTATCGTACCGATAATCTGATCCCGTGAGTTGTCCCAAACTATTACCAGATGCCAAGATCATATAAGGTATCTGATACATTATTGAGCCCTATCAACCGACCAGCCTGATTTAACTCTTCATAGCATAAGAGGCACGTTGTGGTAACCAAGTGGATGGGTGAAATTTATTCGAGCCTATAGCAATCGAATGCAAAGAATGATCTGAAACTATGAGTGCCTTGATTGTCCAACGAAAAGTCAAGAAGCTCTGACTACGGCTTCGATGTTCCGAGAATCGAGAAGCGTTTCTGCGCCTGATGCTATACTTGACGTATTAAGTAAAGACTTTCGCACTATACCTGGACATGCTGAGGAATGAACATGAGCCTCCAAATGAAGATTCACCTTAATCAAATCAATATGTGGAGATCGCCTGTTCTTCACGGCTACATGCAAATGGCCGGGCTTCCTCCCCGCGATCCCACAAGTCATATTGAAGCTAAAGCTCCATACCTTGATAGGATAGGTAAACTCTAGTATAGGGGTTGTGGCAAAAGAACAAGAGACCATATAAGCCAGCTTGAAGACGCCTTCTCAAGTTTTCTCTCATCATCCTCAGCAAGTACAATCATTCATCATGCTTTCTTCGGTTCTTGCCTTCTCTTCCCTTTTGGTTGCGGCTCGTGCCCAACTTGTTGGGACCTACACGGCAGAAACTCATCCGGCGCTCACTGTGAGCAAGTGTTCTGCAGGAGGAACTTGCACTACATCCCAACAGTCAATTGTTCTCGACTCTAACTGGAGATGGCTCCACGTTAAGGGTGACTACACCAACTGCTACACTGGAAACACTTGGAATGCTACCGCATGCCCTAATGCAAAGACATGTGCTTCAAACTGTGCTTTGGAAGGAGCTGATTATTCTGCCAACTATGGCATTACAACCTCGGGTAATGCCCTTAAACTCAAGTTTGTGACTACATCGGGCGAAAACACCAATGTTGGATCTCGAACCTACTTGATGAAGGCTGGCAGTACCACTGAATATGAGATGTTCAAGCTCATGGGTCAAGAATTCACTTTTGATGTGGATGTTTCTAATCTGCCTTGCGGGCTTAACGGAGCGCTCTACTTCTCCGAGATGTCAGCTGATGGAGGACTTTCGAAATACTCCACCAACAAAGCCGGTGCCAAATACGGCACAGGATACTGTGATGCACAGGTAAAATCTTCAATCCCATAACTTTAGTATTCCGTATTCCCACTAACAGCATCACAGTGCCCCAGAGGTAAGCAAATCCAGTTAAGATAAAATATATCTCCTCGAGCAAACACGAAGAGAAGGATGGTTGTCTTTGGTGTATTCCTATGTTCTTAGGAACTAGAAGCACCCAAGTCAACGATCTATCTCCTTCTGTCGTCATTACCCCAAAATATTAAAATACTAATCCGCTCTGGCAGATTTGAAGTTCATCAACGGAGAGGTAAATCCCCATATAATCCTACCCCATGAAATGGTCATATATTCGTGACTGCTTTCCTTCTATCAGATATGGTGGTACAGTCAAACATGTCACTAAAAGATCTTTCTTTTTGGAGTTTGAATGTATCGGATCTTCTGAGACAAGAACTTCGGAATAAATTTGCGAAGATTGTTCCAAATCTCGGATTAGTACTGGGACTTATTGATCTGCAGCTAACATATTAATATTAGGCAAACTCCGAAGGCTGGTCTGGCCAGGAGAATGATCCAAATGCCGGCAACGGGAAATATGGATCTTGTTGTAATGAAATGGATATCTGGGAGGCAAATAGTGTTTCGACTGCATACACTCCTCACCCTTGCACAGTGAGCGGACAAACCCGATGTGAGGGCTCAAACTGTGGTGTGGGAGACAGGTACGCATCGCTTTGCGATGCCGACGGATGCGATTTCAACTCTTACCGCATGGGTGATACATCCTTTTACGGCAAGGGGTTGACTTTGGATACTTCCAAGCCAATGACTGGTAAAACCCCAATCTTGTTTTTTTACCGCACATGTTATCTAATCATATTCTTTCAGTTGTTACCCAATTCATCAGTAGTAACGGACAAGCATCTGGTACCCTACAGGAAATCAAGCGATTCTACGTTCAGAACGGAAAGGTGGTCCCGAACTCCGAATCGACCATCGCCGACGTTCCTGGTAACTCGATCACTGATTCATTCTGTGCCGCTCAAAAGACCGCCTTTGGCGATAGCAACGGATTTAAAGATAGAGGAGGACTTGCCCAAATGGGCAAAGCTATTGCCAACGGAATGGTTCTTGTCATGTCCATCTGGGATGATCATACCGCCAATATGCTTTGGCTTGATGCACCTTACCCACCAACCAAGGATCCATCAGAGCCAGGTGTCAGCCGTGGAACCTGCTCCGCAGACTCTGGAAAGCCAACTGATGTCGAGAAAGACTCTCCAGGTGCTTCCGTTACCTACTCCAACATCAAATGGGGTCCTATTGGAAGCACATTCAAGGCTCCTAGCGCCAAATTGCGCGCATGAATTGATTCTCTTTGTTAAGAAAGTTTTATATATCTCCCGGTAGATTGTTAAATCTTATGATGGGCCATCTTGCTGTATTACAATAAGCCTGTCAGAATTCAATGTAGATAGTTATTGGCTTATGAAGATAGGGGTTCATAGAACAGTACATAGTTTCAGAATTTGACAGTTTTGTCTTCTACTAGGTCATTTCTACTTCATGACATTTTGAAATCGGTCTCAATGACGCCAACCCCTAGTGGACTCAGCTTTCTCTCTTATACACCGTGAAATATGGGCTAAAGGTCTTGTATGGGCGCGCTAAGTTAGATGACACCCAAATGCAGCTCATGATATCAATTGGTCTTAAGCCAGCTTCTCGATGCAATGGTCATAACCTACGACATTTCCAATCTCCAACTAATTGTTTCAAAGGTGTTAATCGCACCTGGGAGATCGAGCAATCCTTAGCAACAGGTATTGCAGTATCCATGCAGTGTGTATCGTTCTTCTTATGATGACTGTCAATGTCATAGGTTTGTTATGCTAGGTGGTGACACAATGGGCATCAAAAATAATATCCAGGTTGGTAACTAAGGATAAACAACAAACCCTCGTCGGAAATAACGCCAGGAAATAAGCTCATCATGACTCACGCCATTACACAAGAGAGGAGGGAGCTGTTTGATGTTGAGATTTGGATTCGATTGCCATCGTCGAGCCGGGTTTGCTTAATTTATTTAGCGAAAACTCGGGCCGTGCCTGAATCAATATCCCAAGACACCCGAGCCAAATATCAGCTTTCCTATGGGGAATCACAGTAAATGGTCCTCATATATGGGGATAAAGTGTCTGAAGTTGGATTACGGACGTGTGCCATCTGATATGGCAAGAGAGCTAAGCTACCGTCATCAAGTGAGGCGACCTCACAATTGATATCTTAATATGAGATGAGATACTCTTCACAGCTGCTCACTTCGAGGCCTATCCAGATCTTCCAACTGGTAAAAAAAAGATTAAAACATCCAGTTTAGCTCAATAATCTAAGGACTCTAAACTAGTGAAGACGTTTATTCATCGTGTTTAAAACCGATAGAGTTGCCGTTTCGTGTCAATTGCATGTTTCGAAGAATAGGATAGTTGTGTTCGCATGAAGATTGATAATCGTTAATTAAGTTAAGGAGAGCCAACGTTGTACGAGCTTTTGAAACATAAAACCTCAGATATTGAGAATCATGAAGAGACGTACTTGTAGAAGATAAGATTGTTTTCAAGAGATTCATGGCATATATACAGAGAACAATCCGATATTCAAAAAGGACAATATTCGAAGCCTAAACCGTAATTATATACATAGAATCTCCCAACTCTAATCCCCCTCTCACTAGAGTCCAGCTGCCTTGACCACGAATGCTGCGGCAGCGCCTGCATCTTCTGCGTACTATAAAGCTGTTAGTAAACAATCCTTGCTGCTGTTTCTCAAGCAGATGACTCACGTTTTTATGCGCTGATGTTATGATGATAGAACCCTCGCAAATTAGGTCTCCTTTATGGCAAAAGATCTTCACCTTGGAAGCAGGGAGAGTGCCAACTGCAGTTCCATTATCTGGGTCACCGAAAATAACAGCTGTGTTTTTAGTCAGCGTTGTTTTTTACAATCTACAAGACGAAGGATCTTACCAGATGAGATTTTAGCAGCGACAGCAGCACTGAGTTGCTTTGCGGCCTTGTGAACCAATTGTCCTCCCTGACTGTAGCCGCTCAACACAACTTTGGTGTTGGGGCACTGTGTCATTGCTCTAGCAGCCAAGTTTGCCATCAAGACACCTCCATTGGTATCTCCACCTTGGAGAAAGCCAATAATGCTTGCTGGGTAATCGATGCCTTGAACTGCGATGTTGTTTGCTCCGACTAGTGCGCCGATTGCCTGGACAAAGGGTGGCCCGGTTGAAGTTCCCATGTTCCCTGAGGATGTAGTGCCACGGGCGAATAATACCGTTATTGCCTTGCATGGCGTTCCATTGGTAAGATCATTTTGAGTGTCTGATTTCAGATCTCTGGGAATGAGGGAACGAATGGCTTGTGCAATATCAATTGGGAACGCGGAAGCGAGCGGGAGGACCGAGAGGAGAATGAGTGAGAGCTGCATCGTGACTGAGGGAAGAAGGTAGAGAGGGAGAAGAAAAGAGGAGGAGGAGGAGGAGGAGGAGAAGAAGAGGAGGGAGAAAGAGGAGCTGGAGGAAGAGCTGTAGAGAAAGGCAAACAGAGGACGAGGCTGTCTACAGCATCCCTCTTATAGAAATCCATAACTGTCTCGAAGACTTCGAGGTCCAAGAAGATGCACCTGCATTGCGCCCAAACAAGGTTGCAGCTACCCTGCTCTTAATCAGAACTTATCACGGAGCTCAGACGAAGCTCGAGGTGTAGAACGTGAAATTACGATTGGCAAGAGGTGTCACAGCCATAGGCGCTGTATAACTACCCCGCTAAAGTTCAATGTAGGAGGTGGACTAGAACTTCTCGAATGGGGATGAAGTCCGAATGGGCTACTTAGGAGTACCTACACATGACCTCCAAAAACCAAGTTAGGCGTTGAGCAGTATTTTTCATGTGTGATAATCTAGACTTGTATTGTTCTTAGCGTCGGTATTTCGAGTGTCTATGGTGCGGTGAGTCTGGAAGTACTAGTATGGGTGTGGTGAGACCCAAAGCTCGGCGGAGTGCCGTCAGGTCAGTATTTGCAACTTGACACTCTCAATTGATGGTATGCTGAGTTGAAGGTAAAGAATATACGACACATTGCAATGTAGGGGTGACATGACAGATTCGACAAGAAGCAACCTGACTGATATTGAAAAGCAGGGCAAACAGTGTTTGGCCAGCTGCTGCTCTGTAGCACTTCGACAACGGGACAGCGGGACAGTCCTATTACCGTAGAGACCGGCACTTAAGCGAGCGTTTACTTACAGTAGTTCAGGGGTTGGTGGATACAGGTCAACTGTGGCCGCTGATTGGTGGATTTCCGGGTTAGTGCCGCTGTCGAAGTATTGCATCGTACCAAGCCCTTGGTCTAATGCGGGGGATCTCCCTCTACAACCAATCCTTTGTACACACGGTCTCAAGAACCATTCACCTGCTACTTTCAGTCTGGCTTACTTGTACCATCTGAACCAAGACATATTCGGCCTTTGCCTCGTTTCACAAGTTCCTTCGATATTCCAGGCAAGTTATCCCACCAGCTATTTCGGATCAACATGGACTTGGGTGGCACTCATAGTACGGTGGTTCGCCTCTGTGTGTGTCCGTGAAGGCTCAAGAACAGAGCGGCAAAGCAGTACATCCAATCGACCCTTTTATTACAGGTACAAGTAAGGTCTGCTGATTTTACACCGTTCTTGAATCAGAAGTCTTCTTTCTATGAGGAGTTTTGAAAATTTGACAAAGGATACCGGCAATTTGCCTTTGATTCCCTACCGTCTTGGCTACTCTCCGCCACTCAAGCTTTTTGATACTGAGACATATACGCGGTATCATCGTGTCTTACATTGAGATATTATAAACCATCTGGATATTAACGTTCGATGATCAATAACTGATACTGTTGGACCTTGAAGTTACGGCGTACATACGACCATCTTGCATAGCTAGAAATTCGAGGGGATACGAAGTCTTTGAACATGTATTCTCAGTCACTCGAGTCGCGTTGCTTTTCATGCCAGATGCACGTGGTTTCATGTTAGCTTACGCAACTGTGAAAGGTGTATGTGTAGTGATACTGCAGCATGATCTACAGCACCACTCTAATAGAATCGTTGCAACTTTTCACAGCTTTCGGCAATAGATTATGATCTAGGACGAAGGCATGTCTATGAGCAATGTCACTTTAACGCTACTATTATGGTGGTAGAGGTCTTAGGTAGCTTTTTGCAAATATAAATATCAAATTTGGCTTAACAACGCCATCAGGACTGATCACTTATTTAGCAAGGAAAGCTCTCGTAAGGCTAACAACTTATGAAATCAGATTGAGCTGTAAGTGTACGTGAATCATTATTCTATAACATAAAAGACGGCTCTATTTAATACCGAGCACATGTTCCATGTAACTACCCTAACGCCCTGATTGATCTATGTAAGAATTTACATCGCCTCATTACTTTCGTCCTAAATTCTCTTCGCCCCTCCCCTTTCCGCCTCTATTGCTGCTACCTCTGCCTCTTCCACCCCTGGTTTTCGATGAACTCTTTCCTCTAGAAGACTTAGCGCCCTTGCTAGAAGCTGTCGCTGAAGAATTTGCTCTTGTAGCCTCCTCTTCCTGTGCTCGTTTACTTTCTTGGTCCCACCACTCTTGAAATGCCTGCTCTTCTTGGATTTCTTGAAGACTTCGCTTAGCAGCAGCTTCTTTGATAACTTCCTGTTCCCGTCGCTGCTGTCCAATGATATCGGACATAGACAACTGTAGAGAAGGTTCCGCACGAGATGTGGGGGTTGTGTAAGACTTCGAATGGGCAATCATTAGTGGCGATTTTGTGGAGGCTGGTTGGTATTTCGACTGTGCGGAGCTGCTCCTTTGTTGACCTGCAAAGCGAGTATCCGGTGATGGTGCTCGTCGTGGTGTATGAGATCGAGATGCAGCAGGGGAATTTAATGCATTTGTTGAAAGTGGTGACGACGAGACATTAGTAACAGTATCACTAAATATATCCTTCAGAGAGGTTTTCCGGCCGGTAGCTGCTACCTGCCATGGCGACGATGGTTTTCCATCTGGATTATCTACTGTGATCAAGGGCTGTGAAGATAGTTGCAATGCTTCTTGCTGTAGTTGCTTTTTACGCTCCTTCTGGGAAAGTTTGTTGGCCGACTTAGTGGTAGCTTGGTCTTTTACACGCTGTTCTGAAAGGCTCATAGAGAGGTTCGAGACTCTACTGGATGACGTTTGTGCCATAATCTCTCGCATGTCCAATTTTGATGACGAGAGCTTCGGTGAAGACCATTTAGCTGTGGAAGTTGACGGCGATTCGGATTTGTCATTTCTAATACTCAGTCTAGAGTTTCTGGAGGGTGATATTGATGCTCTATTATCCAAAGATCCTAGTACGGACGGAGTGGAGGGCACACGAGATATCTCTTTTATTTCAGAATTCGAATTCGATTTTAAGGAACTAGAGCTCGCGGGAAATAAGGTATCTTCATCGTCCATATCGAATATAAGGTCGTTCGCCGATTCTTTAGGACGAATACTAGGACTAAAAGGAGCATTTCGAGCAGCTTTCGATTTTCTTCTCGGTGTATCCTGGCCAGGAGAACCTGAAAATATGTCATCGACGCTGTGGGCTCGAAATGACGTAGACAGGCGACTTTCATAATCTCTCAGCCCTGCTCGGAAGGTTGAGTCTCTAACTCTTCGCTTCCGTTCTTCGTCAATCTCTTCTGCTAGTTCAGGATATCTTTCGTGGAGAAGTAGCTCAGCTCTACCACTTTTTGCGAAAGGAAGGCAGCTCAGTTGATTTCCTCTTACAACTTCATCCAGATCAAGTAGAAGATCATCGTCGAGGTTATCAATCAAGTGATTTTCGAGCATGAATTCAAGTTGGAGGCAGATATACTCTAGTGTAGCATCTCTGAAATCCGTGACAGAACATGGCGCGATGACATTCAAGAGTTGAGAAGCGTTCCGAGAATTGACAAACCGACCTAGCACTTCTTGACAAATTTGGGATAATCTATCCAGCATGAGTTCGTCAGCAATACTAAGAACGTCAATAACAAGTTCGGAGAATTCATCGATGTCCGCTGTGACGACATCATCGAAAAGCTCAGTGCCAACATCAGCATATAAATATCGTAAGACAATTTTAAAGCTAAGTGGATCCAAGTGCTTTAGGTCAATCCGCACTACTTCAGCACTGGAAGTGCGTCTCCCTACAAGCCACTGACCGCCTGACCGACCATTGAAAAGGCCGTCGAAGAACGGACAACGCTGACACAAAAATGTACTATGTGATAGAATTTCCTCGCCGTCCAATTCGATGAGAGTGTCGCCATCTCGAAAGAAGCTTTGCTCTTGTATTGCTATGTCCATATCCATGTCCATACATTTTTCAGTGTCCGTCATGAGGCGTACTGCAGATTCCAATTCTGGCATCTTGAGATGGGATGCCATTTTCATCAGTTCGACACGTACTTGTCGATACCTGAAGCCCATATTAGGGTATTGTCGCGTAAAGTGCCAAAAGTCGACCACTTGATCAGTATATATATAGATAAGAAGGTTCAGAACACTGAGGAAGTCTGTTCCGTGGAAGGTAACACATAAGAGTGGCTGCAGGACCCCAGTCGGTTGAGCTTTTGACAAATTAATAGTGAAAAGTTCTGGAACTGAGGCAGATCCAACTAGACGAAATTCCTCGAGAGCCTTTCTAAAGACGTGGCTCCTTGAAGCTAACATAAATGCGTGTGTAGGTATGCAGACTTCTGAAGTTGAAGAACGGATCTCCATATTATAATGTTCCTTATTTGTAGCAAGTAGGGTTTTTTCAACATCAGCCTCGACATCTAGTGAAGCTGGTAGTTTTGATAATTCGATGCTACCAACAGAAAGTAGCGGTCTTACGTGCTGCCAGAGACTTTGCTCTTCGACATGGATTTGGGTTTTAGTTACGTCGCAATCTCTTCGAATGGCAGCGAACACGCCGAATGGAGTACTTCGCACTGCAGCGACACTTGTGAGGCCAGGTACACGCTGAAATTTAAAATTCTTGTGAGAGGAGCTGCCACTCTCCGTAAATGCATCCTTAATAGTTGCTCTTCTCACGCGGCGCCATACAGCGCCAGCTTGAGTACAGACAATAACAGAGCCATTTTCTGCAACGCCCACGGATTTAATCCCATCCCAGTGACCTTTGCGCTGGGACCAAACCTTCTGAGGCACAGAGAGCGAAGATTTGATCTTAGATGGATTGGTAGTCGAAGAGGAGGGTCCTTCTATATCAATTTTCTTTACGCTCATAGTGAACAGGTCACCACGGCTTGAGATCGCCGCTATTGTGTCCCCTCCTGCAGCGATGGAGGAGATATGACTGGGGCCTGCATCATATCTAGTGGTGAGCACGCTCTTGTTGTTGAAACTATCAAAAAGTGGATATTTAACAATGTTGTATCCGTAATTAGTGAAAACGCATACAGTATGATTGGCGAGAAGGCATATAGTAGCTCCATTGATGGCTGATACCATTTTAATTGGCGCTTTGAAAAGAGAAGCTGCAACCCTGCGAGGCACTGGCTGGACAGATAAAGACCGAGAATCAGAGTCCATCAGACCCAGCTGCCCTTCATTCTTACCCCAGCAAAACAAGGAGGTTGACGTATGCGCAACGGAATGAATAGCTGATGCTGCAACCCCTATAATGTACTCTCTTTTCAATGGCCCAAAGATCTGTCGTGGTAGGGTGCATATTGGCTCTTCATCAATGGAAGCAGGACGTGGCAAGTTGTACCCAAGCTGACCGTAAGTTGACGTCCCCCAGGAAAATACTTCTCCTTCAGAAGAGACAGCCAAAGTGTGATTTTGCCCTAGTGCTACGGCTTCGACTTTCTTTCCAGACAGCCCACCAACTTCAACGCAAGTGTATGTAAATCTCGTCACTTCGTCGCCCATGCCTAACCTTCCTCCAGGCCCGAAGCCACACATATACAGATTAGCCTCAGGGTCGGTAGTGAGCACTGCGCTCGAGAGTTTGGATAATGAGACATCATGTATAATTATGGGGCGATTAAGAATCAGTGACGGAATATCTGCCAACTTTTTGGGAGCAGGCTTTGATCTGCCACGACGGTCATTGAACTGATTGAGATCCAAGTACTCCTGGTAGAACCGAAAGAGTAGATGGTCAGGCCGCTTCAAAGTGATCTTTTCGGGATGTTGGCGGTCATCCCCGTCTCCAAATCCTAGCGAGTGGTTCTTATTTGACCCAAATACGTAAAGCTCGTCACCTTCGATCCCACCAATGAAAGATTCTACTTTGCAATTGGAACCAGTTGAATCATCTTCCTCGTCAGAATTATCTCCAGATACAAATGCATCTTTGACTTTTTGAAGAGAGCGACGAGCGATTGTTGCATTGTAGACGTCAAATGGACTGTTTCCCTCATGATCTTTGATTTTGATCACAGATGCGCCAGCTTTAGTCACATTTCCTCCCAAGCCAGTCGGGTCACGCCTGTCGCGCTCCATGATAGCACGAGCAATGGTGATATTGCCAAAGTACAGAGCTCTATGCAACGCAGTCCATCCGCTTTCAAGATCTTGTATATATAGGTCGATCATCGGGTGCTCTATCAAGGCTAGTGCGAACTTGTTCGCATTTGCAGAAGTTGAGGAAACTGCCCTATGTAAGATCGTCAAGCCAACATGATCTTTCATATTGACTTCAGCACGGCCTACATTCGCGTGTACCCCTTTTGCTACGCCAACATTTCCCATTTGTCCTGACACCTTTCGGCTTTTCATAACACTTTTTGGCGACGAGGCGAGACCTGGGCTTCCAACACTTCCAAAGCTGCTTGTGTACCCCACCCCTCCGGCATGGCTCTTTGATGTGTTCTGAGGATGACCGGCATACTCCAGTCTTCGGTGGAATCCTTCCACATCATCCTCAAGATAGAACTTCCAAAGAAGATTGCTCATGTGTTGACGTTCGTAGCTCTCTGGATATCTTCCGTGAACTTCAAGATACCTCGCTAGGGTCTCTGGTGGACACCGGCGTTTTTAAAGGTGCTATGAAGCTCAAGGAGACAGCCGATTAAGAAACAAAAGTTGGCTGTACCGTATCTTTGTAGGCAGATAGGCTATAAAATTATGGTGTGAATATGCGTAGAGCGTGCTTAATGACTGGAAATTGACTTTCGGGATCGAAGCAGTAGGAATTTGTAATTTGATTCTAGGAAGATATCTTTTTTATATCGTGTTAATTCGGTCACTGCTGGTTAATGATGTGTAGGAATATAAAAGCTTTATGGAGTTGAGGTTCTACTCATCATCGGCTTCATTTGTGGGAAAGCGACGGCAGCCAATCAGGAAGCCACGTTTGCCATCTCCCTTAGTCCTTCATGAAGCTCTCCCAACCTACCTGTGCCAATGCTCAACACCATGCGCAGACTCAGCTGATTTGTCATCTCAAAGTCTCGAGCCGACTGTCATTCAAGTAGAGATTGTTGCTTTTATAGGGGAGATCAACTCGAATTTTGACGACTTGATGTGCAGCGGCGGTGAGGCCTGATCAATGCGGCCGTGAGAATTTCCCATCCCCACCCATGTTGCCTTAGTCGCGGCTCATCTGGGGTGTAACTTTCGTTTGCTTGCAAGTGCAATTTCATTCAGAGATGCTTGGAGAGAAGATTCAAAATGATTCCTAGCTCATGAATAGGAATTTGCATGGGCCAAGACTTGTCGATGTAATAGGGAGAACACAAGTCTCCGTATGCAGAAATCCATAAGTACGATTCAGAACAGAATAAAGTCAGTATTGAGACATGTCTGCTAACGAAAGATAATATTTTGTAGTACTAATGTATACATATCATTTCCTTGTTTAAGAACAATATTCCAAGACAGTATTACAGTAGAAACATATACTTCTACAGGCCCCTTGGCAATTTTTTAATCACACGGATTTGACTATAGGGCTGTTTTCATAAAAACAAAAAATGAAAGAACTTTGCTTTCAAGCGCACGGCCTACTTTCGGTAAGGATTTCGCGTTTTATTAAACCAACTAGAATTCGATAGTGAGGCAGTGTTGGAGACTAATCAAATCTGAGTTGAACTGTACTTCAAATTTCTACATCCGACAGTTTATGCTGCACTTCAATTCTAGCAATCCATGCTCCTTCTTCAAGCTACGAAAATACAATATTTAGAACAAAATTGTGGCAGATCGATAAAGAAGATTATAGAAGAAAAGAAAGCACCAGAACAATTATATATCAACTAATCATATCCGGAAGGATAGCTGAGATGTACTTCACCAAAACGTCTTCCCGCTTCTTAATCCTCCAGAACCATATCGTCAGTTAAACCACCGCTACAAAAGCGGAGAGTCCGTTCATGGAACAAGCATCCCCCATAACAGAGCCTGAAGTTTGTAAGAATTTCGACCGCATCTACCCATTTTGGACAGACATGTGTTACATGTGCCATCCACAACGATTCTTATAATCTACTAACAAATGAATCCGTATCAGATGCAATTACTCACCATATAGCAGAGGAAGAACTAACTAATAGCCAACACCATATACAATCTCAAACAGCAACTTGCTTAAATTTGGAGTAAAATTTCCAAAATTACTCCCAGGAAAGAGAGCAAGCAACAAGACACGTCTTCTCTTAAGAAAACACACTATAGAACAGGATGCTCTGTAGTATTCAAGCGCTAGTTTGCTCGGAAACAATGTGAAGATCGTATAAGAGGGTAGCTTCAAACATTCTTCCAACCGAGAGATTTTGCCATAGTGCAAATCTTCTTACCTGAACGTAAACACAGAATTAGGAGAATTTGGCTTTTTAACTTAGAAACGTTGTGGCAAGAGAGCCTACGCCAGAATGAAACTTTCATCGGAGGCTCTGAGGACCACCTTTCCCAAGAGAATGCTTGTCCGATTAGTTTTAAACGCCAGGGCGCCCCAGTATATTAGAACCACCTGCGTTACTAAATTGTACATGAAGAACAGCAGAGAATGAATTTGATGTTTAGGCGTGATTCGGAGCTGAAAGGAAAGAATTGCCGTCCCAGTACTTGACAACTCAAAAGAAAAGAATATTCACTCCTAGCTGATGCTTCTATTCTGGAAACCAGCACGACATTCCAATTATCGTTCGATCTCCAATTAATCCAAAATGGACCATTTTCTTCGACTTCTCACAGAGAACTGCAGGGATATTTTAGATTGTCTTATATATGTTACTGAAGACTATGTGGTTATTGTGAAAGTTTGCGTAAATAACCACTAAAGCGTGAACTGATTTCCCTCATAGCTACATCATGGCGTAACTTGTACACTTAACCACATATCAGTACACAAGAGAGCAGCAATTTGAATCCATTGCATGGGGCCATGTCCTAAGGAATGGAGTCCAGCCGCCTCCTCGAAACATACCTGGATCTCCGATGTATGTCTATATATATACTGGCTGAGGCTTTAAAAACCCTCGGGCAAACCACCTGATTCGACGGTCGAGAGGCCTCGATATTCGAGCACTTGAACACAATGCGATCGATAGATGGCGAGCTTCTGATTAGTCAAAAGTTCTACACGCAAGTCCTAGGTCGGATGGTCACTAGTGTACTTTCCGGCCCAACGTTCCATCACACCAGCAGCAACCATGTGAAGATCACAAAAACAGTTATTAGACCCTCTGGTCCAGTGTTACGTCCCCACTTTCGATTCTGCCGATCGGAGGAATGAGATGTGAGGTGTTGAATGACATGGAGTTGGCGAATCGATAGCTCCATTGGTTTGTGACTACAATTAGAACGATGCGAGGTGTACCATTAACCGATGCTCGGTGAGTGATTCAAGTTCCGTGCTGTTCTTTTGGCCGAGCCGGGTCACATCTCATCCAAATATCTTCATTCTCAAGTCCTGCATAAATAAGGAGTTATAAGTGACCCGCTGAATGCCTTTGAGTTTATTGGGTACTGATTTGGATGTCCTTGTCAATACATGTACCTATGTTTCATTTTCCATGCAACGCATTAGTATCATTGCAGCGCTCCATGAACAGGTAGATTTGCAAGGCTGATGCTGTGAAGCACTGTGGAGGCGGCTGCTTCAAGGGGCTGACTTGCTGATATCGACTCTAGTAGTATCAACCCTCAACCTGTTTTTGACGAACATATATGCCTTGAACCCGCTGGGTGCCTGGTCTAGCTGTCACCTTTTAGATACTGGATACACCGAGACCCCAGATTAGGGTTGATACTACCGGCTACAGAACTCCTTGTCCTGTAAAAGCCTGGGAATGGTATTAGCCCAATTAGGTAAGATATATACTAAACTCACTCGTATTCAGTTTTCTGTCTGTCAACCCCCCTCAAATAGTGGTCCGCCTGTGTTTGGTGTTGGATCGGACTTCCTCTTATTCCTCTTCTTGTGTTGCCCCTTGCAACTAAGCCATCGAGCCCGCACGCACCACATCCTTGACGTTCTTGGCGGGCGATAAGAGGTGATCGGTAGCTCTAGCTCAACTCCAAACGTCAACACCCGAACCCATCTCCAGACTCTATGGTCTATTCTCCCTTCATCATCTCATCTATGTGCCATCGCAAGCTGCACATATAACCACTAGCCTTGATCCTGCCCTTTTCCATACATCGAAACCCATTTGCCCCTCCTGTTCCGACATAAGCGCTGCGATCACGAGGACTCATACCCATACCTCACCTCACCTTGATGAATTAGACCTTTGAATGACCTTGATCATCATCTTCTCCTAGTGCCGCCACAACCACTGCCTCTGAAAAGCTTCTTGCTCATCTTTGCAAACCCACTTTGAGTGTTCCAGCATCCAGCTCCTACCTTGACCTTGCTAAGATGTTGGTTGCCTGATAATATTTATTGGCCGAGAAACATCATAGCCCGCTGGAGAACGGTTTCCACACCGTACCGAAACTGGCACATAACGAGCGGGCTCACAACGACTGCCACGAACCATTCTGCGAACACTATACTACAATGGATGCCCAGATAATAAGGTCTCTGGGCACTATCTCACTCGAAATTTAAAACCTACTCGTCTAAGTGACTACACAAACACGAGCGGGTTTCTTCAGGACGAGATTCTAGGTTCATATTTCTCAAGACATATCCGAACATGCATCAGCACCCCCGCCCCCCGCCAGTGATGGCTTCTCCAGCCTTATCCCCACGGACAAACCCTACAAGAACAAACAACCCTAGAGAAGAAAGTATGGGCTCTCCATCAAGAACTGTGCCGGACCTGCCTGCCTACAGCGATGGGGATGAAGGCAGCGGAGATAGCGGAGTCATCGCGGCCACAGGTCCAAGTAAAGATGCCGTGAAGAAACTGGACCAAATTATACAGGTGGCGTAAACTAAACAGCATCATTGTGAACATCGACTAACAGTATGAATAGAACTTTCATACCAAAGCAGCCGTTCTTGTGCTTCAGTCTCGTATGTCATTAGAAGTTATGATCAATAAAGATGGGACTAAGAAGGTTAATAAATGGGTATGTATTTGTGAGTCTGGGTATTGATACTGCATAAGCTAATACTTCTGTCAATTTTAGTTTCAAATTGAAACCGACGATACAATTGCTTTTCGCGATGAAATGAGCCTCTGGAGAACCTGTGGAGGATTCAATAATAGACCACCGCCCTTAATTATTGAAACATATCTCGATACCTCTCCCCTTACAAGTAGCCAAAGTCTAGTCATAGTAGATGAACAAGGGTCGAGGTGGGATGTTTTGGAGGCCCTGAACAATAGAGCCAGCGGATCGAGCGAAGGCGGAAATCGCTCTCGCAAACAAAACACTGAAGTTATATTGGAACGTTGGAAATTCGAGCTTAAAGAACTTTCCGGAGAAAGAGTATATGATTTTGGTTCCACACTACCAACTATTTACAAAAAGTGCATTGTATTTTTTCGTTCGCTGTATGCAACGGCAAAATTCCTGCCAGCCTGGAAGTTTGTGAAGACTATCAACAAAAATGGAACAGCGAACGGGTCATTGAGGCTTAATTGTCGTATCGTAGTTGGCGGTATTCAATCACCTGGATTCGACGCCTTAACTCATCCGTTATATGAGAACAGTAGTCCAGTGGTGACAGAATATCCTCTCGGCACGACTGATACGCCTGCCGGACTGTTCTCTGCTGGTGTTTCCTATAGAAATGACTGTAACTTTCGGGTTGATGACTCTGAAGCCCTTCTAAGCTCGAGATTCATGGGCGCAGATGAGCATTATTTCCAACCTTCCCTAGGTGCCAAAGGTGATGAGCGTCGTCGTGCCACTCGGCCGGTCGAGGTCGGCTCGTTGCCCGCGCATCGTCACTCTGTTGAGGAGCAGGAGCCAGTACAGGCCTATGGAAGCTTATCTACATTTCATGGAGACGCACCTCCACGTGGGTCGAGTCCCATTTCAGCTCTTCGTGCTCAGAAAATATTTGGATCCGATTTGGATGAGGAATCACCTCCCGTAAACCCATCTTCTCGAAATCGGCCTTCGATATATATGCAGGCTTCTAAGTCATCACTGAGATCACTTGAAGGTATTACGATGGCTAGAAGGCCGTCTGTTTCTTTTCAACCGTTCAAAGCAGGCTCACTATCTTCTTCGCCTGCAAGGTCCTTGCAGCAAGGCTATGAAATGCCGCCTCCTCAATCTCCCCAATCACTTCCTCGTGGATCTGGTATCAGTGCATTATCCCAGGCCCGGAACCGCTCATCTCTTACAGCAGGCATGCCGGCTTCTCTAAGAGGAGGACCTGTTGTCTCAGACGCCGTTTCTATACCCTCTGGCTCAAGCTCTCCAAAACCAACCCCAATAAGTAGATACAGTAGCAGCTTCACCCACCGAAGAGGGCGTTCCTCATTTGGTGGCACTAGTAAGATCGCGCTCGAGGATGACCAAGGGAGTAGTGGCAAGCAGAGCTTATCTTCTTCCGTTCAGCCCGGCTCTAGTATTCTTGCGGAAGGAGCCGGTGGTAGCTCTGGTTCGTTACAAACTGACGACGATAACATCTCAGAATTCCTCAAGTTGCTGGATAGCAAGAAGACGCTACAAAGCTTTGAACCTTCGAGTCAAAACACTAAAAGGACAAGCGCTCAGCTGTCAAAGTTTCAATCAATGCGTGAATCAAACAACGCCTTAACAGAATCAATGTCATCATCGACACTTCTACATAGATCGTCATCCTCATCAAGTCGTCAATTGTCCAGTGTCCCTCCTATGGTTGCCGCAACCTCGATGTCAGTTTCTTCTTCTCCAGGAAAACCGATATCGCCACATACCCCACATACTCCTGCAATACCCTCGCGCCTAAGTGCTGCTTCAATGGTTGCCGGGGATTATGCTCCCAGACCCGATCAACAAAGTAGAACTACGTCTCAGTCTAGACCTCAGGATTCTGCAAATGATGATCAGTCAATTGGCCTAGGCGCAATTGCGATTGACATACCGATATCACCTCGACCTTACTATCAGCATACCAGGAGATCTAGCTCGGTGGCACAACAACATAGAAGTTTAGCAATTGAAGAGGACCTGGGAGACCTTCCATTTGGGCCGCATCGAAGTATAAGTCTTGGAGCTGATGATCGAGAGCCACCTAGTTTAAGTGCTCTCCGTGGAATTGGGCAAGCTTCAGATAATGTAGCATCAACATCCCAACTTTCACCACCACAAATCCTCCAACCAGCTCCTCACATATCTGAGTCCTCTACTGCAATGTCTAGACAACCATCATCATCATTCGAGACCAACGACTCCGAAGCGCCGCATATACCACGCGGCTTATCGGCTGGGTCTTCGAACGCGCCATATCGACCAAGAATTGGTCGAACTGGTGGTCGTGGAGTAACACCGCCCCAAGGAGGCTCTTATTCTAGTCTCGACAGAACTAGTGGAAGTGCAATAAGTGAGAGAGGCGGTGGCCGCTACAGTTTTACCAGAACAAGTGGCCCATATGAAGCCGATGACGAGCCACTCCTCTTTGACATGAGTGAGATTGGCCGTGATCAGTCGAGGAGAAGTATGGAAGAACCCCGAGGAGGTGGTAGTATCAACACAAGCGATCGAAGAGGATCCGATAGCACAAGAGGAGGAGACTCAGTATTGGGCAGCAGAAGAGGGAGCCGGAGGTGGTGACACATCTAGGTTGTTTTATAAGGAATAATTTCCTGAGTAGTAACGGCCTTAAGAAAATACGTTTCTCATTTCGTGCGTTCGCAACAAGTATTGCACATACTCATTTCGGTATACAGCGGCACAGATAATTGCGCAGCACGACCAAGGTCGATGGAGTTTTGAAATGGATCTTTTGGATTTATGTGCTGGCCTGTCAATGGAGGGCTCTTGGAAGTTTCTCGATATTGTGTGGCAGAGGAGTAGGTGGGTTTCAGGAACTGGGACAGTTTATAGATTGACAATTGGAAGAAACTGATCAACTTGGTGTTCCATAACGGCAATGTATGTATAACTGAACTACTGTAGATAATTTAACAGGCTCCCAGGAAATTATGTCGGGCCCAGAACCTTTATATGGTTGTGTGATAACTATTTAATATAAATGCCGCTCAACGGAGGCTTGACACCGTCTAAGCTCCATAATTTACACTTCTTTTCCTGAATAGAACTATGTCATAAGGGGCTTGCTCGGTTAACGGGACCTCGGGAGACCCCTTGCGTCTCCAGACCCCGCATGGAGCATAAGCTTAACCCCACTTCAGTACTTGGCCTTCAATGACCAGTCCAACTTACAAGTCATATCTTTCTGTTTGGTCCAACTCCCGTTGGCTTGGATATCGCGGCATTCTCTTTTATCACAATACCTCTAATATAGGCCAAGTGTGATCCTTAACTCCAGGTAAAGACTGCCTCATATCAAAATAAAGACATCAACAAGCAGACGTCCCTTTCATCATGGTTTCTGCAGTGCGGATTGCCCCTAATGTATGGAGATCTAGATTCTGAAAATGGTACATGGCTAACTGAAGATTCTAGCGGGCAATGCGAGCAATGAATCTTCTACGTACCGTCCAATACACCCATCCTCCATCGTGTCCCTGCCATGGCAACCCCTCTCATCATCACCACCTCAAACCCTCTTCAAGTCTCCTGTCTCATGCAAAGCAAAATCTTCAACGAAATTATGCTACACCCGTTGACACCACCCGACAAAAAGAATATGCATTTGAGATGGCAGCGTCTTCAATACGTTTTGGACCTGGTGTGACAAAAGAGGTTGGCATGGACTTCAAAAACATGGGTGCAAAACGGGTATGTGTGGTTACGGATAAAACGGTGAGAGGCCTCAATGCTATGCGTCAGGTTGAGGAAGGCTTGACGAGGGAAGGAGTAGAGTATACCGTTTATGACGGATGTAGAGTTGAACCAAAAGATAGTTCGTATGTATAATGTGGAGAGTTCGAAGTTTAGCAAAGTCTAATGAGCGCAGGATTAAAGAAGCTATTGCCTTTGCAAAACCATACCAGCCTGATGCCTTTTTGGCTGTTGGTGGTGGATCTGTCATTGACACAGCAAAGTAAGCCATTCAAAAATCCTTTCCTCTCTCACAGCAGATGATAGATAGTCTCGAAAGGATGTGGTAGGCCTTTTTCATTGACTCTAACATCGTATAGATTGATGAACTTATACACATGTTATCCTGATGCAGAATTCCTCGACTTTGTAAATGCACCTCTAGGCAAAGGCCTCCCTATTTCAAAACCACTCAAGCCACTCATTGCAGTACCCACAACTGCAGGAACCGGCTCAGAAACCACCGGCACAGCAATCTTTGACCTCGTCTCCAAACGAGCAAAAACTGGAATTGCACATCGAAATCTGAAGCCAACCCTTGGAATATGTGATCCATTAAATACCCGCACGATGCCATCAGCGGTACATGCTAGCTCGGGTCTCGATGTTTTATGTCATAGTTTAGAAAGTTGGACTGCCATACCTTACTTTGAAAGGATCCCTCGTCCAGCAAACCCAATTTTGCGTCCAGCGTACCAAGGTGCAAATCCCATAAGTGACATCTTCTCACTGCAGGCTTTGAGAAGTACTGTCAAATATTTACCACGAGCCGTTAAGGATCCTGAAGATCACGAAGCCCAAAGCCAGATGCTGCTAGCGGCTACATTAGCTGGAGTTGGATTTGGAAATGCTGGTGTACATCTATGTCACGGTATGTTAATTATGTCATGATCACATAAAAAAGATGTACTGACATCCTCGATAGGCATGTCATACCCAATATCAGGTCAGAACCCAGGATATAAGCATGCGGGCTATGAGGTTGAGGAGCAAATTATTCCTCATGGTGTAAGTGTTGCTGTCTCCGCGCCAGCAGTGTTCCGATTCACTGGTGCATCCAATCCTGAGCGCCATCTACAAGCAGCGGAAGCTTTTGGCGTTGATATCTCAAACGTCAAGAACGAGAGCGCGGGTGAGGTTCTAGCTGAAGCTCTCACGAAGTTCCTCGCTGAGCTCGGAGATCAACCGAAGGGATTGAAGGACTTAGGATTTAAAAGGGAACATCTAGATGATCTAGTTGAGGGTACCATTCCTCAGCAACGGGTATTAATGCTCGCACCTGGCTTGGCGGAGGAGGTCAACGAGGAGAGAGAGCAGTTGCGTACGCTGTTTGAAGATGCGATGGAGCATTAAGTAATGTTGTAGCACAAAGGGGCGTTCGCTTAGTATTCCTAATTGGCTTAATATTTCGCGTATGAACACCAACAACCCCCTTTATAAAATAGCAATAGACTACAAAGACCAGAAGGGCGAATCAAAGTCGCCGCATTTCAGGTGATCACAGACTAGGAGAATTGAACAGATATGTAGCGGGCTCGAGATCTCCGAGCATCAAATTCAGCCCTATAAATTCCAAGACTGCTTCGTGTAAAAACAAATGATATTATGCAGTCCAACTCCGATCTGGAAGCGACGCCTTTCAAGTCCACGAAAGCTGTTGACCCGGACAAAACTATTCTAACTCGGTCTGGATGATTATAGTTCAGGCTGACTCGAGTGCAGAACCTGACCCAATGCGTCCATCTGTATAACAAAAGCAACAACCAAATCGAGGGCTAATGTTTCCGGTAACGAGATTGATTCAAAAACTCAGTCTTTTTGCGTCAGGCTGCTGTATGGAACATCCCTATGTATATAACCAACTGAACACCAAGCTCTCAGTTTTCTACTCTCTGCAACTGGCACTGGAGTTAGGGTTTTTGAACTCATGATTTAGAAAGCGAAACGTCAGTATTACCTCACGAGACTGTGACTTTCGGGCAACTTCGTGTGCCAGGCATTTAGGTGAATTACGTGGTATTCGCTATCGCTGATATAATACAGCCACTTGGAAAATCAACCCAGATACCCGCACTTACATCCTGGCCATTAGAGGTGCTATCCACCCACCATATAAGCAGAGAACATTTCTGCCTTATTGGTCGAGACCTACCCTCCCATCTTAATACGCCGTACTTTGTCGGTAGAAATCCTGTGGTGCCCCCGGAGGAGCACTAGGTGGAGCGCTAGGCGGATGTCCATCAGCGGAACCTGGTCGCTGATATGGTTTATATTGACTCTGAACAGGCGGAGCTCCCTGACTAGGCAGTGTCTGTCGCGCGTCCTGGCCAATCACAGGGTAACCTGCATTCATTTGTACTGGAGGTGGAATTTGACCTCCTTGCGGTGGAGCTGGGGGGTCATACGCAGGTTGCTGTTGGGATTGATTAGGCGGGACATAGGCGTTATAATGCTGCTGGCTGGGAGGGGCTTGTTGGTTATGTGGACCTACGGAGGAGTATGTATCGTCTTGCGAGTATAAAGATGCACTATAGGCGGAATTGGGACCATGTTGATTCACTGGTGAGTCAAATGCAGAGGTAGCAAGTTCTTGAGGGTGGTTTGAGTATGTGCTTTGGGGTCGCTGACCGCCTTGGGAAGGATGACCACCCTGAGGAAGAAATTGAGATGGAGGAGGAGAACTTGCGTGTAATGGGTGACTCGGTTGTGGAGATGTAGTCTGTAATGGAGCGAGTTGTGGATTCATTGGCATGCTTGGGGCCGTGTCTCGTTGGGGATATTGCTGCTGTTGCCCTTGATTTTGAGGCGGTCCTTGAGACTCGGGAGGCCGTTGTCCAGATACGACATAAAATGGCGCAGGGCTATTGCGCCGTGGACCATAATCAGGAGATGATGGCTTTTGGGGGTACGATTGTGGTGCTCGAAATGAGTTAGTAAATACGTTAAAAATTTGGAGGAAGTTTAAGTACCTTGTTGTGGATTTGGGGTATAGTATCTTTGAGGATTCTGCTGAGCAGCTGGTGGTCCTTGAGGTGGATAGCCACCACCGTAGCCTCCTTGTTGTGGACGGCCATATTGGTATGCAGGTTGACTCTGTGTCATTGATGCGTCTAGAAGGCTTTCATAGTCTCTACATGACTTGATGAATCTCTCATTTAGCTGAGTGAAGTCGTCTTAATTGGGTTAGCTTCCCACATTAATGAATTAAGATATTTTGAGCTTGTTCACCTTTTCTCTGTGAGTACTTTCCGATCAACTCGATCAGTTTGGGTCTGATCGCAAGAGTAGAGTGGTAGAGTTTCTAGGAATAGTGTAAGTCATAGTAAGTAACCCGGAGTGAAAACACAAAACATACAGTGATTTCTTCGTTGTCACGGACATTTAGCTCAGACGTAGACGTGCTGAGTAGAGTTAATAGCTTCTCCACGTTTTTGATCTCTGCAAAAACTTCTGCCTCCATCTGAGCCTCCCTTTGTAACTCATCTGGCGTAGGATCGGCGAGCTTCTCCACGTAATTCAAAGGGAAAATGCCTGTCTGTCCACGCAGTAAGCCTTTCCACCAATCCTTGAACACCGATTCTAATACTGCAATAATGTCGCCTTTCCGGAATGTCAATTCATCTGGGTCAGTGGCTTGAAAGTCGAATAGAGCTCTTACGCGCGAGACCGTTGCAGCGGTTGTGCCGGAAGGGACAGGCGCCTGTGCCGCTGGCTGCGCTTGAACAGCCCCGGGTTGTGATGGGGTAGCCTGGGAAGTGGTTGCTTGTGCCTGTGTTGCCTTATCTTGAATTGATAATTTCAGTGCCATCTGTAGCTCCTCCTCTTCTTTCTGTCGATCAATATCTGTAAGGCGACTCTTCGATGGCGCAGAAGGGGGATGTAAATTTGGATTCTGGCTCTTAAGCCTATGGTACTGATCATTCATAATTCCAAGATCCGGATCTTTAAACATCCCTGCCCATTCTGCCATCCGCTCAAGGATCTTTGCCTTCACCTGCTGATGTGTATTTCGGTCGTTGGCTAGCCGTAATAGAGCATCGGTAAAGGCTCTCGAAGCCAGCTCACGGTGCATTTTTGGGCCACAGTTTTGACTGAGGGCATTTGCAAGCTATAACAGACTATTAAATCAAGGTCAAGGTTGAGCTTGCGCAGTATTCCATACCTCTAAAGTATAAAGCTGAACATTGGCGTTTCGATGCGCCAACCTCTTAATCATACTCGCCACAGCATCTTTGGCACCGCTCTCCCCAGTTGTAACCTTATCACACACATCCATAATGAATTCCCAGTTCTCAGACGTGAGATTCTCATCAGTCGCCTTGGCTATAAGTGCATAGATTAGTAACTATTGCGTGGTATGAAGCTCTCCGGGTACATGAGAAGTTGCCGGGGCTGGAACTCACCGACGACGTCGTCAAAGGCGTTCTGCTGAGCGCGAAACATGTCTGTGGTGATCCGTGATAATTGAAGGTCGGACGTATTGAAGAGTTGGTGGTGTACTGGTTGAATGTTTAAGGTAGGAAGACAGCTTCAAATAAGTATGATGTACTTAGCTTCCCCGCGCTAGCCCAGTCAAAAGGTACGGTGCCTAACCAAATAAGCCTGTGATCAATCTACAGTGACGCCACTACGAAGGGAAGATCTTACGCGGCAGTATTCGTACCACAGCCACACTTCTCAATCTTACATCTCAACATTAGGTATATTAGTACGTCAAATGAGCAGTAATTATACATTGGAAGTGGGAATCTTATATGCCTAGCAGTCTTCGATAAATTGAGACGGTTTTCACATTGGGTCGAACTTGGCTCCCAGAGATACTTTAGACCATAGTTCCATACAAAAACCTTCGGAGATATTTTGTATTTTAGGTAGCCTGATAATTATGCTCTTTTAACCTTTGAAAGTTAACAGGTCTTGTAGACGACCTTTCCTGGTAGTTCATTATCATCTCAAGTGCCTAAAAGCAAGAGCCAAATATCTATAGTACATATAAACATGTATTTATGTCTGACGAGCGCAAACCGGAAAACCCCCTTCGATCCATTGAATGTCCTCGCTATGCTATAAGAATTGCCATCCCACCCAGAAATCCCAGAACGCAACCAATCCGTAGTTGGGTTCCATGAACTCTCACTTCAAAAGGAAAACACCATTACTCCATCAAATATGCATTGTAGTAAGTGTAGTAAAGTGAGCATATACTGAATATCACTATCACCACATCTCCTCATCATCTTCGTGATTTTTCCGATCTGTACGTCCGTATTGATTGTGGTATTCATTGTCCTGGCGTCCATACTGCTGATTTTGATCCGCATATGGATCCCCATAATTATGCTGAGCGGCTCGCGATTGTGGCCGGTGCCCATGATCGTCATTCTGATGGTCGTAATCGTATATTTGCGAATCATCTACGTAAGGTACGCCTTCTGACTTGGAGTTTTGCGGCGTTTGTTCTGCATATTGAGCGATCCCCTTCCAATCCGTTAGCAACTAGCTACTGAAATTTATAATACACTTACTTGATGATAGTCGTATCTGTACTGGTCTTCGCCTTCATGCTGTTGTTGTTCTTCTCGTTGCCGTTGGTCCAATTCCTTTTGACGCCTCTCTGCCTCTTGTTGTTTCTTTTGAATGGCTGACTGCGGAACTTGCATCTGAGGATTCATCTGCTGTACCTTTGCCAGATAAGAGTACATGAAATTGCTCAATAGAACTTGACTATATAAAGCTCGACGAGGATTTGCAAGCTTAATGTGAGCCATTCGGTATATAGCCCTTTCTTCGAGGATCGGAAATCTAGTCCAATGGTAGTCAACGTCGGCTTTAAGCTCACGATGTGGCGGCTCTGGCGAGAGTGTTCGCAACGAACTGGCTTTCCTACCACCGGAATCTCTGTCACTCTTCTTTTTGCCACCAAAAAGGGACGAGAACAGACCATCCTTCTCTTTCTTGTCTCCAAGTTTTCGAGAGCTTTCTTTTTTCTGCGCATCTTGCAGCTTGTAGTCAGCGCTGTCCCGGTCTAATAACAGGCTTTCTCGGCCATGAGGAACAGCTGAATCCACGGTAGATTGCAGAACATCAAGTCGAGCAACATCGGTGGTATTTGCTTTAGTCTTTCCCACATCCTTTTCCCGCTTCTTTTCCTTCTTCTCCTTTTCATCACTACCTTTGAACCAACCCCAACTTGTCTTTCTTGACCCTGGACTCTCGTGCTCATCCCGATCCTTTTTCAGCTTCTTTTCTGGCTTCTTCTCCTCTAAAGTAGGAATAAACGTAAGACTGTCTGTGCTGCCGCTGCTACCAGGAAGAGGCGATGGGTGTTGAGCCATATCATTCAAAGTCTGACCTGTGTTTTGCTGTCCTTTGGCCGGCTGACTCGGAGAATGCGATTGAATTGGAGCTGCAACTCGTGGGATAGGCTGCGATCCTGATGAAGCAGCCCTATCTAGATTAGGACGTTTGCTGGATCTTGCAGGTGGCTCAGGTATATTTTCTTGCTGTTTCAGTTGAGGAGGAATAGTTTGCGAAGAGGATCGGACCGGGAACTTCTGAGAGTTTTTGTCTAGTACTGGAGGTTCTACTTGTTCTTCTGGCGGTGGCGTTTCTACAATTTGAGGAACGGCACTTCTTGGCAACGAGTTGGTTCTCGGAATCGATCCAGGTAGAGGTGTGTTGGAGAGGCTTTCCTCGCGGGATATATTGGGAACGATGCCCTCAGAGGATTTCCCGACACTAGCAATGACGGCAGCCTTGTGTAACAGGTTCGCAGTACGCCGAGGACCTCGACTGGGCCGCGAAAAGTTCTCGGTAGCAGTTGGTTCTGACGATACTTTGATTAAGGGATGCCCCATTGCACCACCATCGCTGGGCGAGTCAGCGGCGGAATCTTCACCATCGGTTTCTGCATCTCGCACGGATCCTCCCCTTTTTGAGAAGGGAACCCTTTCTTTTCTCAAACTTCCCCTTCTATAAGTTGTGTGTGTTGACCTACGTAGGCCGACTCCTTTAGGAGCTTGTGGAAGTATAGGCATGTCCTCACCACTGATTGCTGCTGGACCCTGATGATCACTTGTGTCCAGCGTCAATTTCTGCATAGCCTTTGAAGGATCTCTCACCAGAGTCTCTAGTTCTTGCAAATCGGCAATCTTCAGCTCCGGAGTTGAATGTATAGATAGTGATTTCTTCCTCTCCAGCTGCTCTGCCCCATCCTTGTATCCAACAGCACCACGACCCCCATCATTATCAATTTGGCGCGATAGCATGGATTTCTTCCGCCTTAGCCCACCACCGGATCCTGACCTGTCTAAAGTATCTGGGGATAATGATGTTTGGTCTCCGGATCTTCGTTTGATTGTCTGAACACGGTTTTCTAAGAAGGTTTTAAATTCCATAGGAGCAAGCTCTGGGTGCACTCTTGCCGGAACCCAGAATAGCCTAGATGGATCGTCTTCATCGTCGTCGCCTGTTGGAGCGACTGATGGCATCAATGACATCCCCTGAAAAGATGGTAGATCTGGATCACTGGTACTACCAACGTCCATAGACATGCGTCTCAAGGCTTGCAGGTTGCTAAGTTCCTGTGCAACCGCAGCAGGGTTGGATTCATAGTCTATATCATTGAGTGGAAACTGAGTATATGCTGTATCCGAGGTCGCCCTATCTCGCAACGATAAGGAAGGTGATAACTGGGTCTTGTTTTCAAACGAATTACTCTTTGGACTCTGCAATATGGCCGGCGATGTGTGCGCCTTCTTCCCAGCGGCCCCATTGGTGGTTGGGGGAGGTCTTTTCGACGGGTTCTGGGTTGAATCGAAGTAGGAATGGTTTTCATCTGTCGTCGATTCGCCCGTGGGTGAAGTAACAAAGCTCAAAGGACGAGTTACCAGCGAGTCGCGTTTCGAGTAGTCATCGTCGTCGCCGTACATGTCTCCGATTGCCTCTGTGACGTGGTGGCTAGTATCACTTATCGAAAGTTGAGCATTATGACCCCTTCTGCTTGCAAAGCTTCCACCAAGCTCCCGCGGTCTCGATGAGGTCTGCAAAGCGGAGAAAGGCTGTTAGTGACGTTGATGAAGAGAATTGCAACCATCTGCGCTCTATAGAGGTACCGCCAGCGGCGTGACACTGGTTTGCCAATGGTGTGCTCGCGTGCACTTGCAGGTACACACATTTGCGCCAGACGGAGCGATTGCAATGCGGTCTATTCGAATAGAGTACGGCACCCCGGCGGCAGAATTTCACATACCTTCATTTGGAGAGGTGATTCTGCTGTCATCTAGCTATGCTCCTCTGCGATCAGATTGTCTCGCACCAGATTCTCAAATCTCGATAGGTCTTGGGATGGTGATATCATCTGGAGCTGATCGTGGGATTGCCAGAGTCGACCGCTGAACTAAGTGCTAGACTGACAAGCGTTGGGATATTGGATTGTCGGTATAATGGCCCATAGCATAATACGGAGATAATTGTTGGAGGTGTGGTTGTCGCTGCTTCAGGAGAAGCCTTCAATTCATGGAAGCGGATTAGGACCATCCATCAGATCCACACGTCGCCGGCCTGATCTTTAGCGGAGAGTTTACCAACCACCCCTGCTGGTTTAGCTGGCCGGACTACTGGCTGCTGTAAACCCGACAAGTACGGATGAATGAAGTTAGAAACTAGCAACGACTGTGGAAGTCAGATCATGACTCGGTAGCCAATATATGTATGATGTTGGATGCCAGAGCAGCGTTGGACGGCGAGAAGTAAGGTGTGTTTCTGTCTGCAAGCCGCCGTTCATGAAAACGCCGAGAAAGTGACAGCTGCAGCAACAAAGACTATCCAGAACCCACGGAGGAGATGCTTTGCTTGCCTAACAAGCCTACGATCTCTAGATTAGCGCCTCTTGTCGTCGTCCCTTTACCTTGTGCCCCCAATCAGTCGACAGAGAAGGAATTCAAGTCGAGTACGGGCTGGTAAGCTGTCCAGCGCTTACAAGTCATCCCCATTAGGGGCCATGATTCGAGACCTCATACCAAACAGTAACGTAGGATGTAAATCCAGTAACCCCGCTTTTTACCTTAGACCCCCGATCATGTCAACATATAAGAAAAGCATGGCTCTGGGCATAACCCAAAGTTATTTGCTTAAGTAAAAGCACGATCGACTTTGGTTCTTGGCTTTACGATCACATACCACATACATACATACATACTATCGAGTACGATACAACAGTGCAGTTTACTAAGTGGATGAAGATTGCTGGTCTTTGGGTATGGGTCAGCCTGTGCCAAAACTGACATACAAGTTTCCATCTCCTAGCTTGTATTTTGCTGCCCAGACAGCAGGATTAGGTTTATATTTTAGCTATAGAAGGGATATGTATTCCACGGGTATCTTTTCTTCATCATGATCTCCATGCCGGACTTTTTTCTCTTCTTATCATGGTCACATGCCACCAGCCGTCAAGTAGAAATTAAGCAATAATGAGCTGCCGACACCGATTAGTAACGGTGCACAGTAAATCGAGATGGGGAAGACTACTAACCTCGATAAGACGGTCTGTTAATGCAGTGCATTGTCTTTCGTCCTCATTCGGTGCGTGGAAAGTAGACGAGCGCCATAACCCGCCGAATCCAATCCCATCAAGAACATCTTCCAACATCTCAGTGGTATCCACCCCCCCAGAAAACTTAGGGTTCAATGTCAAGGTCCGTAGCAACCGATGAGCAGACTCCAAGGTAACGGCATTTTGGCACGAGATAAGCACGTTGTCAAGGATAGCGATGACTGGACCACATCTGTTGTACTTTGTTAGTGTGAAATTCTTTAATTAGGGCCGTTCAACGTACAAATGGAGTATCACAGTTGGCCGTTTCGTCGCAATTCTGTTGAGCCAGAACAGAAGCCGATTCTGAACGACATCTTCTAGGTAGTGAAAGTCGACAATTGCAATCGCTGCATTGAGTAACAGCTCCTTATCTTTAACAGTTTCGAGATCAAAGAATTCGAGGATCTCTTCCGATGCCACATTATCAATCGACACGTCAATGCCAGCAAGCCACAGGCAATCCTTAGCTTCTTCGATGGTTATAGACCTTGAGATTAAAAGACCAAGATACGGCAGGCAGCTCACATCTTGTGGGAATTTAGAACCATGCGGGATACTAGAACCCGTTGTCTCTAAGAAACTAGACAGAACACGAATCGTTGTTGCTTTGGAAATTGAGTCTGTAAGTCCTTTGGCCAATGTAGCACATACAGCAAAATGGAAGTTTTCAATCGTGAAGTGTATCCCGTAGATCTCGTCAAGCTGAACAGCCGCATCTTCGATAGGCAATCTTCCTTGCAAGAGCATTGCCACCATTTTCCCATCCTTGAATTCGCCAGAGGTGGAAATATTGGTCATAACAGCGTCAAGGAATAAGACAGTGGAGTTGAACAGGCTCAGAGGAACAAGTCGCACAAGCGACAAAGCCAACCAGAAGAGCTGCAGACCGTAGCGTGAAGCCGAGGGAAGGTTGTCCATCATTTTTGTTAGTGAAGTGACTATAGCGATGAGCATTTCACTATCATTGTCCTCCATGAATCGAGTGATACTGTTCCTCAGAGCAACAAGAACCTGGTACAGCAAGTCATCATCTACATCTTGCCGAGCTAAGCACCCCATCACGGTAAACGCTCTAGGCTGAATTGCAGGATTGCTTTGGAATGCAGTGCTGGCTACCAAACTCATCCACCGAGAGCGCCATGCATTAGAAATATCTACAGAGGGAGCAGCGACTATGCTGACTTCGGAAAGGAGGATGGCCAGTGTTTCTGTAGCGGCTAAAACAGGAATAGCCGCGTCTTGAACCGAAGGGGCGTCTCGAGAAGGAATATGGAAAAGTGAATCATTTCGTGGGCCTGAGATTGACACTAGCAATTGCTTGGATTTGGTAAGCTTAGCTTCCTCTAGGTCGAAAGTAGTGCACATTGCGTGGATGGTATTGACCAGCAGTCTATGTACAACTAATCGTACTTCCGGCGACCCTGTATTTGCTAGCATGGTGACGAGATGGAAAACCTCAGGAAGGAATAGCTGTGCCTGAACGCCACTATCAAAGGAAGTGGAAAGGCACAGGCGAAGAAGTACACATATTTCATTCCAAACTGTGTTATCAGGTAGTTGTCTTGTGGGGCGCAGTGATGTTCGATTAAGCGCTTTCCGAAGCCGTGAGAGTAATTTCCCACGGATAGTCATTGTGCCCAGAGAGGAAATGATACTGCCAGCAATGTCGGTCCGCTCATCCTCGGTACCGAAGCCTATAGCTGCTTTAACTACCTCCTCTAAAAATATGTCAATGTATATCTCGTCGCGAGAGATAGCAGGCCAGATGCATTGTTCAAGGGTAGTGTTAAGGGCTGGGTCCGATATTGCTACCTCGATGAGCCTGCGAAATATTGCTGCAACTTTTTCTCTTGCTTTATCTCCATCGAGATCGTTTGGTATAAGACTTGTCCTAAGACCTGGAAGCCACGGTGCCATATAAGCAAGACTTAAGGGCCGTTGAGAATATGGGAAGCTTTCCCAACCAACAAAAAACTCATTCAGAAAATCTGCGGTAAGTTGAGGCTCTGATCGAGCAAGTTGCTGGCTAATATCTATGATGAAATGGGATGGATTGAGCGGAACGCACATTTCTAATACGCGTTAGTTGCTGCTTTTCAAGTTAGGTGGAGAACTATACCTATTGCAGATAAAAACTTAGAATCTGCTGCGAATTTAAATGCACGGCAAAGCGCACATAACAAATTGTAAGAAGCTACTCGCAGTATCTGGTCAGGACTCGCCATGTTGGTAAGAGCAATGTTGAGTAACGTTCCAGGAACGTCTTGTGGCCGGACAAGTCTCTCAAAAGATTTCAAGGTTCGAAGCTCCTTTCCGTATTTTGCCTTTGCGCCGCGAATTGCCTGGAGTACGTCGGGTTTACGTGGGCTAGTAAAGAACATAATGATTTTTCCATTTTCTGTACGTAGGCCGAATGCGGAATCATCCTCTGTCTGTATTGACGTTGGCGCTTCATCTACTTCCGAAAGTCTGAAGATATCATTCACAGTCGCGTGAAGTCTTAGTCCAGGGACCACTTCCTGCTTCTTCGTCGTGGTGACCTGCACAAATTGGCTCCCAACTTTTATGACTACTTCGATCTTCCCCTTGGTCTTTGATAATCGTATAATGGGTTGAAATACATATCTGGTATCAGTGACGACGCTGATCGTCTCCTTTGGCAGGTGTAATTGACTGAGATGGAAATGTGCCTGAAGATCCTGAAGGCTTCCAATTAAGTGATAATCGACGTTCTTGGGATGAAAAGCACTATTTTCACTTTTAGCAGATAGACGCAAGATGCGACGGAAGCATTTCCTAAAAGCACTGTTCATGTTGTACACATAAACCCGAGAAAGCTGTTTAGATAGTTCAGTTGGGGTGAGGAGGTCCAGTTTTCGAAAAAGTGCATCCTGAGGTTCATTTTGCCCATTGTAGCAAGTTGCATCTATTAGAATTCCAAAAGGACGGTGCCACATCCGGCTAGCAATCTTCAGGTATCCAAACAGCAGAAGCTCGTAATCCGTAGTCTCAGTATCAATGTTCCGGAGAATGATGCATATCATCGGGAGTCCATCTTTGCTCTCTCCACCATCGTACACAGCCCGATTAGATATTAGCGACTCCGTATTTCTCCCAGCATTTCGGAGCATAAAGTGCTGAAATCGTGAATAGGAAGGGGGACTATTGGAAGAGATGGCCGGCCTATTCCAGGACACATCCATCGGAGGTGGTCCCAGGTTGGTGATCAGTTTTCGAAGGGATTCCAATACTGGGATGTGACCTTTATTGATATCTCCAGGCGAACGTAGAGAGTCCTTCCTCTCTCTAAGAACAAGTTTTTGTCTAACATGATCCCAATGATCGTACAAAAAGCGATGCAAAGCAACGCAAGAACCGAAGTCAAAAGATTCTGTCTCGATGGCTGGGTCTGAGAGATTTGGAGGAGCCTACCAATGTTAGGGAGATCTGAAGCTCGAGCTGGGTTGGGGGGTACGGACAGAAATCTCGCGTAAGAAAGTTGTTACACGATATATGTTTTGAGTCAGGAAGTCGTTAAGTGGATACATATACGGCTCTTTGGCTCCGAATAACACATTGTTGGCAAGGTTCTGGACGACTTTCGCTATTAAGAGGAGCCCACGCCGCATTTCTTTTGAAGGCGCTGAAGTAAGCAAGCCCTCGGCGTCAGGGGCCACGATGGCAGGGCAAAAGAAACGGAGAAATATGAATGACCCAACGGCGGTGAACTTGGCCTCAGGAAATCGTTTCATGACGGCCGAAGATATCTAATTTAAAAGATTAGAAACGTGTAGGAACTCTTTGTTTTGTGCTAGCCTTACAATATTGCAGATTTTCCTGAAGGACACAGGTATGTGCGACGCAGACTTGCAAATATCATCGATGAAAACCTTAGTGACAACACGAAGTTGCAACGCATTTTTTTGAAGCTCTTCAGCAGATGTCGTACGCGCTGGATCAAGTTCAAGATCTAAATCCTTGGACGTTAAAACAAGTCGATCAAGTACGGTTTGTAAAGTCGCTTTTAGATATGCTGCGCCTTTCCATTTGGCATATACTGATAGCATTTTTGTTGCTACACAATTCCTTCGCAGAAGTTCAGCTTCGTTTTCTGTATATAATTCTCGTTAGTAGAAGGTAGCCATATACGAAGCGATCACCTTACCAGTCTGGTCAACTTCATGCTCAATGAGCGCCTCTAAAAGGACAAATCCAAGGCCCCTAGAGTCGAAGATATTGAGAAGTGATATGGTCATTTCGTCAACCTCGGTACTTGGACAGGAATCACATAGGGCAATTGTTAGTACCAGGTCATTCGTGAGTAGCTACAAAGCCGTCAGCTACCTCACATACTGTAAAAGATTATACGTACCTGAAGAAGCTCATCGTACTTCTCGTTGACTGCTGCATCTGAAAGATTATTGAACTCTGTGCCTTGAATGAGAATATTGCAGAGAACTTTCACAAATGCGGTTCTTATGTCAAGATCTTCATGGTAACCTATTCCTAATGAGTGCTTCAAACCAACATCAATGTTAGCACTTAAAAGGTTGGAAAGCGCAGTAATCGCAAGGTCTGGTGTTGTCATCAAGTCTTCTGACCCAGGCGATACCAGCCGCACCTCATTCCGTCCTATTTCAGTCGTCTCGTAATTCAGCAAAGAAAGAAACCGGTTGAAATACGTATGGAACATTTGAGATTTAAGGTCACTGGTATCAGCATCGGTTTGTCCTTCAGCAGGCTGCAGAGGTAATCGAAAAGTAAGGTCCGCTAGTGCTTTGAGACAAGCTTTATCCAGGTCCTTCTGAAGCCGAAGAATTTCATCAACACGAGCTCCAGCAGAAATAGCAGCATCGACCTTCGGCGAGCCAGGCCGAGCAATCCAACCAAATATGATCTCCAAAAGCTGATTTCGTATTCGGACATCGTGTCTAAGATTCAACAGCTCTTTTTTCTGTGTGACTGTTTCACATAGTTGGCATATCTTTATCTTGACTCGTAACATACTAGCACCTTCTGATAGATCATCAAGAAATTTTGCAAAGTTCAAAGTTAACGCCCCAATATCGATTGACAGGGGAGAGCCTATCTCTGTTGGACCACCTAGTCTTTCTACAATGCTCTTCAAGAGTGCTGCTGCTTGCTCCGCAAAAATGATTCGAGATTCAATAGAAAGGGACGTATTTGTCCGGGGACTATCAAATAATACACCTAATTCGGACTCAAGCGTTTCGAATAGAGGCAAATAAAGTGACGAGCACAACTCCGTCGAGAGTGTTTCTCTTGTTGCCTCTCGAATGCGTACATTGTTGCTCGCCAACAACTGCACGCTCTGCTTCATGTATCTACTAAGAAGAGTTTCATCAAAACTGTCGAGTAGAACTTTGTCGATCCATCTCAAACCAAGACTCGCAGTTTCCTCGGGTATTATAGCCCGAGTAGAAAGGCAGGTGCCACCAAGGGATGCGAGGAAGCCAGAATAGTTTCGCCATTCTGTTAGTGATCTATCGTCCAATGTATCGGCTGCCTGTGAATAAATTTGTCTAGACAGTGCAAGCCACTTGTCGAATATGTTCTCCCATGCTGCTAGAATTCCCGCAGTTGGGTGTTGCATTTGACGCAGGAGACCTCGAACTCGTTTTTGGAAGGCAACTAGCCCAGTAAACCGAAAATTCTTTGCTGAAATTTGAGCATAAATATCGGCATTACGAAAAGGAGTGGTAATCTTGGGGCTTTTCTCCACCATTCTCTGTATTTCCTCACAAAAAAGGTCTATAGACTTGGTAACAAGCTGACAGAGAGAGAGACTGGTTGAACAAAGTGACACAAGAAACGCCGTTTCAACCTTTGTAGAGGCAATCGATAGTTCAGAAATATCACTTTCAAGTTCTAATATGTCCTGTTCTCAAATTAACAACGGACAATGCATAACGATAGCAAACACTTACTGGAATAGATTTAAAAATCTTGGAGCGCGATTCAAGATGATCATGTATAAAGGTAAGCAGATGATTTTCGTGTTCAGTGGTATCAATGAGACGCTCGGAAACTGCGATAATTGTAACAGAACTAGATAACACTAGTATTAGAATTTAGTATACCCCAAATTTTCCCAAATCGGAAAACCGCACTTGATATGGAAAGTGACAGAGGCAATGATTCAAGATCCTAAAATCGAATTACTCACCTTGATTTCCAGAATCTGGACTTTAGCTCTTCGGATGCCTTGTTTTGGTTCGCCCGCCAACTTGCGAAACATCCCTCGACCATCATTCTGCGAGACACCACACTGGTCAAGTGTCTGAGTCGATCATCCTTGTGGATCAAGTATGCTATAAAAGACTTTTTCATATCATCACGAAAATGATCCCAATCTGCTCCCAAGAACACAGTCAACGGAGAGGCATCAATGAAAAGAAGTATGTTATATATCATGTCTACAGAAGCGGTACTTTCAAGTGGCTTCAGAAGGGTGTACTGCTCATCTGAATAGTTGTCTCTCGGCTTTGGTGTTCCCTAGAAGGAGTGAGTAGTGAAACCTAAACTGCTTAGGAGGGATGCTACCTTTATTGTGGTACTAATGAACTCGACAACCTTTGCGAACAAAGCTTGGTAGTCGCTGGCGTTAACTTGCCTCGCGAAGTGAGTGCAAGCAGATATGAGGGCGAACTTGAATTCGGCGGGTGAGTTCGGTGCCAGGCATATAGGTGCCAGGCTTTCAACACATAAATCAAAGTTAAGGTGTGCGAGACTAACAAATGTAGCGGTCATTAGGCCGTTGTCGATAGCAGTTGCATCCATACCGACTGTGCTTTTCCTAAAAACTGCTTCCCTCACTTCTTCATGTACATCTAATGCATAGCTAAGGATCGCAGCGTCACTATCAGGCGTAAAATGCCTTGCAACCCGTAAAACAGAAGTTAAACAATATATTGCTGTTTCGTTTCTATTGCGGAGAGACTTCCTCAGCATTTCAAGAAATGATACCTTCTTTGATATGCTGCTGCTCTTCACATCACGCATGTGCGTTGCAACTTCGAAGACATCGGGTAGAAGAAAGAGTAGGGATGTTTGGAATGGGTAAAGCAGGGATTTTCTTTTGCCGCCGTCGAACATGGTGTTTGACATATCAAAAAGCGTTTCGGCGCCTCCATCTAAACGTTTGTGCATTGTATGTATTTGAATGAATTCGTCGGGGTTTCTTTCTAGCCATCTTGTAACCAGTAAAGGCAACACTATAGCAATGGTAGTTTGGAAGGCTTTCCGAAGATGCAGGAAACTGCCACATAATTCCTGGATGATAATACTCAATTTCAGGCTATCAACCCAGAAAGAAGAGATCAGCTGCAAGGTAACAAGAGCACTTCTATCCTCATTTGCGTTTATATTAGGCAGGGCTGCGTTCCCTATCGCTGGGTGGGTTGTACGAAGTGACAATTTTAGGTACTCGAGAACCCTGGACCAATTCGAGAAGGAGATGTATTCAACAATGCCACGAGTATACGCATCAATTGCTTCGCTCTTTTTAAGCAACAGCTTAGGGACCTCCTCGTCATCAAGGCGTTCGCTGCCTCCATTTGCAGATTCTGGTGACAGGAAACTGCCCAAAGGTATAGTATCGTCTAAAATGTTGGCAGGTGGTAAAATGTATGTATCAGGGAGCGGTTTCAGAAACAGCTTTATGGCATCTAAAATCCTTCTCACAAGGTCATCCTCCAAAGGCTCTGGCGATATATCTCGAGCATGTAGCTCATTTCTTGAAGATCTCCGTGGTCTATTAAATCCAGTACTTGCTCGTGATTTCGCCTCAAACCTACCGTCAGAGCCTGATCCATCTGTATCGGATGCTATTGATCCATTTGGTGAAGTAAGCCTGGATAAATTTATACTTGCCCAGTGGGTTGAGCAGCAATCTGCCAGAAGTTCAAGCACATAGAGTTCCGAATGGAGTACATGTATTGGATGATTCTGAACCGCGATATATGGCTTAGATAGCTCTTCCAGTAGTTGAAGCAAAGTTTCGACTACCAAACTAATGCAAGAACTACATACTCCCACGAGGGTCGTGCGTGTAAGGACAACAACTTCGTCGGATTTGAATTCGTGAGAGGGGGAACCGGTGCGGTGAGGTAACTAGAAGAGAAGGGCAAATTCAGCAATGATATCATAAGTGAGAGTTACAGAATCAGATCTAGCTTACCCTTGTTACCAGTCTATCCACGAGTGTCACTACGAGATTCGAATCTCCGTTCATGATAGAGGCTCTGGACTAAACAATACCCCTTCCACTTTCATGTGCATGGATCTAGAGTTGCTGATTCTTTTTGGGGCAATTAGGCAGAGCTGTATGTTGCAAATAGATGGCGGACATAGCCACTGCACAGCAGCTGGAGATCTGTCGTAGAAGATGGCTCGTTCAGCGTATGTGTAGTGGGGTTGGCTTTAACATCGAGATGTGTACATGGATTAGAATTGGAGCATGGGCATGGGCATGGTTTGTGCGTGTGCGTGTGCGATAAAATAGGTACTGTTAAGTAGTTGTGATTTGCTGTGCAGAAGGAGCGACTTTTTCAATAATTAGTAGAATAAGTGGTCATCAATATGTGTTCTAAACAGTTTTGGGAGAATGCAGTCTTCTTTTTTGGGTAGATTTGAAACGGCAAGGATCATTTCATTGCGACACCTCACTCTTATACTTCTCCACAGTAGAGCACGTGGCATTGTATTATTTAGCACTTTTCCAGCTAGGTAGGTATAAAATCCTTTATATTTGTTTACATGGTATTTCATGAAATAGTAAATCTCACTGCTCATGAAAGTAGAAGATGTTGAGTGAAAGGTGCAGTTCATTTGTGCACTATATCAACGTACTGTACAAAAATCGCAAAACTGTTGTAAATTTACATAGCCATATTCTAAAAAATTGTTCACTTGTACTGTTTCATCTTTTGCCTAATGTCTGCCTCCTCTATAGTTATCACCGCCGCCGTTGTATCCATTGCTACCACCTCTGTACCCATCATTGTTGCTGTAGCCACCTCGATCTCCCGCCCGTCGCCTATCATTACCGCCTTCATAGCCTGGTGGTGGACCATAACCGCCCTGGCCACCTTGTTGATAGCCTTGCTGATATCCAGGGGGGTTCTGGGGCCTGTAAGATCCGTAACCAGGAGGGGGTGGTGGAGGAGGGCCACGAGCAAAGCCCCCAACACCAGGAGGTGGAGGTTGCCAGCCAGAGGTTGGAGCAGAGTATTGGTGATTGCTGTAACCATTATTACGAGATCCATAAGATTGTTGACTGTTGTGACCAGACTGATATTGATTTGAGGAGTAATTGAACGAATTCCTCCCGCGCCCATCACCTTGTAGTGGAGCACCACCGTGATTCCGTCCACTTCTGGCAGCGCGTCCTCTGGTAGATTCAATGTCGCTTTGATTGAGAGCCTTTGTCGGCATTTTCACACCTTTAATGAGCATCGATTTGTGTACATTAGTGGACTTTGGCATCTCATAGTGTACACTAAGACTTGATTAGTATTCTTCAAATGAATGGATTATTGATAAGCATACCTGATGGATCTATCCTCGTCAAGGTTGGGCATTCCACCTCTTCCAAGTGGAAACGTTAAAGAGTCATGGGGCAGGTAGTCTCCGTTTTTTTTTTCAACCTTACCGGCTAGACCCTCGCTGAGCTTCGAATTGAGTTTGAAAGTCGGCGGCCCCTGCAGTTTAGAATAGAAGTTTGTGGTCAGATGGTCATAAAGAGATGTATGTGCTTCCGCAACAAGAAGAACGTCCTTACCGACGCCATTTCGAGCAGCCTCTTCTTGTGACAATAAAGGATACTTCTTCGCCATAGCATCAAGCAGACGTTGGGAATCGATAAATGGTAATAGAGCAACGCCTTGCCAAGCAAATTTCTTTCCATTCAGATCGAGTTCGAATTCTTCTGGATAGAAGTCGATGATCTCACTCTCTGGCTCAGTCATCAAAGGATGGAAGACTTCAGGTATCGCTTGTCTTGAACCAGCGGGAAGAACACCCATAAGTTGTTCGAATGGTCTAAATATTCTACCTTTCTCAAAGCTTATCTTAACTTCCGAAAGATTTGAGAAATCTGCCGCAAATGGTGCGTAATGATGAGGATAAAACCAATCCCACGATGGACACCCTTGAAAATAGTAAAGCAGGACCCAAGCAAGACCTTCTACATAATCTCGTCCCACCTTGTGACGAAATTCGATGTTTGTTGGATCAACACCAAACTTTTGTTGGTAGTATCGATCAGCATATCCATCCTCCCATAAACGCACGTTATCGACTGGTGTCTCGTCGCTAGGTGTGCTTGGTGTCGCTGGGAGAGGTGTATTTCGGCCAGGCGTTCCACTTTCATCATCTTCTATAGCATCTGCTTTGCGTTTTCCCAAAAGTGAAGGAGAGTTTGGCTTATCACCAGCAATCTCTGGGACGTTCTCAGCTGTATTGGGGTCAGAGATGCCGTTAAGCTGATTTTTTAGAGCGGTGGCCGCTGATTTATTGGCCAAGTTAGCTTTGAAAACTGCCCCTCGGTTTACTACCATATCGTGGGTCATTGCTTTAGCTTCCTTGGTGATGTTCCCAGGAGTGAAGAGCGGAAGGCCCACAGGTGCGTCGTTCTGCCTACCATTTGAGGATGAATCCTGTAATCCTCCACGGCCACCTCGGCCGCCACCACGTCCTCCACGATTATTACGAGACTCTTCTTGGAGCTTACGCCTCTTTGCGTTTGCATCGCGTTTTTCTTCGGTTTGCCTCCTCCTGCGGAAAATGGCATCCTCTTGCTTAGCCAAACCATCAAGAATGAATTGTGCTCTTTCAAGATCAACATGGCCATCTTTGGTTAGATAACCACCCATATGTGGTATATTATCACGCCAGATCGCAATAAGAGTGTCTATTCCATTTTCTCGAATTTCGAGACTAGGAAGATGGGGCAAGAAATCATTTCCAACAAAGAAACACATGAAAACCCAGTCGTCTATGGCCCTTTCTAAATCAAACCTGAAAGGTTGATCTGGCACATAGAGTTCAGCTTCGAGATATTCTCGAAGAACTGAAACATGAAGCCAAATGAAAGGTTTAAGGGGAGGTGCACTATTTTTCTCGTCGAACTCGCCATCTTTCACCTTTGCTTCTCCTGTACATTCTCTGGCTTCGTGACCAGGCTGACCACACATGCGGCAGGTCCGAGGCTTGGAATCTTGAGCAAATACATCTTCTCGGAGAACACGAAAATGGGGCTCATGAGTTCCTAAACCCAACATGATCAAATCGGCATCTAAGCCATATATCACATGTCTGGTGTTTGGGTCATGTTCTGGTGATGAACGTTGGGATCTGACAAACTCCATGATTTTATGTTCACCCTCACCAGGCACAGTCGAATCAGAGATAATAACTTTCATCTTGGCCCAGGCTGGGTCCGTAGTAAGTTTGTACTTGATCCAGTATCTTAAACTCGAAGCCAAAACATCCATGAAAGGCGTACCAGGTGTGATTTCGTTTGAATCCCAAGCTTTGACAACCTCAGTATTTTCAATGTAGCCGCCTTGTGACTTTAACATTTTGAGAAGCTCTGCCTTCTCCTCCGCCTTCTCTTTTGCTTCCTGAACAGAGCGAAATCGTCGAGAGCGTTGCTGATTCATCTTGGCACGGGGAGCAACACCATCTATTGCAATCATCAGAAGCTTCCTTGGCCGGACCATATTGACAACTCTCTCAGTGTACTTGAATATTTCCATCATCATTTCTTCTTCATCTTTAGGTGCAGGTCTATCTTCTGGATGTGAGCAAGGATGGACAATGCCGTTCATATCAAGATACAAATTATCGAATTCTTCATTATTTGGGTTCGGGCCTCTCGCATCAATTGGTATAGTTTGACCATCGATCTCTATTGGGTGTTCTTCAATAACTGGGGAAACGATCTTAGGATACTAATAAAGAAGTTAGCATGCGCGCCTCATTACATGTATCATTATAAAAGCGCGTACCTTCTGGCTGAGCCAACGAAAAAGTGCTGGAACACCCATCTTGGGCAATCAAAGAATGCTATAATTGGAGCGTAGCAGGTAAGTTTAGGCACCTTAGAAAAGTAAGAGCAGCGCAGCGTAGCCTAATGCGCCGCAACAACTACAGCCAGAAGGAAAGAATGAAAATGCGTGACAGAATCCGAAGTAGATTGCGCATAAGATAACGCTACTGTTAGAATGCTGTTGAAGTTGCTTCTTAAACGTGGGTTGGAGTCAAGACTTGGGAGGATAAACCTTTATTCGAATCGAGGTGTAAGTTGCACCTCGAAAGCTTTAGCGCATAAGGCTAGTTAGCGGCTCCTGCGGCCGCTTCTCCACTTATTCCAAACTCTAGGAATCTGGGATTTGAACACGAAGCTGATATAGCATATCAAAGTAGCTGGTACAGAACCGCATCTTTCAGTTGTCAGATTTGTGAGTGTCAAATTTCATGGCTTGTTTCCTGCTGATCTTCTACTAAAGTTTTAATGCATGATTTGCCTGCCAATTGCTAACTCAGGTATAGAGCGCAAAAAGTTATGAACATGTACCGACAGTCACTGATTCTACAATTATGAAGCTAAACCCATTCGATGGCCTGCACCCCTAAACTCTCACTAGAGCTATGTTGGCACCTGCGAGGCTGCAATCCGCAGCAGAAACGATTACAACACTTTCCTCTCGCCTTACGTCTTCCACACTCTTAGAAGACCGACGCGCTGCCATCTTAGGATTGCGAAGCTTCGCAAAAGACTACCCAGCATCGGTTGCATCAGAAGCACTTAGGGGGCTGATCGGATGTTTAAGTAAAGATGGAGAAGATGTTGACACAGTCAAGCTCGTCTTGGAAACTTTGTTGATGCTGTTTAATCCTAATGAGAATAGTCCCGAGGCTTCAGAACAGATTGCACTTTGGCTTGCGGATGAGTTTACACAGCGGCAGGATAACATAACGCTGCTACTCAACTTCTTGGAAGCTGGCGAATTCTACCCTCGTCTTTATTCTTTACAACTCTTATCAGCTATTCTTGCTTTAAGAACTGAGCGTACAGAAGCGTGCATTTTCACAGCCCCTCTAGGCATATCGCGCCTTGTGGCAGTTTTGGATGATCAAAGAGACCCCATTCGAAATGAAGGTCTATCTCTACTAACCTACTTAACTCCGAACTCTACGGACCTACAAAAGTTGGTCGCTTTTGAGGATGCATTTAATCGCATTTTTAAAATAATCAAGCTGGAAGGATCTCTCTTGGAAGGAGGTCGTGTCGTGGAAGATTGTTTGATTCTACTTTCAAATCTCCTCCGACTAAATGTTTCAAATCAATCCTTTTTTAGAGAAGACGGCTCCGTTCCTAAACTTGCAAACCTTCTAAATGATGCTCTTGGTGATGAAGATGCTGAGGATGATGCCGAGTGGGCAAAGGCTCAGAAAAATAGAAACATATATGCGCTTCTTGCAGTCTTGAGGTTGTTTCTCGTGACTGGAGGAGTGGGAACGCATGCAAATCAAACATCGTTTTGGCGTCATGGTGTTTTACTTCACGTTCTACAGTTGGCATTTAATCGCTCTACAGAGATGCAAATCAAAGCCGAGGTAAGCTTTCTAGCCTGAGATGGGAAAACATATTACAGATGCTAATTAATAACAGGCCCTAACTACATGTGCGGACTTGATCAGAGGTAATCAAGGCATACAAGAGGCATTTGCACAGTTGCAAGTAAATTCGGTCCTCGACGAGCCACCTGCAGATGGGAATGATACCCCCACGATGCCGAACGGAATTCCAAAGGTCTATGTAATCGATGGCCTCCTTGATCTAACTCTCAGCGTACCGATACATGCAGCTTTCGATTCTCGCCTGGCAGCTTGTCAATGCATAAAAGCATATTTTTTCAGCCATCAGGTTATAAGAAAACACTTCCTTCGACGGGCCATTGAAGGTCACGCATCAGGCGCTGATGAGACAGCCAATGTCTTAACAACACTGTTACAGCCGCTAGATTTGCACGTTTCTGGTGATCCATACCGCCACTGGTTTGCTGCTGTGATCATGTTCCATCTTATATTTGAAGAATCTACTGCCAAAAGTCTTGCCATGAGCGTTACGGAAGGCGATGCTTCTAACGGTGAAGAAGTTGTAACTTGTATTCAATCTCTCACAGCAAACCTGATCATCGGCATAGAGAAAAACGCGGACGAGCGAGTTCTTGTTGCCTATCTTATGTTGCTTAGTGGTTGGTTATTTGAAGATCCCGATGCTGTTAATGACTTTCTTGGTGAAGGAAGTAATCTAAATAGCCTTGTACAGGCGGCATTACAGAGCAGCGGAGATAGCACCATCGTGCCAGGTTTATGTGCTTTGCTCCTTGGAATCGTTTACGAGTTCTCAACCAAAGATTCACCTGTTCCAAGAGCAACAATACACCCAATCCTAGTGTCTCAACTAGGGAGAGATCAATATATTGATCGTATGACAAAGTTACGAGCGCATCCTCTGTTAAGGGACTTTGAAGTTCTCCCCCAAAAGCTTGGCTCAACATCAATAGGCGGGCTTCCAGAGGTGTACTTTGACAGATCATTCGTTGACTTTGTCAAGGACAACTATAGTCGCTTCCTCCGAGCAATTGATCGAGATCCTGGAATGGAGATTCCAGTTATTGCGAATGGTGTACAGAAAGGTATTTCTCGCGAAATGGTAGACTCTTTACGCTCACAACTAGAGGAGAAGGAGAAAGCGTTGCAAAAAGCGGAGGAAGATGCTATATCATTCCAAAGACAATTAGAGCAAGAACAAGCGGAGCACCGACGTAACAAGGAAACAGCTGTTGTTGAATTAGCTAGGACCAAGCATATTAACGATTCTCTTAAGCAGCATTACGAGGAAGACGCTAAGTGAGGATTCTATCATTAGCTATCATTTTTTATATTGACCTTCTATAGTAAGCTACGTGCAGAACAGCATCGAATTGCTCAAGATCTTCGAACCAAGCTGAACGATGCTCAAAAGTTGGCTGAGGCTAGCGCTGAACGGGCTTCTCAGGATCATCAGAGGCAGCTAGAACATGTCCAAAAGACGACGGAAGCCAACGCTGAGCGATCACGAAGACGAATGGAAGCAGAGATTGCGGATCTTAATGCCAAACTCCAGAGGGTAGAAGCTGATCTCTCAAAGGTAGATGCAAAGTCAACTATAAACTGGGTAGTTCTAACATTCTTAGGCAAACAAAAACCACGTTCAAGATCTTCGTACTGCACATGAGGAATACACCACGAAGTATGACGAACAAACTGTACGGCTAGAACGAGCTGAAGAAAAGGCTGAAGAGTTCAAAGCAAGGAGTGATGCCGCTATTGAAAGGGCTCTGAAAGCAGAAGAGCTTGCAGCGACTAAACAAGAGGAAAGACGGTTGGTTCAGGGTGAGCTTGATGATCTTCTTATGGTTTTTGGAGACTTGGAAGAGAGGTGCGAAGGCTACAAAGAGCAGTTAAAGGCCTTGGGAGAGAATGTTTCTGATGTAGAGGAAGATGAGGCAGACGAAGGAGACGAAGATTCCAACGAATCTGCAGATGAAAGCGAGACAAGGGTAACGAAAGAAGCGGAGGATGATGTTGATTAGTGTCATGACGGCGTGTAATATTTCAAACTACTATATAATCAGATACCCAGATCATATCTGTTCCCACTAGACGACGCCGGGATCCACAGCCTTGTCGGCGAGGCTGATTTTGGCTGAGTCATGACCCCCCTCACCACATCTGCCCCGCGATTGATTTTATTGACTCACCTGAACTTTTGGAAATATAACCCGAAGTGTCAGGTGAATTGTGAAGGATACACTACCACGTTCTTGATCATAGCGAAAATTTCATACGTTTGGTTACAGGTCTACCTAGAGGCTTCGTGCCATTTTCTCTTTCATCGTAATCACTATGTCGATCAACTTTCCACAAGAAGAGGAAACTGTGCTCGCACGATGGAAAGAAATCAAGGCTTTTGAAAGACAGGTTGAGCTTTCTGAAGGCCGGCCACTTTATACATTCTACGATGGTCCCCCTTTTGCAACGTAAGAAGGCTTTCATCAGATTTCCCTTTTCCTCATCAATGCTAATGATGCTTTGCTCAGTGGTCTTCCTCATTATGGTCACCTTCTCGCAAGCACCATCAAAGATATTATTCCTCGGTACTGGTCTATGAAAGGGTATCATGTTGAGAGAAGATTTGGATGGGATACACATGGCTTGCCAATTGAGCATGAAATTGACAAAAAATTAGGGATTTCGGGGCGGGAGGCGGTGATGGAACTGGGCCTCGAAAAGTACAATGCCGAGTGTCGAGCAATTGTGATGAAGTACTCTACAGAATGGCGAACTACAATCGAGAGACTTGGTCGATGGGTTGACTTTGATAATGATTATAAGGTATACCGCCAAGGAAGCTCTGACTCAAGATGTACTGACCGGATGCATAGACAATGGATCCCAAGTTCATGGAATCTGTTTGGTGGGTTTTTAAGACAATATTTGATAAAGATCAAGTATATCAGGGTTATAGGGTCATGCCATACTCTACAGCTCTCACAACAGCTCTCAGCAACTTTGAAGCAAACCAGAATTATCAGGACATTACAGATCCCGCTGTGGTAGTCTCCTTTCCCTTGTTAGATGACCCTTCGACATCTCTACTTGCCTGGACTACGACGCCATGGACACTGCCTTCACACACAGGATTGGCGGCACACCCGGATTTCGAATATATCAAAATACATGACGAAACATCCGGCAACAACTACATCCTACTCGAAAAGCTCCTCGGCACACTTTATAAGAACCCCAAAACAGCCAAATTCAAGATCGTAGAGAAAATCAAGGGTTCTGATATGCTTGGATGGAAATATGAGCCACTTTTCCCGTACTTTTATGAACAATTTAAGGATTATGGTTTTAGGGTTCTCAACGCCAAATATGTCACTGATGATAGTGGTGTAGGCATTGTTCATCAGGCCCCTGCTTTTGGTGAAGAGGATTACAATGTTGCCATGGAAGCTGGGATTATTAGCGAAAAGCGCCCGCCACCCAACCCTGTGGATGAGCGTGGTATATTCACCTCTGAAGTAACTGATTTCGCTGGTCAGCATGTCAAAGCCGCTGACAAAGCTATCATCAAATACTTAAAAGGCACCAAGAGACTTATCGTCGAGTCACAGATCAAGCATAGCTATCCGATGTGCCCCCGTTCAGATACACCGTTGATCTATCGTGCCGTTCCGTCATGGTTCATCAAGATTCCGGATATCATCAAGCCAATGCTGGAGAATATCGAGGGGTCTCACTGGGTCCCGTCGTTCGTCAAAGAAAAGCGCTTTGGAAGCTGGATTAAAAATGCACGAGATTGGAATATCTCTCGAAACAGATATTGGGGTACACCAATTCCTTTGTGGGTTAGTGACGATCTTGAGGAGAAGGTCTGCATAGGAAGTGTAGCCGAACTGAAGGAACTCAGTGGTTACACCGGAGATCTCACCGACCTTCACCGTGATAAGATCGATCATATCACAATTCCTAGTAAGATGGGTAAAGGTCAATTGAGGCGAATTGAGGAGGTATTTGATTGTTGGGTTGAGTCCGGCAGTATGCCATATGCTAGTCAGCACTACCCATTCGAAAACAAGGAGAAGTTCGAAAAATCGTTCCCAGGTGATTTTATTGCCGAGGGTTTGGACCAGACAAGGGGTTGGTTCTACACACTTGTTGTGCTTGGTACTCATTTATTTGGAGTTTCTCCTTTCAAGAACTGTGTAGTAAACGGAATAGTGCTGGCAGAGGATGGTAAGAAGATGTCAAAGCGACTCAAAAATTATCCAGATCCGGCAGTGGTAATGAGTAAATTTGGATCGGACGCATTGCGTCTCTACTTGATCAACTCTCCTGTTGTTCGTGCCGAGCCGCTAAGATTCAAGGAAGAGGGTGTGAAAGAAGTTGTAGCGAAAGTTCTCCTACCACTGTGGAATAGTTACAAATTTTTTGAAGGTCAGGTGGCTCTGTTGGAGAAGATCGAAAACGTCAAATTCTGCTTTGATCCCAAGGCTGAGGCTACAAACACCAACGTTATGGACCGGTGGATTCTTGCAAGTTGTCAAAGTTTGCTCCAGTTTGTCAACGAAGAAATGTCCGGTAAGTAAAGAATAACATATCCACTGTAGGGGACTGACCAGTACTAGGATACCGTCTCTATACCGTCGTACCTCGGCTACTAAGTCTCATTGATAACACCACCAATTGGTATATTCGCTTCAATCGGAAACGTCTAAAGGGTGAGCTCGGTTTAGAGGACACTCAACACGCACTCAATACACTCTTTGAAGTTCTTTTCACGTTAACGAAAGGATTGGCACCATTTACACCCTTCATCACTGAAACCATTTATCAGCGTCTACTTCCATTGATTCCTGAAAGTTTGCAAGGACCAGACCCAAGAAGTGTACATTTTCTTGCATTCCCTGACGTTAGAGAGGAACTTTTCAATGCCGACATCGAGCGTCGCGTCGGTCGCATGCAGAGGGTTATCGAACTAGCTCGAGTTTCCAGAGAGCGTCGTACTGTTGGATTGAAAACACCGCTCAAAACACTTGTCGTCATTCACCCGGATCCGGTCTATCTCGAGGATGTTCGCTCATTGGAAGGATACATTACCGAAGAGCTCAACATTCGGGACCTTGTACTATCCTCAGACGAAGCCAAGTACAATGTTCAGTATACTGTCAATGCAGATTGGCCTGTGCTGGGAAAGAAACTGAAGAAAGACGTACAAAAGGTGAAGAAAGCACTTCCAGATCTGACCAGTGACGAAGTCCATCAATATGTTCTACAAAAGACAATATCTGTCGCCGGTATCAAATTAGAGGATGGTGATTTGGTTGTCAAGAGAGGTTTGAAAGACGATGAAGTCTCGAAGTATTTGGAAACCAATACGGATGATGATGTCTTGATTATTCTAGACGCCCAACTTTACGACGACCTTGCAGATGAAGGTTTAGCAAGGGAAATTATCAACCGTGTTCAGCGACTCCGGAAAAAAGCAGGATTACAACCCACAGACGACGTCAAGATGGAATACAGAGTGCTATCTGATCCTAAAAATATCGGCATAGCTGAAGCCTTCAAGAACAAAGCTGCGACTATTGAAAAGGCGCTGCGAAGGCCTATTGATCACCATCTCATTACTCATGTTGAGGGACAGATCCCGGAATTGCCAGAGGAAGGCGTCATTTTAGAGGAAGAACAGGAAATCCAAGAAGCAGTGTTCTTGCTTAGACTATTGAAACTTTGATGGAAGTATTGATATAGCTTGTGATAGATAAATTCCATGTTTAATATCTATTCCCTAAAAAAACTAGCACCGACCTCGTTTCAATCAAGTATAGTACAAATATGTGACACTTATTGGAGGGAGTGGCAAATGACATGACATGCTCAAAGATTTTAAAATCATGAACAGTCTCCCAGCACATTGCTTTAAGTTTGGAGCTCGTTAAATTATTGATAGAACGTGACCTGGTAACCTCTTGACAGCAGCTTCCAAATACCCCATAGCTTGTAGCTTAGGATACTTCTGAACCTCAAGCTAATGGTCATCCCTTTTTCGCCGCAGACTATTCAGGATTAGCAGATCATCTTAGTGAGTAGTTGAAGTACTTTACTATATAGCAATCCTTAAGGCGCATGAATTCAGTTAGACATTTGTCCTTATGAACAGCATTATAGTCTACTACGATGCATTGGCCGTACACAGAGAGCTGTGCAATAATTAGCAACAGCTTGACTCAGGAACTGGAATTGTACCTGAGATGAACACTTGGCAACGGATTGTCCAAACTTCTCGATTGGCCGTATTCGAGGAGGCATGTTGGATCTTGACTTGGAACGTCTTTAGAAAAGACAATCGAGCGTAGTGGTGCAATAACCAACTCGTGATTTGGCGCAGGAACTTTAGGTCAGGGGTGTATCTATCCATATTCTGCCTAACCAGTTTTGATTTGCCAATCAACGTGACGCGCAAACCGCGTCTCTCCTGAGAAAACAAACGTTCTAGGCATTCATTCATATTGTACAACACCATCTCCACACTATTCTGGCGTCTATAGTCTGGAATCATAATTGATGCATCTTCATTATGCAACGCGGACCTTACAGGAGCCCCTATCACGTTACGCCTTATGACTACCATTAGACGCTCATGTCGTCAGGAACCGACCCGACGCTAGATATAACCAACACAACCAGAAATTCCGAACCCTTTTATTCAAATGAAGATGTTGGCATACTTCATGAGATTGTGCTCTTGGCACAAGATCTGTGGCCAACCCTCCCGGAGCGCGAAAGGCTTCCAACCAATGCCCTTTTCGGCGCATACTATGACATCCTTCCCAAGCTTGGCCTTGACGCGGATCATGACAATCGCTATGCTCGAGTTCTATTCAAGATTGGGGGCCTTGGGGGGCCACGAGGTCCAGATGGATTATACGAAAGGTTTGAGGCTGTTCTATCGAAAATGGGTATCGAGATCGAGCTGGAAGAGGGAAGAAGCGAAGCCGATAGCGACGAAGAATTACGAGAAGACATTAGAAGTATCACGCTCGAGCAGCAGTATGAGAGACCGCAAACTCGACGTCGACGTAATTCCGAAAGTACAGTCTGGGATATCGAGCCTAAACTGGAATCCTCCCGAATTGGTCATCGACGCAATTCGTTTTCTGGGCGAAACAATCCACCGACTGCTTCTGGACAGGGTCCCATGAAAGTATTGCCTCCCACCCAGCTATACCAAACTGAAGAAGACGACGGAAGCAATGAAGATGATGACTTTCCGGATCGCAACGTGAGAGCCTGGCTAGCCTCCAGGCCAGGGGAACAGCGTCGCGGACGTGGAAGATCTATATCAACGCAAGGAAGCCTCCGAATACGCCGACGGTCACCCGAGGCAGTTCTTCGGCTTAGCCCAAATGTCCCTACGACAAACCCCTCTGTTCCATCAGATGGATATCAGTCTCCGAGCGAAATCACAGCTGTTACATCAGCCCAGGAGCAAACTTCTAGCTCAAAGGAACCAATAGTCAGCTTTCGGACTACCAAGAATGCCGGGGATCATATGCATACGAGAGCTTCTATATCCCGTTCTCAGTACCTCTCAAAGAAGCAGCATTTCAGATTGTGGCGAGGACGAGCCATACGATTGAAGGAAGATAATTATAATCTTGATATCATTAGCTGTCATTATGAAAGGATATTTCGACTTCGCCGTGCGTTACACATATGGCAGCGATGTATAGTGCACAGTCAAGAAGATTGCGAGACTGAAAAATACTATGATGCGCTCGAGCTGCGTTGTCTTGTTGTCACGGACTGGAATCTTATGCGGAAAGCATTCTCGCATTGGAAAGAATTGACCCTCGAGGAGGTTGAGCGTACATCAATAGCTCGACGGCACATCCTGAGAACAAGAACTTTTCATGCTTGGAAAGAATACACTGTTGTCAACGAGTTCAAGATTCGCAGACAGATAACTAAGAAATTTTTTCTTTCATGGATAAGCCGGCTTCACAATGCTTCCAGTGACGCAAACTTAGCTTTACAGACATACAACGCCAACCTAGCCAAACAGGTCTACGTTGAGTGGTTTTGGAGAGTTTGCAATATCAAAACTACAGTCTGGTGGGCCGATGTTACGAAAAAACGCTCTCTCTCTCGCTGGATTTTGGCGCTTCGAAATACTCAGCAGAATCTGAAGGTTGCCGAAGAACGAGAAAATCTTAAACTTCTTGGGAATCTCCAGCTTTGGAAGGCGAAATATAACGACATCCTCCACCAAAGACAGGAAGCAATTAACTTTATACAGTCTCGTCTGTGCCTAAATGCGTTTAAAAAATGGCAAAGGGAAAAACAAGTCTTCCCTGCAAGAAGATCTGTAGAAATAGATGTTAATCAGCGTCTTCTTCGAGAAGCCTTTTCGATATGGCTACACCACACCAGACAAGAAATTCACGCGAAGGAAATTAACCATCTAAGGATCGCCCGAAATGAGTTTAGCAAATGGCGCCATCAAACTGCTGTACGAATATCACAATCTCGACAAGAAGAGCAAGCGGCTAAGATAAACCGATTGAAGATGTATCGTGCAGTCCTCGTCATTTGGCGGAAGCAAAAAGACTGCAAGCTGCTGCGAACTCGACAATCACAACAAGCAGCTGCGATTGACCGACATAGGGTTCTTCGGGAAGCTATTATAGCCTGGCGGGAGAAAACGATTTGCGAGATATTCAACCAGCAGCAGAAGAGAAGAGCCGCTGCGTTAGACCGCCAAAGGATTCTAAGAGAAGCCTGGACCATATGGCGATATAAATCTAGACTGCAGGTCATGAGTAGTCGGGTAAACGAACGTGTTGTCCGTGAAGCTGTCTACAAATGGGCCTTGGCCGATCGCATATGTTACGCAAATCGGTTTTTCACGAGGAGATCCCTTCAAGGCTGTCTTGGGTCATGGGCACAGAAAGCTCAAGCTTTCCAAGTGGAGCAGTGTACTCAACAGGATTTGGCCGATGAGTTCGCGCACAAAACGGCCAAATTTCTTGCCTTGAAACGCTGGACTGCTCATTTGCAAACCCTCAATCAACATGAGACTGATGCCATGAGGTTTTGCGTGCCGAGACTTCAACGTGGTATTGTCTCTGACTGGTTAGGTTGTGCTCAGCATCTCCTTAAACTTCAACAGTGGTCACGCGACGCTGAGTTTTACTTTTTATCATCAAGAACCATGAAACGGTGGAAAGTTTCTACTCAAACTTCTAAACGGGACAAAGCCAAGGCTGCATATGCTCAAGTTCGACGCATGTCGAAGATGAATCTGGCCAAAAGATCACTCATCAGCTGGCGCCAAAAAGTACAAACTATATTGCTCTCAAATTCACAAGCATTAGAAATGAGGCAGAACAAAGTTGTTATCTTTGGCATGAACACGTTTGATCGTTGGCGAGCCCGAGCTGAAGAGATTGAAGACATGGAGTCAATGTGGAAAGACAACCTAGTACAGAAGCAACTCACGGCTTGGAAAGATCGTTCCTCTGCATTTAAGAACTTAGAAATAGAGGCCATCATCAACTACCAAGAACGGCGACTGAATCAGGCTATAAAAAAATGGAGTCTTCAGAATCTCCAGCAATCAGGTCGCTCATATCATGCTATGAGCATACGTGAAAAAAATGTTAAGAAAGCCTTTAGAAAAATCTTTACATACTGGCAGCAAAGAGCGACACAAAAACGGCCGTTCCGACTTTCGGAGGTTGAGGAAATAGGACCACTTGGAGCCACCTTTAGAAGCGAAACATGGTCTGATACTGGAGACGAGCCTGTTGTCGACCATTGGGTAAATGGTTTTGATAACAGAAACCTTTCAACTCCTGTTCCTGGGTATCTCAGCACTCCATCAAGGAGAGCTGAAAGGGTTTCTGCTGCTGCTGCAAGGTTTCTTTCCACAACACCACAGGCCCCTCTATCTACTCCCTTCGAACGCCAGTTGCGCATCCGATACTCAGGTGGTCCTCTGACAAGTGCTCGGAAAGCCGCAGGTAGAAGTAGGCTGGGCGCTAGACAGGGATTTGAAGATATTAAAAACAAAGCACCAGGAGATGGAATGAGAAATAGTTAGTTAAGATTGAGATTATAGTGGCGTTACAGGGAGAGGAGCTTTGCATCAAGCCCGGCGTTCTGGGTACTGATAAAATACTTGGATACCCCAAAGGGCATATGGCTATATGGTTGGTGTAAACTCTTGACGAGTAAGCGTAGAGCAGTCGAGAGGAATTTTAATGTACCAAATACTCTAGCAGAGTTACAGAGCCAGTTGCTCCACCGATAAAGTTTCTCGAAGATCAGTTTGGATCGAATATGTTCTTCATATTTCAATTGGGCTAACGCCCTTAAAACAAGATCAAAATTAATATGCATGGTAGGGAGGATTGGTGAGTCCTAACCACGTCCAAACAATTGCAGGATGATATTTTGCAATGAAATTCTCACTGGAGGTGACCCCCTATTAAAAGTCTCACATACAATATCTAAACTCTGTATATTCAAGTGATGCTATCTAAAACTGGTTTACGCTCTGTAGGATGACTTGGCAATATTGGAAAGGTGTGTCGGCCTTGTGTAGCCTTACTTGGCCTTGTTCAGCCTCGGGTCAACCTTACGAGCTTCCGCGTCGCAATACTGTAGTGAACGATCCTCATTTTCCTACGGCTCATGTACGATCAGAACCTTCAAATAGCTCAGACTATGAATGATATTTAGATCAAACTTCCCTGAATTTATCTTCTGCAATGCACTATTATCAGTAGCATGAGAGCTGTGCTTCCTGGAAAGCCACGGGCCAAGCTCCAAGCTGTCTGTACCGGCTATTGGGACAGCAAAAGGCTGCTTGTATGTTAAAACTATGCCATCATTGTCTGCCGTATATTTGCTCATCATGATGCCAGTGTTATATTACCGGAAATGCATTCGTCATTCTAACTGCGGCTGATGCCATACTGCAAACCATATACGATGACGATGATCAATATCTCGATGCCATAGCTATAGATGAAGGATCTGGGAAGATAGTGACGTGTGCAGGATGTAAGATCCGAGTTTATAAGCCATACGGGCAAGGCGAAGATGCTTTAAAGGTAATGGAGCTGCCTATCTATATGGACTTATAACCAAAGCTGACCTGACACGGTGGTCACTACAACATAGCTTCATCACAAACGATGAGAACGAAGCTGGAGTTTTGACACTGTCGTGGGGTGTATCCGAGGAACTGCTTATAGGAGGTAAGACACTTACTTTACACACAACACACGACACACCAGAGGAGATATGGAAGACACAGCTGGCGAATCACGTCAAATTTGCGAACTTCTCCTACGACTCGGCATATATTGCTTCCACTGGAAGTTATGATAGACTTGTAAAAATATGGAGAAGATTGTCCTTTGGGTCTGACGATACACGCTTCGACTTCAGCTACTTATCACATCCAGCCACAGTCACAAATATTTACTGGAGGCGGCCATACCACTTGGACCAGACGCTTGATAATGTACTATACACGCTATGTTCTGATAATATATTGAGGATATGGTCTGCTACAGATCCTCATGGCCTGCAGGTGTTGCACCTCTGGGCTCAAATTGATCTCATGGAATCGATTCAACCTTCACTATTGAGCACACCATCTAAATCACGATATGCTTTCATTCTTGATGGACGTGACTTCATAATTGCTACAGAACACTCGGTGCAATCCAGAGGGACCAGTGGACATGGAGAGGACCATGGCCTGGCGCACTTGATAGAGGTCGCAAATCGGAGTCCAGAGATTTGCATTGTTTTAGATGAGCAAGGTCGCATGTCTGCTTGGGGCTTAGAAAATGTAGGCTGCAATCCACGGCAAGCGACTAGTGTTTTTAATATTGCTCATATCGATGGCTTAAAGCTCAACCTACCACTGGCTGAAGAATCTTCGTCTTATATACAGTTTCAGAACTTTTGCAACAAATCAGGTGGTGGCCTTAACCTTCTCATCCATCACTTTGACGGCAAGATCGAGCTGTTTGAAAGTGATGTAGCCAATCTGTTTGATCCTTCACCTAGATCTGACCGGTTTGTCTCAAAGGCTATTTGGACGGGACATTCAGAAAGTATTAGAAAGATTGTTCGGAACGTTAGTGGACGCGCCATTGTGTCTCGCACGGATGGAAACGAGAGTATACTCTGGAATCATATGGATCTTCAAGGCGGCACATCCGTAATTCGCCAAAGCACAATTACCCAGAAAGCACATGTCCACAGGATATGTGTCTTGCGGCAAGGCAAGTTTGTTATCTTTTTGCATCACGATTACATTGCCTTATGGGATACGCAGTCTTTCAAGGCTGAGCTACTAGCGACTTGCAGTTATGAGATTGCCGGGAGGCCACTGTGTATTCTCATACTTCCTGAGATAAGAAGTGGTGGTCCTGTAGCTCACGTTGCAACAGTTACCTCTGAAATGAAAGGGGTGGTCTGGGAAGTCCAATTACCACAGGATAAAGGAGGGATCATTGAAACCAATAAGCATAGCGCTGCCTCCATACGTGAATTCTGTCACTTTGAGCTTGGTAATTCTGAAAATCTATCTTATGTCCTCCCGGTAGACCCAGCTGGATCACCACCTGTTGTTTCCGGTTTCTTGGACACATTCGCTAGAGACATTGCCATATCTTACACAACAACTGGTCTGGTTAGGTCATGGACAGCTAGAATTGATGCTGAAGCTCAACGGGTGGACTGGCTAGAAACGTGTTCTGTTGATACAGGCGTCCATGAACCCGCACTCGCCAGCGGAAGTTCTATCAGGAAAGCTGCTCTAATAAATTCAAGCAGATCTGAGCTGACTATATGGGACGTTCGGGGAGCTCAGCTCGAATATTCACAGCATTACGAGGCTCAAGATACTATTCAAGATTTAGATTGGACTTCAACCCCTGATGACCAGTCAATACTCGCTGTTGGCTTCCGTTTCCGGGTCATCCTACTCGCTCAGATGCGTTTCGATTACCTCAACAAAGGACCGGCTTGGGCAGCAGTGAGAGAATTTAATATTCGTGACCTCACACCCCACCCAATTGGTGATTCAACATGGCTCAGTAATGGGAACCTCGTGATCGGTGCTGGAAACCAGTTATTTCTCTATGACAAGGAGGTAGATCAATCCGCGCCACTAGTTACAAGTCTTGGCTTCCCACGTCGGAAAACAGCAGTAGACTTGTTCGAGGTCGTTACAAGGCTCAACGGTCCTCTACCCGTGTATCATCCCCAATTCTTGGGTCAGTGTACCCTTGCAGGCAAGAGTGTTTTGGTCCAAAATATTCTTCTAGCTTTACATAAGATACTCAAGTACTTTGTAGAAGGGGATACTATAGATACACATGTAGGCATGGACCTGGAAGAATTCTATATTAATTCCGAGGTAATTTAGTCCATTTGATTAGATGACAGTCAACTGACGTTCTCAGCCTCAACATTCCTCGACAATCGCTACAAAGGTCTCGAAGTCATTTGGCACCTTCTCCAATGATAATAACGAAGAGTTAGAGACAGTGACGGAGTCCGTTGCATCTTCGATCAATGAAAAACTCACAACTATCGCTCTGCCGCAATTATCAAGGCAGGAGCAGATCCATCTGGCAGATATTGTTGAGTGTGTTGCGGTTGTGGAGAAACAACGAAGATCAATGGATGACAATGCCGCTCGTTACATGCTATTCTTCCGGCAACATGCTTTGCATCGCGGACGCTCAAACGAGGTACCTATCTCCTGGAGGGAGATAAATTGGGCGTACCACAGCAATAGTCAAGATATTCTAATAGATATGGTATCTCATCAATTCCATGGGAAAATGCTTTGGCAGCATGCTCGTGAGAGCGGAATGTTTATGTGGATGACAGATTCAAGTGCTCTGGTACGCAGGCTTGCTCTTGTGAATTACTGAAAATGCTAATCTGTATTCAGGTGGCGCAATTTGAAGTCATTGCCCGAAACGAATACACAAAATCCGACATGAAGAACCCTATCGATTGCAGTTTGTTTTACCTAGCATTAAAGAAAAAGACTGTTCTTCAAGGTTTGTGGCGTATGGCAGGATGGAATCGTGAACAAGGTGCCACAGTCAGGCTTCTTTCTAATAATTTCCAAGAGAGCAAATGGAAGACTGCTGCTATGAAGAATGCATATGCCCTGCTTGGAAAACATAGATTTGGTAATGTTTGGTTCCTAGAAACGGTCTCATCCAAACTAATGTGGAACAGAGTACGCCGCTGCTTTCTTTCTCCTCGCCGACTGTCTGAAAGATGCTGTCAATGTAATCCTAAATCAACTTAAAGACCTGCAACTTGCGATCGCAGTGACAAGGGTCTATGAAGGTGAAAGGGGGCCGGTACTAAAGGAACTTCTCGAAGAAAAGGTCTTGCCATTAGCTGCTCAAGAAGGCAACAGATGGTTAGCATCATGGGCATTCTGGATGCTGCACAGAAGAGATATGTCTGTGCGCGCTTTAATTGTATGACACAATTCTCTATTCTAAGAGCTAGGACTTACTAACTCCTGAACAGTCACCAGTATACACCTTACTTGAAACCCCCCATTCTCCAGACCTACAATCGAAGCTGTTCTTGACAGACGACCCTGCACTTGTCGTCCTCTATTCTCAACTTCGTCAGAAGACTTTACAGACATTGCGAGGCGCATCAAAAGTAACACCGAAGGTCGAATGGGCATTCGTGCTGCACAATGCTCGCTTATATGATCGAATGGGTTGTGATTTACTAGCTCTCGACCTTGGTTCGTCTCCCTTTGGCTTTAAAATCCATATCAGATAGCTAATTAAATTCAGTGCGGAACTGGGAATTCCTTCTCCCTGCTCAACCAAGCTTCAAAACAATAGGAGGGGACCCCAGACAGCTCCTAAGACGACGTAGCTCACTTGTGGTTGCTGATCTTCCATTATCAAACATGCCAGTGGAAATGAAGTCTGGTGGCATGCATAAGCCACCTCCAAGTGTGTTTGAGGAACCTGAGTCTAGCTCCCTTTTAGACAGCTTTGGGTTCTAGACTCGTGTATGGATTTAATTGATGTGTGTATCGCTTTTGGCTAGCTGCCATTACTGTCTTATAACAAGTTTAGACTAATACCCGAGGTATGGCTTTGGCTGGCTAAGTGGACTCAAGCAGTTTACCAATAATAAACATTAATTTGAGCGATTTGATTGCTACCTCTACCGTTTGTGTCAGGATTATTATGGTGTTCTTTTTTATCTAGACCAAGCCTTGATGAGATATTCAGGACCTTCTGAGACAATCAACCAGTCCAGCCTTGAATCATTACGGACATGCGCAACGCCGACTCACCAATCCAGGTCTTGGCTTCTTTGGTTTCCAGATAATTGATACGAAAAACATGTTTGAGGTGATATTATATAGAACATAGTAGTGTATTGGTTTCGATGTATTAGAGATGTGATGCAACCAAGTTGTTGTTCTTTGATCGTAGCCTCGGGCATTGCCAAAACACTGCCAGCATGTCCTATGAACTAAGAGTGTAAATTTGGCCCACCACTGTACGGCAGCTTTGCTATCTAATCTGGCAATATGTAAGAGACACACGACTCTTCAGCGAGCGTTGAAATGCTCTCGAATCGAGTCTTCACACGTACCACTTGCGCCGACGGTATAAGAACACTCAAAGTGAAAGATAGGACCATCTTTCTGGTAATAGTTTATGTCTTCTGCCTCAAGCCTTTTTTTTTTTAACCAAGGGTGGATTAATGATTAAGGGTGAAGAGATACAACAAGACCAAAAAGAAAAAATCGTCACCTTCTAAAATAAGATGTACATGCGAACAAGATCAGGAAAGCTCGAGAACGTGACTAAAGAATATACTCTGGAACAAAACAGGTCATGTCAGACATATGTATTTAATATTGATCGTTTCATCATAAATGCGGCACGCTTGCACTAGCCAAAATAAGGTTAACAATACTGACAACACCCTCTCCCAAAATCAGTCCTGATGCGAGAATCACAATCGGCGTCTCCTCTCGCTTGCGATATACTTTCCAGTAGTAGTTGACAAAACCACCTATGGCTCTAGCTAGAGTGAACGATGGCACATTGTACATTCCTACTCTAGTGTTAGTTTCAATGCCGTTATTTGAAGATATACAGAATCTTACCAACGGCAACGGCAATTCCACCAGGAATATAAGGATGCCACTTCTTGCCTGCCATAACTATTCGAAGAATAGTGAAAGCCGTAAATATAACAGCGGCCCCCAGAGACCATTGAAGTGCCAATGGGGGTAGCCCCTGCCCTGTCACCAATCTAGCAGTGAATATCCACACATAGCCTGTAGGAACCTCAAATAACTTCCCTGGAACCTCATACACAGTCGTATACATCTGGTAAATCAACGCACTCACCACCGCCCCGACAGCGGATCCAATCATTTGTCCCCAAAATTGCGCATTTGGAGCTGCTCCTAGCAGGTGCCCCGTTTTCAGGTCCTGCATCAGATCTCCAGCTTGCAAAGCACCGGCTTCAGACACGGCCCCTGCTATTAGATTTATGAGAACCGAGTTCTTGTTTGTCTGTGGAATTATGAGAGCAAAGAACAACTGTGCTAGCTTGCTGATTCCTGATACGGGATTCAGATCGGTCTCTCCTAGTGCTCGAACACCCATTATGGAAAGCACTAAAGCCATAAACACTGCGATAATAATAGCGTAATATGGGATCAGAGCCCCAAAGACAATTCGAATACATGCTACACAAAACGCTATGGAGAGGGCTAGCCCGATCCATACTGTTCTATTGCTAACCAAATGCTCAGGAGGGGCATCAGGTTCAGGAAGGTCTTTCGACTCCTGAACTGAGAATCTGGATGCATGTGTTCTCTGAGAGTCTGGAAGCAATCCTTCCTGATCTTCAGCTGTTTCTCCTTCAGAGATAGGTGTATAGCCTTTGGAGGGTTCTCCAGTTACAATATGCACAAGACCTTTCCAATCTCTCTTAGAAATCTTCCGTCTTGCTTCCCCAAAATATTCTGGGCCATAGATGAACAGTGGACGAAGCGCAATGTATCCCAAACTGATAACAGAATCTGCAAGCATTATTGCAAGTGATATCCAAACGATCCATCCTTTACTTCCAGTCTCCCAGTCTTCCACTGGACCTGGGGCCCAGTTTTTTGATTTTGCAAGAGGCGAAAGTATTCCCCATCCAACTATAGCTCCAATGAGCATGTGTGTCGTAGTTGCTGGACCCATTATGATTCCTTGCCCTACATACGCTAACGATGGATTCAATGTCCAAAGCCACGACTCTGCAAGCATTGTCCCAAAGACTGGTAAATTGCGTAAAATCGGAAAGAAATAAGTTGCAAGAGTGTAAATTCCAGATATTAAAAAAGATATGATTAGTAGCTTGACCTTGGATTTCCAACTACTTTGTGTCCTTTTCTGCACTTCTTCGACGTCTGCAGGCGCATCATCGGAAAAGGACGGGGCATCTTGCACAGCAGGATCTCTGGAGGTGACACGTAATATAGGGCCCTCGGAAGTAGCTTCCTTTCCATGTAGAACTCCTATCATCAAGGCTGTAGCAGTGCCCGAAGGAAACTTAAGCTTTTCCCGGATGATAACCTGTCTCCGTAATGGCACCGCAAATACCACTCCGAAGAAACAAAGTCCCAACGACCAGACCACAAGTTTCCACAGACTTAGAAATATAGGCCCGCCTTCTTCAGGCTTCAGCATATAATTCAAAGCTGGCATCACACCAACGAAACCACAGCCCAGCGGCATCGTGCCCATGCTTCCAGCCACTGTCTGCACGAGCACATTTTCCACCGGCGTGAACGGCAGGTCGAGGTGTTTCGATAGAGTCTTGAAAAATGCGAATCCGATAAGTGACGACGGCATCGCCATGCTCGAGACCCAGCCCGTCTGTAGTCCAAAATACATGTTTGAGAAGCATATTATGAGCCCGACTCCCAATCCCACCAGCAGACCGCGGAGAGTGAAGTTTTGTCCCTCGCTCGCGTTAGTAGCGATGAACCGGCGCGCATCACTGCGCCGACGTTCTTGCTCTGTCGCATTCTCTCGGTCTTCGTCTTCCGATGCTGGGATGGATTGGTAGGAGGTTTCTCCTCTGTCTGGAGCCATTGTAGCTACTTCAGTAAGCTCTTACTCCTCGCATTCCAGCATAAGAATATTGGTATTGTGACGACTTCCACTCAGCTGCAAGCTTGAAGCCATCGGCAAGCAATGTTGGAGCGAAAAGCTGACAAATTGTGAACTTTGAAATGTTCGTCATCCGCGAAGATCATGTAGCACGTGATATAGGACAAGTAGAAACACATGGGGTGAATATGGAAAATATATGAAAGGTATTGTGAACATTTCCTGACAATTTAAAAGAGATAGACCATGATTTTGTCCAAATTAGTTCTTCTATATTCTTTATCTATCATTACAAACTAATACTAATAAGAGATTAAGCACCGCATGTTATCATGCCATTATTCTCTTATCAAGTATCTACATCCGTGCGTGTATATTTGGGTATCATACCAAATGATTAACTCCATGCTGAAATCCCAGATGATTAGTTTCTCTCTTCTTTCCCCTCAGTCTTCTGTGGCTCCTTCTCAGCTTCGTCCTCGACAAGGTCACCCTCTTGAACATTATCGATCACATTCCTCTTTGGCTTACTTGCCAATGTCTTCTGCTTCTCCTGATCGGCAAAAACTCCCTCTAAAGGTTCTCCATTTTCGCTCGCTTTGAGAGCCTTCTCCGCCATTTGAACATTCTCGAAGGCGCCGCTTGATTTCCAGGCATTGCGCTCCTTCCTCGCGGCTACCTTCCCCGCTAATCCCTCTCCGTGTTTTTGGTCCATAAGAGCCCAAAATTGTTGAACTACACTCCAACCATGGCTGACCATTTTCATGGCCTTCTGCTTTTCTGCTTCATTACACTGGCGTAGATCACGTTGGCCTTGCATAATACGCGCTTTTCGAATGAAATTTGTTGGCTGTTTATGCCTGGTCATTTGTTTGTGAAGACCCTTTGCGGTATAGGCAAACGGGCCAAATATCGCAGCTAAATCCTTGAGGATGAAGCCAGTAAATCCCATACCAACACCTTTGACAAACCCAACTGCGCCGTGATCTCTTGCCTTCGGAATGTTAGCATTGGTACTTTTCGTGTATATGATTTAGATTATAAAGAACAGGCTGTACTCACTCCATAATATGGTTGCGTTACCAAACCTGTCACACCATCGTAAACCCCATAGGCAAATTCCTCACCCGCTGCTTTTAAACCAGATTTCATGCCTGTAATTCGAGTCGGTCTTCTTACAGTGGTATCACCATAAAGTCGAGGAGCATTGTGAAATCCCTGGGCAACAGCAACAGAAAGGTCAAGCGGTGCTAAGGCCATTGCCTCCATAGTTCTCCCAACCCCAGATCCTACGTCTTGCACGATCTCCTCGGCAGCAGTCTCTTCAGGCTCTGCGGATAGTATGGAGTCATTCAATGTGATTGTATCATCATCCTCAATTTTGTCAGCGTGTTTCTCAGTCGGCTTTTCTTTAGTTGCGTGATCTACTACATCCACCTCCGATTTGAGGTCATGCGTATTACCGCCAGAAGGCTTCCCGTTCGGTTGAGACTGGTTATCTACAGTCCTATTATTCACTGCAGTGGGATTATCATCAACTTGCTGCTCTGATTTCTGATGCAGAATGTTTTGGTTTTCCTTCCGGTCTAGTGAGGTTGCACTTGGTTGTTTTCTCTTGGCTTGAGCCTGTGCATGGAGTTTGTCCTTCTGAGCCTGTGATAGCTTAGATTGTCGTCGTTTCTTCTCTTCATGTCTGGCACGCCTTTTAGAACTCTTTGCAAGCTTGAATGGCACGCTCCCGACTCCAGATGCTACACCAGTTACGGCCCCTTTCAAAGCATGGCCAACCCCTGTAATAGGTTCTCCAGGTCCCTCGAAATCGTTCCATTCATTGTGGCGAATAAGTCGTAGCTGTTTCCAAGATATTTTCTTCTGTTCAACAAGGAGCTCGGCTGCCAACGCGCTGAGTCTTAGATGAGTATTTTTGAGAACCCAAACCGCAACTTGATCATCTAAGATGGCGCAACGCATGGAATTCGGGCCTGCTAGTACAAGACTTCGATGAAATGAATCAACCGCATTTCTTGCACCATCTCCTTCGGCTTCAATAGAAGCCGCGATCTTTTCGGCAGCTTCACATGCCTCGTCAGTCAAACACTCCTTGATGCCATCAGCAAGCTTGTCCGGGGTCACCTTTTTATAAGGTATCGGTGCAGAACCTGCTCCAGCTTCCGCAATCATAGCTCCCCAGAATTGCTGGTCTCCGAAAAATGGTACAACTAAAGTTGGCTTGCCACATTTTAGGCCTATCGCAGTCGTTCCAGCTCCACCATGGTGAACAACTGCTTTTACTTTGGGGAAAAGCCAGTCGTGGGGTGTATTCTCCAGCATGAATACATTCTCAGGAACATTGTCGTCACCTAAACCTCCCCAACCTTTCGACACTAGGGCCCGCACCCCGGCTTTTTCTACTGCCTCAAATATTGTTTGTGTGAATTTGTCAGGATCATCAACAACAATCGAGCCAAACCCAATGTAGACAGGTGGATCACCTGCATCCAAAAAGGCTTGTAATTCTTTAGGGGGTTCGAAAGTTGAAGCCAGGTCAAGGAAAACGAATCCTGCAATATCAATCTCAGGTCCCCAATCTTTCGGTTTGGGCACCAGGCCAGGTGACCAAAGATATGTGTACGGAACCTTCTGACGATACAGTTGTCCAGGTGCCCATAATGTCGAAACTGGTTCGAGACCAAGAGTTCTGACTCGAAAATCATTGACGAGATCGCCAAGCCCTTGCCATGTCATCATCTCCACCAAGGGATATGACATGAAGTTGGTATATCCAGGATCGATGTTTGACTGTTTGATATTGGCCAATGGGTGAGGAAAAGCTTGGGTGGGTGTATAAGGAAAGGTGAACATTAAATGTAGAGGGATTCCCAATCTCTCAGCGCAGTGGACATGAGCAAAAGATGGAGGATTGGCGATAATAGCATCAGCAACAAATGGTGCATTGGCACCGAGCATTTTGAGGTTACTGATGTCTTTCTCGTCATCAGTTGCATTAATGCACGCACGCCAGAACCCGCCGAACATCTCGGCCATCTGATCCCTACGTCTGCCAATCTCGCCTTTCTTCAGCGTATCCAACGTAGGTATCATTCCAGGGTTTTTCACCATAAATGCCATCAGCTCTGCAGGATCGCCACCTACGGAGAAGAATTCCAATCCGGAATCCTTTTCGACAAACTCCTTAAATGCTGGATGAGTTGCTATCCGAATTCGATGTCCGTATTCCTTGAGATCCTTGCCCAGTTTCAAGAAAGGCTGAATGTCACCACGACTTCCAATTACCATAACAACAATATTCAATGTAGGTGGCGGCAAATCGGAGCTTTGAATAGGAGTTTTGGATGACTTTCCATCGTCGGGAGTGCTTGCCGTCCCCGTGATGTCTTTGAGGAAGTTGGCACCCAAAGCTTTCGCAAGGTAGCCGCGATTATTGGTCTCGTTAACACTGATATTCAGTCGTCCATCTCTCTTCGAAACCCTGCCCTTCGTGGCATAATCGTCGTTCCCGATATTGAATCTAGAATAGTTTTTGCTTCCTGTCCGTGTCCGTGCTGGTTGTTGTTTCTTGCCACGCCCAGCGGACCGTCTTGTAGGTTTCGGTCGCTCCTCGTCGGAGGAAGAAGATGAGCTCTCATCTGAAGTGCTCTCTTCGACGCTCCAGATAGGCGCATTCGGAGCCGGTAAGTTCGTTGCACGACGTGTCACGTTGGGGGTTGTCGCCGATACTCGAGGTGCTGGCACCGGCCGTTCGGTTTGCCATAATTTCGCGATGGATGGCCGGACGCCTTCGAGAGGAGAAAAGGGAGCCGCGTTTGTGGATGAGGCAGTAGTGACCTTGTCGGATAATGATCGTGGCCGTTTAGCAGGCTCTTCCAGAGAGTTTGCAGTCATCCTGAAGTAGTGGACAGCGTTGTCCTAAGGTGATCAGCGGTGAAAAGTTCAGTGTCAATTTTATTAATGTCCACGATGTGGCTAGTGTGACCAGTTATGTCTGCAGCTAGATTTGGCGTGAGTGTAGACTCCCACCGGGTGTGGATGAAGAATAAGAACTCAAAACCAACATGTGGATGTATTTGATTCGAAGCTCGCCGGAGGGCCAATCCAATTTCTGAATTTATGCAAGATATCATCGAATTTCCGAAATGGCATATTATAGACATGACGACACCAGACTTTTACAAACCGGCTAGCTACCGTTTAGCCCGACCCGAGATGGCCAGGCACAAAAACCCAAGCAGAACCCAAGCTTACCCAGCCACACCGCCACACCGCCACATACTCAGGGGCACATGCTACACGGCAGCCTGAGGACGCTATTTTCCTGGGGTAATCGGGTAATCGGGTAATCATGTAATCACCTTTTACAGCTTTTACAGTACTGTGGCTGAAATACTCAACTAATAAGATAAGGTCACCCCATCCCCGGATCCACTCGCCACACGTGTTTCAGGGGTTCGCTAATCACTAATAGTAGAAAGACTAACACTAAAGTTAAATGCCAATATCTTGGCTCATTTGGCATGGGAATGACGTTCTTTTATTTACAAAAAACACTCCCACTTTGCTGGAAGGAGAATTGGTAACTCTTTTATACATAGAGTTCAGCCAATAGCTGATTCATAGTTTAACTGATGGTCAAGGATTGGCACTGGTGTACATAGAGAATTTCATGCGATGCCCATGAATTCACGTAAAACCATCTATCCACTAGCATTGCTCGATCCAAACATGAACTCCTCGCAGGGTAAGATATCTCATTGTGACTAATATTAGAGTTGGTACAAGGCAGAGGCAACTACGTGGATTGGTTATGTGATAATGAACCACTCTGCGTATACCTGCCTCAACTTTATAGACACACACTCTGCACGGCTCTATATCATATTTCCAATCCATTGGGCTAGTTTCGAACAGATTCATTCCCCATTACTCGGTCTCGGGTGGCCATCCCATACTTTCTCCATTGTAAGCTCCTATTCCCCGAATCCTATAATTGGATCAGCTAGATCATTTTGAGCTATTCTCTGCGAAAGAATTTTACTTCAAGCTCAATACAGCTCTGGCCGCTAAGCTTAAGTGGTATTCAGTTTTGAAACGTGGGTCACCTCTTCAAAAGTAGCACATACCAATCCTCTTCCGCATCTCCATTCTCTCGGCCTTCGTAAAGACCTCGGAACCCTTGCCCCATCGTGTCATATCTGAGCCCGTATCGACTGCCACTTATATGGGATGGAGTTGTAGCTGCATGGACGGTACGGTGGTGTCGATATGGAGATGCGCTGTGATCGTAGGCACCCTCCGCAAAGGTGCCTGAGTATGACCGAAATCGGTCCGTCCCTCTCGGTAAGGGTGCCGTGAATGAGGGATGATAGCGAGACCTATGCCGGGATTCGGGAAGCTGTTCGGGTGTTTGTGGCTGTATAAACGATGGTAGTCCATCATTGTATACAAGATAACTTCTGAATGGAGTTCGGGGGCTCACTATTTAATGTGAAGGTCAGCATTCATTTAGGAAAGTGATTAAACTGTATTCAACATGCCTGATCTCACAGATGGATTGGATCGGTATTGATGAGATCTCGCCATTCTGGAAAGAGGTTGCTGGGATCGTACCTCAGCTTGATCAGTCACTGGCAATTGTGTTCTGTGCGGAGATGACAGGCGGACAGGCGGTGCAGCACGTTGTATGAATCGGGACTGAGGGGAAATTGGAAGACTAAATTCTCTTGGTGTTGTCTCCTGAGGACTGTTGGGAAGCCTAGTTAGATTCGTTTGTGGAATGGCTGCCTAAAGGAGGTGAATTAAAGTCAGCTCGATTGTGAGACATATATCAATGAGTTTCTATGTTTCATTAAAGGAAGATCATTTACCGGTATATAGTCTAAAAATTGAAGGTTTGGGGAGGACTCTGTTCTTGGAAAGTTGCGCGAGGTCATCGAGAAAGGAGGTGGGAGCTGCAAAGGAGTGCGGTCACTAGAGGCAAGAGATAATAGCGTTGAATCTTGTTCTAGCGTTATAGATGCTGGTGAAGAGGAAGACATGTCTGATGTTGAGTCATGTGTACCTTTTTCACGTAATTCATCGTGTAGGCTAATGTCACTCGTGGGGCGAAACTTGCTGTTGGTAGTAGAAGTTGACGATACCCGACCCTGTTCATACGCTGCACTGGAACGTTCAGATTCATCGAAAGAGAAGCTGTTAGTCTGGTGTCGAAAATTGTGAAGTCTTCGAGGCGGTTTAGAAAATAGAACTCCTGCAACCTTTAGTCACCGATCTTAATAATATAGCCTTTATTTCTGTGAGATATACGATCTTGCACCTATGTACGAACTTTAAACTCACCTGGAGAATTATATGTAGCGATGTAAGACATTACTCGCGGTGTAAGGCTTGAAGTATGACTATGTTTGGGCGAGGTTGATGCTTTATGTGATTGAAATAAAGGTGAATGTGGTAAGCTTCTACCATGAGTTTCTGATATATGGCATGACCGCAATAATTGTGGAGTAGAGCAGTCTTCTGGGGCTGAAATACATCAGTATTATGTCGGCCTCATTTCAATAGACGTACCAAAGGGTGAAGTTCCGTGAAAATAGTCACTTGTAACACATAGAGTAGGACTTTCACTAAATCCACCATAGTGAAAGTCATCCTTGGACGGGGATGATTGCTGGATTTCGATTATTCCAGTCTTAGTACCCTCCACAAAGTTATTAAAACCAAACGATAGTGAGTCATCTACCAAGGAATGCTCCTTGAATTCTTCGTTCGTTGCTGTTGAATACGGAGCTGGGCGTTGAGGCTCTTCGTTTGTGCTGCTGCTACTGCTGGCAATATTCCCACTGTTAAGACACTCGACCTTGAAGAATGAAGACTGCCCAAAGTTTTGGCATATTTTTATGCTTTTCTGCTCGACAATTCCTTTGAATGTGGCTGCTACTGCTATACTTTGTGCGGTCTTTCCTATAGCTCGATGTTGTTGTTGGCGCTTGTCGGAATCTAGTAAGTCTCCGGGACCAAGGGTAATAGCAGTTGGTGACAAGCGAATCATGATTGATATTTTTTCAAGCAAGAGTATTAGAAGGTAAGCAAAGTTAGAAGAAGAAATGCTGCCCAAAGAGATGAGCAACTTGCTAAATAGGAAAGGAAGGGACTTGATATATGGTGGCGACTAAGGCGATTCGTGGCTGCCTTCACGAGCCCAAGCTGAATTTAGATTTATACCAGGTATTTGCCCACCTGAAAATTATGGTATAAAAGACTAAGGGTTTGTATGATTAAGTGAATACACGATAATTTTCTTCTCTTCTCAACAAGGTTGATGCCATGGTCTATCATTTATAATCCGTGCAATCAAATTCCTGAGCAGGAATAGCTCCTGCTACAGCTTCAAGGTGGAGGAGGCCCCCTAAGTGATGCTGAGCATATTTTATGGGGTTTAAAGTAATCGTTTACATTACATGAACTAATAAAGTAGGGAGTAGGGAATCCAATCCAGAATCTAGCATATGGAAAGGATGATACGTGCTGAAATTATCACTATTGACTTCCCATAGATTGATCACCTATAACTTTGCAGATGTGGCTTGACTGTCACCTATGTTGTTAAAATAATAAAAAGATGGTCATGAATAGTAAAAGACTCCATTGTGTTTGGATTTGACGCCATGAAGATATATACCGATCTCAGTGAACAATGTGCAGGGGTGTCCAGTAGTCAAAACAGCAAGAATTCTCAACACCAAAGAGGGAAATAGCAATCGTATTAATATTTGGAATCAAGACTAAATTCCAAGACTAAATAGGTCGTCCACTGTGCTGCGTTAACAAAATCGAAACACAAAAGGGGTATATGGCACAATCCAAATGAAACACAGTCTGCTGCCTTACAAAGATCTGTATTTGTAGATTTGACTGTACCGATGCGGTGTAACTATCTTCTGCGAAATGCATCTGTAACCAGATTCTATATGTTCATCTTGTAAACTGCTGTCGTGGTGATTTTAGCGTCTAGTCTTTCAATCTATCTCCTTCGGCCAATCAGAGAGCCCCACCACAGCATTAGCACACTCCTCTCATCCCAATCTCCAATCCAATCAAAACGGAACCCTGTTTCTGTGCCGATGGTATAGATATACCTATCCATATTCGTTTGGCATCTCCGAACTATGATAGTCCAGGATCAAGGGAGTTTCTAAATCCCATCATTATTGCCATGGAAGGTGATTTGAGCCTCTCAGAGCCCCTCGGAGGTCTGCGCATTGCAAATCCAGACCACAGTATTGCACGTCAACCACAGGGAGGTGTCAATACAAATCAAAGGACCGAAGTTCCTGGGCCAGATACAGACAGTTCCCCCCCTCAAATTTCCAGGGAAGTCCGATCCTCAACAGATCCACAAACCCAATCACGGAGACATTCCATCTTCAATATTCTACGTCGCGGCGACTCCTCCTCCTCCACAGAGCCGACAGCAGCACAACCACCATCCCTTACTCCTAACCAAAACCTGTCCAGACCACAGCTAGACTCAAATGGCAGCGACTCTTTCAACTCTCAGAATCAATCGCAAGCTCGCACAGCAGCAGCAGCCAAGAGTTACAGACAGTCTATGCCCCTGAATCATCAAGCACAGCAACAAGCACAATTTCCATCGTACCAGTCGAATTCAACGCAAAAGAGCAATCGTGCTTACAACCAGGCCATGGCATCTCGTCCTATATCTGGGCTATATTCTCCACAACCTCCGCCAACTATAATGTCTACACGAGAGCCTGGGTCATATAGATTGCAGAGCGAATCATCAAACACAAAAATGGGGGATGGGCAAAACAGAAGGGACTCGAGGGCGGGCACAACTATGCAAGCAGGTGTGCCATCAAGAGAATTAAGCCATCGAGAAAGATCGTACAACCAAAACCAGCAAATGGTACCTGGACATGGTCCTGTTCCTCCAAGGAGAACTTCAAGTGCCATGCCTCCCGAGGCTTCGAACGGTGCAGTACTAATGCGCGGTGCTAGCGGAAGCTCACCGCCACATAGCGATGATGCTGGTGCGGCTGTTGGTATACAAGAAGAATACGATGCTGGTGGGAATCTGGTGTTGAGGCAGGTCAAAAAAGGCGTCAAAGATTTCGCTTTCAGCCGAACCCTTGGTGAAGGCTCATACAGCACGGTAGTCCTAGGAACAGACAGGCAGACGCTTAAAGAATACGCAGTAAAAATTCTGGATAAAAAGCATATCATAAAAGAGAAGAAGATCAAATACGTCAATATTGAAAGAGATACACTTAATAGGTTGATAGAGCACCCTGGCATTGTTCGACTATACTATACTTTTCAAGACAACGCTTCTTTATACTATGTTCTGGATATAGCAAGCGGAGGAGAGCTATTGGCAGTACTGAAAAAAATTGGATCATTCAATGAGGAGTGTACGCGATTTTATGGAGCCCAAATACTTTCTGCCATTGAGCACATGCACGAAAGGGGAGTGATTCATCGAGATCTCAAACCCGAGAATGTGTTGTTGGATGATCAGATGCATATTAAAATCACAGATTTTGGCACGGCAAAGCTCTTACCTGATCCCAGAGTGCTACGAGATTCTCAAGCAAACTTTGAAATCAGTGAGGCTGAGCAAGAATCACATAGAGCACAGTCTTTTGTTGGCACGGCTGAGTATGTTAGTCCCGAGCTGTTGAGGGACAAGCATGCATGTAAGGCAAGCGATTTATGGGCATTCGGTTGCATTATATTCCAACTGTTGTCCGGGCGGCCACCATTTAAGGCGCAAAACCCGTACCAGACTTTCCAAAAAATTGTTAATCTTGAATACGAATTTCCGCAAGGATTTCCTCTAGCTGCGAAGGACTTAGTCGAGCGTCTACTAGTATTAGATCCTCAGAGGAGGTTGTCAATCGAACATATAAAGAATCACGAGTTCTTTGATGGAGTCAAATTTGGCAGGAGTTTGTGGAGGATTAAAGCCCCTCGACTAATGCCATATATACCACCGACTCAGGAACCAACGCTCATAAAGCTCAATGGTGGGCAAGGTAGTATACCACAACCCATCGCGACATCTCGTGCTCAACAACAAAGTGCACCATCCAATGGGAGCTCCAGACCGCAACCAAGGGTTATCACAGAGCTTCCTCCTCCCTCGCAACTTGACATTGAATGGTCGCCAGTTCTAACTCGGGACAACGAGAGAATCTTGAAACTAGGTAACTTAATGGTTCTGACTGCACCTATTCCTCACAGTCCCGGCTTGAAACATACCGATCACGGGGATGGACATGAGAAGAAAGGACTGGCGAGATTTTTTGGTGGCAGTACTACCAAGAAGAGGCAAAGGCTTGTGATGGTAACCTCAAGTGCTCGGATTATTCTAGCCGCGGCCGGTGGTAGTGAAAAGAAAGCAAAACTGGAAATATCCCTTTTGGCCTCAGATTGCTCATGGCGGACGCAAACGGACGTCAAAGGGCAATCGGTTTGGTGTGTTGATGTTGTAAGTTATATCTGGCATGTGAACATTAAACCACCACTGTACTGATCAGCTTGTAGCGTGGTGTACATTACACTTTCGAGGACACGAAAACTTCGGTCACGACTGGTGATCCTGCAAAAAGCACAGCCCAGGAATGGATTGATCAAATTGAACGTGCTAGAGATATTGCGCTCTCTCAGAATATGGCTGGGTCATACAACGCTGAATCTGGCTTTGATATGGCATCTTCAATTTCGAGCCCCGCGAGTACACTTCATGGAAACCCAATATATCCTGAGGGGTTTAATATTAATGACCGCTCTGGGAGAAATATTCTAACCAAAAGCCAAGATGATTTATCTGAAGGAAGGGTAGGGGCTAAACGGAATCGGTTTAGCAAGAGAGCTTCAAAGACCGGTTTGTCTACGCCGTTTTGAAATCTTGGAGAGTTGGGGGGGGGAGAAGAATTAAGTTGACAGCGGCTTCGGGTACACTGTTCACCTCGGCCTGTCTCTCATTTGGGTATTATGGTCCCAAAATCCGGATCAGCAATAATCCCCTTCCACAGATATGCCAGGGAAGCTATCGACGCAACCCTATTTCTTTTTTTCTGCATATGATAGCGAGGCGCGGGTTCAATTCGAAATTTTTAATGCCTTTAAACAATTACTTCTAATTGTGGCACTATTTACGATGCATAAGAGTGATAACTTTTGCTCCAAGCGAGGCACTTGAAGAAGTTAGGATGGTGGATAAGCCACCCTCCTTATATACATTTCTTGCGTATACACTTGGATTCTTTCCGGCAGCATTGCATTAGCGTTGTGTGGCTAGGTTTATGGATGGGTTTTTTGTGGATGGAAGGAAGGATGGATGGATGGTTAGTCAAATTTATATTTTAATGCACTGGTATGGGCTGCGTGCTCTGCCTATATAGCTGTTTTGTCTGTTGTAGAGAGAGAGACTTCCTACTTGTCCTTAGTTAAGGAGAGTCTTGTAAGGCTGTATATTAAATAAAATATGTAAAGTCACCTTACTGACGACCATTATTGGCGCAGACGAAGAGGGTCCAATGATATATCGGTGATAAGCTCTTGATAACTCCGGATGGTTCCAAAAGATGACGTCCGAGAAGTCCACAAAGGTTCAGTAATTTAATGGTCACTACTTACCTGCCTACCTATCCTTCGATTGAAATTTTCCATTTTAGTTTATTTCTTATTACCACCATCATAGAACGTGATTAGTAAAATACAGATGGCTCAATTATCTACCTTCATGCCTGATGATCTGGCCGTGATTAGTGGAGGGGCGAGTGGCATCGGTTTAGCATTAGCACAGAAGTGTGCTGGATATGGAATGTCTGTGATTATTGCTGGTAAGCACCCGCCCTAAATGATGGTATATACTTCGGAATTTGGTGGTTTCTTAGATCTAAGTAGATCAGTCCAAGTTATCAATCGATCTCATTTGCGGCGAAATTTTTGGGAATGAAGCTAGTGATCTGTTTACTGCTGTTTGGGAGATGGGGGGTCCTGCAAAACGTTCAGCTGTGGATTCCGTCATGTTTTCCCTTTACAAAACTTTTCTAATACTGTTTCTGGATTTTTGAATTCCAAAGACTAATGTTTTGGGCAGACAACAACGGCAAGAATCTTGCTGAGGCGCAAAAGGTTATAAATGGAAAAGTGGAAACCATTGAGATGGATGTGAGCAAGATTGAAGACTTTGAAAAGCTGAAGAGCAAGATCATCAAAGAATTCGGAGGTCAGTATTCACCTTATTGAGAATTATCTATTTTCGCTTCATAACAACATGAAGAGCTCAATATTGTCACTTACTGAACGCTCAACTAAAAGAAGTTGATATGTTACATGCTTTAGCAAAGCTTAGCTGACATTTCTGTAATAGGAAAAATCAGCTTGCTTGCACTCAATGCAGGAATTGGTCTGAAAGGATCCTGGTCAGAGCCCGAATACTTTCAGTCAATTATGGCTGTGAACTTGTTCGGGGTCATCAACGGTATCTCCTCTTTACTCCCACTCGTCACAGAATCATCCACAGCTTCTAGCCCTACGAGTATCATAATCACAGGTTCTAAGCAAGGTATCACGAACCCCCCTGGTAATCCAGCTTACAACGCTTCAAAATCAGCTGTCAAGACACTAGCAGAGCATTTATCTTTTGATCTTTCAAAATCAAGCCCCTCAACTGGTGTCCATCTATTGGTTCCAGGTTGGACACACACAGGTCTCACAGGAGGTTCCCCATTTGGAGAAAAGAAAGAGAAGCCATCTGGTGCTTGGACACCGGAACAAGTTGTAGAATACTTAGAGAAAAAGATGGTAGAAGGGAAGTTTTATGTGATATGTCCCGATAATGATGTCACGGAGGACTTAGATAAGAAACGGATGCTGTGGACTGCGAACGATTTGGTACAAGGCCGGCCTCCATTGACGAGATGGAGACAGGAGTACAAAAATGAAGCCGAAGAGGTGAGTAATTCCGATCCTACCTGAAGGCGTGGTCACTGACATGTATCTAGTGGATATCAAAAGTGCAGCTCTGAATTGAACGCATTTTTACTCAAAGAAGTGTATATGTAGGAGTTTGGTGTCAGTTCGTATTATTAGAGAAAACTCAATATACTTGAATAAAAAGACTACATAACAGCACTAGAATAGAAACGCACAAAATAGCTAAATAGAAATAGTTATGCGAGCCAAAACAAAATAAAACGGTGTTATACGTGTTTAATAAACTAGGCTTTATCAGCTAAATATGTTTACATAGTAGATTTACTGCTTGGCAATGAGTGGAAGGTCGCCAAGCATTACTGCCTTGATTATTAGGCGCAATGAAATTCACTTCGCGTAGGACCATACTTTCAACGCGTACAATCTGGACAAAGTAGTTATCATTTAGTGCTACCCAGTGAATCTGAACATCTCAGTCAGGCAAAATGCAGCCCTCATACCGACCTCAGTTTGCACAACAGCCACAAAGGTCTCCCCATGCGCCAGTGACTACCTCAAGGAGAGGAATAGGTAAGTGCACATGCCTCTCAATAATGCGCCGGACTGTCTACAATATCCACTTTAAAACCATGGCAGATACTGATACCATATATCGTAGGACCCATGGTGGGCCATCCTCCAAATTCTATGACCCAAGCACAATTACAAGCTCAACAAGCAGCCGCAGAAAGCGCAAATACTCGTGCAAAGATGCGCAGTCGCAAGCCAACAGACAAGACTATACCCGAGGGTGTTGAAGAGTGCATCATTGGAGATGGAGTACAACGTTATAGAGAGCTCAGGGAATTGGAACGTAAACTGGATGCAACTATGATGAGGAAACGGCTCGACATTCACGATGCGGTCAATCGAAACGTGAAGGTGAGTTTCGAATTGGGTCTTCAAGCATCTCATCTCTAACTTTGGAGCAGCGTTATAAAACATTACGTTTGTGGATTAGCAATACAGTAGAGGATCAACCATGGCAGGCAGATAGTCTCGAACCAGACGCGTTTGATTTCAACACGAATCTAGACTCCTCATACCGAGTAAAGATCGAGGGTCGACTATTAGACGATTTCGCAGATAACGCAGATAGCGAAGATAGCGACTCTGATGATGAACCAGCCAATGTTGATAGTGATGCTATGGACGAAGGCGCAAAGGAGAAGAAAAGCAAACCACATGGAAAAGAGTACAAACTTTCACATTTCTTCAAAGCGATGACGGTGGATTACGAAAAAAGCAAAGCTAAAGAATTGGATCAGCCCGTTGAGTGGAAGAAGCCATCGGTTGCGCCCAACAACACCAGTCTTCCAATCGCTGCAGACTTTGATCAATTGGAGTTCAAAAGAGGCGGGGATGATAATGTCAACATAACTATCAATCTGTTTCGAGATGAAACTCCAGAAAGATTTTTGCTGAGCCCAGCTCTTGCGAATATCCTGGACACAAATGAAGCCACCCGAGCAGAAGCTGTCATGGGTGTTTGGAACTATATCAAAGCCATGGGTCTTCAAGAAGATGATGACAAGAGAACATTCGAGCTTGATGACCGGCTAAAGATTGTACAGTCACCCTTTGAACTTTGGCTAACTTCGCTAATGCATCTATTTAGATCTTTGGGCAACGTGACAAGGGATATATTCCTCAAATTCCCGAGATTATCATCAACCATCTAAGCCCACTTCCTCCTGTCAAGCTCATCTATACGATACGAGTCGACAAAGCATTCCATGAAAATCCACAGCCTACAATTTATGACGTCCGTGTCGCTGTTGATGATCCTCTTAACGCTGCACTAACATCGTACATCACCAACCCTGCCTACGCCCAAAGTCTTCGAGAGGTTGCAGATCTGAATGACAACCTTGCCAAGGTTGTGCAAAAGATATCAAACTCGAAGTCAAAGCACATTTTCTTCGATGCCTTGTCCAAAAACCCAACTGAATTCTTTGCTAAGTGGTTAAGCTCGCAGAAGCGGGATCTTGAGGTGATTTCCGGTGAAGCAACTAGAGGTGGCGGGGAGGATGCAAGCGGCGAGGAGTGGAGGAAAGGTGGCAAAGACGGCGTTTGGGGCAGTGAGAATGCACGGCAGAGTGTCAATCTCATTGTGGGGTCGGGTCCCAAGAAGTGAAGCGGATTTGTCCTAGAATCTGGTGTCTGTCACTAAAGTCGCTTTGGAGTAACACTCTAGAAGGTCAAAGGCGTTCCATAATTTGGAAAGTAGGAGTGAGGAGTTTAGGAGCAGTGATATAGGCTTGGGCACTGAGAAATGCAAATTTGTTCCATTATGTAGTAATTTGAATGTATGCTGAACTCTCTTTCGATCTGATCAACATCTCCAAATGTCACCTCGGTCTCCTGTTAATTGATGTATCCCTTCTTCTACATGGTATTATTTGTCTCTTATGTTTTATCCTACATCAGCCAGTTTATCCTAATGGGTCTTGCTTTTGGACAGTATGTATGCGTTGAGACAACATGAGATTGCAAATGCAGTGCAGAATCTCAGAGGCTTCAGGAGCTCTAGGCAAGCTAGGCGCTTTAGTAGCGCATATGACTGTTAGCAATAGCTGTAGGGAAATGTTTTGACATGTATACGCTCATTGGAACGTCGTCATTTAGTGCCACGCTCACACGCGGATTTTTTGGATCTACAAAAGGACGGAAGTGCATCTGTAATGCGGAACGGGCATCGACATTGGTCGGTTCTCGGTCTAGTCAGCAGGCATTTATGTATATAGCATTGGTCCTTTCCCTGAAAACTCTTATCAATAGCTTCTCTGGGTCTGTTTCTGTCTTATCAAAGGGGGGCAGCTGCATGGTCCAGAAACAACATACAATGAAAAGAAATTATATACATAAGGTCAGTGGCTGATAACAGCAAATACTGTTTGCAAAGTGTATTTTATCCACTGGCTCATTTTCAGTTCTTTAAAGGATATGTAACGTGAACAAACGCCAGCCCTTGATCATAAATGCAAAGACCCCATTGCTACTCGAACTCCCAATGCACCTTTCAAAACGCCTTCATGCAGTTTCATACCTATCTCAGGTTTATATCCTGTGAATTGATCTGTAGTTTAACAAGTCCTCGTACAGTGCTTCTAACGTGCTTGAGATCCCAACTGTGCCGGTTTCTGCAACGGTTCAGTCGGCGTCGGATTCATGTTCTTAATCTGCTTGATTAAAAACTCTCTTTCGTCAATAAACTGCTCATCCTCTGTCCTGTCTTCTAAAAATTGCTGCAGGAATTTCAAAAGTCGTTCGCGATTTATCAGGAGGATCTTTTGAACAGCAACGGATTTATGCGGATTCGCGACGAAAACTTTAAAAACATGAAAACCTTCGTACTGGACCATTTTACGCTCGTCGCGCAGAAGATTCATGCATATTTTCAGGTGCTCGCCACGGTCTACGTAGGCGGTCATTACAGAGTAGTTTGCTCGGTCCAGGAGGATCTCTCCTAGAAGCTTTATGGATTGTCGTTTGGTGACGTAGCTGTCCGATTTTACTAGTACATTATTGTATTTGTCAAAGAACAGGTCGAAATTCGTAGAGAGGTATTGTGCGACGATTTGCTTGTGCTTTGTTAGAAGTTCCTGGGGTCTATTAGTGAATGGTCTGCCAGTGCATGCATGATATCATACCCTGAAAGTTGTGAAAGCATCTGCTCCAACCTCAAATGAGCCTTGGTCAATCCAAGCGAAGAACTTCCAAAAGACCCCCTTTCCACTTTGTTTCACGTCTGGTTGTATGCCACTTAGTCCTTTCGAAGGCGGACCTCCCTCAACTGGGTCATCATATAGTATTATAGCTGCAGCTGCATCACTCTTCAGAACTTCTCTTAATACTGTGCCCGCCGCTGTCGCACTCTCTTTGTGCTCATATCCATTACATAATTCCACGAGGACCTCTGGGCGATTATTGATGACATAGCTCAGAGCTAGGGGGTCGCTCTTGGGCGAAGCAGTTGCAGGCCGGAACCGTAGAACGTATGAAAATATGACTTGCGTATCTTTCCTTGACTCGAATGCCAGGCGATATAGATTGAGAGCGAGGAGGTATAGTAGGTCTTCCTGGATCATTCCAGTCACTAGTGCGTACACTTGTTCTGGGCTGCTTTCGGTTTCTGCCATAGAATTAGAATCCGATCATGGATAAAGTGGAAGCAAGCGTGCCTTGTGTCCCTTGTAATATAAATTTCATCTGGCTTAAGGTCTTTGCAAGCTCCTCTGCCTGGTGAATTGTTAGCTTTGCTTCCCCATGCATCTTTGACACCAATTGTGTACCTTTGTAGTTCCCCCAGGCCCATCAAGCTTTGTGATTTGATCTTTTGCCTGCTTTGGCAGATCCACTGTGTTTGTACGAGGACGTCGTCCGAACAGGAACGACATGGTTTCAAGTTGTTTATGTCTAACTTCAGGTGTTTGTTATCGCAACAGATAGGCGGAGTGTTACTTTGAGCTAGCTATTTGTAGTTTTGGGCATGGAATGGAGAAGGAATGAAGCCGGAGCATAATAAGCTCAAGCGAATTGGTAGCGGTATGTTCTTGTGGTTGTGATCAAGTGAGTTGTTTCAAAGGGCGACAGCTGCACATCGTCGGTTGTTGTGGTGGTTGCCCTGGTGCGACGAGCTGGACAGTGACAACAGTACACGGCTCATCGCCTGATCCTACCCCTGAAAGGTAAATGAGCCCAGCAACCACTTAATCGCCAGTGAACAAACAAAGTTCAATGGTACAGTTGCAGCCTGTACTCTCTGAGGGCTTCGTGTCACTTTTCAAATCTTGAAGGCTGGCTACGCAGAGATTGCTATCTTTTATTCTGTATTCCCTTTGTTGTCCAGGTTCTTTTGGGGCGGCGATGCGATCCCCCCCACTGAGTGTCTGTCCTGATCCCTGCCCAGCACGTGCTATGGCGGGGCAGAATAGAGAAATTCTCCCCCACCATGATTCTATTCTTCCCTATGGCTTGTAGTTTAAATTCATAATGAATCTGGACGTTTCCTTCCAGTATATAAACTTCAAATCCATCTGGCTCAGTTTTCTCCATAAAATCTGACACAATGGCGAGCACTGCTCCCGTAGCTCAATATGCTGGCTCTTCTTCCAGTTCCGAGGGCTCTATCACTGACCTGAAGGGTGACGAGGGTTGGGAAGACGCAGAGGATGATCTCGTAGAAGAGACCTTCATATCCTTGTTGGATGATGAGGTTTTCCCAAATATCAAGTCTATGTTGGAGCACTGCAAAAAAAATCACAACTTCGACTTCTTAGAACTAAGACAGAGAGTAACGTATGTACCAAGTATCTGTCTTTGAGGGTTGAGAGCTCACTCCATTCTCAGATCAGACTTTTACGATAATATCAAGCTAGTCAATTTCATCCGTTCTCAAGTACACAGTACGTGACCTTTCGCTGTTGATTCTTCTTTGACAGAATGGCAATTCAATTGGTCTTCCACTTACAGGGCGCGAAGTTGAATTGTCCTTAATAGTACTCCACAAGCCTCGTCAACTTGCAATTCTAACTTAAATCTACTTCTAGGTGGCCTACCAGTCTCTTCGACTATCTCAAAATCTGATTTCGAGGACGACAAGTTTTTGAAGCCAGTATTAGAAGACGATGCTCTTCTCATTAGTCTGGATGACCTTCCAGAGTTGCCCTCAGCCAACGCCACATCGAAGGATACGGAACCTTCTACTAACCTGGTGACCCGGGTGTCTGAATTAGAAGAGGAGTTACGTCGGATCCAATCCCAATTTGACAGCTACCGGAGCACCGTGGAAGAGACCCTGGACGAACGATGGAATGACAAATCTAAAGGTAAATTACTAGTCTTGCTTCCTAATGTAGCAGCCCAGCGGGTCGGATGTTTAAACCATTCGCAAGTTAGTAGGACTGACCGCAATGTTCATTAGGAATTTCAGACGCAGACAAAGAAGACGAAAAAAGAGACGATGATAGCCATTACTTTAGCTCCTACTCTTACAATGGTTAGTCAGCCCCTGCATCTTTAGGAAGTATTCTAATATTTTTTAGATATCCATGAGGTTATGCTAAAGGATACCATCCGGACGGATGCTTACCGCGATTTTATCTATGAGAACAAGTCTCTTTTTGCTGGTAAAGTCGTACTAGATGTCGGCTGTGGTACCGGTATTCTGAGTATGTTCTGCGCTAAAGCTGGTGCTGCACGTGTTATTGCGGTCGATAACTCCGCAATCATTGACAAGGCTCGTGAGAATATTTTCAACAATGGTTTCGCTGATAAAATCACTTGCCTTCGAGGCAAAGTTGAAGAGGTGGTGCTCCCAGTTGACAAGGTCGATATCATTGTGAGCGAATGGATGGGTTACTGTTTGTTGTATGAGGCCATGCTTGATAGCGTTATATGGGCTAGAGATAGATATCTCAAGCCAGATGGTCTTATGGTCCCAAGTCATATGAACATGTGGGTTGCTCCAGTAGCAGACCCCGATTATATTGCGGACCACATCGCTTTCTGGAGAGATGTTTATGGCTTTGATATGAAGGCTATGCAAGCAGGGATTCACGATGATGCTCAGGTACTGAACATGCCTGCCAGCACGATCTGCGGGGAGCCGTTCCCTTTCTTGCAATTAAGCTTGCACACTACAACCGTGAAGGATCTTGTCTTTAAACGGAAATGGGAGACGAAGCTTACGAAGGACATTGATGCTCTCGACGGCTTCATCATTTGGTTTGATACATTTTTCATGGCATCACGGGAGGATAAGGTGCCTGTGGAAGCCAAGGCAGAAGCATGGGAGAAAGGTGGAAAACAGGGCGTTGCGTTCACAACAGGTCCTATGGCCAAGGAAACACACTGGAAACAGGGAGTCATGCTTATTGACAATACTAAGGAAAAGCCCGCTAGCCTGAAAGAGGGAGCTGAGCTAAAGGGAGAGCTTGAGTATGCAGTTCCAGAAGACAACTCTCGCGCACTTAATGTTAGTATGACATGGAAGTCAGATGCTGAGAAGGACAATGCTCAGTCTTGGAAAATGAGATAGGTACTAGACAAAATACCAAATAGAATCACTGCAAAGCAATTGTGGCGGAGAATAAGTCTGATGTGATCTGATATTTGTTCAATTCTTTTGCTTTGATCAGCACATACTCAACCCTTTTCCTACTTCTTAACCGGTTGCACAGCGAACAACGCATTCTTTTCGCCCAGCTCATTCTGCTTCTTGATATAACTAGTAACATGGTCTGGAACCTGTGATTAGGTTAATACACCTCACATACGCATGCTCATGGTCATGGTCATGGTACGAAACTCACCTTAGCAACCATATTGTCAGGACTTGGGATCGGTGTGCCGAGCTTCGTCCATGTCGGCACCACTCCCGTCCAAACCTTAGCCCTCAGCTCCTCATTCTTCATATCCGCCCTGTCGTCACTCGTCGGCCCAGCCCTGACCTTCGCCGACGCATCCACAACGCTCACCCTTAAGATTTGCGTGCTCGTCATTTCAGTCTTCGTTGGAGGTACCCGAGAGTTCGCCCAGCGGTCTTCGACCACGTTGTTGGTGATCCGTTCCATGGCCCAAAGCTTCTCGTCCACCTCGGTCACGGGGGTGGCATAGCCGTGGAGGATAGTGGAACGGTAGTTGTAGCTGTGGTTATTTGGTGTCAGCGCGAGAACGAGGCCATCGACATGAGTGGCCGCCATGGTTAACGGGAAACCCTCCCCGCTAGAGTCGGGATTGGTACCGAGCTTCATAAGACGTGAAGAGACGTAGCCGTGGAGATAGAGATCTAAGGGTTCAGAAAGGGGAGCAGTTTGGGAGGCGAAGGAACCCATGAAACCAATCATGGGAATCATGGCTGGGAAGGGATCATCTTCATCGGTAGTGGGAAAGGAGACGTGGAGAACAGGGGCGGAGTTAACTATTGAGTGAATGGTTTCGAAGTCGTATTTACCTTATTCATTTTTGTCAGCGAGTACAATCCAAGGGATGCCTTTCGATACTCACCACGTGGTTTGCCATACCGGTTAACAGTATTGCGAGGAAGCTTGGGGTATGAATTATCTTCTGCCATGCTGGAATATTAAATCTCCTTCGAACCTTTTTCTGCAAAGGAACTTATATTTGAGTTCTTAGATGTAGCTCTCCCAGTATATAATGTCGTTGAAGAGTGACTCATGTATAGATATAGATAGATCTTTATGGATGATTTGGGTAATCATGCCTGTGGAGCGCATCGATTGAGCTACTCCCACTTATGGAAGGTCCAGACGAGCAGTAAAGCTTGAGAAGCTTTGCTAGTAAGCGATACATCCAATCGTAACAAATATATTGTTCATCTACAGCGCTCGGCGTAGTGACACATCATATAGGTACTTGGTGCGGAGTAATAGTTTGCGAACAAGGGACCTCCAGAATAAAAGTGGATGAGTGTCGTATTATGTATAACGGGAATTCCATTTTCAAAAATTAAAGATCAAAATTGTATTGCCATAAGGGACATGGTGCAGTGAATAGAAGATCAAACTGCTGGGACTGCTAGAGAATCGTGTGTTTGGCAATACATACCAATAACAGATCTTATAGTCTTGCTAATGTTTTAATGCCGAGCCCCTTTCTTAGCGAGTTAGCCCAGCACCGTTCCCGTCTCGATGCCCTCATTCCTGCTTGGTACACTAATAACTCAATTTCCAATCGAGAATCAATTATCAAACAAACGTACCGATGTAGACTGCTCTAAGTCTTTCATAGATTGGAGTGTCTTGATCTTCTCACGTACTCGCTTCAACTGATCATAATGGGGAATTAATTCGTGGATATATGATACTACGATGATGAACAATCACTTCAAGATTCCACCTGGTAAGCCTGACCATGCCAAGTGAGGGTGTAATTGAGTTGACATTGAAGATTGAAGAAATCGGATGATGCACTACAAAGGTTACTCTGGATCCGCACGTTGTTTTCTTCAGGGGGTCGTAAAAGATCTGAGCGAAACAACAGGCCTTGGCATATATACCTTGACTGTCAGAAGTCGAGCTTTCTTCAGAACACACAAACCAAGCTTTGTGCTGGACTGTCGCAATACTCCCCGCTGCAGAACGACTTCGCCCTAAACAAGCCTCCATCTTTCCACCAAAGCAGTGAGGCGGAGCATCCTCTAGCCGGAATCAGATTGACGAGGGTCCGCGATGCGGTGTATCAGAGTGATACCGCTGTGACCATCTGAGTTTCAAGACTGGGCTAAGCTCCTCCAACATGCGTGGGAATGGCCTCGTGCTATGCCGCATACGGGTCGTCCCGATTTCCATCTTGTCTTTCTTTCTTTTCGCAGATGTCACAATCTTGGCTTCTCTTTCATTCACGTCTGGTCGTACTGTACGACGATACCGTCGCTGGTCAATTTTCTTATTAGCAGATGATCTGTGATCAATCTTGCCTCACTTTCTTTCCGTGCCTTTGATAGGACCTTTGATCCTTATTCTTATTTCTACTACCAACTACGCGGGTGCGTCAGTACTTCGCTGGACGATCATTCAAATCATTCTCTTGACTATCAAGAGATCTGCTTTTTATTCTTGGCATCAAGCTCGACATAATACCCACACTTAATAATTCATAATGCGCTTCTCACTTCTGTTATGGCGGTCTCTGTTGGTTCCGAGCACACTTGCTCTAACAGTTGATACTACGTCGAAAAGTATGTCGTCTGCGACTTACTGAGGTCTCCTCAATTGACACAAATACGTAGGTTCAATAAAGTCTGCTGCCAGCACTGTCGCCTTTGATATGATGTCGTACTATACTGGAAACTTAACAGTTAGTCTACAAGACTTCCATAGATTCCATTGTATTAACAATATATAGGGGGGTATTCCTGGCATATTACCTGAACCGCATTTTTGGTGGCAGGGAGGTGGTATGCTCATGACTTTGTTAGAGTACTGGTCGAAGACAGGGGACAGCACATACAACGGTGAGTACATCTGCAAATCACAACATCGCTTATATCGTCGCAAGAGTCGGTTCTAATTACCACTAGATGTTGTGGAACAGGCACTATCTTTTCAAGTCGGTGAATTCAATGACTTTATGCCTGAAAACCAGACTAAAAACGAGGGAAATGATGACCAAGGCTTCTGGGCGATGGCTGCAATGCTTGCCGCCGAGACAAACTTCCAGAATCCACCTCAAGATAAACCACAATGGCTTGCACTAGCTCAAGCTGTATTCAACGAGTGGGCGTTCAGATGGGACACCAAATCATGTGGTGGAGGACTAAAATGGCAAATCTTCCCGTTCAACAAAGGTTTCACGTACAAAAACAGCATCGCCAATGGCTGTTTCTTTAACTTGGGTGCAAGACTTGCACGCTATACGGGAAATGAAACGTATGCAATTTGGGCCAACAAGGTTTGGGATTGGGAGATGTCTGTTGAGTTTATCGATTCCACCTATAACGTTTTTGATGGGGCCGGCGAGGATCGTAACTGTACAGTTCACGACAAATTACAATGGAGTTATAATGCGGGAATCTTTCTTCACGGCGCCGCAAATATGTACAACCATGTAAGTTTACAAAGCCCTTCTTTTACCGTTCTCAAAGCGAAGATTCATATATTAATATACCCCAGACCAAAGGAGACCCGATTTGGGAAGAGCGTACGGAAGGGCTTCTCAACAGCACCAAAATCTTCTTTGATGAAAAGAAAGTAATGATCGAGCAGGCCTGTGAAGAGGTCGGGACTTGCAACACTGATCAGCTATCGTTCAAAGCCTACTTTGCCACCTGGTTGGCTCAAACTACCACACTCGCCCCTTTCACCCTCCCAGCCATAGCGCCTATGCTAGCTGCAACCGCGAAAGCTGCCGCCTCATTCTGCACCGGTGGTTCTTCTGGTACTCAGTGCGCATTCAAGTGGACCGGTGCAGCCAACGATGGACGATTTGGTATCGGACAACAGATGAGTGCCCTGGGTGCTATTCAAAGTGCAATGGTTGCAATTCCAGGAGAGGTCATTGCCGTTCCAGTGACGAATAGTACGGGGGGCACGAGTGTTGGGAATGCGGCTGGAGGAGTGGTGAACGGACAGAACCCGATAGAGAAGTCTCTGATAGTCACCAACACAGATCCAGTGCAAACAAGAGATCGGGTTGCGGCAGGGTTCTTGACTGTTGCTGTGCTAGGGGGTGTTATTGGTGGTGGTGTATTCATGGCTTTTGAAAGCTAGTGTTTGAGACGAGGAGACTGGTTTTGATTGATATGATGCATTGCGCTTGGAGTTTGGTTTGAAATGGGATGATATGACTATATGCTAGGACATATCAAATTGTTTTTAAGATTTGCTTGTGAGTCAAGCACGGTTTGGGGAAGCAGGACTTTTGAACAGGCTTCATACTAGAATTACACAGAAAATAGAAAACCATGAAACTAGTATGTTGATCAAATTGTTCTCTGCCATTGGAATGAGAAGGTTGTTAAAGGGGGATATACTTACCCAAAGACACGGCCACCGTTAAATTCGGGATATCAGGAAACTTCTTCATAATCTATGAAACACAAGGTAAGCTCACCCCTAGACAAAGAAATTACCCCATTCTATCTCATACTGTTCCAAACCTCCCAATTAAAGCAAATACACGGTTGAACCACGTCGCCGTTGTGCGTTGTTCTACATTTGATATTCATTGTTCTGAGAAACACAAGCCATGAACAGTGATTAGAACACCTGCCAAAGCAATATAAAAGCACGCATCAAGTCCTTCTCCAAACACCACAATCACCTTTCCCATACACTACCACTATCCCCCTTGGATCATTGCAAGAAACAGACAAAACACCAACACCACCCCAACAACAACAGAAATGTGCCACCTGCGCTACGCCCACTTCCGCCCGTGTCAACACTCCCACATCGCGCACATCTCATGCGCCAACCCAAGCGGTAAGTTCTGCAGATTCTCCCAGCCCCCCTCGGCAAAGCCCGCGTCGCGATGGGAGAAGCTGCGACAAGCCTTCGGCTTTGGCGCAGCAGCCTCAACAAGCTCCAGCCCGGTGCGCACCGCGTACTGCTACAAGTGCGGAGAATCGAGGGACGTGGTTGGCACGTGGAACACTTGAGAGGGTTCTCGCGATGTAGTAGAGGTAGGTTCGTGAGGTTGAGATGTGTCTCGATGCTGTCCGCGCTGTCACTCTTGCTTTTGCTTTTCCGTATTCCTATCATCTCTGGAAATTTCTCATGTAGACTACCTATCCTTATACCTGATCCACAGACCCTTGCTATCTAGTGTTTGTAGTGTCTATTCCAACACTTGAAAATAGAGTGAAAGCGATAGCAGATTGATTTCTGTAGACAAAGATGAACTGTTTCTTCACCTTGGATGGGAACGAGATAGCAGATAGTATTGCAGATTATTTCTATTGTGAAACCTAGCTTTTGTAGAATTTGAGTTATAAGGCTAGAAGATATTCTCTAGTGATCTCAAAGCATCAGATATTATCTAGGTATATGGAAATGTAGAACTGTATTAGACAGCAAAAACAGTCATTGGTCCGAGCACAAACGACAAAAAAGATCTTTTTCAGCTAATAATTTATTATTATTTTTACTCCTAAGTCCCTTCCTTCTCATAACCAACCAAGGTACAAGAAATTTTGTGCCTCTTGGTACATCATCGCTCTTCCATCCTAGATATCCTAAAAGGAGTGGACGGCCAACGCCATTAAATGCTTTGAAAAGCCCCAAGCCATGAGTTACGCAACCGTAATGAATACCCAGAAAACAAATTTGCTTCGTTAAGCCGCTACCAATTTACACGCCAGAAGTTTCAACTCTTTTATTTCCTCACAAAGTCATCATGGCAACCACTGCTATGATACCAGCAAACATACTACCCTTAAGGACCTTTTCTTGGCCTGCACCGAGACGCTCGGCACTATTGGTATTCGTGGTGCTGCCAGAGTCAGAGCTAGTTCCTTGCACGAATCCAGTGCTGCTTGTGCCGGCGCTGGATCCACTGTCACCTGAGGTATCTGTGCTTGAACTGTCACTAGAGCCAGACGATCCTGAAGTTGAGGAACCGGTGCTACTGTCATCATCGTGCGAGTTGGCACCTACTCCAGCACCAGAAAGACCCGGAATCGACTCCACACTCGAAGATGGTTTGCTGGAGCTGTCCGTTACAGCTCCAGCGTTCATGTCTGTTCCTGTACCGAGGAACGACTTTAGCACGGTCGCACCATTTCCATCTACTACGGTGTTGTTTGTACCAGCAAGGTTGTTGTAGGTATACGACTTTCCGTTGTTGGTCCCTGGTGCGCTCTTTGCGTTGAAGCAGGAGATTTCCACAGACTTGAAAGCTGAGTAGTAGTAACCATTGTTTTTGATATCCTCGGAGTTCCAGTTCACAAGTCCTCCAGCCCAGTCAATCGTACCCTTTCCGTTAGTTGGCAGTCCACCGGGCCATAGCGAAAGTTGGACACGAGCAGGTGTTTGGGGATAATCCCATCGGTTCGAGGTGGAATTCCAGGTATTTTTCTTTTCCATCACACGCCCAGTTTGACCATCGATCTTCCATGTAATCGTCTCAGGGGTCCAGTCGATCTCATAAGTGTGGTAGTTGTCGAATGTGTTTGAAAGTGTGATGTTCTTAGAATTATTGTCTGCGACGAACATTAGCTACTTAGAAGCCTCACATCAAGGGTCAAAAACTTACAGTTCGGTACACCATGCCAGTAGAAGTTGGTTTGTGCAGTCTCCAAATCGGCACCAACGAATTCGTAATCGATTTCGTCTTTAACATCGGATAGCAAGATAAACGCTGTCACAACACCTTGGCCTCTACTGGTCTTGAAGGTCGCCTTCACATTTCCATACCACATGTAAGTCGAACTAGCCAATAAGGTTCCCACACTCCCATCTGGCATCGTCAAGAGTACATTGCCTCCATATGCAACCGCTTCACCGTCCATTACCCAGTCGGTCTTTGAGGAGTCCCCGAGGTACTTTGTTTTCGAGGTAATTCTATCCATGCTATTGAAGTTCGTCTTGGTATCTTTGCAGACTGGTTCTGGTACACAAGATTTGAGAGCGAACGATCCCAAGGGGTCGCAGCCTCCTAAGCAATAAGCACCGACTCCGCATTGTCCATATTCTACAGAAAGACTATGTTAACACCACGCGAGGTCGTGAGTTGGGGATAGAACTTACGAGAGCAGCAAGGTGCACTTTCCGGGCAGTGTTTTCCTTCAGAGCATGACACCGCATCTGCAGCAAAAACCGAGGACGCTGTGGCAAGCGCCGCCACGAATATAGAGGATCGAACCATGATGTATATATTGCAACAGGGGTAGAACAAGAAGCTGGCCTCGATCGATCCGCAAAACGTCGACGTCGAAGATGTAATCAGAGTCAGCACCACAATATGAGGTGGTTGTGAATAGAAAGGGCGATGAACGAATGCGTAGCCCTGGCTGGGTTATTCCTTGTTTGTGATATTATGCTATGCAGAGTCTAGCGGTTGATCAGGGGATGATGTTGACAACTGTTTCGAATTGTGCAACCTGCCAAAATCCAATAGCAACAAAGGGCGTGCAAAAATAGCGAGTGTGATGACTGGGTCCAGCGAGAGAGAGACCGTGGTCGTAGTATGTACAAATCAATCGATACTAGATGAGGTTTGAGGAAGTGGTGTTGAAAGGAGAATCATGGAAGAAGCAGGAAAAGATGGAGAAGCAGATTTAGGTCAGGACTGGGATGATCCATAAGCGGGTGGCTTCAGGGGGGATTGAGCCAGTCAGAGCCTTGGGATTATTGGGTTTCTGGGGATGTCTCCAAACAAAGCATTAACAAGTTGCCACCCTTCCCGTATTTCCATACTAGTGTCACGTAAAGAAAATAAATACGAAATTAGTGGGGCATGGTGTAGCAGTCTGGCCAGTCATGGCCCCAGAATGCCATAATACTTGTCTATATATGTATCAACGCTAAACTCCAAGTGGATTACTAAGGGGACGATCATTGGTCATGGCGATGGCGCTCCCGATCGATGCCATCATATCTATACAGTATCGTATTGTATTGTATTGTATTGTATTGAGTATCCCGACAGTAACCACTCTACTTCAACTGCTGTCTATACAACGTGAGCGCGAGTAGTAGTCAATAATACGTGGACCAGGTCCCCAAAGCACTAAGGTTCCGGCACACAGCTGAAGGTAAACAAAGACTTCTGCAAGCTGCCCGCGTGCCTCGAACTCTATCTCGTGCTAAAGCCCCTTGCTGACATAATATCGTGAGTCTTGGCTTGAGAGTTCAACCTCCAACATCTAAATTCCGGTACTTGATGGGGAAATGGTCTTCGCGCGAAGGTTGCACGAAATCACTGGACTCAACTGGAGAACATGTGCGCCCCTACCAAGGTGCTACCACCTTTCCCATTAGATTACCTTGTGTGCGTTCTCCCTCCTTGTTCCCTTGGACCGAAGTGTACCAGGATGGGCGAGGTAGGAGAGTAGACACCCGCAAAGACTCGAGTTTCTACAGCTATGTTTTATGACTGCGGCTGCGGCTTCTCTTATAGCTAAAATCTAAATTTATTGATTGATTGAGACTCTTTATAAGTCGACGGCATTGGCAGTATTCATCTCTTACTTGATTGCTACGCAACTGCTCAACCGGCAGCAAAATTCGTGTTGAGCTGTTCGAGGAGGACAAGAAGAGGAATGTGCATGGATAAGCGAAAGTATACTTTGTCAAAGAGCTGTCATGGTAGAGTGTTCGTTGGTAGAGGTATACCATGGGGTGAGGCATTGACTGTTGTCAAATCTCGCACTACTGAACCCTCGGAGCCTCAACTCAACTTCCCTGGCCACAGAGCCTGTCGAACAGAGCCCGAGAATATGATCCACGCTAGGTTATGCACCTACCCGAGTTATTTGGCCGATCTTGGGCTCTGGAAAACTCCTGCATGATCCGCTCGCATACTATTCACGTCACCTGTTGGGTTCCGACAGCTTCGACTGCTTCCTTACCTCGTAACTGCGGCACTGCGGATTTCCCGTTCAAGTCACCATGAAATTCGATGTATCCTGTCAAACTATCGATTGGTATGTTCAGGTATCCACGCGAGATTCCCCGGCCTCCTCAATTACGAATGCAAACAACTATTATCATGTACAGCTGCTGCACTATCCCTCCGTCCCTCCTTGGAAATCTTTACAGTGAGAGAATGTACCACAAATTCGCTGTGGAAGCCGCGAGTATTATGTGAAAAATGCGCCAAAAGAAATCAAATCCGAAAGATTATCCAACTACGCCATGCGCCAAAGACGATGCTTAGAACAGGAGCTCCTCATATAGAGCTTGCAGAGCCATGTGTCAAAAGATTAGAAACAAGCGCATGGTTGTGTTGTTTATTGCTTTTCGGTGAAACGTCGTTAGAAGTATTAGAAGCATTAAAACTTCAACTTATGATAAAGGTGTTGTCATTTTGCCTTTTCCTTATATGCGACCAGCAAAGTTTTCTTTGGCGTATTGCTCACATGCCTAGATGAAAGTCAGAAAATCTTCTTGCTAAGCATTACTATTATTCACCTTAGCAGGTTTGCCAACCTTTTGGCCGATCACCTTCCACTTGTTCGCCTCGTAATCCTTAATCGCGTTGAGAAGAGCCTGACTCTATTTAATAATTAGAAATCAAAACTGAGACATGGCGCTAAAGAACGCAAGCATACCTCATCTTCCGCAAACTCTGCGTAGTGCATGTCCTCCCATGTGTAAGTAAACAAACATCTCCATGCAGCTCAGTGGAAATTACCTTATACCAATGCTTCTTTACGCTGCCTTCAGTTCTGGCGGGGAATGACTATAACATGTCTTAACTTCTTGCTCCGACCTTCACTCAACGTCCGACAATCATGTCTCACCTTCGCGATTTCTGCCCAGCTGTTTCCAGCATCCCTCATGGTCTTCAGCCTCTGCTCCTCTGCAGGAGTCCAGGGAGTATTTGTTCGACTCTTCTTTGCGGGCGGTCCGATTGAAGATGAGGTAGATGCATTAGGATCTTGGCCGCCCATCATACCTGGAACACCACCTGATGGACCTGACATTGTGAATGCGTCTGCTCCCCCCGAACCATAGGCCGGTCTCTTGTTTCGTACGATGGGGGATGATAAAGGATCTGGTTTGATTGAGGAATCGACCGCGGTGGAATATGCGCGTAGTGGTGAAATTCCCGAGTTGGGAAGAATCGGTGGTCTGTCCACACGTTTAGACATATTTCGGTAACGTTGAGACACGAGATACAATGATTGTTTTTTAAGAAAGTGAAAATGGAAAGGCAGGAATCAGGTTCGCATCTGTTGCGCAAAGTTGTAGCGTTCGCGTGTGGATTGGCTTGGTAGGTGTATGCGTGTTGAGGCTGGGGTTGTAGGGTAGGTACAGAGTTACTTACGGTCTCACAGTAAAGTTACTTGAGGATGAGCAGTTGTTTGGTCAATAAGGCTGACAAGCTAATCCGGCATGTCTTGCTGGCTAGATGAATATATTTGGCGTAACAACACCAACAGTCGCAACAACAGCAACAGAAGAAGAGATGTCCAGAGAACCAAAAAAATCCAAGCAATGCCCTACTGAGGTGACAGCTCCGTGACTCGCCCTTCCCTTTATGCAGTGAGATCAACAGAACCGTGGGGAAGGCTGAGGAAGGAGCTTTGATGCAGTGATCTGGTGACTTATGAATAAGTAGTTCCCGAGAGCGAGGCTATAGGCATTAAGTAGAGTGTAGGTACTATAGGTACGGCACCAGTACATAAGGTATGTAATGCAGATGGCTGCTTGGGAAAAATTCCAGTGTGGTGATTGTAAAAAGACTTGACCGGGGCTAGACTCAGCAAGATTTCAATGCCTGCATGCGATCACGTATAGTTTACTTGTAGTGACTTCCATGGTGGTGTTGCCCTTGTACCTTGGAAGTTCGTACACACCATGAATACGGACTCGGCATCAGAACGGTAGGCGAGGAGAGTGCTAGATATCGGCTGTCAGCAAGTTCTGTCAGCTTCAAGAGGTACCGCTATGTACCTCTTCCGATCCAACCCTAACAGCCTCCGTTGTATCTCAACCAGGCCAAAGATTCTGGCTCACTACTAGGTTAAGCTGCACGGGCTGCCGAAAGAAGCGTAAATTCAAGCTGGGCGTTGGGAACAATATGTAAGCCCTAGTCACCAGGAGTCACAGTTGTTGGCTTGCGGGCCCAAACGATCGTCGTGCACAACCATCCCCAGTTTCCTGCGTGTAAAGCATAGCTTTGTACGACCATTGATTGCCCCGGGGGAGGGGACGGTATAGATGCTGGAAGGCGGCACAAGAGCTCGCACAAGGCGTAAGATGAAGCTTGAACCAACCCAATGTTTCTCCGAATCAGCGGTAGGGGATGCTGTTGGTCTGTTGGTTTTCACTTTAACCTCGACCTTGACCTTGACCTCAACAACTCAATGGCATGCCGCGAGTAAAGCCGTGGGCGTTGGGCGGTGAGCTCATGACTTCCAGAGAGCTGGAGTTTGTTTGCGGTAGATGTCAATCCCCTAAGGTGTGCATAAGGATGGTGGGAATTTGAAGTAGGTGATTGGCGTGAAGAAGAAACGGACGGCTGGGGTGGAAGTGGTGAGGGTGAGGTTGCAAGGTCGTCTAGGTTGTACTGCAGTCGTACAAAGGTGCTTTTGGGGTCGACGTCCCTGCACGTTGGCTCTCACAGGTGCACATCGCGCTTACCCCGCAAATTTGTATATGACGGCGGCGATGTCCAATATAACTAATAATAATTGCCATGGTACAGCAGAAGTACTTGACTGATAGCTGATAGATGAAGGCCTATGCTACAACAACGTTTCTAAAGAGCCTAGACCGTCAAACCATTGCCTGTGGTGGTTTGGTACGACCTCCCTCTTCGACCACGTCGGTGACGCTATGCGTTAGATCAATTTCATAAGGAAGAATTTTGAGACGATAGTACGAGCGTGAGTGACTCAGCCCATCTGACCAAAGTGAGGAAATGATGGAAACATGAGAAATGGTAATTTCCCAGTGCAACAAAGCTAGCCTGACCGAATGTATAGTGTCTTGCTGTCTAATAGTACTGAACAAAGGTGCTTGAGTTAGTTGCTCACACGATATGCTATATTTGCTGGACGGGACTGTGAAACCAAATTACTCTAGCAACTTCAACTCTCAGGTGGTTGATCAGGAGCTATTTGGTTTGAACTTGTTCAATTCTTTGGTTGCGTTCCTCTCGCCGCTACCATACTTTTACTAGACCCTTGTGTACGAGGAAATTTTCCCAGATACGGCTCTCGGATTATGCGTTAAACTTTTATTGAATACCTGCCGATCCTAGCGATTTCTGACAAAGAGAGGTAATCAGCTAAGCACTAGAAGCTTTGCCAACAATATCACCAAGAAGTCTTGAAAATTAGATACACCCTTGGGTTAAGGTAAAGTCCTCCGTCGGTTCGTAATACCTTTGAGAGTTCTCGGCAGGCCGATTGCCACAGTGGAGTGAGTAGTGAAACTGATGCCATTGTATCTACCTTCAAGGCATCTGCAAGATGATTCACCTACCATTTCTACCAACTGAGGCGTCGGATTCTCCTCTACAACCAATGGCAACTGCAGATGTCATGCCGGTAGTCTCTTATACCACGTCCTAATATCCGAACAAACGTATGGTGGTCTGACCAAAATTGTTACCTGTTGTGACCGTTCTTTGCTGGGCGCTTTGTATATTGCGTGCGCTCGTACTAGCTAGCCAGCGATCAATGTATTTTGTCTGAAGTTTCATCGATATCAAAGTTTTTGGTTACCCACAGTACTTGGTTCAGGTAACCCAGAAAATTGCAAAAGTTGGGAATCAGAGCTTCACCTACCTGGCTCTCTAGCTTTTGAACTCCAAGGAGGCGTATCAACAGACGTTTGGTGTCGCTGCGAGCATCGCCCTATAAACACAATCTTATAGAAAACTTATCACAGGATCAAAAGGTAAAAAGTCCAACAATAGAGAATCATATTTTCGCCTTGTAGGCGAGTTAGTTGTGCTAATATTCATCGAGTTTTCGCCGTTTCAAGCGGCTACCTAAGATTTCGAAACAGTCTTTATGGTTCACTCGGTCCCATTCTTCTGGTTGATATATCCTCTACCGCTTGCATCTTCTTGCCTATCATAATCCGAGCTGTTACATTTCACGGCCCGAAGAGCCCTCCTACCGAGGGACTGGATGCTGACGAGATGAGATGTAGCGAGATTTAGGATCCCGGTTCTATTGGTCGAACAAAATCCCGATGTGGCATAAGATGGTAGTGTGGCGTACTAGATACAGTACATATTACATGTGTTCTTTCTTGTCTTTGTTGGAATATTGATCGACGGGCTTTCTCAACAATTGGCAAGCTTTGAGAGGAGTGAGGCTGCTTGTTACGCAGTTGTACATGTAGGGAAGGTTCAAGTACGACCTATGGCAAATCAATAGGATCCTTTCTTGTTCATCCTCGTCTCTCAAGAGTATTATTAGCTTGTAAATCGTAGCAAATATTTTGCTCATAAAAAAATAGACGTGTTAAATAGAATAATCCACGGCAATTTAGCAGGTTTGATAGCGTTATACTTGATGCAATATCACTGAAAACTTAGCCGTACCAAAATGGCAACATCCTTAAAAAATTCACAAACAACAAACACACATTAGACTTACACTTCATTCGCGTACAGCTCAAAAATTACTCAGTTCTATGCCAACCAGTCACTGAGCACCCAAAACTTACAGATAGGCCAGCTGCATACCCAACACGGCGTTCTTCACTATTGTGTTTCATCTTGGGTAGCTACTACTGGAATGAAGTAACAAAATCAAATTCGAATAAGAACGTTTTGTGCCACCAAAAAAAGACACAAAAAGACACAAAAAAGGGAGAGCAGTCCTGCTATATAGCATACTTCGTATGGTATAAGAAAGCCACGACTTTCTTGCACTGGAAATCGGCTTTAAGTAGCACGTGATACCAGATAGGAGACTACAAGAAGGGCTCGTCAATATACATGTGCGTCGTGGACATACCCTCAGAAGGTGTTTCAAAACAACTCAAAAAAGACAAACATGTTTCTTCTTCGTGGATATTTTGCGGAAGATTCTCCTTCCTTCAGCTCGGTCCTATGAGTGCGGAATAATAAGAAACAGCCAGCTTTGGGGCATGACGGGCGATTTGGAGACCCTTGGACATGGGTTCCTGAGAACGGCGTATAGATAATTCAATGCAAGCCTGTTGCTCCTTCAAAATTTCGTCATCTTTGGCATGATGGGAAGTCTTGGCTCTTCTGTGACAACGGTAACGACAGATCCTCATGCGGTTCATGTCCTCAGACACCCCAAGTTTCCAGTGCTTGAGGGGTAGGAATCGGATGACATTGCATATGGTCTCTGTTGACAACTTGCTCATCATTCACCGCATTGAGCTCCAGCGCGGCTGCTTATTGGACTTTATCCAGGTTAGAACCAACTAACAGAAACTCTGGAGATCCCGATGGACGCGCGCCGAACGTGTCAGGGTTCGTGGTGTTGACCGCTGATAATGTTGTTTTGGTTGAGTGATAGATCATGGAGATCAGATCGCTCGTCACTGCATCCAAGAAATTAGGAACTTAAGCATCAGCCTCCCCGCACTGTAAGAGGCCTAAAGGAGCACCAAATTGCAGTGTGCGTCCTCGTGCTTCGCAATGGGAAATGGCCAGGAAAGGTTATGTATGCTTTAGCGACCCCGCGCATCAAAGAAAATGTCATTTTCTGTATAATGAATACAACACTGCACAGCACTACGTTTGACGGGACTTGGTTGCCTGTGTCCAGTCTGCAAAACCGCAAGAATAATCGGGCACCTCCGCTTCCGAACGCTGAATCTTGTCTCCACGTTTCTTGATTACCCCGTCATACACTACTGTGGTATGTTGATGTTCTAGCCGGGAACACGTTCACACTTCACCATCTAAAGCCGATCGATGTGATACAACGGATGGAGACATTGGCCACCAGCTTTGATTGAGCCGAGTTGTCTAGATGTCGATGACCTGGTGGCCTGTTACGATTGAATTATGCTAAAGGGTGATGATGCTGGAAAGGACATATTGTTCCTCTGACCATTACGTCCGTCACGACCGCTGCAACCAGCTTGCTGCCGCCGTCTCCTCAGCCATCAAACATGATAATTTGACAGCGCTTCGTATAGGGATATCATGTTGGCTATTTTATCATGTGCTACCCAGCCTTGTTTCTACTTCCGTGCCTTTAAAACTGTTCCTATCGAAACAAAGGCGGTTCGCGGGCCAGTTAGGACGTGCTATGCAAACTTCTGGGCCGTTCTGCCTCGCCTTCCATCTGATCATCTCGGTACCCGGGACCCTGTTGTCAGTGGACTTTCCATAGTGATCCCATCTTCACCAGCAACTCGGAAGAATCTCTGTTCAGATTTTTCCTGTGCTTGGCAGTGGGTCGAGGCCTTGAGCTATGGTTCTTATGGTGTTTCGACAGGGGCAGACTTTGGACGTCTTCGGTTTCGGATATTGCCCTAGCAAAACCATCAACATCAACACCGTGACAACAGTTGATAAATCATTTGCGTGTTGGCAGATTAATTTTTCACTCATTTGGTATCTGTATTATTTTCCCGTCATTCTCATCATCTAGCTGTATTCATTTACCTCAGTTTTATATTTATTAATTTTATTTATAAAATAGTGTGTGTTTTCAACATCGCGAGACATCGTGATATGAGACCCCGCCGACAATCTTAAAACACAGTTACGATTATATCCCAGTCCCCAAGAAACGCCAATACGGTGCAGAAACGGGACAAGTTAGGTTATCCTAATGGAGATATGCAACCAAGTCATGCATAATCAGAAACTCTGTCAACATCAGCTTAATAGCACTGCAATTAAGGTGGCCGGCATGATTGTTGACTTCCAAAGAAAATGCACGGCCATGACCAAGGTGACCACCGATGCACTTCAGATGATCCTGGACAAGGCCATGCTTCATATATGAACAAGCTAGGCTGCACATTTTGCTCTGCTTTTTACTTTTCTACACTTGACGTCGACTACGCTCTCCGCAGCTAATTTCACTCTTTTTCATTTTGCCCAACTGGCTTGGCTGCTTACATTCTTTACTGTAGTTAATTCGTCTTGTTTATATCTTTATTCTGCGCTATAAATCGTTCTATCCTTTTAACGCCAAATCAAAGAATTACACAATACATATACAGCAGCTTTTGGCCTGCATTACTTACAACTTCAATTCTTTTCCTCTTGCTGGCTCAACGAATCCTTTACAACGTATATATTTTAGTTCGAATATCGATTATTAACGATCAATGACCGTCATGTCTACCTCAATGAACCAGATGAACACTTCCGCCCACGTGGGGTCCTCCAACTATTCGCCAGTTGATGCTGTCAATCGACATGATTTTGGGGTTCAGAAGAACAGAAAGCCAGCATCTACAGGAGGAGGACGGGCTTGGAGCGAAGACGAAGTACGTAGTTCTTTGACATATGAGATGGAACGTATATTGATCAATTGCCGTAGGAAGTTTACCTCCTTCAAACTCGTCTTCAAAAGATGCCTTATAAGCATATTGCCGCTTACTTGAAAAAGACTGAGTTGGCTTGCCGCCTTCATTACCATCAACTCTCGCATGGCAGTAACCGCCGTAAGCGTACTGGCTCCATGTCTTCTGGCACGACTTCAACTGCGAATTCGCCAATTATGCAGCATTCTCTACCATCTCCAATCCACGAACACGAAAGCGTTCACTCCACGTCCTCACCGTATAGCTACTCTCCGTCATCTGCAGAACAAGTTCAGCTTCCTGCAGCTAACACCTTGCTTCCCCGCTCAGGCTCTACCAGCCCACTTAGAGTGCTTAACCACCCAGTTGCTATTCTTCCCAAACCATCTCCACCACGTCGTGCGCTTTCAGATTCTGCCGCCAATCCACCTCTTCGATTGGATTGCGATGTTGCTACGCAACCTCCAATGACTGTGTCTAATGTTGACAAGGAAAGACTTCGTCACATCTATGAAGCTCATAGATCATCTTTCTGGAACGTCATTGCTTCTGAGTATGGCGGATCTGTCTCTCCAATGCTTTTGGAGGAGGCTTGGAAGAGAGGGATTGCCACAAATGCACCACCAACACCATGTATTTCCCCTGACCGCCATTCCAACAATGGTTATCAATCCTATCATCTCAAGCCAATACAGCAGATGACTACTCCTGTTCAAGAGAACAAGAACAATGCAACCAGCATTTCTGCACTGTTGGGCATTGTAAGTTTTACGTCGCATAAATATTGAGTGTTTTAACTGACACGTGCCAGGATGCTAGCCCAACATCACCCAAAGAAAGGGAATTGATCAAGCAAATGGAGGAAAGACGAGACTCCCGTGAGATTTCCATGACATAAGTGTCAGCCTGGTGGATATCACCAGCCTCAATAATGGAAACTTGAAACGCCATTGATCTGTCTATTGGTATTTCAAGGGCGCAATGTTTGGTACGATTGTTATGAAGGAAGGTGGGTTGATGACTTGGTGGTTTCTTTGAAGGCTTAGTTTCGTATTTTGATGGTAGTCATCGGTAATCATCTCGGGAAGACCTTTCTGGGCGGTATTCATCAGAAGGTTAGGATTGGGTAAGTGTATGATAGTTAATATTCAGAATTGAATGATTTACTAAACAATTTCTCCACAATTGCCTCTCAGAATTCCCAGACTTCCCAGACTTTGCACCTGCACCTTGACCTACGGCTCGCACTTGTCTGCTTACGTTGCGCGGCGGTAAGCTTGTTCCAGATTTGAGGTTCGATCTGAAGTTTGACGAGTTTGATCGTCGTTAGGTATATGCCAGTACCCCTGAGCGCTAAGCGAGGCAAGGCGGGAACCCGCCAACCGAGGCTCAGAAGGGGCCCACTTCTATATTCACGGTAAAGATCAGTTCCGTCTACAAACAGCCAGGCATCCCAGGAAACACGAGTATGGAGTTGAAACTTGCATAGCCATGTCAAAAGCACTCAGACGCTTCGTTAGTAATGATTCGTCTAGTTCTGCGGTAGCAATAGCGTCCAAATTCCTCCTCAATTCTCAATCGCGTCCGCCCTATAAGCAGACTCAGCTTCTTGATTCCAACCAGTATGCCTGCTTTATTTCCTACTCACCAATTTTAAGCGTGTCGGGAACCTTTGCGCCAAGACCATGCTCAGACCAGGTGTTCCGGAGGATTTTGATGTTAGATACTTGCTAACTTTATATCGCATTGAAGGCTGCAAAGGTTGTCGGCGACTCTCTCGCGATCAGAGCTTGCAAATGAAGCTCCCCCTGTGGGAACCGTTTTACCCGCATGTTATCATCTAGCCTACTTCACACCTTCGCAGACTGAAGATCAGCTTGGTAGGGATGGTACAGATACAACCTTTAATGCCCCTCATCCCTTTACACGGAGAATGTGGGCTGGGGGGGAGCTCGAATGGTGTGACGGGGAAGAAGAGAGACTGAGGATAGGACAGAAAGTCACAGAGACTACATCGCTCCTATCAGCTGTTGGAAAGAAGACTAAAGCCGGTGAGGAAATGATCATTGTTGGCGTGAAAAAGTTGTATGAGAATGATCATGGTGTTGTGCTCTCAGATAAAAGGTAAGAAGAAACATTTGTTCGAATATGCTTTGGAGCCAATGCAAACATGACTGGCTGGTCAGTGTTCGATCAAGTAAGACTTCGAAGGGTAAGATTCGTTATCTCAGGTAATTCGAACGCTCCAAATAACAATATGATTACATGGTGATCACGGAACATGCTTCCTGAGTAGTTTGCTCCTATTCTAGCGCTTCACACGAGAGTTCTTTTGTCTAATTGCTCCATTTCTCCAGTTCAGACACCTTTGGCCAATCAGCATGTGCTCAAGAGATCTTGCTGACCTGACCCCTTCAGAAATTGGATATTTCGCCCGGAGATTGTCACACCTCAAGTGCCTGCTGCAGCTCCTGTAGAAGTACCATTTCCAGACGGACCTCATAGTCGGGATTTTCTACAAACTCCAGTCACCTTATTTCGCTTCTCGGCTTTGACATTTAATGGTCACAAGATTCACTATAACAGGGAATGGTGCCGAGATGTTGAAGGTCATCGAGATCTCGTTGTACATGGCCCGCTCAACCTTATCAATATGGTTAATCTCTGGCGGGATGTGAAAGGTGGGACAGCAACTCCAAAGAAAGTGACTTACAGAGCCACGACGCCAGTCTATGCTGGTGAGAAGTATAGAGTCCTTCTGGACGAGGAGAAGGGCAAACTTAGCGATATCAGAGTATTCGATAGATATGGGCAGATTGCCATGGTAGGTCAGATTGAAAGCTTCTAATCTCAAGCACTATTTGGGATTTACGCTCTTGGAAAATCTTGTATGATATGGTTTCCTCTTCACTTCCTGTCTTTGCTATGTGCTGAGGGCCAGACGTACACAATGTAGTCTAGGCTTGCTCCCTCACATAAAACAATCCTGCTGAGTAATATAATCTTTGATGATTGACATGTGCTAATATTAGCCACACTGTCTCTGCTTTGTTTCGTCACCAACTTCACTTTCAGACGAAGCCACTAAAGTCACCAAATAGTTCCTTAGCCTCTCGATTACGTTTAGCCTAGTACGATGGCATGTAAATAATAAAGTGATCAGTTAATATGGGTAGTAAACATGACTTGGCAAGAATCCACGTCAGCTTTGAAGGGCTAAGCTTCCCCTCAAAATCAATCCCCAATGGGATGGCCAAACCTATGCTTGGCAGCATTCTAAGTCTTCATCATGTGACCTGAGCATGATATCACATCACCTCACCTTGTCTCTTTCTTCTCCCGTTGGCGATACAAAGACGGTCTAGGTTGTATTAATTGGTTAGCTGTCTTCCCCGCATAGTGCAACGACAGAGGCTACGCGTCTTGCGCTCGCCTCTGCAGTGTAACTATGCTCAGTTCTGCCTTGCTTGGGAGCAGATTCCAACCTCAAACTTTCCGAATCCTTGCTTTTGGACTTTCTACTAGATTGCCATCCTCAATTGGGGAAAATGTATTACGCTATCCCTACGTGGCCCCGTGAGCGTACACTTCTGTTCGTTTCAGAGTTAAGACATGACTTTGCTGAAATGTTACTATTCTGGTGGAACGGCCTGGATCTACTAGATCTAATGTCAGGGTACATAAGGTAACGGGTTGTGAAAAGTATTCAAGCTTTATTCATTAATTCACTCTACTCGATCTCGCCTTGATAGAGCCAGTCTCCATACCTAAATTGTCATCATGCATTTGCTCCAAGTATGCCTTCTAATTCTTGCCGCAACTTTTGCTCTAGCCAAGGACGGGCAAGATGATGGTTCGCACCATGGGCACGGGAATGGTAATTATTTTCAAAACCGTCTTAAGTGTTGAATGTATTCTAATCACTACTTTCAGATGACGACCCAAGGTACGATGTAAGATATTCAGCTACAACAATCTACTCCAGCACGACTCCCATAGCCACTATTTCAGTTCCAGTATTTGAAGATAATCCATCACGAACCAACGATGATCATCCGCATACCGGACCTGTAACAAAGACATTTGAGGATAACCCTGCAAGAACTAATGATGATCATCCTCATGGAGCTACCCCACCCGCAACAAAAGTCCCATCATCAGAAGACAACCCATTTCGGACCAACGATGATCATCCCTATATGACTATCGCTCCTGGCCTACCCCTACCTGTCGGTACCCCTTCACCTCTTGAAGACAACACGAAGCCGGGTTCCAATAACAACACCACAATCACCAAAATTGAAGACAACTCGTCATCGAGCACCGATGATAGCAATAGCGCGGGATCCGTTACGACTGCCGCTGTCTCGCCATCTGATGTCACATCTGCACTAGTTAATAGTTCAGGCTTATCAACATCTATCGTATCGTCTAACAGTACAGGCACGCCTGCTGATTCCACAGGTTCGCCAACAATTGTACCTGATAACGCGGTGGGTTCCGTTGACGGATCACGGATGAGCCTGGCTATGGGGATTTTGGCGGCTGTTGCATGGATCTTGTAGAGAGCGTGGCCAGAGACGTGATGGATGGCACGTTGGTAATTGTTGGACGTTGGGTCTCTCAGATATGCATGTTTTCTTTGCTCATGAAGACTTATTTTCGGGAGGCAAACCTGGAAGTTTCTGTTTCCTAGCTAGAAGTAACGTTCCTTAGTATATAATTCTTTCCACATATGTATATATTAATGACCTCCCTTGATGACATTGCGCATTGCAGACAGGCAACTTCGATAGATTGACCCTTCTGGTTACTATGTTCACAAAGTGATCTGAAATCTGTGAATAGGAATGTCCTGTTATTTTCATTTGCATTGGATCTCTATAATGAGTGTGTAGAGTTACATCCAATGGGTCTTTCTCGATTTGACAAAGTATCTGGATTTGAAAATGACACAATAATAATGAATTGGTCGTGTTTACTACTAGTCACAATTCACAATAGTAAATAGGCGAAACCCCTTTTACCTGAAAAGCCAAGTCAGGGAACGCTTGCCGTGCCGAACTCCGGGAGATCAACATGCGTCACCGGGACTAACTGTGCCTGTTACCCATTATTCAGGAGAGTTTAGAAATAAGTTATCTTTACAACTGCTATTCATAAGGCGAGTTCTTTTCTTGATCCTCAAACTACCTGAGAGTCGTTCTTGTTTGAAGCAGGATGTATTTCTTTCATAATTCTCTATAAAAGCGTTAAAGAAACCTCTTTTGGAAAGTTAAGCTTTTGGACGACAGCTTGGGATCAACAATTAAAGCTTGACGACCTCTAAACTCTAATGCTTGGCTGACGCATACCATAAACATCGCTTGGCAAATATAAAGAAATGTTGTCCGAAATACGGTAGCGTGCTGGCCTGGTCCAACAATGACAGCATTTGAGTGGATCCCTGCTTGAATCGCCAGGAAAATAAACATGGCATTTAGCTTATGGGAAAGTATTTGCCGGCTTGTTTAACATGCTAGTTAGGTAGAAGATTATATAGCAGTATGCAATTCTCGACCGGATGGTTAATTCGTTACCTTTCTCGAAATTCTCACTTTTCAATTTCCGTTGCTATGTATTCCTCAATTGCTTTCTGTGTTGCTCTGAGCGCCAGCGCTGTATTTGCTCACTCCCCAAACTCTTATTCTTTTGATCCATTGAGACATTTGGCAGGTGTAGCACCTCCTTTTGACCCTCTTGATCCTCAAACCGATCCATCTCCTCCTCAGGGCTGTAATGTGACGAGAGCTGCATACCTTTCTCGCCATGCAGCAATCTACTCCAACGATTTTGACTACGAGACATTTATCGAGCCTTTTCTTGAGAAGCTTGAAAACACAACTGTCGACTGGACAAAAGTGCCCACCTTCTCTTTCCTAGCAACATGGGAAAGTCCAATTACGGATGCCGAGCAGGAGATGTTGACTAGAGCCGGAAAATTACAGGCAACAAACTTAGGTGTGGATGTTGCACAGCGTTATCAGAAGCTTCGTAATCCGCAAAAGATCTGGACTTCCACTGCGGAGAGAACTGTCAAATCTGCCAAGTCGTTCGCATACGGACTGGCGGATGATTCTTCGACGATCAAAATTGTGGAAGTATCTGAGGGTAAAGAAGAGGGTGCCAATTCTATAACACCATATAAGGCTTGCCCAGAATACAGCTCTTCCGCGGGTAGTGATCAGTCAGAGGTATGATCTCTCCCTCGATCCAAATCTCAATCTCCAAGCTAATACCCGAACTAGGCTTTCCGAAATGTCTATGCCACTCCCGCAGCACTTCGCTTCAATGCCGCAGCTCCCTCTTTCAACTTCACGCCAACCGATGTCTATGCCATATCTTTACTTTGCGGGTATGAGACTGTGATCCGTGGCTCATCTCCGTTCTGTGATTTGGATGTTCTCTCCCCCAATGAATGGCTCGGCTTCGAATACACCAATGACCTCCAATACTTCTATAACACTGGCTACGGTAACCCAATCTCAGGCGCTATTGGCTTTCCTTGGGTCAATGCCACTTTCGACACACTCATGGCGGACCAGGACTCCAAATCCAACGCCACCACAGATCAAGATCTGTACATCTCCTTCACTCACCGCGAGCTACCTCCCACTGTCCTGGTTGCCCTCGGACTCTTCAACAACTCGGCCTTTTCAGGAGCCAACAACATCAATGAGACTATGCCACTCGACACAATCAACCACCGTCGCGCGTGGATCTCTAGCAATATCCTGCAATTCCTGACAAATATCGCTATCGAGAAGATGGAATGCGATAGCTTTGGTTTTGATGCAGGTACCTACTACCGGGTTCTGGTCAACGATAGCCCGCAAACTTTAGATGGGTGCAGGGGTGGTCCGGGAGAGAGTTGCGCAGAGGGCAAGCTTGAAGATTGGTTGGCTGGTAGAGCAGAACTCGTAGGAGAGTTCGGGACGATGTGTCAGGTGGATTATAGTAATAGCACGAATGTGCTCAGCATTTATGAATGATAATGTCTAACGATTAATGGCAAGATGAGGCTATGTAAATACGAGCTTTCAATAAAAGAACAATATACTACCAAGAAAATACGAATTACATGAGCATGACAGATGAACGAAGAATTAGCTGACATGACTCCTTCGTCATATCCCTATTATTTGACTAAGTATGGAGAGCAGATTTGAAGAACATAAGAACCGGAATTACAACTTACAACTTGAAGCAATTTGTTTCTACGGTCAATGTAAATGACAATCATCTAGGGGTATAATGCATTATATGATGGTATATTCTGTTCTGTTCAATCGGCAGCCACTCCATCATCCTCATCTAAATCCTCTAGCGGAAATGTTAGTATCGCTGCAATGCCACCAAGGCTTTCTAGTCGCTTTCCACTTTCATGGTCGCTGCTTAATATCCTGGCTTCACCACCAGAATCTCTAACTTTATCGACGAGTGTCACCCATCGTTTCCTCGTGCCAATTTCTTGACTTCTGAATAGTGAGTTATTGATCAGGAGTACGCCCCCGCCGGGACCTACAGCTCCCTTCTCTACAGCCTTCTCCACTTCACCGGGTCCGTACCACGCTCTACCATCATCCTTCCGCAAAAGAGTCATAAAGTCATCCATCACACGGGTTTCCTTGGCATACTTTGTATCCTTTAATTTCACAAGAACCTCTGGACTTTTCAACACCTCATTCAAACTATGAACATGTCCCGAACTCGAATGAACCACCAAAAAGTTACTTTTGTTCGCTAGTACCTTCTTATTCGCCGTTCTTGTAGCCCAGTCTATTATGTGTTTTTGGAAGCCCGAAGCTGTAAATCCGGAACTTGCTATTAATAATGGTCTTGGTTCCGATATATCGACATGCCGTAAGAGCGTTTCCAGAGTCGTTTGGTAAAACTTTGATAGTCCTTTGTCATGATCTCCAGCCTTGCCTGCCCGTTTCTTTGGGACGCTCGTTTCCACTCGTTGCTTCAATATTGTTTGGTGTTCTGTAATCAAACATATATTCGCCAGGCCCTCTTGCATAACCACAGCTGGTACCGTCCCCTCTCGATCTTGTTGTATAGCCTCCTTCACCACCTCCAAAGAAACTGAATCCCATCCTTCCGCCTTCTCTAATGTGAAATTTCGGTGTAATTCGAGGTCGAGAGTATGGTGTGCCCCAATTTTCACCCATTTGTTCTCCTCCGTGACCTGTCCACTAACATGCAATTGTCCTGCTTGAGGATCGAAATATATGGATGTGACGCGGATGAGGAGAGTAACGTGTACACGGGTGGAGCTAGAACTGCCTGTTGCTGTTTCGGTAGTTACTTTTCTTATGGCAGATGCACGAAGGAGGTCTTGTACGGCTATAAGATTGTAGGCATGCCACATATCTTCTGGCTCTTCGGGAAAAAGCGTGATGGTTCCAGAGCCATCTCGCTCGATGTTCTGCTTTATAAGGCGCATCCTTGAGGTGAGGGAGTTGTTTGGCTTAGACGCCTGGGAAGCAAGTGGGATGTGATGGCGGGGTTGATTTTGTTATCTTCGTATCAGTTGTTCCTATATGAAAGATTGGTCGGAGATTGGATTAGGCTGAAATGTAGAGAGCTAGTAAGCTCAAGTATATTTGGATATGTGATTTAGCATAAGTTTTCGCGTTTGTATCTGAATCTAAAATCAAGAGAATTGTACCCAATATGAGTGTGACGTTCGCTTGGCATCAATTGGCTTGGCAATTGAGGTGTCGCAACGTAAAGCCGTGGGTAGGCTTTGATGCAAGAGAAATAACATGCATACATACCTCGCTATACGTATATATCCGCTTCAAAAGGCACTCGGGGGGGAAAGAACAATTCTCTTTATCACACTATGAAACTAAGTGATACAAAGTCCACATATTCTTTTCATCTTAAATATGTGCTGAATGCCTGTCCAATTCCTGGTAAACGCCGTAATATACAATGCTGTGGAGTGATACAATACAGGTCCAATACAGGTCCAATCCATCTACTTGATCTTCTTCGCCTTCAGCTTAATTGTCTCCCCATTAACAAATATGCCTTTCCCTTTGTATGGTTCTGGTACTCTCCACCTCCTGATCTGCGCTGCGAATAGGAGCATAACCTCTTTTTCTACTCCTTCTAACAATATACGAGTGGGTTGGGGCGTGCTGGCTTTGACCCCTTTCGGTACTGGCATTTCGATGGGGTGTGAATATCCAACCTTCAGAACAACAAATTGCTGACCTGGGAACTCGGGAGATTTAGTCGTGGCCGTGTTCTCGACCGTTGCTCTGTATCCAATTCCCACTAAACGAAGGATCGCTGTATGCCCTTCCGATACACCTAATATGTGGTTCTGTAGATACGCTCGAGTCGTTCCTACTTCTGTTAACTTTTTGTAGCCGATGAAGGAATGTCCCGAACCGTACCCCACATCTCTCTCTGCTTCTGTATCTCCTTATCTTGAATGGTTACATATGCTTTCCGTAATGCAACATCGTGTTCCAATTTGACAAACGCAGGTACATCCATTGTTAGTTTGCCTGCAACTTGTCAATAAAGCTCCACAGGTTGTGGCAGCAAGCTTACCCAATGGTCCATCAATGGACACAATAGATCCCCCTGGATATCGCACATTTTTCTTTGCTGGCGCAGGAAGAACAGAGAAGTTTACCTCTGGCGGTATTGAGAGCGGAGCTCGTCCGATCTGAGACGAATGGGAAGATGATGCTGAAAACGATCGAGAGGATGCCGGGAAAGCTGGAACAAGAAAGGAGGGGAGTGATATAGATGGCCCCAGGCTAATTGCCTTGCCTAGGACGTTTGAACGTGCTGTGGAAAACATGGCGCGCTGTCGTCTTCGCTATCACTGAATTCAAGATTCTGTAAATTTAGATGGATCTTGATCACGTGTCAACACCCAAGCCCAAACGCTTGTAATTCATCTTGCTTGGCGCTAGTTCATTTCGATTCTGACTTCAATTCTCACTTCAATTTCTACCATACCACCTGAATATCGGTATACTCATGTCTGAAGAACTTCGTAGAGTCGTATCCGAGTATATCTGTCATGATTGAAATGTTTTTTTATCTTGTTGGGGCTCCAGAATTAAATGGTAGATGATGTCCTATGCTCAAATATGGCAAATCCTCATTTCGTACAACTTACACTATCTGTATGTTCCAAGTAGGATGTACAGAAAGAAGAACTATTCAGACTTCTAATATAGTTGCTGGTATTCATAGCTACCTTTGCTAGAGAGTCTGGGTGATTTCAATTCCTCTTTGGCTAAAATATATGCCATTTGCGTGCCTTCCTGTTATGAACCGGGCCCTAAGCTTCATTAGCAGCTGGTAGTTTCCTACTTGTTGGTGGTTTCATGTTTCATTCATGAAGAATTAACTTTACTCGATGGAGTGAGTGAATTGCATCCCTCAGTTGGTCACCTTAAATACATCTCAAGTACAGCCTTACACGTTTCACTTGAGTGTTACTCTCCTAACGATCTGCTACTCAACTTCACTTCTCCATACTATCATCTCTCCTTCACCTCAGCAAGCTTTACACAATCTAACGTTATTTTTCCGCTGTGAATGACAAGTATATAAGCTATCAATAGTTCATCCCGGCCCCGTTCGATAACTGCGATAATTTACATCGTCAGTAACTGCCCTGCCGTCTGGGTTGTCTTATGCCTAATCAACTTTCTAACGAAAACCTCTATCCATCCTCTCAAATTGATCCTTTACAATGAAGCTTTTCCGCTACATAGCCGTGCTGCTGATTTCTCCATTTTCAGTCTTCTCATTCAATCCTTTCAAATGCTTGTCTCATGCAGATTCTATCAACAACAGTAAGCTATTTCTGTAGACCAACCTAATGCAAGCTAACATACCACAGATCAACATGCAATGAGACTCGATTTTGACGCGCAGGAACTTCTAAACTATAAGTCTCGAAACTCTGAATTTTACACAAAAGCGATGCTAGAACTGAAGCGACTGGAAGAAGAGCCAATATGTCATCGGATTGCGGTTCAGCTTCTCATGAACAATTGTCAAGGCCTAGAGAATATCAGAGAGTCTGAATATCAATTTGAGAGTGCACATCTTCAGCGACATCACGTTGAAAGCTTTGCGGCTAGCCTGGCTATTTGCGACTTGGAGCGTGGAGGCTTTGTCATACCATCAGCATGCCTTCAATTTACCAGCTCATCACTCACGCGTGCCTCTCACGAACAGGAAGGAAATCTACACGTCTCCGCGGATCAGGTTGGATCCTGTTTGGAGGCACTTGGGCAAGATCATTCTTATTGGATGACTTGGCTCAGTTATCGTGACAAAGCACTGTTGTTTTGCCGTGCTGCTCGTTATGATATCGATAAAGGTAGAATAAATATTTTGAATTGCAGGAAGAGACAGTCTGACACAGTATAGACCAGGCCATATTGCACCATAAGAAGCTTACTCGGATTATGGCAGAGTTTGCCGATGACCTAGATAAAGACTTGAAAGACTTCAGACAGACCATGTCAGATCAGACTCGCGCTGCTAATACTTATTTCGATGGCGTCAAGTCTCACGCAGATCAGCTGAAGACGAAACTTCAAAGTTCCATGGAATCGATATCCAAAGAGGTCAAGGTTGGCAAAATCCTTAAAATCCGAGGTCTGGTTTACTGACTTTCTCTCCTAGGAGACTGCGTTCTCCGTAAAGACTTCCCTTAAGAGCACCATGAATTTGCAGCATATGCTCAAAAGCTTAGTTCAGGTCGTAACTCAAAGCACTGAGGAAGTAGCTGCTGGCCATGAACAAGCTTTACAAGTGACTACAAACCTAGCGAAATCCGAAATGAAGGAACTAGGTATCTTGGCTAGAGAAACTGGAGCTACAATAGCTGAGTTGAAGGATTCGATAGTGAGTGACATAGCCAGAGTATTAATGCATCAACTGACTTCTAAGCGTCTGCTTTTCCCAGCCATTGTTTCTCTTGGCGAGAGGCAAGATTCGTTAGACAAGGTAAGCAAGCAATTAAACTAATCTATCGAAAGATAATCTCAAGCTAATAAGTTAATAGAGGTCTGAAATTCTCCAACGTGCCATGTTGAACATGACTACGCTGCTCCACAATCACACCGAGAACCTTGAGTTTGCAAGCTCGGCAGCATTAAGCATCCACCATGACCTACAGCAGGCGGCTAAAGCAGCCAAATCATGGAACCAGGCTCTAAATCTTGGGGGCGCTGTTTTGGACTATGGACTACGACTTTCATGTCCTATTATAAGCCTATGCTTTGGGAATTATGGCCTTCCTCCATCGTTGACTCGGAATGCTGCTCTTGTTCTAGGTGGTATGTTAATCTTTTTATGAGCTAGGGAAAGTATTTAATATTGATTAGGTTATGGGTTCGCAGAGTCCTTTATTCATCTTCGGCATACTAGATGGATCTGGCCAACATGGGATTGGCTGTGGGCTCCTGTACCCCTTGCTAGCATGGGGCGATTTCCATTAAGTCCGGCAGACATACCAGATGTCAACTTTAATCTATCGATCCTCGATCAGCCTGAGAGACTTAGTCTCGTTAGAGTCAATCTCAAATGATAGGCACCACAGTACTTCATCCCTTTCACCCTCCCTCAACGGATACATCCTAAAAGAAACTAACCGATTTTATATACACACTTTCTGGTAAGTTGTGGCGCGCATATTATCGATTGGATGAAATCTAATATTTTGTGTTGTATAGGCACTGGAAAACATCCGCGCCTGTTACTTTCTTAATGATTGTAGAGGGCGAGAGCTTCCTCATAACATTGGCGTACAGGATATATCTTGCCCTAAGGCCAATACAGATCATCCACATTACCGCAAATGCACACATATATTTCTACATCTAGGAATCCCGAAATATTACCTATCTGCTGGGCGAATTGTTACGGGAGTCCGGTGCTTTACATAGCTACATTATTCATATTTAGTAGGAGGCGGGCAAAATTTAGTGCTTGCTTTCCACCACTCGACGTGCCCATAGGCAAAATACGTATTCACAAGTATACTAAGCGCGTCTCGATATATATTGACTACAATTATCGTGATTTGATTAGCATCGAGCATCAACTGTCTGATAGTTATATATGCTTGCATTCCAATTAGGCTACACTGCTAGATGTGGTATCCAACCACTACCCTTGGCATAATCTAGGATATAATATGTAAACCACATGAGCACCCCATGTAATGCATGTACTCTCCTGCACGACTCGATATCTTCCACCACCATGTCACCTTCCTACACCGTCCTGGTATCTGCGTGCAATGCGCAACTGACCACATTCCTGACTGTAGATCGTAATTTGAGCGATATAAACTTCTAGGATATGCCTTCACAATGGTTTTCACATACACTGAAGTGTCTTCTTACAATCTTTGTTTCTGTACCTGTTAGTTCAATATGAGGTTTGAAAAATCACTTCTTTTGTGGTTGCCGGTATGTTTTAGTACAGCGCAGATTACACCCTACGATCCTTTGAACTATGTGGATCCATTGATCGGCTCAAGCAACGAAGGTTAGTTTTCTGAAAGTCTTGGGAAATAACATCTTGATAATATCGTTTTTAAAGGAAATGTCTTCCCCGGTGCAACTATCCCGTATGGTATGTTGAAGTATCCCAAACGTATCATGCCACTCACTATTCTCGAGGGATGGCAAAAGCTGTAGCAGATACCGATAGTGGTAGCAACCAAGGTGGCTTCACAACTGATGGCGCTAACATTACTGGTTTTTCGAGTATGCATGATTCAGGGACAGGAGGTTCGCCATCACTAGGACTATTTCCCTTGTTTCCCTATGCCAGCTGTGCCGGGAATGATGTCAATGGATGTGTGAGAATTCCTTGTCCGTATAGTGTAGAGATTGAACGCTGAGCCTTAAAACTAGGCTTATCCCAAAAAATCAAGAAAGGTAAAATATGATGCAAAGTCAGTGATAGCATCTCCAGGGTACTTTGGACTTACTCTTGGGACTGGGATTCACGCAGATATGACAACAGCCCAACATACCTCTCTATTCCGCTTCAAATTTCCCACCTCGAGCAGTATATCTAGTCCGTTAATTCTTCTAGATTTAAGTGACCTTTCAGACTCACGCCAGGACAATGGAACAATCTCTGTGGATGGTAATACCGGAAGGATGACAGGAAATGCGCGGTTTCTTCCTTCTTTTGGACAGGGTAGTTATATCGCCTATTTCTGCGCTGACTTTTCTGGTGCTTCGGTCAAGGACAATGGGATCTTCGCAAATAGTCGAGCAAGTACTCAGGTCAAGGATTTAACTATCTCTCGGTCCATCAACGGATATCCTCTACCAGGAGGAGCTTTTATTCGGTTTCAAAGCTCCGGTGAAGGAATTTTAGCTCGGGTTGGAGTGAGTATGATAAGCAGCGCACAGGCATGTGCAAGCGCTGAGACTGAAATTCCAACTTTTGATTTCGAGTCTACAAGAGCTGCGGCCGAAACGGCGTGGAGAGGGAAGTTGAGCTCAATCATTGTATCAAGGAAAGGAATCAACGAGACGTCGATATTGAAGAACTTCTATAGTGGGATCTATCGGACCATGGTAAATCCTCAAGACTACACAGGGGAGAACCCATTATGGAAAAGCGACGAGCCGTACTTTGACTCGTTCTACTGGTGAGACACTCTAATTGGTGAAACGAAATTTGTGCTAAGAATATAGCATATGGGATCTCTTTCGGTCACAAATTCCGTTTTTGATAGTCCTCGACCCAAGTACAGTCATTCGACAAGTCCGCTCTTTGATAGACACCTATGTTCACGTGGGCTGGCTTCCCGATTGTCGAATGAGTCTCTGCAAAGGCTATACGCAGGGTGGTTCGAATGCAGATGTAGTTCTGGCCGATGCATTTGTCAAAGGCCTAAAAGGAGGCATCGACTGGGACCTTGGCTACGAAGCAGTAGTCAAAGATGCAGAAGTAGAACCTTACGATTGGTGTTGCGAGGGCCGAGGTGGGCTTGATTCTTGGAAATCATTAGGATACATACCCGTGCAAGACTTTGACTATAAAGGCTTTGGAACCATGACTAGAAGCCTTTCCCGCACTCTGGAATATAGTTATAATGACTTTGTCATTAGCCAAATAGGAGATGCCCTTGGAGGAAGAGAAGATGATGTAGAAAAGTATACCACGCGAAGTGAGAACTGGAAGAATCTTTTTAAGGAAGACCAAGTATCCCTTTTCAATAATGGAACTGATACGGGGTACAAAGGGTTCTTCCAGCCACGGTATCTGAATGGAACTTACATGTTCCAGGATGTGTTAAAGTGCAGCAACATCGATAGTAACCCGAGTAGTGTTTGTAGCTTGCAAAATACAGGGTCCGAAACTTTCGAGAGTTCGATATGGGAGTATTCATTGTGAGCATTTTCTTAACGAGTCCAAACCGAATTTTCTGACTGACTTACAGCTTCGTTCCACATGACCAGGCGACTTTGATTACCACATTCGGTGGCCCAGCAGCATTTGTGAAGCGTCTAGACTTTCTACACGACCAAGGTATCACATATATTGGTAATGAGCCCTCGTTCTTGACTGTATTCCAGTATCACTATGCTGGAAGGCCCGCTCTCTCTGCGTTAAGAGCTCACTCCTACATTCCGAAGTTTTTCTCGCCAACAAATGGCGGCTTACCAGGAAATGATGATTCCGGCGCGATGGGTTCCTTCATGGCATTTGCAATGATCGGCCTCTTCCCCAATCCAGGACAAAACGTTTATCTTATCATACCACCATTTTTCGAAAGCGTATCTGTAACTTCTCCCCTTACCAATAATACCGCAACAATCAGCAATGTGAATTTTGACCCATCTTACAAGAATTTGTACATTCAATCTGCAATCCTGGATGGAGAACCATACACAAAGAACTGGATTAATCACTCCTTTTTCACAGAAGGAAAGACATTGCAGCTGACGCTGGGCCCAACGGAAAGCTTGTGGGGGACTAAAATTGAAGATTTGCCGCCTAGTTTAGGAGAATATGCCGAGCCTACGAATCTTACAACTAGGTCGAGGAAACCATCTCAGAAACGGGCTGTGAGGCTTGCAGAGCATGTAGATTTACCCATCAATAAGGTGGCTGGATATGCTGGAGTTGATCCTAAGACTGGAGCTTCTTATTGGTCTATACCAACAGGATAATTGAATTATGAAAGGTGTTGATATAGTCAGTGTCGAATTATTCTTCCGTAATTGAGACATCTATCACCGAGCTTTTTAATTTTCGAAAATTATGGACGTCCTGCATATGCACCTTTTACGTATACTATGGCTAAATGATATACACCTTATGAAGTATGGCTCATTTCTCGCTTAAATAGGGAGGTCCACTCATGTAGATATCTTTTGGAGTCTCGATTAGTACTAATAACCTTACTAGCACTCACACACTCAATATGATAAGCAATAAATGTGAAATTTCAATGTCATGATTCTCAGTATTCAATACAATGCCCCTCATCTTTCTTAAAGGAAAAGCTTTTATCTCTCGACTTCAACTCTCAGACACCGTTCGTACTAAATAGCCTAGATATCTCCAAAAGGTCTCAGAATCTCAGGCCATCTGTGTCCTTGGATTGGGAAGTTTGCCAGAATCCGATCGATGGCCTTCATCTCTTCAGAATTTAGCAAGACCTGCTTTGAGTTTTCTTCCACTCTCGCCACAGTCGTTGCACCAGCAAGTGGAATTATCTGAGGCATTCCAGGTAGTTGACTCAACGAACTTACCCAGCCGATGGCGACTTGAGCAGGCTTTGATAGTTTAGCAAAAATCTCACGATAGTATAATTTATTACAAGCACTTACGGTAACCCCTTTACTATCAGCAATCTTCTTGACTTCGTTGACTAACTTCATGTTTTCGTCAAAAACGTCGGGTTGAAATCTGGGACTCAATCTTCGCCAATCATCGGCGGGAAAATCTTCAAAACTCTTTACCTGCCCGGTGAGGAAGCCTTGGGAGAGCGGAGCGTAAGCCATGATTGGAATCCCAAGTTCGGCGCATGTTAGCGCAATCCCATTGGTGAGCCTAAATGTATGTCAATCAGCATTATAGTGGTAACATTGGACCTGGTGTTGGGAGACACTTACGGATCAGTCGTGAACATCGAGAGTTCGACCTCAACTGATGATATGGGATGTACCGCATGAGCACGTCGGATTGTGCTAGCCGACACTTCACTAAGACTAATTCCACCAATTTTCCCAGCCTTGACATACTCGGCAATCGTCGTAATACTAGTCTCAATCGGCACATTTGAATCAGCTCTCGCGGGTTCCCAGCTATCAATAAATACTTTGTCGTCCAGCACTTTCAGACACGTGTCAATACTCTTGCGAATGTTCTCCGGGCTATTATCTGATCCTAATGGATGGAAAGAGAAAGCCCCTTTCATGCTGAGGTAGACTTTGTCTTTATCCTCAGGGTATTTGGTGAAATAGTAATTGAGAAGCTGAAGCGAGTTGGAGTCTGGAGGACCATAGAAGTCTCCTCCATTCCAAATATTAGATCCAGCGTTGAGAGCAGCTTTCATCGTCTTTACTGCTTCATCAAATTGCGCTGATCCGCGAGAAGTAAACCCTAGGTATGTTAGTTTTTGGGCTAACATCAACATTAGATTTCATACCCATGAGCCCAAAGGCAATGGGACCAACTTCTTTGTTACCAAGCTTGAGAGACATTATGATGTTAGAGAGAGTGGAAAGTTATATCCTGCGCGCTTTTTGAACAGGTGAAGTAATGTGGAAGTGGCTCTTAAATAGTTGTTTTGTGTAGCCATACCTTAACCTCATCGATATGGACATTACTGTAATTTTTATCGTCATAGTAGAAATGCACTGTCTGATTTTGTCCTAGCTGTAGTGTTTCAAATATTTGATAAGTCCGAGATCTCCATATGTATAGGGAAATACAGTATAAACCCAGGTTTGGACTTGGACCAATAGGAAATGTGCACATATTTACCGTCAACATTAGAAGTCGCAGGCAAGGTTACATTCAATATCAGTTGGCAGTTCCAATCAAATCCTCGTAAAAATCATCTCATACAATTTGATACGATGGATGGGGTTAAAGCTAACGTTTTGGGAAACACTTTGCATCACGACTAGCGAATGAGAACTTGATCCGTCTTGGCCTTGCGCAGATAGAAAATGCTGATGGTATGTACTAATTAATCAAGGTGGGAGATGCACTATCTGAATTAAGCCTGGCGCGAGCAGAGGTGCTCCTCGACTCTCTGTGGGTCGGAGTGAGGTGAGACTCGGCGATATGGGCGCTTACGGTCTTTACCTCCGGATGCATGAGAATATGCAGTACCTAAATTGCACTTTCTGAAAGAAGACGTAAGACATTAGCTGATCATCCATTCCATAGAAACCTGAAATGTCTTCACGACAGCAACGAAACCCAAAGTCACAGCCAGGTAATAAGGTGGAGCTCCAGTTTGTTACCGTGGTGCCCAATGATCCGAATTTGAATACCGCTAACCACTCCGTAATCCGAGCAAATGCCGCTCATTTTCATTGGCGTCATAATCGGCCTCCGCGAGGGGGAAGTAAACTCGCCAAAAAGTCACAAGGAGGCCCATCTTCAATATCATCACTAGCAAAACTCACATATGGTATTCCAAATCGTCAAGCTGCAAATAGGATACGCTCCTTACAGGGTTCAACCCCTTCTCAACTAGAGTGTGGTGGGCTTATTGACCAACCTAGTTCTGAGGAAGTTGATCCTTTCTCAAGCTATGAGTGTAACCTACCTAGGGGGTTTGTAAGTCGTTGTATCACTTTTAGTAAGCATTGACATTCTTCCAACCTTCATGTATCTGATTTCATCTAGATGCTAGAGTGATTCTGCCTGCGATGTTCCCTGACGCTGATCACATCAATACTAAATCCGCCATCCTACAACTATCTCTCTCAAACCCATGTATTATGCACATGTTCATCATAGGTGCCCTGAGCAACTCACCAGAAACCACTAGAATTAGCTCCAGGAGTATGGCACTCATTAAACTTCAATCTCGCTCTGAGATCGTAAAACGGATGTGCATCATTATGAAAAACCCTAACGAAGCCGCTAAGGATATCAATATTTTTGCCATTGGTGCATTAGCGAAGAATGGCGAGTTAGAAACGAGACCAGTGCCATTAAAGACTCCTATACAAGGCCCATTGCGAAGCTTGCAGTTCCTCAATAGGCTTGGGTTGATGGATGAAGCTCCAGTACACTACCATGCATTGACAAAGTTAATTGAGCTCAAAGGAGGATTAGAAAACATAAAGTTACCAGGACTTGCAGCTCTTATTTCATAGTAGATATTCCGCCTATTCGCTGAGATGGAGCTGATACTTAATAGTGGAGGACTTCGCTATGCAGTTCGAAATCTTACTAGTCCTTGTTACCCAGTAGTAACACTCTCATGCCCAACAGAGGAGTTTATATTCCAGCATCGAGGGACTGGATTTGGCACAGACCCTGATCTTTATCGATGTTTGTCAATGCTGAATAGCTATACAATCATGATTGATGATCATTGTGACGGCCGGAAGGTAGTGGCAGCTTCTGTGTTGATTGATCATAGAAATACGACGCAACACACTTTGCTCTCCCTTCCTCCCAAGGCTGGTAGTTCGGAATGTCTCCGACTTGCCGCGTTGATATACAGCTTCCTTGTAACATTCCCACTGCCTTATGTAGCAGCACCGTTCCAAAAACTGGTGACTCAACTAAGAACTGCTCTGGACGATTGGAATAATGGTGATGAGATGTTGCTTTGGGTTCTTGCTATAGGCGGTATTGGAGCGGTAGGGCTGAGTGAGAGAGCGTGGTATGTGGGTTGTTTTCGAAGAGCTGTAATAGACATGGAAATCAGATCATGGCCTGAAGCAAAGATACTCATAAAAAGGGGGCTCTGGTACGAACCCACAAATGATAGAGACGCGTATGATATCTGGATTGAAAGCCAAGGTATCGGTAATTGAGAATTGCTTGCGTTCAACACTTACGCAAGCACGTGCTAAATCACTCTGTGGACCTTATAGATTTGTCTTGAGTTTCGCAATTGCAAAAACATAGCGGCGATTTGGCGTCCGATATAGATTTTATATGTACTTCCAAAGGACTGATAAAAGTTTGGCGTACTGGGATGGACTATGGAACTCATTGACGCAATGTTACGAGCTCTTTTCAATTGAGTGTTAGGCTTGAGATATATTGCGTCTCCCTTAAAAATTTACATATGCATGGTTCTTCAATTATCATGACAATCACCGCTAGAGTGTTTAGTATTTTGTAATTTTTATCAGCAGTTTCCATGTTGTTAAGGGTGTCAATGTCATTTGTAGAATGTATGTCTATAATGCTGGCGGTTCCTTCCTCTAAATTTCATCGAGCTCATAAGTGTTATAGAAGTGGTTATGTACAGGGATTCTCCATCCTTTCCGAAACTGAATCATAAAAATAAATGACTTCATCAAAGTCCAAAGCGCCGTGCTTCTAATCAATCCCGTGGTATTCCCATGCAGTTAATCCCGCTCCAGTACGCCATCTATCGCTCCAAAAATTTCACTTCAATGCAACAACTTGGTAGTTATAGTTGCAAACCGCTGCATCAGCAGTGACCTTCTGTCCTCCACTCGTACTCAAGCTCACCCCGTTCGACACAACTTCCACCTTCACGGTACCAGTCTTTAATCCCGGAACGCTCCAAGAATTCAATCCTTTGACACCGGTTTTAGATGAAATCAGCGAGTCCCCACTATAAACATTGACCTTTGCTCCGTCATCAGCTAATATAAGCGCAACATTCACCACATCCTCGGCGTTGCTCCAGCCATCTGGCTTTCCGAGAGGATCACTAGCACACGTCGCAGATGTGAGAATGCTTCTATACCAAACCACACCCGAGGCTTTTTTGTCATTTGCCGGCATAATTTCGGAAACTTGAGTGGCGCCCGTATGATACGCCTTGATGAAAGGTGCGATAAGTTCTGTACCCCAGGCTTTGTGATCAAAACCATCAGTGTAGCGTTTGACCTCCTGTCCTATTGCACTAGCCCACACATTACCAATGTATGTAGATTCACCACCGTCGTTCCACTGTAGCAGTGGAGTTAGCAACTGTCTTTGTCCTTGGTCCATCATGTGATCGATACCTGCTCGTTGTGTTTTCGAAAACATGTAAAGAGCAAGCACGCCGCAAGGTGAACTTAATGGCGAGTATATGGGTTACTTACTGTGAGGAATTGAACAAATGTTGGCCTGACAGAAAGGACTTGCGCCATGCGCTCGACAATATTGAGTTCGCCACGACGGAACCAATTATTCGATTTATCAAGATGCTTGAACTGGAAAGTTGATATTGCTATGTGGATATCAGTAAGTGTGACGAGATGTATATGTAAAAGCTACTAACGCATCATAAAGGTCTTTTGTAATTTCTTGGCGCTCACTTCCATCTGGACGTCTGCACTGCTGCTAACGTTTTTCTTGCCATCTCCAATTTGCGGCCAAGCTTGAAGCAGAATTAGAGATATATATCATATGTTTGAATAGTTTTATAATCCTTACCTGTTTCCCAGCTGAACAATCCATCAACAGAGGGGAACTTTTGGTAAAGACCACCAGGATCTGAAGCGGCGGAACTGTGGTCAGAAAAGCAGGGGACGAAATACGTTTTGATCCCCTTGGCTTCTAGTGCTTGCTTGTAGTCAGAACCCCAATCAATTCCCGTATTAGCTCCGTAAAAAGTGCCTGTGACAGGTTAGTTTTCATGACGGTGGTATGGGAGATATGAACATATAGACATAGGAAGGAAAAGGTTGAGCATCTACGGATTATTGCCAGAGTCAAACGGAAGAAGCGCTGGACAACAACATAATTATAATCGTATACATACTGACGAAAGGTAGATCTCCATGCAGAAAGTAAGCATCGTTGGACATGTATTGCTGAATAAGGGGAAACATGTCCGAAGCGCTTTTAAAATGAAGCATATCGAATGAGAAAAACAGGTGAAATCCGATCGTTAGAGCAGCCTGGAATAAAAACTTGATAGCTTCTGACGACCAGAGATCCGTGCTGATAACATTCAATGCAAATGCGTCAAATCCCAATGCTTTCGCTTGAGTGACATCTGTGATGGCTTGGTCTTGTGTCATCTGCCCGACCATATAGTGGGCGAATACTGGAGAAGTTGTTATATTGCTGAGAGACATCTTGACAATTAATGAAAGTGCACCAAGAACTGGCGGAGAGGAAGCGGTCGACATGTTAAAGAATAACACAAGGAAAGGAATTGAACAATCGCACAAAAAGCAAATGACTCGTCCAGCCAAAACCTACCCTCGTGGGGGGATATCATGTACTTGTACTCCAAATAACTTTTGGACAATAACGTCGCAATACTGTAGGCGATACTGGTTTCACCTGGCGCGGGATTGGTGGACTCTATCCAACACCATCCAACGCCATGTAAGCAAACAAATAGCGTGCTAATAGATAGAGAGATGTGGATCTTGGAGGGCTGAAGGTCTAGGCATCTTCCCTCGGACCTCCTGATTGAACGCGATTAACCTACGAGAACGGCACTATGAGCAAACGAAGGACGTTCAGGAATACATTTAGGATTGTATCTAGCTATAACGTGCAGTTATCCTGGAGCTCCTGCTTACCACACCTAGCAACTAAAGGAGTAGATCTTGCAGTTCGCAATTGCTACAGGGCAGAGTTCATAGGAAGGTGAAGCAGCAGTGGAAATCAACAAGGGGTCATCCTTCACGTGATCTTTTCAGGGGCTGTGTGGTGCTCCCGTGTTCCATGGTTAGACTTTAGCTCCGATTCGGGCACATCCGTAAATATTGCCGCCGGGCTAGATTGAACCTGACTATTTCAATAAGGTGGAAATCTTAAATGTCTGGTCGAGGTCCACATCGCAGGCCGAAAGTGTTGGAGGATAGAGCGCGTTTCCGTCCGGTCTGGGACAAGCCCACGGCGTCACTGCACGTTGCATGTCTACAAAAGTACAAGACGTAAGCATCGCTAATTAATAGTCGGCGGTAGAGTACATAACGAGCCAAGCTTATATGCAATGCGGTAGGATTGTTCAGGATGTGCTTGTTGGTGAGCGTTAAACGGGCGACTCTACATCCAACATGATAACGAGTCACCAAAGACAAGCTGTCCTTTGTCAGTGTCGAATCCCTGCCTGTTGGATTCTCTAGGTGTGATCCATATGGGCGGTTCCAGTTGGTGCTTCGATGACCAAGACCACCGACTCCTTGGTGCAGCTGCACTAATGTTGGACATTCCTGAAACACTCATCCTGAATTTAGCTGTGAGTTTCTTGAGCGGTATTTTTACTTCGCTGACTCAATCCAATAGCACGCGTACGAAGGTTAAAGGAAGCGCTCGTCAGCAGTGGCCGATTCAAGCGAATTAAGTTTTGAACCAGACTGATGTCAATGCTCTTGACTTTGACTTGTTAAGTTTTGAAAGTCAAGTTTTGCGACGCGTGGTCTCCATGTACGAGAACATGCTATATGCTGCTATTGGATGATAGTCTGGGAAACATCCCAGACAGAGTCAGCCAGTGACGCATCGCATCGATAAAGAACAGATATTATTAGTGAAATACGCATACAGTAATGTGTAAGTTTCATATGAAATTTTTGAAAAGAGGTAGTCTCCGCTCTTCCAATCACCGTATAAATATGTCGGGGTTTGACGAGGTTTGATAGCAGTAATTCAATACATAGGGTGTACAGGGACATTAGCATTGACAGTAACATCCAATATCTGCTCCGTATCTCAATTTACTGATAAGCAGTGCCGCGAAAGCGTTTTCGTTGCCTTTTCGGATGTTGATGGGGGAATCTGCACCAGATGTCAGGCCTTGTCAGGTCGAACCCCACATGTGCACGTTGACCCAGACATCAAATTAAACTTTTGACTAATTACCATTGCCTTGGGAGACACAATTTGCGAGTGATAAAACAATGTAACTAACTCAAATCAAGTTAATATCTGACTCAAGGTAATTAGGTTCCAACTTAGCTTTAACTCAAACTGATTTCAGCCCTGCGCATCCTTCTACTTATACTGGAACTTCAGCATTTGGCGTCGGAAGATGTACCCAGTAACATGATTATAGCTCAAGTACCGAGAGCGGTAAATCGGAGCGATTTACTAAAGTGTTTCGCGCGCCATCAATCTCCTAAGGTTGGCTCCAATCGAATCCTTGGTTCGAGCGACTATTCGGCAGCATTGTCTCTCCATTCGGGCGGCCTAAGAGAATGAAAGCGCCAATTCAGCCACTGGCTGACAAAAATAATGTGCCTATTGCTTGCCAGAAGGCAACATGCCGGCGCTCGAGGTCTTGTTTACCTGGAATCTGATTTCACGGCCTCATCTCATTACAGCAGATACATATGAGACTGAAATCCATTCATTCGATATACTCTCTATGGTCCTGGACTTAGCTGAAATTGTATCTGAAACACTATCTTCAGATAGGCTGCGCGATATGGTCATAAACATGCTGAAACGAACTTATCGAAAGGTAACGTTGGTTATTTGGCGTAGGAATAATATGCACAGAGCCTCGAGGTTTGAGATTGCAACTACAATCCAAGAATAGTGATTTCACCACGGAGTACAGTACAAATACTCAGATTTGGGATTGGCGAAGATACTCAAGATGCCATTTTGGTATCGTATTACAAATCAGCAGAGATAGAACTTCACTGAAAGGGAATAAGACATGGTGTTGCGCAAACAGAGACCTAGGATTGACGTTACTTCAGTAAAGGTGGTGTCGTCTGGATGAGTTATAGACGCATGTCGACTACTCGGTAGCAACAGCCGCTTACTGGACTACTGCTCAAACGCTATGAATGCTCGACTCATGTTTGCATACAGACGTGCATCAAACTTTCATACTCATGGATTACTGGTTATCTCTGTATTTATGTATCAAGAATGAGTACTAAGGATGCAAGGAATGCTATTTTAATCTGTAACCGTAAAACCACGAAATATCTGGAGGTATCTCTACTAGAAGTCAGCCCTGTTGCCATTTTGACGAGAATAGACTCGACTTTCTTATCTTGGCAACACTTAACCGGGACAATCACTTCACCACTCTTACCCACCCAGCGACAAAACTTTATCCCTTCTCATAGGACATTTGAAGTCACTATAGATGTGGCTTAGATCCTGCGGCTCAATATAGACCCAACAACACTTGCTACCAAATCGGGATCTTCGAACATGCAGCCGTCAGGTGGTGCCCCGCACATTGCCATTGGCTATCTGCTCGCTAATAGTCCGGATTTATATCTTTTTCGCTTACTTTACTCAGACCAGGAAAATCATATACAGATGGAGAATAGAAAATAGCATCTTACCCATCCGGGCCGCCAAATGGGTGTACGAGCTTTTCGTAACCGGAGTACGTGTTGTACTTTTGCTCTCTGCTACTCGGAAGAGCTATTTCTATAATGGGAGGAAGAAGCAAGAGTTTACTCGAATTCAATAACCACTGTTTTACAGATCTGAAACTTTCTTATCCGGTTGATCCAGTTTCCTATAAGTCCCTTCCAAAGCTTCTGGCATATGGTTTTCAACCTCCGTAATATTCAAGAGCTAGGCCTCTCTGTCTTCTCTTTGACTAGTAATCCTCATATACTTCATAATGCCTTTCAATGATAGCAATCGACAATATGTGTTTGTTCCCCAGCATGGACGTAACAACATCCAGACGGCATTAAGCGACAAGATCAGCTTGATACCTCCAAGAATGCCAGCATACGTCCACGTACGAGATAACAACATGGAGTACACAAGTCCTAGGAGGCCGCAATTTATTCCTCGAAAGCCCTTGCCGGACTACGTCAATTTACATGGGCATACACGCATAGATTCATTCGACTCCCTACAGAAGGCCGACAGTGAGACTAGTCAAGAGTCGTACTTCAACGAAGTAGAACAGAGTATCAACGTTGGTGTGAAACGGACATGGAAATTCTATGGCACGTTTGCCTGCTTAGCACTTCTCAACTTTATCTGTGCCGTTGTGAGTACCGATGTTTTCTAAACACGATATTTCATTCTGGAACTCTTAAAAGATGTTTGTGGTAGAGATATCAATCCTTGAGACATACTTGATTTCGAATAGCACCTTACAGAATCAGCCTCAACTCATTAGTTACCTTAATTAGCAAACTAACTCCGAAATTTTCACAGGACGCTACAATCCTATCTGTAGCTATACCAATTATTGCTAGAGATCTGAAAGGAACTACCGCAATCCAAGCCTTCTGGTGTGGAACGAGTTTTCTACTTACCTCCACAGTTTTCCAACCTACATGGGCTTCATTTTCCCATATAATTGGCAGGAAAGCAGTTCTCCTTGCAGCTCTTTTCGTGTTTACAGTTGGCACAATCATCTGCTCAGTTGCAAACAATATAGCTATTTTGCTTGGGGGACGGTGTGTTCAGGGTGTTGGTGGTGGTGGCTTAGTTGCTTTGACTTATGTTATCGTGGCAGACATGGTAACTTTGAGAGAGCGTGGGAAGTGGTTCGCCATAATATCCTTACAATGGGCAATTGGCTCTGTGATTGGACCTGTAATCGGCGGAGCCTTCGCTGAGAAGGCGAATTGGCGATGGATCTTCTGGCTTAATATTCCATTCTGCATCATTGCAGCCGCCGGCATTCCCATATGCCTTCGATTAAATCACAAAGAAGGATCGGTCTGGAAAAAGCTCAGGAATTTCGACTGGCTTGGTTCTTTCATGTTTGTTGCTGCTGCAACTAGCTTCCTCATTCCACTCAGCTGGGTATTGCAGTCTACATACTATGTCAAACTTTAGCTAACGCATATAGGGTGGAATTATGTACAAATGGAACCACTGGAAGACGATGTTACCTCTTATGCTAGGGGTGATTTGCCTCGCATTCTTCATTTTTTACTCGATTTCCTACCCGAAAGAACCACTCATCAGACGCTCGCTGTTCAATTCTCCAACTTCGATCATCGCTTACTTTGGAACAATGATACACGGCATGCTTGTCTGGAGTCTTCTCTATTATATGCCTATTTACTTTGAAGTAGCCAAAGGATACAATCCCATTTTATCTGGAGTGGCAATTTTCCCGTTCACGTTCACTACAGCCCCAGCTGCTGTGGTAATTGGCCTAGTCATAACCAAGACCGGTCGTTACAGGCCATCCCTTTGGACAGGATGGTTGATGACCACGATTGGCATGGGTCTTCTCATTCTTCTTAAACAATCAACAGTCACATCATCATGGGTGTTTCTTTCGCTTGTTCCAGGATGCGGCATGGGCATTCTCTTCTCGGCACAAGGCTTTGCAGCACAGGCTTCTGTCTCGAATGCCGATCTACCATTTGCAGGCGCAATGTACGTAGCATGCTCGAGTACACGGATCATTCCTTTTTAGAGAGTAAACAGCAAACTTTGTTTATAGACTATACAGTTTACTCTGTACTACTCAAGAAAAGGCTTCCTGAATTTATTCCGTTCCATATGAATCATGAGAAGTAATATACTAACTCCTAAACTAGGTACAGCTTCTTCCGCGCTTTCGGACAGACTATTGGTGTAGCTGTCTCTGGTGTCATTTTTCAAAATACGTTCAAGAAGAAGTTACTGAAGACAACATATGCTCTTCATGCAAACGAATGGTCCAAAGATGCAGCAGCTTTAGTAGAGGTAGTTAAGCTTTGGGGTAACAAAGGCGAAGAAGGTCTCCGCAAAGAAATCCTTATCGGTGCCTATGTTGAGAGTTTGAGAATGGTATGGGTCATCATGTGTGTTCTTTCTGCTACTGCTCTCTTGACCAGTATTTGGTTCATTGAAGAGATTAGTCTCGAAAGGGATTTGGAGACGGACCAAGGATTCCGATATGAAGATCAGAAGAGCAAGATGTCATTGATTAATGGTTAATGAATGCATCCCTGTATCGTATCGATTGCGGATCTAGATGAGGATCGATTAAAATTGCCTATTCGAGTTATTTGTTATTGCACCGTGTCGCCCACTTTCCAGAATAAGTCATGCCACATCTTGCTCTAACCATATTTTCGCGATGTATACCAGAATTCTACAGTATATATATCGCTGCATTTTCTACCAGCTTACCTCGTCCAGATGCTAAGCTGTCTTGGAAAAGTAAGTTACAAAGTGTTAAGGGCCTTAGATGTTGGTCTAGCCCAGGCCATGCGACATTCTAAACCTTAACAGGCTGCCGACGAATGTGATAGCTGAAGTTTGGGGATATTTAGACTTTCCACACTGCTAACCGGCTTGCGTTGACATTCTTGCCTAGACTCTGGAGGAATCCCGTAACCTTAAATAACTTTCAATAACATTTACTAGGCATGTGCCGGATGAAAAGTATATTTAGCTATATTTATGGACCTTCCAGTTTATATTCCCCGTAAAATCACCTGCTCAGGGTTTATTGACTAAGGAAGAGACGCACGTACGGCATGATGTCTGTTATACGCAAATCTGCTGGCAGTTTCTTCTACAATGATCTCCCTAGATCTAATCTTAGTATCCTCACCTTTCGTATCGATCACATATTACTGATTACTATAGTACATGCAACGTTAATTACTCCGAAAACTGATCGTGTCGTGCATCGAACCATCTCGTGGCGCAAGTTGGCACGCTAAGGGAGTTATTGAGGTTGTGCAGTATCACGCACGTTCGATCACTGATAGTACGTCTACGTGATGAAAGTATTAACTAGGTACGATTCAATTAAGAGGATCGGCTTGATAGCTCCTCTTTGGCACAGATTTCTCTGTGGGTTGTTTACGCTGCTCGCAGCTTTCATTGTTGCGGATTAATTCCTCTGGTTCTCTACTACTTGATCGCTATCTGAATTCATTTCAATATGCTTGGTTTGTTTCCTCCAGCACTACCTTCTTCAGGACCTCCCATGTTGTAATACTGTGACCAAGATACAGCGGTGGTACTTGACATACCTGATCGTGATACTTCTAGTTAAACAGAAGTCATGTGTCAACTTCGCCCACAAGTACACCAGTGGACTTCTTGTCGTCAATGGAGATCTGATTGAAGTGGTCGGACGTTGAATGATTGTCAGATTTCACGCTTGGCTCTGAAGAAGTGAGAATTGTTTTTATGTTTGAGTAATAACCTAGACTAAACGCAATACTTTGCTGCTTTTGTATATGGCAAATCACAAACGTAATGAACTCCAAGCCACAGAGACAGTTTCAAAAATCAAAATTGCACTACCTCCAGTATAAATTGAAGAACAATACTAGATACCAATTCAAAACAAAAAGCTTGTTACAAAATACCAAAATAACGATTAGAGCAGCCCTCTCACGATGTCTCCATCGGTATGTTTGAAGTTCCAAGCTTTAGATCTTTCAGTTCCTCGATTAAGACGATTTTCTCGTCGTCGAGCTCTAATTGCCTCTGTGCGGTTTCCGCAATGTACATGGCATCTGGACTCGTCTCGGTTAAACCTTGTACTGCAATGTCGACCTCTGTAATACGGTTCTTATAACTCTGGCGAAGATGAACTTGTTGCGAAGTCTCGGTCTCGAGTGTCTCGTCCAATTCCCTCAAATCCTTCGTGAAGGCAATCTTCATACCAGCCAGATTAGATATCTCCTCCCAATCAGGGTTGGTTTCGGGAAGTTTGGCGAGACTTTCGCGAAGCGTGGCCATCTCTTCATCGATCGCTTGGATTTCCCCGTCCACTGTCTCCGCTTTCGCTTGGTCGTCGAGGTAGAGTTGATATTTCCCTTTGATCTGAGAAGACCGGCTCTCTATCTCGGCTTTATTCGACTTCATCCAGTTGTCACACTTTAGTTCCAGCCTTTTTGGTCCTGGCCTATTTGCCAAAGATTAGTCAATTGATTCTAAATGGAAGCTTGGTTACTAGGGTATGCGTTAAGAACACTTACGCTGGCGCTGATAGTCTGAATTGCTCGCTATCCATGATATCTCGTGCAGCTGCAGACCCCTTGCAGAAATGAGCGTTGGCTTCAAATTCATCCACTAAATAGACCAGATCATTAGTAAGAGCTAATCATAACAATGTCTAGTAGTCCCCTTCACCGTTCTACAATCACTTACTATGCTTGGTCTCTGCGAAAATTTGATCACAGTGGGAGTCTTTCCCTTCTACGAGGAGATTTTGATACTCCCAGGGCTTTGACTTGGGCCAATGGATATTCAATTGGCACATGAGGAGGTAGCTTCGGACAGGCTGCATGTTTATCAACTCCTGCAAAATATGTTAGTAGTTGATATACACAATATTCATGGCGAACTCATTTTACCTCGGCGATTCTGTGTCTTCTTATATTTCGCTCCTCATCGGTAAGGACGTTAATATCCTTGAAAAATTCCGGGGTATTTTCAGAAGCAAATGTTCTATTATTAATCAATATCAGCAAATATGGCATCTAAGCATACCGCTGGATGAAGCGATATATTCTGTTGTTGCTTACCGGCCACATGAGAAAGGGAATCTTTTTCTGTATTGACGCACTCGATCAAAAGTACCTATGGTATCCGACTTGCTGTAACACTATGAAGAATATTAGCTCATCTTCCGTGGACAATCTGTTTTCGTAACATTATTATTTGGGGAAGAAGGCATGACGTACAACTGGAATGTGCAGCAGCGATTCCCCTAGACTTATTAGCAAGTCGTTCAATATCTGGGATATTAATCGTACCTGGAACAACTTTCCCATCTCTAATGAGAACCTCGGGTTCATACGTATTATTTAACCCGAGATTGTAATGCTTCCACGACTTTTCCATAAGGTCTCGCAAAGAAGTATTGTAGGTTTGAAGCTTCTGATACGAAATTATGGGGAGCTTTTTGTTCCAGTATTGCTGCTTCGACATGCACTCCGCTTTGCATACATTTTTATCATCTGGACAGAATCTGTGCTGGAACTCCTCGGCCAGTCTTCTCTCTTTCTTCGCCGAGAGCGACTGTGGGCAGAACTTTTCGATGTGAGTAACTTCGTTACATTCCATGAAGCACCGACTAGAGGAAAGTAACTCCTTGATAAGATATGCTTCAAGATTGGTCTCAAGCTCCCTAAGCCTTGTCAGTAACTAATATTTTCTTTTGCATGATCGAAACGGAAGGCAAGGTAGTAAATACGAAGCTAGGGAAACTTCCATCTTTAATAACAACTGGATTTGTGTGCGGGTTCACTTACTTTTCAAGCTCTTTAAATTGACTGTTCGTAATGTCTATGCTCGACTTCCACTGATCAAGTCCCATGAATAGTCTTAATACATGATTATCGGAATCGTTTGGATTGAAGTCCATGAGTGTTTCGAATGTCTCGCTGATTCTAAAAATGGTCAAGACCAGAAGTTTGGTGATTTACAATCGGTATGAACTTACCCATAGCGTATGTCATCAAGATATCCAAGAGCTGAATAGAGCGTATTAGCAATTGAAAATGAACTGTTGCACAAAATGCCTTCTCGTTTCTTGTGTTACACTCGAACTCAGGTGGGCCTCAAGGCCTAGGATCAAATTAGCATGCACTTTACTTACTGAATGCCATTAGTTCTCTCTCTCTCACAGCGTTCTCATCTTCAGTAACCCCAAAAAGGTTGCCACAGAATCCTTCAGCGGTTTTGGCACTCATCCCTAATCTATCGGCCCGTAGCCGGTTTGATTTAGAAGAGCCGGAAGGATACTTCTCTAGTTGTGGTACAATATCCCATGCCTTACCATGTACCTTTCCTAGTACCTCAATGGCTTTATTCATTCTTGCTTTTGGCTTGCCTGCTGCATTTTTCACTGCGTGGTGTTATCAGTCGAAAGGCTATTTGTCGTTGTGTAGATTGTTTCAGATCATTAGATCACTTACCGGTTTTATAGCGCTCGAAGGCTTTCTTGTTAATGTCCGCAATTCGGGCATTGGCCTCCGCCTAAGAGTGATCACTAAAGTCAGTCATATACCCTCGCGTATGGAATATATCTAATGGCAATAACAACAAGCTTACCATTTTCTGGTGAAACCTCTCGGAATCCTGATACTTTAGCCGTAATCCATTCTTCCACCTACCCAAATATTTGTCCATCATTCTATCTCTCAGACCTGGATCTCTGATCTCATTAAAGGCTGCAATGTTCGGTTGCCAAAAGTTCATTCCCATAGTTGCTGCTTTGACGGCAGTTTCAATGGCAATCTTGATTACCTTTTTGGTAATCTCACATTTCAGCTAGAAGAAATTCATGTCAGATATCACTCATTAAAGGGGAGCTCACAACTCAGCATTCCCGAAGTTGATTATGGATGGTGCCGCATGAAGCAGATGAGCTGAGAGGATCACATACCAAAGCGACTTTGTCAACTTGTGGAGTGAACGTTTCTACAAGTCTTGGTACCATTTCGGGAAGCTTGGTGGACACAGTCTCCAAGAAATCCTACTTATCGTTATCAGCAAATCCTTGTTTTGAGAGTTTTGAGAGGATGTGATCACGTACTTTCGTAGAGGCGAAATTTGCCTGCACTTGCTGTAGATTCAAGAAGACAAAATAAACTCTTCGTGCTAGCGTAACCTTGGATTCTGTATTTTCGCTGGGGAAGGCCTTGCTGATATGCTCGAGAATAGCTTGAGCCTGGGGTGTATGACACCTATATGCCTGGTCTATCCGGCAGGCGTAGTTATGGACTCCAGCAAATATGTATGCAAAGCAACCAACCCTATAGAAATGGACTCAGTCTATGCTACTTCAAGAAACCAAACCATGGATACTCACTGCGACAAACCTCTCGGCCTACATTGAAAACTATCCATCTTGGCATAATTATCCAGAAATAACATGAACCACTCTGATGTGTTCGACTCCATGACGCTTCTCATGTTCTTAGTCCAGAAAGGAAATGGCTCAGCGAGCTGGTATTTATCCCAAGCATTAAAAGGGTCAGTTAGGTTAAGTCGAGTTGTAAAGCCATGTTCGATAGCATTGTATCGGTGGAAGTCATCTCCAAGATCGCTCTCATTTCGACCAAGCGAAAGAGTGTTATTTTTGAACAGAGGAACATCAGTTCGACGGTATAAGAAGGGGTCGACTACAGGTCTATGTTTGGTAGCGAGGACGTTGAGGTTATCTAGAATCGATATCTTGCTATTGGTGACAATACTACTGGCCATGGTTTGGACGAGAAGCAAACCAAAGCAAGTAAACGCACAACCATAATGGAAAAGTGTGGTGATTGCCATGTCTTTGATCAGTTCCGAGCTTTGCGCGTTTGCTATCGAATTCAAAATTTATGACTTGTGTGACAATTTCCAGATGAGGATGCTTTATTTCAGAAACAGGGAGAAGGACACGGAGCGTTATATAGGAAAAGGCGTGAGCATGATTTTAGAGTACTTTGATTCATTATTGAGTGTTACCGGATTGTCTTGATAATCGCTGTAGAGAACTGAAATCAAGTCAGCTGGAACGCCAGTCTGAGGCTATCGTTTTAGTGCTTCAGGAAATGAATGAAAAGATCTCTTTTCACAGCCTAGTCTGAAAACTTTGAAATTGAGGTTGTTTAGTTTCATAACTACGCTGGGTAAGGAATTTTAAGTAGGTTTAGTCTGTAGCTACATCGAAGTGGTAACCTAGAGTGACTGGCGCGGATAGTGCGAGGCTAGAATAATAATAAGAGCTCAGGAATCGGATTCCAGATTACAGTGGCTTGTAATTAGCAATCTTTGAATTGAACAAAATCGCTTATATCTGCCGTGCAAAACAAATGACGAAAATAATTCTGCCAAATAAAGAAACCAGCAAACGTTTATTCATATTAGGTCGCATTCTATATAAGGGGTATCATATCCATGGATTCCATCTAAGCAATACGCCGGACAAAACAAAAGGTTACCTGACTGGTGCGCATGTTACGCTCTAGATTATGAAGCATCTTTAGGTTACCATTCCTATGTTGTAGTGTGGATAGGACATATACTACTGAGCAAGGGAATTGTTCCAGCACAGGAACCGTCTCCTTTAGCATAACCTTCGAAGGATCTACCTCGCACTTCATTTATAGCCAGCTTTTTTTATCGCTTTCATATTCGGGAGTGCATACCGTTTTCCAGGTTTGCGACCGATTTCGATTACTATCATTCTTAGGAAATCAGGATTGGTCCAGTAACTACTGTGTGCCGACAACATATTTATATATTGGATTTCCAGAGGTCCCCCACCAGAACTCAAGAACCAATCGATCTGGCCGTTGTCATTAAGAAGAGCGAACTTTCTTTCAGCAAGCTCTTCACGAGTAAAGTCATGTACAGCCATCTCAACCTGAGAAGGAAGCCGTGCACCAATCGTGGGTTTGGCAATTTGGCCAATTGGAAGGTCAACTGGTACTGATACACCAGGAGTAACAGATCTCATAGCGTTGCCCAAGCTCTCCAATAAACCAATTGTACTACTTGGTACACGAGCATCCTTCAAGCTCAGCGAATATTTGGGGTCCACAGTAGCATTGAGACGATAAGCAATGGGATCATTAGCAGCGATGATATTGAAAATGTTATCGACTGCTAGGCATCCGAGAGTTCCAGCTTCTTGAGTGACTCGAGGGTCATCATCGTCATCATCGGCACCGGTCTTATTTAAGCCTTTCCGAGGAATCAAGTTTGCCTATATACCAATATCAGTATTCTTTGTAATGGCAATATCTCCATCTAGAGGTTTGAGTACTTACCTTATCCAAGAGTAAGAAGAAGCCCGCAGGACTTCCTGCAAAAAAGAGGTTGGTAGTTTTGAAGTCGAAATATTCTTTGTTAATTTCTCCTGAAAGATCTACCTTTGGAACAGCTGTGGGTTGTTTACTAAGTACCTCCATCGCCATCGCGCTTCCTAAGGAGTGAGCAATTAGATGGACTCTGCCACCGCCCTCATGAAATTCCGGATTGTTTTGTGCCCAGAGTCGGTAAACTCTGTTGGCTTCAGTGATGACTGCTTCTATCATCTTAGGCTTATGATGGCTCACTTAATATCTTAAGTCAGTAAACGATATGAGATGTGGAGAAAGTCTCCACCATTCCTCAAAACAGTGAGACTTCCAGCCTATTTTCTGAAGCTTTATAACGGGTGGAATAGTTCAGCGGAATCTCGAAAGGTACCTACTATAAAATGGTATGTCTAACATAACATCACTTATAAGGGATCTAACTGCTGGAATACTTGCGGGGGTTATGTCTCGCAAGGAAAAATCGCCGTGATCCTTATCACCTTCTTTCATGGGACCTCCATCCTCAAAGCTAAGGTTAGAGCGCCAGTTCACAGGGAGTACCACTATCAATTCAAAAATTAGAAAGTACTCTTACATAAATATGTTGTTTCATTCATAGTTAACAACATAACAAGTTCTCTATGTACATATAGAATATGAGAGGGGTGACTTACTGATACCACTGAGGTCATCGCGAAGGACATTTTTAATGACTTGTTTATTGAGTTCAATATTTACAGACCGGCGAAAGGCATTGATTGCATGTGTGAAGTGGAAGCTCTCGACTCGTTCACTAAGCTTTTGTCCTATGCCGTGAATAACAAGAACTAGATCCTTCACTTCAGGTCGCTCTTCCTCAGATCTACACGCTTTGCAAGTATCAGACATGGACGACTTGGCGACGCCTGCACGCGGAGCTACTTCTTCGGCTTTTGCTGCAGCAGTTGATTTTTTCGAAGGGTAGAGTTTCTCCCAAGCTCTCCAGTCAAACCCTCTAATGACAGGTATTCCTACAGTTGAGCCCCTCTTTATCTTCTGGACAGGCTTTCGCCCAAAGTACTCAGATGGTTGAAGTGTTGGCTTCAGGAGGAAAGCTGCGCAAGAATCAATGTATACTAATTTCACCTAGTTAGCAAAGATCTATATGAGAGTAGTCATGTAATTTATCGCTCCATTCGTTGGAGGTTTTTTTTTTAGTGATGCCATAGGTCCAGAAGCTTGAAAAGTATATAGCTCGAAACCTCACACGCTGGAGCTACTTACTAACTTGAGAACTCGCATATCTCTTGGTGACTGATTTCATGCTCAGCGGGCTCTCTCCCACAATACTTGGGGTCAGATTGCCTTCGACCGCAGCCTCCTTGTCAAGCCGATTTACAGCATATTTGGGATCCTTTAGTACCTTGTCATCTTGTGGCCAGAGACGGTGCGTGATCTTTTCTTCTCCGGCAGCGCCGACCTCTATTGCGCTGTTTAATTCGTCGCTCCTGCTCATATATTTAGTGCTTCCCTTTTAAATTGCAACGCTGTATATTCCACGGGTATCAATTAACCCAACGTAGCGAAAAAAACGACAAGAAAGTACCATACCATGTTTGAGACCAAGGGCGCAGCTCTCTATAGCCCACCTCGAGCTGATTAGCTACTGCAGGTTCAACTGGGAGCATCGTATCCTTGTAAAACCAAGTGCCCCTTGTGACAGCCGCAATATCATGAACAGGGCTCCAATATATTGGCGACATCTGTAGGCTAGGCAACTTGACAACATGTAGTCTTGATATCCCCACCGGTATATCCGCATGGCCTACTTCATCATTGCACTTCAACCAGGCTTCTTCCAAAGCACTATTATCATATAATGAAAAGGGTCGCGGAGGGTGTTTGACAGACTCCGATCCCGATGGAGGTGGAACAGCTGAGAGGGGATCATCGATTGGTAACGGGCTCGTATAGAACCAGCCAGCACGCAAGCTCGGTAAGTCATCTTCGCTCGTGGGGGAGTGTTGACCAAGGCGGCAGCTAGGTCCATAAGTGTGTGTTCTCGACATTATGGATTAAGTTAATGAGAGGTAGATTTGTATCGAAGAACTGCAATTCGTTAGAAACTTTCGCCCGGAAAAGAGTAGGGCAGCAGTTGGTATACGAAAATTATAATCTAAACTTACAAAGAAGCACGGAAGGAATGAACTGGCAACGTCGCTAGAAGAGGAGATCAATAGTTCTTGTTGTCCTACAAGGCTTGCCTAATGTATCATCTGTACTAATTCGTAGAAATGAAAGGTGCTCACAAATGACAACTGCAGCCGCTCCAACAAGCTCCACCCGGCGGAGATCGTGGCTTCTAGAGATTCACGCGTCAATAGCAACAATAGTCTTTCACCTACAGAAGATGTCTGCTGCCTCGCAGAGGCGACGCCGCACTTTCTAAGTTGTTCGGTACCTAAGAACTACGTGGTTCCTGGTATGCTTGTACGTCACCGACTGCCTGAGATTTAAGGAGACCGACCAATCAGATCACCCATAACACCTTCAGACATAAATAAGCAATATTAAACCAATTTATCTTTTTTTTGAAATCTTTCATGTAGTGTCTAGTCAGATATCTAGGCCACCATTATAGAACACTATTTTAGGATTGGAAAAGAAACAGTGAAGATTCTGTGTGGGTTGAAGATTTACAATTAGCACAAGCAAGAGCTGAAGGTTGCTTATTGTCACTGGCTAGGTTAAATTCAAATATTGTATAATTCTGTGATCTATTCCTACAACTAAAAGCTTGGGACGTAGAAAGCGATACAGAGAACACATCTGCACTGCTACTAACTTCAACGTCAGTACTGCGGTCTGCAGACACCTCTGGGCCCGGGTGGAGGCTCGGGAAGTGGGTGACTACTGTATTTTCCGACGACGCCATAACATAAACTCGGGAAGTGGATCTCTAAACTCAAATATCTAGTATATGGGTTTTTGATAGAGATACCTACCTGTATAGGTCCAGCTGGTCATCAAGCATCCACGTTAGCAATATGTGTGATAGCTAAGCAAATGAAAGGCCGTTTTTGGTAACTATTATTACAGAACATACTAAGGGTAAGCAGTATGCAGGTATTTCATTGAACGTGCGGAACTCAGTTTTGCGTTTTCAGTCCAGGCGATTATTCGCATCGGGATTTAGGCCAGCAAATGAATTTGCCTTGTAGTCTGAATGATAGCTCGCAGTGGATGTACTGAAACCTGTTTCGTGACCGCGAGATGCCGCAGTTGACTCCTTGTTCTGTCGAACGACGCGGATCATCTCGTTGGCAGAAAGACGGATTTGTTGTAGACGGTACAACATTGGTTCACCAGCACCTAGAAGCTCAAGTATTTGCTCAATATCGAACAACAGCTTCAGGACGATTGTATCGGCATTGCAAAAGGTACGAACTGCCATTAGGCTCGCGACTTGTCTCCAGTTGTAGAGCATGGAACTGATCCGGATATTGTCCCCAGCTCTTGGACCATAGAATCGAAAGTTGTGTTGATTGGATGCAACTAAGCTTTGCTGGGTGGTTTGATCATACATAAACTCAATAACCAAAGGTCGACCCCTAGTTTTCCAGGTGTCGACGGTCTTTTTGATAGAATCAATAGCGATTCGGCCTTGGCCAAATTGAGTCATGAGAAATGAATTGCCGGTATGAACAAGCATAAGTTCAGCTTCCATATAAATTTTGGCTTGTTCTGGCGGTCCAATGGATACCGACAAAAGTGACAACTTTGCATGCTTCTCGCGAGATCCTCTCTTGGGTGTTGGTGCTAGGTCTGCCTTCTCAGCCTGTTAAATTAGCAGAGAGTTCTTCTTTGCCCGACTATACCATTACACTTACAATCTCTTCAAGTTTGCTCTTTATCTTGCTCATCATGCTAGGCTTTTTATGACCATTGAGTGGTTCATCCTTACGAGGAAGAGAAGCTTTCTTGTGCTTCACGTTCTGTCCAATGTTTTCATCAGGTGACAATCCAAGCCAGCCGTTTTCTCCGAACAGCTTCTTCATTGGCGAGCGTGATCTCTTTGATGAAGGTAACGGTGTCTCATTCAGTGGGCTATCATTGTATCGCGAGTAATGGCCTGGAAGTTGACCTGTAGTGTCATACTCAACCTCTTCAGAAACACCAGCAAGTCCTTTGGTTGGGGATCGAGTTCGAGCTGGGGAGGTACGAAATTGTAATGAGTCCTGGCGAGGTGGACGAGTGGGAGAGCGAGGTTGTCTTCCTTGGTCAGGTTCGGACGCTTCATGGTGTGAAGGAGACTGAGAGCGCGTGTTTTGAAGATACTCGACTTGCGGACGGAGGAAGACCTTTTGGCCTGAATCTTTTGCCTGATCTGGATCGCTACGACGGAGTGCCGCATTGTATCCTTCACGGTAGTAATAATCAGGGATAGAATAATCATCATGCGGTGCAAACAAGTCGTCTGTTCTGCTTTGGATTGGAGGAAATCGGCTAGGCGTCAAGCTTGGAGATGACTCGCTTCTTTTAACATGGTTTCTTGGGGAAGTCGTTGCAGAAATAGCAGTGGGGTTTTGGTTTGTGTATTTTGTGTTATCAGCAGATCGGGAGTTTTTGGTATGCGAAACTGTTATTCGTGGACTGGTGGCAGGACGATCACTTTGGCGGGAAAAGTCATTGAATGTTGGCTGGCGAGATTGTGGGATATATGGAGAACCTGGCTCAAACTCATAGACGTGGGATACCTGCGATGTTTCAGGTTTGGACAGACTGTCCTATATAGTTAGTATCCAAATCAAAAGCCAAAGTGCGAGGCTTGAAGACTTACGCGTCATGATATCCGCCATCACGTATAATAGCTTGTGGACGTGCAGTGTTTGCCGAATCCATGGGAACAAAATTACCCATAACTCCTCCAGGAGAATCAGGAAGATAACAAACCTTCTGGCTAGGGTTTTGGCTAGGCGAATTAGTTGCGATTGAGCCAGAAGGCAAGTTAGATGAGCCCCTCGTCTCAAAGTCATATGAGCTTTGCCAGCCAGAGGAGATGGAAGATATTGAGGTTTCCATTTCAGACAAGCTCGTTGGACGTGGCTCGTGATGGATTTGGGAGTCTTCCATGTAGCGATTGCGACCAGACGAATCTCGAGCTGAATTTGAGTCGAAGGCGTCTTGAATAATCACACATTTACTTTCACGCTGTGACCCTTCTTCAATGTCGACTTTGTGAGAATGCTTATGAAGCCGTAGAGGTTCAGTGGGAGTTGGGAGAGAGAACGCGAAATCGTGATTCGAGCTCATTTGGACCATGTCGGAGAATTAAGGTCTGTTCAATGTAAGGTGAAAATACTGCTGTGATTTAGCATGGATTTCCCAGGCTATGATTCCTACTATATCTAAGGAGTGCCAAGACGAAGGTTTCTCCAATTGGTCAATCTCTTATGGTGTGGCGCGGCTTTATATTAGACGGCAGACTTCTAGAGACCGTTATAGTTTTTAGAAAGCTTAACTTGTACTAATTAACGATATTTGTAAGAACAGCAATGCTTAATCGTAAAAGCCGTGGGACAGGAACAGATACAGACTTTTGAACAACAGTCACAGTTGAAGTAGCTAGAGATGTATGAAACTTAAGTCGCTGCTACATATTTATTTAAAGGTGCCATAGACTGGGAGATCACAAACTTGATTGTAAGTACCTAGGTCAATTGTGGATTGCAGCCTTTATATCCACAGCCATTGCCTTGGGAGAATGTACTTAGAAGAGAACTGAGACCACGTTAGTAGAGATTCACACCGTGTCATGTATTTACACATTTTGATTTACAGAGCTTTCAGCTACCCTGAAACCTCGAGTATACCAATTCGAGAGAGCTTCTTACTCGGAGTAAAAATAGGGAGACATAAGAGACTGTAACCAATGGAGGATAATAGTTATTTGCGCCAGAATGACCAATTAGAATTGGAGTTTAGACTTTAAATACATTTGTACCAAACCCTTTAGAGCCAACACTTTTTTAACCTAGAGAAGTCTAGGAGCGTAAGGGGGGAAAAGCTGATATCATATCAACTAATATCCAGAACACAATGAGATTCATTAATTACCTACCCAAGCAGTATCCTCTGCGTTCATCATTTTTCAAATTGCAGCCAGGTTTATTTGCTAACACAAGCGCTCTTATATTTGGACGCAGAGTTTCACCATATCAAACATGACATAGCTCCCCTTGTCAGCCATATTGAAAGCAAAGCTACGAAAACACTAGGAGCATCTACGTCTACAAAAAGTTAGATTGAAATTAAGAGTTTGACACATCAACTAAGTCTTAGCTAAAGAATTGACTATCGAACCCACTCAATGTACTGGAGTATCTTTAAAAAAAAAAAACCCGATATTATTGCGGAACAAACAGTACTCTGTTAAAGAATCAGACTGTCTTAATCAATTTCGTTCAGTATCCCTCGTTGGCTTTGAAATCCAATTCACTCTCATAGAATCTGAGACATTGAGTAGACATTAAGTGGACCTTTCAGTCAATCAATAAAGATATGTCCAACCGTTGGGTCATATATAATAGGAGTGCAACCAAAGTGCTATGTAGGTTCTCTTGAAATATCAGTCGAGTTATTTCTGTTGATGTACAGTACATCTCCTATATATTGTTTTGTGTGAGATGAGATGTTGTCGTTATTACTGTACATGGGGGTGGGTCTCTTGGCGACGGTGACATGCCGCGAAGGCCAGCCGGGTATGCGGGGAATAAAGTCTACTTCTACTAAACCTCATACTTAGGCATTGCCGTGTATAGACTCCGGTTACTAGGTCCTCCACCTTCCATCATCCTTCCGAAGTTTATAAGGGAGCTGTCGTCAGCCGATTAAATATGCCGCAATTCCATTGCCGTCAAGAACCCGAACATCTTGAGCGTCCTCCATGATCTCTATCAGCTTATAATCTTCATTGCTGCCCCTCATCTCATTCCTTACCGGTCTTCCTTTTAGGCAACAATTTGAACAACTTTTGCGACCAATTTCAGGCAAATCAGGTCCTCTACCACTATCATGACCACCAATACTGGATCTGGCAAGGCGACTGGCAGCCAGACCTCCAGTAAATACGATATCGTTATCGTCGGCGCTGGGCCTGTAGGGCTTCTGCTCTCAACATGTCTAGCACGGTGGGGATACAAGATTAAGCATATCGACAATCGCCCTGAACCAACCAAGACTGGGAGAGCAGACGGTATACAACCTCGGTCCCTAGATTTGCTACGTAACATGGGCTTGAAACCTGCGATCATGGCTCATGATCCTGCTAAGGTCTATGAAGTTGCGTTTTGGGACCCAATTTCTACAAGTCAAGGCATACATCGCACAGGCACCTGGGCAAGTTGTCCGAGCTTCATAGATGCAAGATACCCCTTCACAACGTTGTTGCATCAGGGGTTTATTGAACGAGTTTTCATCTCCGACCTTGAAAAGAATGGTGTAAACATTCAGCGGCCATGGACTATCAAAGGGTTCGAGACCAATGAAAAGGATGATTCTGAATATCCGGTCAAAGTAGACTTAGAACATATCGATGGCAAATTGAAGGAAACCGTTCGTGCAAAGTATCTCTTCAGTGGTGAAGGAGCACGTTCTTTCGTACGAGATCAACTAAAGATTGGAATAACACACAAAGACCCAATCGCTCACGTTTGGGGTGTCATGGATGGGGTAGTAAAGACCAATTTCCCCGATATTAAGGCATGTTTATTTGAGATGTCCACAGATTCGTGTCTAACAAAATACATAGATGAAATGCACAATTCACTCGGAGCATGGTTCTATAATGGTAATTCCTCGAGAGGATAACCTTGTCCGTTTGTACATTCAGATCGCATCATCAACCGACAAGGACTGGAACCCTAGGAGCACAAAAACCGAAGAAGAAGTACAGAATTCTGCCAGAAAAATTCTCCAGCCATATGAAATTGAATGGGAGCGAGTCGAATGGTTTTCGGTTTATCCCATTGGCCAAGGAATCGCTGATAAGTACACTCTTGATCACAGAGTTTTCCTAGGAGGAGATGCCTGTCATACACATAGTGTAAGTACAACGAATAAGAAAGACTGTGAACAGTGTTAACGGGGTTTTAGCCAAAAGCTGGACAGGGTATGAACACCGCGTTTCTCGATGCACTCAACCTGGCGTGGAAGATCCATCATGTAGAAGCTGGATTTGCAGATAGATCGATTCTCCACTCTTATGAGTCGGAGAGAAAGCTCATTGCCGAGAATCTCCTCAACTTCGATGCCAAATACGCCGCACTCTTCTCCCAGAAGGCCCCAGCGACTAAAGATGTCGCAGCAGCCACCGAACGAGGTGCCGAGCATACGACACCGGATGCAGAGGAGAATCAGTTCATCAAAACCTTCAAGGAATCCTGTGAATTCACCAGTGGCTACGGTGTAGCTTATGACGCCAACGCACTTAATTGGTCTCCCTCACATCCTGCGCAATCTTCAGTTATCAATCCTAAAGGCAACAAGAACCGTACCGGTCGTATTCTTATCAATTCCAACGTCACTCGAGTTGTAGATGCCAACGTCGTCCATCTTGAGCAAGAGATTCCTGTCAATGGCTCCTTTAGAATATATGTATTTGCCGGTAAACCAACTTCCACCAAAAAGGCCCTCCGAGATTTCGCTCGTAACCTAGAGAAAAGATCTTCATTCTTTACTGCTTATCTTCGGTCTGATATCGACACTGTATCCCATCACGAAAGACATAACCCTCACAGCTACCTTTATACCTTCTGCACTGTTTTCGCAAGCAAGCGAAGTGATGTTGAGATTTCAAGAGACGTCCCAGAAGTGCTAGCTAGATACAGGGATAATGTGTATGCGGATGATATTTGGGACCCGAGAGTTCCCGACTCTAAAGCTGCGGCACATGCAAAGATGGGACTCGATCAGGAGAAAGGTGGTGTTATTGTGGTTAGACCAGATGGGTACGTCGGTCTTGTCGTCAGTCTGGTTGAAGGCTCTCAGACGGCTGATGCTTTGAATGAGTATTTCGGTACGTTTTGTACAAAAAAGCTGGGGGATGTGGTCGCGCAATTGTAGAATATCAAATATAATAGATCAGATTCATACGAGCTGATCGCTTATCACTACTTCCTATCGCATACACGCGGCGCGACCAATATGATGCTAATCTAAAGACCTATGACTATCAAAAGCGCCGAGCAACAGATTCATTTATTCATAAGCACTAAAATTTAATCTAGAAGCTTGGTTCTCATTTATCAGGAGCGATACAATCTACAAGATCTCTTATGTTTCTAGGCAATTCCCAGCCAAGCTCTCATCATTTATTCAACGACGACAACAATAACGGCCCGCGTTTCCCACAATCTAGCTAGATGTTATGTACCAGTTCAGGAGTATTCTTTACTCATCTGAACTCGTCCATGAACTCTTGGTGAAATTTCGTAATTCGTCCAACCCACTCGGTACCTGGAGCTAAGAAGGTTGTCCTGAAATGTAAAGTGTTCTCCTTTTGACCAAACCCTGAACCAGCGACGACACATACTCCAGTAGCATCTAGAAGACGGAAACAGTAGAACTCATCCGCCGATCTGCCTTCCTTCTTGGCAGCTTCGACCGCCTTAGGTGGGAGGGTTATGCTTGGGAAGAGATACATGGAACCCTGAGAACGTTAGTTTTAGCCGAAGCAAAAGAGCAATAGATGCATTACCTGTGGTTCTCCACATTCAACTCCCTCCATTTGTCTAAAAGCATCGTTTAGTGCCGTTGCTCGCTTCTGGAGGCCTGTAAAAATGCCATCCCATTCCTGCTTGTATAGTTCATAACTTGGTTCTCCCTCCTTTGGAGGATTGACCATGAGCTCAACCAGGCATTGTCCCACAACCGGCGCGCACAAACTAATAGAGACAAACTTGTATATTTGCTCCACTACTTCAGGGTCGAAGCCACATAGCTCAAAATATCCTCCGCGGTGTCCACATTCACCAACCATACCCTTGGAAACACTGTGTAGCGAAGCGAGCTCAACGTTTTTGTACTTTTCGGGATCCTCTTTCTGCAGGGTGCGTAGCACCGCCTTGAAGCTGTGGAACTTACCCTTGAATACATTTGTCTGATAAACCTCGTCTGCCATAACGACAAGTTTTTCTTGAGCAGCAAAGTCGATTACGGCCTTTACATCGCCTTCTGATAGACTAGCACCGGTAGGGTTTCCCGGGTTGATGATGACGATAGCTCGCACATCAGTTCCCTCTGCTACTGCCGTCTTGTGTGCCTGCTTTATAGCCTCAAGATCTGTACCCCAGTTCTTCGATTCATCCAGGTAGTATGGAACACATTTAGCATTCAGCACCGACAAAGAAGCGGTATAAAGAGGATATTGAGGGATTGGCACGAGAACTCCAGTATTGGGCCCAGCACAGATGACATGGAGGAGGGTATTGACTCCAGAGGAGGCACCGGCTGAGAGGTATATATCTTTAGGATGCGCGGGAAAGCCATCTCGTCCTAATGAATGTTAGAAATCTGTATCGGTGAATATGTATAGAAGTACTAACTTTCAAGAAACTTTGCAATGCTGTCTTTGATCCCTACGGCTCCAGCGCTTGCGCTATATGCACCCACCGATCCCACCTGCTTGAGCAGCCATTTCGCTCTCTCGATAACATCCTTCTTATATCCCAGTTGGTTCAGTAACACATCTTCCTTTTCCAGCAGTGGAGGATATTCAATCAAGCTCAGTACCTGTCTGAAAAATGTGATTGGCTTTTGATCTAACTGCTGCGGGTTTCCAATGTTCGCAGAAATGACTTTGTCGAAAGGGAGACTAGTATCTCCTTTGGCCAGCTTGGCTCTATACTCCTCGGAGCGGACAGCTAGTTCACCTCGCACAGCATATTTGGCTTCCTTGATGTGGGGGTTTATGTTGTTGATGTTAAGACTGCGAAGAGGGGTAGAAGTCGTCATGTTGCGGAATGCAGGTGTAAGCAGCTTGGATGATGGTATAGTCGGCCTTGATTTATCTAGTTATAGAGCTTAGTATTGAGAGTTACACAGAAGATGCGGCATAAAATAAAATTCCTCCCACGCAAATTGAAGTGTACTGATGACTGAAGAAAAAACGCCCATCGGTGAGTGTAATGACCCCACCATCAAACGGGACCCCTCTTGAGAAGCACGTCCCGACACCGGAAATACCCTAGGGAGACTTTGCACTTTGCACTTTGCACTTGCACTTTGCACTAGGCAAATCCTCTACCGCGCGGCAATTCTTGGTTTCAGAGATAGAGATAGCGGATCATCCCACGTACCTGATACTATTGCCACTGACCTGGAAAAGCAATATGGCCGTGACAAATGCATGAGAGGAGGAGCGATGACATGGCGTGGAGAGCATAGCAGGAGTTCCCTGACTCCTCTCCCTCCTAACTGTGCCATCAGGTCTTTGCGTAAAGAAAGCTATGGCGCGGTGGTTTTTGGGGGGGCTATCAATCCAAGGTTTGTTTGGTTGGTTGCTAAGTTTTACGTGTTATCAATAGACCATTGTTGGTCTATCAACACGGCATGTTCGACAGGTTGTGGCGCCAATTAGAGCAGAGCATAGGCAGAGCGTAGGATGTGGGATGGCTGAGGGATTAAGGAGGTTGAGGATTTGAGAATTGGAAGGGGAGCTTGACAGTTGAGGCTGGTAAGCAAGGTCGATTGGAACTTCAGGTTGGGATGTAGCACGATAACGCCAAAGCGCCTATCGGGAAATACTTCCTACCACCGTAGGTAGGATCGGAGGTTCAGAACAACACCATCGAGGCGGTGTTCCATAAACTATGATCTTAAACTCTGTCCGGTGTGAGCTTTGTGGTGAAGGAGAAAGAAAAAGGAAAACTACGGCCTTCGACGCGTTGAATCTACTCTGTCACCCTCCTGCTGCTTATTATAGTGTGCAGTATCCAAGCCACTCACTTGACTTGCAAAATTCCCTCCAGGTACCAACTAATCAATGCTATATGTAAATAGCCTTCCTTCTTGCAGAGCACCTATGCAACGTGCTCATTACTCAGTCTTCCATACGTCTCAAAATATATCAAAGAATCTCTGAATAGTTCGTAGATTTTACACATCAATTACCAATTCTTGTAATGGTGATGACTATCAACATCACCAGCAGTGCAGTGTAGCACAAAAACTTCCACTGCTTCGACTTTCATGGTATTGTACCTTATACGAACTAACACTTCTACGACACCTCGCTAAAGAAAAGGAGAACCTTACCTACTTCGTTCACCTAAGATCCAGAAGAGGCAGATACTGCTTTCCTAGCTAATACCATCTCCACTTCATCTCCAAAAGGTGGCCAATTTCCAAATTTGTCAGCAGTTCTATTCCATTCTTGGATGGGGCGAGATAATGGTAGGAAGAGAGAACATTCTTAAGGAAGAAAAGGATAGATGCATTGCTAGGATTCTAGATATTAGCAACACATACTACCACAGTCTTACAGAGAGAAAGGCACGACTAGAACTCTTTCGATTTATATGTTTAAATCAAAGTCCAAAGGCAAATTAGTCAAGATGCAGCAGTGCAATGCCTTTGTGGTATCGCTTCTTGTGGGTGTTTTGATAAGAGCCAGTGGAGAAACATTCTAGCATGAACAGGTGAATCCAATCCTCACAGGTCTCATCGTCGGTCTCAATCCTAACAAAAAGTACTGCGCTCAAGTGTTTGTAGAGTACTAGGACTCAAAGTCCGTGACACTGTCGAGGTGAACGGGCTATGTTTTGTAAAATTGGCAAATCACCTCCTCCGGTTTCAAATGGAAAAGAGACCACCGAGCTTGACCTCTTCAAGAGCCCGAGCGGAAGCTGCCTATAAGATATCTTCCAACCCAACATGCTTTTGCTCGGTGCATCATCCAGGCAGAATACTTTTAGCTTATCACACTACACTTTAGAAAGCTAGGATATATTCAATAGAGGTTGTGATAGACAAATATAGAGTCGCGTGAGTATCTTCCGAATAGTGTCATGCAGACAGACTCTGTGCATGGTTTAGAGGGGAAATGGACGGTGAGTGAAGGTTGATGTACTTATTGTAAAGCTGGTTTTGCGGAGGCATCAAGGCAAAGTAGTCTTAGCCACAAACGATTCCTTGGCATTGACCTCACTGTTCCCGGTAATCTTTTTCGACTACATCATACCCCAAAGAATGACTCCCCACTATCGGCTTCACTGACCAAATTAGTTTGCTGGCCTGCGACTAGGTCACAATGTATTAGCAAATCCTTCTTAACTATTCGCTCATTTATCCTATATATAAGTCGTGATACCTGCCGTCGGAGCTTCCATGCTGTACCAAAAGTCGCATAACACGTCTCGGGAATTCGGAGGAAATATATAAAGGAACGGGTGGAATCAAGTGAATGGGATGAATATCACCTAAGGGCGTTTTCCAGGAAATCCATCAATCATGCCGCATACCAGATTGCCTCCAATGAGCCTTAGTCGTCGGCAGTCTTCAACTCTGCACTATCAAACGTACGTTGATTGCATGTTTGTGCCAAAGCTTTGGAAGAATCGCAGAGGGCGAGGTCTTTCCTTAGAACATTTCCCTCCCCTTTCGGTGAAGTCTCACGAAATTGCGTCATTCTTCTATGTGATCTGCCGTTTTATATCAAAGCCATCCAGTCGAAGCACTCCCGTTTCAAACGCAGCTCAGATGCAGTCTTGCTGCCAATTTACTAACTATCATAAATTATAGATTTCCGACACCGCCCCCGAAATGGCGAGGGCACCCTCTTTCACGAGATAACTCCTTGAGTGGGGGCGACCAAGATGACACGCACGAAAGCTCTCCTCTTCCAGTCAGGCAACTCGCAGTCCTGGCAATAATAGCTCTTGCGGAACAAACGGCGTTTAACTCGATCTCGCCTTATCTTCCGGAGATGACATCTTCGTTCCCCGAAGTAGACAAAGGGCAGATAGGCTTATATGTGGGAACGATAGCATCTTCTTTTGCGCTGGCACAATTTGGCACAAATCTTTTCTGGGGGTGGCTATCCGATGGGATCGGGCGAAAACCCGTGGTTATGCTAGGGACTTTGCTAACTGCAGTCTGCTTCCTGGCATTTGGTTTCTGCCGGACTTTATGGCAAGCCATACTGGTGCAGGTCTTGATGGGTATAGTCAATGGTAATCAAGGGATAGTAAGCACATGCCTTGGAGAAATTACGGACAGAAGCAACCAAAGTAAAGCTTTTACCTACCTTCCAATAATTTACGGGCTTGGTGGAATTACAGGACCAGCATTGGGAGGTTTGTTAGTACTAAAAGATCACCCATTCAAGAAAGGAGAAAAGAATCCTTATCCTTACTTACTGCCGAATGTGGTCGCCGCAACGATCTTAATTGTAGATCTTGTAATTGCAGCTTTTTTCTTGGAAGAAAGCTTAGAAGAAGCTAAAGATCTCCCGCCTCTCAACAAACGAGTCAAGAACCTCTTTTCATGGTTATGGCAATTTACTGGGAGTGCACGTCACCCAACTTACACCAGGCAAGGCTCTAGAAGTAGGAATGTGTACAACGATAGCGACTCCGACAATGACTCCGACAACCAATCGCTCATTCCAGCTCCCGAGCTTTTAGGCTCAGAACATCAACTGAGTAGCAAGGAGGTCCTCAACCGCGATACAATTCTTTTGCTGGGGACTTACCTTATCTTCCAACTATCCAATATAGCATTTAATACGTTGTATCCTGTTTTCGGAGCTGCCCCTGAACCTACTGGTCGTAACCTCAACCCAGAGGAAATCGGTCTTTCCCTCTCCTTTGCTGGAATTGTCATGATTGTATTCCAGGTTGCACTATTCGCCAAATTGAAAGAGAAGATGGGAAACAAGGCTACCTATCGCGCAGGCCTGTTCTTGTTCTTTATATCTATGATGATGATGCCTTGGTTAGGGCATAGAAGCTCCAAACCGTTGTTTGGAATTGGTAATGGAACTATATGGCTTTGGGTCGAGCTTGGATTTGTGTTGTTTGTGAAGACTATAGCCTCAGTTGGTAAGCTTTACCTTCATCGGACTCGTCTATATCTTGAGTTCGGATACTCTCATAGAGATAGAACAACTCAAAAGACTCGAGTTGCCTCTTAAAGATTTTGTGGCTATGCTAATTTCATGACAGGAGGACTCACTAGTGCCTTGTTGCTTGTACGTATTACCTAGGATGATACCAGTTCGAATAGCTCGTACTAATCAGTGTACTAGATCACCAACTCAGCACCCAACCATTCGGTTCTTGGAACCCTCAACGGCCTTGCACAGACACTTTCCGCAGCAGGTAGAGCAGCCGGGCCATTTCTTTCCGGTGGCCTATTTAGTCTTGCAACACACGTGCGACCTAAGGGCGAGGCCTTAGCGTGGGGTGTTTTCGGTGGTATTGCTTTCATAGGCTTCATTGCTAGTTTTGGAATTCGCGGGGAACATCTAGAGAGTGAAGACTGGGAGGAGGGAGATGAAAGTGATGAAGAAGATGACATTTACGACTAGGAAGGGAGGTGATGTAATTTAGTATCGGAGGATTTGGATCTCGCATTGCAGAACATGAGCATGGAGTACGGCGTATGTACAATGTTAGACAGCGCAAGCTACATTATTAGAAATAAAGCATGTTATTTCACCAGTACAACATTCGCAAATTGTGGTCATGGCAACGTACTATTGTATAGAAAGCCCTATTTCAGCCAACACATGAAACCATAAGGACAATAAGGTATTAACCCCAGTTCCGCTACCCCAAAGAAACATTGGTATACATTAAACTGGTTTTTCCACGAAGAGATTTCACGATAGTTTAAATCAAGCACTTACTGTGAAATCCCGTATATGTCTTTGTTCGTTACCTCAATGATTACTGGGCCTGCCGCAATGGTATCTCTACTGATATAATCCTTCTGAAAATGGTCTAGTCAGCCCTTTTTCAAAAGAACCAAGCCAGGCGTACTTACGCAAGTCGTCAGCACCGCATAGCTCTGCCCGTTGATGCCATTCGGTATCAGCATTTGGTACCTGCTACCATTCTTGCCGTCCTCAATTCGTATTGCATCCAGGAAGATCGGGCCAGTCACGACCAGAAATGCGGCATATACCTTCTGGCCGGGGGAAGGGGCGAGTATATAGCCAGGAGTGGTGAGGATGATTTCGTCGCCAGTCTTAACCATGCCATCAGTTGCGAGAGCAAGGGCTGGGAAGGGTTTCAAAGCGAGCTGGGGTTTCTTCTCGTTCTCTGATGGACAGGAGGCGATGAACGTCGCTGCCAGGCTATAAACTTCGTTGAAGTTCAGCGGGTTGTCGAAGGGCTGCGCAAATGGATGGTGCTTGGTGGCAGAACGGAGGTACGAGCTGTGGCGGGACTCCACGGTCAGAATGGAGCCCGCGTAAGTAAGATAGTCCTTGTTGCTGATGGCAGCCGCTGCTCCCAAGCTATTCCTGTTAGCAATGGCCAACCCGGGCTTTAGAAGCTTTGTGGTATTTAGAAGTTTTCTTGGTCTGGATGAGTAGACCCAAACTTTAGGTCTATCAAAATCGTGGGATACATTGGAGGTCTCGGATGGCGACAATCTCTCGTGTACTGAAATTGAAAACATACTATGCGCTAACTCCAACACCTTCAAGGACCCCCGCAAGTGCTAGAAACGATGCCGGATCAGTGAAAGGGAAATCATAGGTGCATGGAGCGACTGCATCGTCTCCAAGAGCTCGGGTGAGGAAGTCGACATGGGTTTGCTCATCCATTGATACTTCGTAAAGGTTGTCGTAGAAGTGGCCCCTGTCCTGGAATATGTTTGCAGCTTTTCCAAAGGCGTCCCTTGTATATTTAGCGAGTCCTTCATGGTAAAACGCGTTTTCAAGGTGCTCGAGAGTAAGAGCATAATTTAGGATTTTAACTATAAGCGAAGATTGATTAGACACTGTGCAGGCGAGTGTGAGTGACTTTATTACTGACCATCGTTTACTCCAGACTCTCTTTTCGTGATAAGAGGACCGCCTAATACAATCCATGCAGTGAAGAGAGCAGATATGGTGTATGAAAACTTCATTGTGGTGATAGAATATTAACCAGATTTGAAATAGTCAAAAGGTAATGAGTGGCCGCTCAAATGATTGAAAACTGGAACAATAAAACTCGCAGACAAAAGGCATCATTAATAGCATTGTCAAAAAAGCTTCGCAAATGGCGATACAAATCTCAAATTTCCGCTTTCCGAGACGCCATATCACAATGAACACTCGAAAGACTATATCACATATACTGGTGGAACGATCGAAGTTCGTGGTATCTCCAGATTGAAATTACACTACGAAAAGTACGAAGGAGATAGGCAACATAGTGACATACGTAAGACTAATCACGACGCCTCCACCGAGCATATGAAACTCATCCGAGTCTATGAAAAACACGAAATGCGAAAGACTTCATCACCTAGGAGTTGGTGGCGGACAGTGTTACCTAGACCTGGGTTCCTCGGACATACTTTGTGATCAATAACCTGAGGGAAGAGACACCGAACAGACTTGAGGCATCGAACAATAGTGGCAATTGTGAAGACTCTCAGCTCGCTCTCTAATATCATTAACATGAATCTGTTTCGCTGCTTCGGACGTGATGTTATATCTATCACTGCCGCTAAGTAGTAAGCACCAATGAGATCGCAAGAGTCGCTGGAGACAAGATTATTTGAAGGAGGCAGGAATTAGCTTTCAATTGCAGTATAATTGTTGGCACAAGCGATGAAGATCTTGTGATCCTGTATCATTACAGAGATACGTGTACATGAGTATGAAGTGGATGTGCGGCTGTGAACGAGCTCGGTGAGAGTATGAAAGGATTTGTGGGTCTGCTCTTGGGTTTCCTCCATGTCTGGCACCAAATATTTCTCCACCAACGGCGGTAATTAATTCATGACAAGGCCAAATTAAGCAGTTTGTGTCTCTCCTATTTGCACTCTATTACGGCGGGTTCAGTCTTCCAGCCAAAGAGATCAATGTTAGACCGGGCCTTGAGCCTACACTTTTTAGTAGCTTGACGTTCTAGTGAGGCGCGTGTGCTTACATCAACAGCATAGCACTGCGAGAACGAAGGTCGTCTTCGCCGTCTAAATGTCACCCTATCTGCAAAGTTGGTTTTCCCTAAACCTGCGAAAATAGAACTCCCAAGACATCTGTACTGATGGCTGGAGAGAGCCACCGTTTCCTTATCAGCGAGCTGAAGCAAAAGCCGTCTCTCTGTTGTATTGTGGAATTGTCTCTAACCCAGAGAGTTGACTTCGGCGTTGCATCTTACAACATCAAGACTCCTATTCAAAGTCAATTATTAAGTGAGGCGGGAGGTGAGATGTATGATAAGGTAGCAACGGTGCATTGCTTGATTATGTCCGGCGTGCATCACAGCATTCATTCCCCCGCCTACCTCGGTGTCTCAAAATCCATCTTACTCATTTCGACAATTAAGCTCTGGTCACCGTCCCGCTCCTCAGCTGAGCAGGCGCGTGAGTTGGACTTGGAACTTGGCATTGTTGGTGCCAGCCCAAAGGAGTCGTATATAGGGCTGAAGAATAGGCCCGTGGCGCATGCCTGTCAGCATCTACTTTCATCCCACAGAGAAACTAGGTACTACAGGAAATACCACAAATAGTATGTGTTCTACTATAGGCTACGAATATGATTCAAATCGGTCACTCTCGCCTTACCTTCCTTTAGCTACAGGTTGAATCATATGTCCATTCGTTGCATCGCCAACTGTGTTGTTACCGGTAGCACACCATTAGTACGCCGTTAGGCGTCAGGAGATGTTTGCCTTGGAAATCACCAAGCCAAACTTGGGACATTTTATTTCAGACTTGCTATAGGTTTGCATAGTAAGGTAGACAGATATTATCTTTCCACATTGGCTCGCAAATGTAAAGTTATCTTTCAATCCTTGTCTTCAAGGTGTTGTTTAGAACTTGCCGGCACATTCCTAGGGCATTTTTAAAGGTGTCCATGGTCCAGTTAATCGAATTAAAAGGGAAAGTGATATGAAATTTTATCGAAAAAAAAATGGATTAAACGCGTCAATTAAATCCACCTGTATATAGCAAAGCTATGGGGAAATTTCCCTTCAGATGGCCGCATTTTTCCTCATACAACGATTCAGGTATTTCTCAAAACCCATGTTCCTGACTAATAATCCCTTATTTTGAGATATCCCGGGGTCCTTTTCGCCCTTGTTATTAGCAATCCGGAGCTGAGATCCTTAAGAAACTACTAATAAGTGGTTCTGATTACTTAAAAGTCTCAAATCGGCAGACCGAAGGGGACACTGATATCAAATGGCTACGAACCCTGCCTATGGCTTCCTTGCATACTTCCTGCTCCCTAATGGTTTCTCAATCAAGCTTCTGAATCAACGGCGCTGAACTTCAACACTTTATTATGACGCATGTGTGTCCATCCATACATATCTAAATGACCATGAACAATCGGGATTGGTTCTCAGCCTAATGAATCATTGCCCTTACTAAATCATGAGAGACTTGGTTGTTACCACAACAATGTCGTATAGTAGATGACCTCAAGTCACATTCCCTCATCTGGATCAGTATATAGCACAATATTTCCACAATGAAATCGTATCAAATCCCAAGCAATCCTCTTCAGAAGGCTACGAAAGGCTCTACGACGCTCATTGTCAGTATTATATGGTAGTCATAGCCCACCATTTACTAGATAACATAACTCCTCAAAATCAAAACTTTGATGCGAGTTTCCTCAGTTATAGCTGTAGTCAGTACCCAAATTGATCCCAAAGATTTCGAAATCCGTCTACCCTTTTCACAATCAAAAAAGCAATATGTCTTCAAGGCATACAAGTTCAAGACATGGGAGGTCGGGGCACGGTTCAAGCTCCAGAGGATCACGACGTACCCAAGTAAGTGACAGTTTCTTACTAGGACTCTCTCCTTATACTTGAAATCCGTTTATACAGATCACCTATCCCAATCACCTTCTTCAGTTGCTGTTTGTACTACCGGGTTAAGAAATTATGTTCTTAGACTATTCTGTGACTAACTCCTTAAAAGCAAAGCACGGCTCAGCTGATCGAATCATTGGAGACTCACCGAGTCAATACCCTCACTGAGCTATGCCGAATCGAGCGAGTGGCAGCAGGCTCGTCTGAAGAAGATCAACGCGCCTTTCAGGGACCAATGACCCAAGCTTGGACTTATTATGTCACCTCCAACAACTTGCTCAATGAATTGCGAGGACTTACTCGAAACTACCCATTCAGTAGTGCAGCCCTCGACGATGCAAAATGGCGGGTGAGCAATGATGTAGAGAGCAATCGAAGCTGGAACTATGCTTGGCTAGTTCTGATCAAGATACGCGATGAGTAAGTGCACCCGTCAATGACTATGGTACATTTAAGAACAGAACTGACAATTTATCAGCTTGATGATTGAAGCTTATGCTGCAAGCGAAGCGGAGAAACCCGAGATGTGGGGAGATCGAATTCCCGAAGCCGATGAAGCACGTCAGCTTGCAGATTGCTTTGCGTGGGAGTGGAATGAAGCTCTTGAGCAGATGTTGCGACACTGGGAGAGACCGCCTACAACTACAGGTTACTGACTCTAGACGGTGGCCACCAAAAACATACTTCTATTTGATATTGTTATTAGTAGATCTAGATTTTCGAGGAGGTTGCTAGCAATAGCGTTCTGGAGTCAGAACTGTTCGGAGCATAGTCAGCGATGAAGCATACGGGCGGGAGACTTACGTAGATTTGGACCATGATATTATTATGTGCTGGCTGGATTACAGCACATCGTTTTGCATTTCTTAGATATTTCTCAATCTGCAAGTTTTCAAATTCTCATGGCACAGATCTTCTCAAGTATCGATATCCATCTTACTCGGAGGCCTCCCTTAGCTAGGTAGTTGCCGTATTGACCCTTCACGTGATCACACTCCCCTGAAATAACCGAGATTTACATAGTCAGACTAAAAGCCTTCATCTGGTAGAAGTACTCTTAAATCAATGCTTCCGTACGGCTTTTTCCTAATAGTATGACCACACATTAATTAGCTAATTGATTGAAAATTGATCGAAAATTGAACTACAATCAGGTTAACTGATATAATTATGATTAATGATTTTGATCGCTTACCTTCATTAGCACACTTGATTAACCTCATTATGTAAGGCCTGGAAACAGAATTGGGCTTGGAATCTCTCACCTTTGTATGATGCGGCTTCAGTTTAGGGACGATTTCCCCTTCAGATTAGCGCTGGTAGAGCAAGGGAAACATGTTTGAAGAGTAAAGGATTAGTTGTGGGATACAGGTTATCTTCTGTAGATATTAGAATACTAATTCTAAGGCTTGAATTGATTACACCAATAGCCCGTCAATCTATTCCATCTAATCAATTTGTTTCTCTTCTTTTAAAACAAAATTAAACTACCAAGCAACTGTTATACCTACCTTGTACTACAAGAGCATTCAATTGGCGGGTGAATATCTCGCTTTTATTTAGCTCCGAGCCCCCCGCCACTTTTAGGTAGAGCTCATCTCACAATTATCGAAATAGACCTCTACTCTGTGATACTCGAGTTTTCACAAGACGATCAATCTGGCAAATCAGGTCCGGCATGTCTAAATTAAGTACTGATTTTTAGATTAGTATATTCCGGTTTTCAACCTCAACTTAGTCCTTAGTGCGCGATTTGATATGGACTTTCTATTCTACCCCGCTCACCGTGGAGACCCCCCTTTGAAAGTACCGACTACCCCATACGTATGTACAGAGCGATATGATTTGGGCCCATGGATGAACTATCCCGAACGTAAAGGTAAACCTATCACGACATGGAATGGAACATCGTCTCGTCGGATTGAAGATCTTCGACCGGAGCGAGTTAAGGATAAACCAACCCCATCTAAAGAATTAGAGCCATTCCTTCAGGTATGGCTTTTCTTCGGACTCCTTGCTGAGTTTTCAGGAATAAATTTGAAAGTGCCAGGGGAAGATAGCCTGGTCACTAAAGACTCCCAAATTATACTCGATCATATGTATGATGTTACAGTAGTTCAGGGGCAAGATGGTAAAAAGTCAGTTGTTCTAGACTGGGGGTACCTCAATTCAAGGCGAGAGATGATGCTTCTCCGCTTACCAGGAGATCCTGCTGCTCTGAGGGAGCACTACGAACACCTGCAAGCATGCCTTATGTGCGCCAACTCGATATTAAAGGATGTTCCCGATGACTTCAATTATGATATAAGGTATTCTATCTGTGCTTTGGGAGAGTGCCTCCTGGAAACTGTAAAATTTGAGTTGAGGAGGCTTTCTGCCCCGTTCAAAGCAGGGGCAGTATGGAGGAAAAGTTTCCTGGATCAGGATAGCAAAAGATTGATGGCGACGAATGGTTGGTGCCGAAGTGACATATCGAGAGCTGAGGCCAATTATAACTCATGGCAAGCATTACATATTTGTCGCATGTTGGACAAGTCTCTGCCGAAGAAGGACCACAAACAGTGTGACGATGTTTCCTGCAAACTCGAGTAAGTAATCATTTCACAGCAAATCTCTGACTTGGTACTACTGAGACAAAGATCAGTTGATCGCTAACACAGTCTTTGCTCAGTCAGATAGATACGGAAAAGTACGTTGTCGGTCATCAAGATGAAGACTGTGCTTGTTCACCGATAACGATCGATCAAGGAGATCTTGAGAAAATATTGGCGAACGAAGATCGGTTTCCCCTGCTTAGACTTACGGGAGATATAAACGATTTTAGTGTGACATTAGTGGATTCCGAAGATGACGCACTCTCGACATATGTTGCTATCTCTCATGTATGGGCAGATGGGCTAGGAAACCCCAGAACCAACACTTTGCATCCTTGTAAGTGAAAAGTTCGCCTGTTCCTAAGTCATGCCAGAAGAGCGATCAAATATGGATTCAGAATGATCAACTCCTGGGAATGATATTTTTAACTTCAAGAAATTGACACAGTCTACAAACTGACCTCAAGATTGTCTTCTGTAGGCAAATTGCTCAAGTTGAGAGACCAGGTGCTACGTTTCAGTTCAAATATTGAATATTTCTCCAGCAAGCCTCCCACTACTGCTCCATTAATATGGCTTGACACTTTATGCTGTCCAGCAAGCGATGGATGGGGTAAGCAAAAAGCAATCGAAAAGATCCCAATTGTGTACCGCAGAGCAAAACATGTTCTTGTGCTCGACGCGGGACTTATGGCCTATGAAGCTGCTCCTCAAGATGTACCTGAGCAATTTGCAAGAGTTTTCACCTCAAGCTGGATGAGGAGACTATGGACTTTGCAAGAAGCTGCCTTAGCCAATTCACTCTATTTTCAGTTCTCTGACAAATCGATCAGTATTCTCGATCTATGTAACACACTAGAGATGGAAAGCAAGTCATCAATGAGATATCGCGTAATCTATTTAGACTTTATTAAAGAGTTCTTGGGAATTTATGCATACTTTGTGGCCTCCGACGATATCTCCCAGGTCTTAAGTCATCTCGAAGACGCCTTAGGATACCGCAGCGCCAGTGTACTGACCGATGAACCTTTGTGTATTAGTACCTTGTTGTCGTTGGACCTTGAAGCCATCCTAGCTGTGGCACCCAAGGAGGATCGGATGAGAAAAGTCTGGGACCTGGTAGCCTTGAAGCATGGTGGCATTCCCTCAAAGATCATTTTCTTCGACCAGCCTCGAATCAAGGTACCTGGATACGGATGGGCGCCTCAAAGTTTCTTAGAAATGGGAAGAGGCATCCACGATCTCCACCTCAGGTTGGCAAGATGGGATGCCCCACAACTTGCACTCATAACGCCAAAAGGTCTTCATGTACGATATCCTGGCTTTATCGTCACTGTTATCGATACATATGAAGACTCAAAGCCAAGGAATCCCTTACCAGGGTTTCAACAAACTTCTGAAAGCTATAGTAAGTGACTTTATTAGTTTACTGAAAATTCCCTACTCATAAGCCCATTCATTGTGTCATAGTATTTGACACTACCTATATTAATATAAACAAATGCCTGCTCAATTTTGCTCAATTTTAAATTGGTTAAACATTTTAACGCAATGCGTGGGCTTGAAGGTCGCTCTTTAAAGTTGCTTTACTATGTCGTTCGTTACAAGCTTCTTTTTAAATGCTGATCGATACTGCAGTACAATTTCGTGATCTGAAGACTGGTCAATGGACCCGCGTTGTGAACAAAGGAACATTAACCTATGACAAGAACGAGCTGTTCCCACTGCATCATATTGCAGACACCGGAAGACTCGCTTTAATCGTCAACCAAGAAAAGGTAGCAATCGAAGCAGTCTTTTGTGAATTAGACTCTGAACAGCCAAACTTCATCCCATCTGCGATTCTAGAACAACACGTGGTGACTCCTCGGCCGCCGATTCAGGTGAAGACTAAGGTTTGTGTAAGGATTCAACATCTGCATCCTGACGAGGGGCATCTGTAGTAAGTAAGCGTGACATCAGGAAGCCTATATTTAATACAGATCCAGTGATACAATTCGCAATCTTGCTCTCGAACTGCGAGGAAGTTCTATGACGGACCACCATTTAGAGATATATGATCGTCTATGTCAAGAATGCAAAAGCTCAGGCGCGGATCTCAAGGATCAAATAGCCATTGATGAAGAAATGAAAACATCAGTGCTAGAGCTCGAAGAGACGATGAAGGTGATGATGCGTGAGGTAATTTCTAGGGACGAACGACTGCGAAAAGCTATTTTGACTTATTATGGGGAATCTTTTTTGGACTCTTTGTGGATTCAGATTCATGATTTTTTCAACCATGATTATGTAGGACATCGGCTGGAGGATGATCAGTCATGGGTTGTTGATTGAGTGCATCTAGTACGCTACTGAGCAATCTTAAGTGTAATAATTTTGCTATCAAAACTATCCCGTCTATGTTTTACAAGACCTCTATAGGTCCTCCTTAAATGAGCCGTATCGCCGAGACGCCCTTCCCCAAACCCAGTACAGTAATTCACACCCGGCCTTTAATACCATGCCGTCAGACGGACGTCCCTTGAAGAAGCGCCAATCCCAATTGTAATAGCCCCCTCATCCGGCATTACCCAATTTTGCTGCATCACATCCCAGTAGCTTAGATCTCTTCGCGTCAGATTGAAGTGCACAGTCTCCGTTGCGCCTTTTTCTAAATGTATCTTCTCAAAGCCTCTCAGCACTCTTCTGGGGAAATCAACTTTAGCTGCAGCACCCGCAACATCAAAGAAACTTATGTATAGCTGTACAACCTCCTTACCAGCTAAATTGCCAGTGTTTGTGATATCTATAGATGCTTTTGCGTATACATTCCATAAGTCTGGATTGCCCCCCTCTCCACCACCAGCTTGAGATAGAGGCTGTTTATCTTCATAACCAGCGGGATATGGGTACTTTCCTTCTTTTATGTCGGAAACTTTCTCAATGTAAGGATATATGAATTTGCTAAGTTTTTTGAATCCGTTGGGGAACAATGCTGTTGAAGGATCCGGAATGACGTCTCCAAACTGAGGTGTTGGAATAGAGTCTGGTCGTGGAGATGGTAGCGCTGATTTTGGACGAACAGTCTCAACAGAGATGTTGCTATATTCAAAAGTGGTGTATGATAGTCCGAAGCCAAATGGAAACGTTGGGCTGACCCCAAATTTATCAAAATATCGATAATCAATGTATAACCCTTCGTCGAAATTCTGTTGGGGTACAACGCCATTTGCATAATACAGAACCTTTGCCCCTGGTCCGTAATCATCTAATGACTTTCCAATGGTATATGGTAGCTTTCCGCTAGGGTTGACATTCCCAAGAAGAATGTCCACAATAGCGTTTCCGCTTTCCTGGCCAGGAAGATTTGCTATGAGCACAGCTTTAACTCCGGGGAGGTTAACCCAGTTTTCGACAACTACGGGCCCCACCGTGTGAACAACAACAATTGTGCTACCTTTCCCACCACCGCAGCCAAATGCGACCTCATTTACAAGATCCTCCCCACCCTTCTGGAGGAAAAGATCGTTTCGATCTCCTTTAACGCCATCGACCCATCTGTAACCTTCACCAGAATCTGAATTCGCAAAGACAATACAGATATCCTGATCCTTCAAAATTGCTGGGGCCGTCTTGAGTGGTGGGGAGTTGGTAGGAAATTCTGTGACATAGACCTTCTCCTTATTGAAAGCCTTCTTCAATGCTGACATTGGGGATATCAAATAAGGGAACTCTACAGCGCCAGATCCCCAACCAGAGCCAAGTGTGCCTGTATTGCAAGCACGATCTTCGCAAGAATTTGGTCCGTCCCCTTCACCAGCGTCCTCGCCAAATATGCCAATACGATAGTTGAGTTCATGCGGTTGGTCTGCTGGCCAACCGTCCTTGCTCAGGGGCAAAATCCCACCCTCATTCTTAACTAGAACAGTGCCTTCAACTGCAACCTCTCGAGCAACAATCGAATGTGCTTGATCACCTGTACCTTGGACATTAACGAACTTGTTCACAAGGACCTTGTTCTTATCATCAGGACTCCCCGCGTTGATCATTCCGAATTCATCGTTTGTCCAAGATGAGAAGTTAGGCCCTTCACCGTCAAATTTGGTTTTATCATCTTGGCCAAGTTGATACCAGGAAGCAACTACTCGAGTGACCATATCATTCAACCTAGATATTGGTAGAGAGCCATTCAAGACCGATTTTGTTAACTCGGCTCCCCATAGAGATTTGCCATTCGCCCATTTCAGTCCATCTCCAGGCATAGTGACGTCTAATCCAGCTAAAGCACTAGCAACCCCAGAGCGTTGAGCAAGCCAGTCCGACTGAACAAATCCCTGGAATCCTAGTTCGTCCTAAAGGACAACTGTCAGCTTTCGTCTACGAAAAATTGTACGCATGAAGATTATGCACCTTTAGAATCCCATTCAGCAGCTTTGAGTTTCCACATGAATAAGAATTATTGAGCATCTGATAACTGCACATGACACTGGCAACCCCAGCTTTCACGGAGTCTTGGAAAGGCCAACCATATATCTCATGGAGAGTTCTGTCGTCAATATTGCTGGACATGGCATTGGGTAAACCCCATTCCCAGCTCTGCCTAAAGTGCTCCTGTTCGTTGCCTATAAAATGCTTTATGGTTGCCATTACTCCTTCTTCTTGTATGCCCTTAATCGTTTGAGCTGCTGCGACTCCTTGTAAATATGGGTCAGCGCCGAAGCCCTGGAGTGGTTATTAGTTATGTGAACATTGATGCACCGGACATGTACTAACCTCCCAATTCCTCCCACCTGCTGGCATTCGTCCCAGAGGTCCAACACAAGGTCCCAATAAGACATTTACACCTTTAAGTCTAGCTTCATTTCCATGAGCCTTACCACGCTTATACATCAGCTCCTTATTCCACGTAGCGCCTACGGTTATTCCAGCAGGGAAAGCAGTTGAGTTATCTGCAAACCTTAAACCGAGAGGTCCATCCTGCAGAGCCAGTCCAGGAAAGCCCACATGTACAGCTGGAGCCGTGTTTCCCACCGCGAGACCCATTTGCCATCCTGTTCCGGTTGTAATGTTGACCTTCTCTATCAAAGTCATCCGCTTCACCAACTCAGCTGCCTTCTTGTAGCTCTCTGCCCATTGGGGAGCCGTTCCCCCGGGCGGTGTAGGATACCACGGCGGTGATTGACCGTCTGGAGGGGGCCTTTTCACTACCCAAAATCCACCACTTATGACAACGATCCAGAATATAATTAGGAAACCGAGACCAATGAGTAGGCATTTTGATCTGCGAGCGAATACGCGACGTAAATCCTCAAGACGAGCGTGGGCATACGCGGGAACGGGGCCTTTAGAGGCCCGGGAGCTGTGATAAGAAGAATCAAAGTCGAGGAAGTCGGTGGCATCTAAATCGTCTTCGCCATCGCTGGATAGTTGATGTACATCCTCGAGGGACTTGCGAAGGGGTATGCTTGACTCTCTGTCGTACGATTGGAGTAAACCTTCGCGGGACCTGCATCATCATTCGATTCAGTACACATCTTCTAGAAGTACGAGCTAGTGCCATATTTATGGAATACTGGTGACGTTACGAACCGATTTCCCTCTTTACTATGATCCATTATGCTGGCGCGAGCCTTTTGGTGATGGTCGAAGCTATACGCTCTGGTCTGTAGTTTGGAGCATCTGGCATACACTAAACACAAATAGAACGAAATCACAGAGTAGAGATTGCCAGAAAAAAAGAGGCTCTGCGAGTACAGCACATAAACCTTGAGTTGTTGTTCGGTATTGAATGCAGCTTCCGAGGACAGGGGTTAGAGCTTAAGAAAGTGGGTCCAAGTCCTCTACAAACAAGCGAAGCTCCCTTACCATCTGACTTTTGTCGTTACAATGCCACTTATATACCTTTGAAAGCTTCAAAGATGTAGCTTTGTAGAGACATGAAATAAAGTCAAGATCATATGTTATTATCTATTTTTTAAATGAAAAGGGTGTTAAGCTCAGCACTCATCCACCTACAGCTATTAACACTACCTGAGAGATACCGATGTCAGGAAACTGGTTATCAGTCTAGGTACACTGACATCAAAATTGGTATGCGACTATCAAATGATCTCGAGGCCTTGTCAGGTTGGGATCTATGTGGGTGGGCTCTGATCTAATTTCGACAGACATTCTGACACAATAAGTGGGCTTCATGGTATACTTCTGATATATTGTGATCGCAGACAACTCAACGGTGAAGATTATGTTCCATGTTGAAAGATATATGTAAGAACACATTAAAAATTAGATGCAATTATATTTATCTACCCAATACGCCAACATATCCACAATATTTCGAATATCCATACATGATATACGCCTATCGTTCCAACTATCGCTGCTATCCACCTTCTAAATCATGAGCACCGCACCCCCCAGCGCAGCAATCAAACCTGCAGCTTTGAACCCCGTCTCCTTCGCCATTGCAGTTGCTTGTGCTTGGCTACTCTTCGATGAGAATTTAGTACTCGTTGATTTAGCCGTCACATCTGTGGCACTGGCTGGCTCGCTCGTAGACGTAACAGGACAAGAAGTTGTACATGGAATTGCACTTGTAAATGGCAAACTGTTGACCAAGCTTGCAGAGGCGAAGACCGGCGCTTGAGAAGCGATATCGGGATTTGGCTGAGCATTTGGCCCTTGAGGGTTCAAGACGTTATCTATGACATGAAGAACACCATTGGCGATCAGGATATTTGAGTCAAGAAGTTGGGCCGAGTTGATATAAACGTTATTTCCCGAGTGAAGAACTGAGATGTTGCCACCTTGGACCGTAGCGAGTTTTGTGCCATTCGTCAAACCAGTGGAGTAGACAACTTGTGGGACAATGGAATAATCGATCACGGCCCGAATTTCCTCAGCAGTCATGGAGGATATGGCTGGACCCAATGCTAGAAATGCTTGGTTCTTGGGAACAAAGATAGTCACATCTTTGGAAGCAGACACATTTTGTAGTCTGTTAGCTGCGTAAAGTGCACCTTCATAGGACGTGAGATTAAAGGCCTCTGAGGTGAGCGTTATGTTGGTTGGTGGAATCAACAAAGAGTCAATGGACTGAATAACGCCTCCGGTAAATTTGAGATCCTACTAGGCGCATCAGCATTCGTTCGAACTGGACTTAAATTTTTTACAAAAGAGGTAAATAAACGTACCGCTTGCACAAGTGTGCTCCTACTACCTTGACCACTGGTAAACACAACAACATCGCCGGATTGCTTTACGTTCCCCACTCTTTGGCCTCCGGTCACATTCGAATATAACGGACTTGTTAACAATGTTGGTATAAATACTGGAGTGCCAGGGACCAAATCAGCAGCCATACGCATGCCTTGGAGTATGTGGTATTCCAAAACGTTAGTTATAACAGTCTCATCATTGTTTTCGAAAGCAGCTTTTAGTGATGTGTACGGAATCTTCTGAAAAGCTTCATCTGATGGCGCAAGGATCTTCAATCACCGTTAGTTGCTGGCGGAAATGCCAGGCGCGAAAACATGCCAATTGGGAAACAGACTACTTACAGTTACTCCATTTGTGGATGGTAATTTCAGCAAAATATCTGCTTCGATTAATAATAGTAAATTGGGTAGCATTAGGGAACCATACTTGGGTATTTCTAAAAAGGTACCAGTCAGTGTCGCATTCAATATGATCACAATCCCAAACTGGGATTCTGGAAATAACTCACCTGGATTAAGCCATAAAATGTAGTAAGATTCTTCTGCTCCGATAAAACAGTACCCAAATCCTGCAAAGTCGTCTGCGCTGTAATTCCAGCTGTCCAAAGCGTAACTGCAACAGCAGATATACTGTGCCAGCTCTTCATTGTGAATCTTCACTGATCGTTTAGGAGCGTGATGAAGTAAGCAAGATAATAAACGAGAGACAGAAAGAAAGCAATGGTAAACAGCGAGAGTGAAGCTGCTGTAGCAGTAGAGCAATTCTGAATTATGGACAACACAAGAGTCGACCAGCTCAGAAATTTAATTTTTAGAGCTTGTACCCTGAATGAGGGGATGATTTACGTAGTTAGTTCGGCGGGGAACCGTGTTGGCGCGCTGGTGGTACCTTTTTGAGCAATTTGAGCAATCCGAACAACTTGAGTGGATTTAAAGGGAGCCAAAATGTCGTGGCGCATATTTGAGAAGATCTGCATCACCAACGAGGTGCGTTCCATGCAAAAATACCGTATAATACGAGGGGGATACTTGTAAACTTGACCGTTGTAAGCATCCCGGAACGGCTTACACCATCCGTAGGCCGTATTTGTTTCTACCGTATGTAGGTCAAACAAAGCACTGTAACACGTACCATCATCATATGGGCGTCAATATAGTGTGGACTACCAGAAGTGAACACTTCCTAGTCGATCAGGTATAATCAAGCAAAATCACGTTCTTGGACCTCTAGTGGGAGTTTTTGCTACGGACGCCCAATTCGCCTCGGCCGTTTAAGCTGCCAGGAACAGGAATTCATGTATACGGAAACGGTGCCTGTCGGTCTGTGAAACAATTTTACTGCCGCCAGCACGAGATAGCAACATGAGCCGTGTTTGCGGCTTGTCCTCTATTTAGCAGTGTTTTGGCATTCTTGCTCTCTTGCACCAGCACAAGCTCAGATCCACATACAATGCCCACACCCAACATCCAGCATCCAACATCCAACATCGCTTAGCTTATCAGTGATGAATGATCTCCAAAAGTCCAACAGATAGAAGGGATGTAACCATCGTAATGGCCGTGAGATGCAACTCGAAACTTTGGTACGCTTACTTTTCCAACGATTGGCGAAGTCCATCAAATACAGGGTTAGGTACCAGGAGTCTACGATGCCCTGCTGGCATTAAATACATCCCTTGTTACATGCCCCTGTGGGCAGTTTTCGTTGCTCTCAACACAAAAAGCACCAACCCCGTTCATACATATGTACCTATCCACTTTGAATATATGAAGTTACGAACGATCTGCACGCGGAGAACTCGAATGCAAGTGTTCGGTCCGTAGCACAAACTCGTAGGCAGTACAAATCATCTGCTCCGGTTTGCTATCTCTAGGTATCACCAGCTTCATATATTTCGCTGCGAACGGGTGGTTTAGATTAACCGATTATAAAATATAAACAACTTCCAACCTACACATCTATTGTGGCTAGCACACATGACAAGCCCCGCATGATAGAATCTGGCAAGGCTCACATGCACCGAATGTTCGATATACAAGAATCCCATTCTCGCCTTCCTTATCCTCACCCTTGATTATTTCGGACGTCGTATTTAACCCTTGCCACTCACAAGCTATGCAATATTCAAGGAATTAAAGGGGACCCAGGGCTTGAAATTGCAACAACCCACGGAACTCTTCTGCAAGTCGATAGATCTACGCAAGGTATATTGAACCACGTCGCTCTGGAACGAAATAATCCAGGTCGACAGTGTGTTCTCAGGATAACGATGTTTTGTCCTACAGTAACCAAGGAAAGGGTACATGGTACAAGGGCTTGAGTACCTCTACGCTTTCGACCATGCATTCTCTGATCGATCCTCTTTTACGAAGTGCACATACCGTATTCTGAGGCCGCAGATCTTAGGGAAATGGAAAAGGTCAAGCCAGATGGTATCCGCTCTTGTGCCGGAACGAAAGGGGGAACGAGCCTCTTGTCTCGGGCCAGCGCGAATTTGTTTCATTGTCATTTACACCCTTTATTTTTGGCACGCCGCAAAAGCAAAAAAACATCTACTTGCTGCGGCCGCCTGCAATTAGAGCGATACGCGGGACGACTTTTTCGCCTCAAGTAAGGTAGGGACGTATGTGACAGCAAGCCTGCGCTCCACCTTTCTGTCAGTATTCACAGAAAAAAAGTTACACCGGTAACCCTACAGCAAGTACATACACAAAGAGAATGAGTACCGACTGTGTCACACCCCCACAAAATACGCAAGTGTCGTGTTCTATCAAAGAAAAAGGAAAATTAAAACCACAAAAACAAATACCAAGTCAAAACTCAATATCAAATCTCCCCTCAAAAGTTCCACAATTGTCCTTTCGGTGACATGGAAACCCGTCTCACCGCAAAGCGCAACCAGAAAAAAAGGGACAAAAAGGTGTTTGATATTGAATTTCCCTCATCCACGAGCAAGCAAGCAAGCAGCAGCATCTGAAACCGGCAGACAAGTGGGTACTAAAGCGGTCAAGAAAGGTCAAGATTCGATATACAAGATCCGATGTATTATATCCAGGCCCCATTATAAATAAAGGAAAACAAGAATAAGAATAAAATAGACAATGCTGTACGAGGCCGGCCTGCCTGCCTGCCTGCCACGCCAAAGAAAACCAAGATCTGAAAATAGAAATACATTAGCACAAAAAAGATCACCCGCCGCTTACTGCAATGAGGGTATGGTATGTATTGGTATGTATTGTCGAGAGAGAAAATAAAAACAGGGCGCCTTGCGAAACATGACGGCCCACGTCCACGCCAAACCTGCTGCTTGATGCTGTTGCTGGTTGCTTACGTGCTCTGTTGTGCTCACAAAAAAAAGGGCGTTTTGTGTTGGCAATAGTGACGCCGTCATCTTCCAACCTGGGTTCCTCCTCCTGCGAGTGAGTGAGTGGGTGAGTGAGTGGGTGAGTGAGGCTGGCTGGCTGGCTGTGCTGGACGGGCTGGGGGGGCGTGTTGTTAGGTCCGACGACGATGGGTTCGGGGTGTAATATAGTATAATATATTATATTGATTCGACGGGTGTGAGCTGGCTGGGTCGGTATCGATGGCGTGACTCTCGTACGAGGGTGAGCCTCAAGTCAAGCCTAGGTGGGTGATAAGCTTGTCTAGGTATTGATGTTAATATTGATATGGATATGGATGTGGATATTTGGATCCCACCAAGATTCTGTAGTCATCATGTTGTATGTTGTCCACAGCATATTCGTCCAAGCATCACTCAGTCACTGCATGATGGCACAAGAGAGTACGTAGTTTGAATGAATGTTGCGTACAACGCATTTGTATTATTATTTCATATTCTTTGACCCAATTAAATTCGTTACCTCCAAAAACGAAGGAGAGTGTCCGTCTAAAATGTACATGCTTCATCTCGGAACTCCGTGTTTGTTACCTTCCACCTCCCAAATCTATAGTCGTTGCCTTCCAACTCCCTCTTGAATAGAATGTGTGATTATAAAATGAGTGTAAATTCAACCGCGCTATGTGCAGTTTTTCCTCTAGAACAGCCAGAGCTTTCCTCAACAAATTTATGAGTTCAAGCTTCAGGCGCAAAGACGCTTATATGATCCAAATACCCTCGCAACCTAGCAAGAGGGTTCTTGTCATTAACAATTATACCTATCCATATATACAGTTCCAAAGCAAAAAAGCATATGCTCGATATTGTGATGAATTACCAAGAGAACGTCATCAACGCAGGGTTGAGCGCGAGTGGCAATAATAAGTGACTGGCAGTGACGGTAGCCATTGGGAGGATAGCAACGAAATCTGTAATCTCCCAGCCGTATGGAATGAATGGCGCGACGGCTAAGATAACCATGCCGGCGATGCCAACGAGTGAGAACATGAAGGAGAACTTGAACTTCTTGAGCACCTTAGGAACTTCGATAAAGAAGTTGCTGAATTCGGCCTCCTTGGATGTGGCACCCCAGGTCATATCAATTTCAAACATGTGAGCGAGCAGAGCTTGAGAAACATGAAGGGAGAGACCACCAAGGAAGATTGCCAGCATAAGGGTCCACTTGAAGTTCTCGAAGAGTGCGTACAACAAACTTCTCTCGCCGATTCGGTAACGCATAACTGCGAGGGCAATGTTTCCGAGACCGTTGAAGACAATGATAATAGAGAACCAGACCTTCCATGAATCGACGTAGTACTTGTCCAGGTAACCGTTGAACCATCCAATGGCGAAGTAGTTGGCAGTTGTCATGATCCAGGCGGCACCAATAGCGTAATAAGTTCCAATGTATGAGATAATGGTAACCTTGGAAGTAAATCTGATGTTGGAGAAAAGGAATTGGCGGAAGAGGGGAGTGAAAGGACCTTTGTAGATCCATTTGCGGATTGGGTGGAAGAGCAATTCGTTACATCCGTATGCATATTTCTCCCAACGAGCAAGCTCATCGTAGACGGTAAGAGACACACCTTCCTTGAACCCTTCACCTGCCCACGCAGCAAGACGAATGGTATAGCCATTGACCTGGAGACGAAGAGACATGTCGAAATCCTCAGACACGTGTGACTCGGACCAGAACTTCTCGTAGTTGTCCTCATCAACGTATGATACTTGTTGGATAGCAGACCAGCGGAGAATGGCGTTGTGGCCGACGAAAGGAGCCACATCACCATTGGAAACGGTGTAACGAATGGCGCTGTAAATAAGGTTGGTGAAGAAAGTAATACCGTTCTCGAAATAAGTGTTCACAACCTGCATGACACCAGAGGAGAATTGCATGATGCCGACTTCTGGGGATTGTTCCATCTCAGAGCAAGCATCCAAGAGACAGTCTGCGGGCACACGAGTGTCGGAATCAACTGTAAATTATTAGCTCCTAAACAATCCGATAAATAACTCAAGAACGTACTGAGCAAGATATAATCTCCAATACGGATGTTTCCATCGGCCCAAGCACGTCCATTGTCCTCGAGTGCCTCTTTCAAGCATCGCTCATACGCCTGAGCTTCATCGGCCTGGGTCCAATCCGCCGGTCGTTGAATCAAATTCAATTTCTCCTCAACCATGCAAGAGATATGAAGACCGAAGTTCATGTTCGACGCCTAAAGAAGAAAAGATCGTCAGTATTCAGCTCGTCAACAAGGCTGGGCCCGCCATTAGGGATTTCGGGGCGAATGATGCACCACCACTTCAGCCACCGAACACAACTTTGTATCATGACACGCCTTTGTGGACCACCAAAATCGACGACAACACTCCACATCTACAAAAATTTACGATTGGAAGGGTACGCGAATTGAGGCTTACTTTCTTGACTGCAAGGAGGTCAGCTTATATCAACGACAGTTCAAGAATGAAGAGCTTACATTTTCCCTTTCTGATGAAGTTATCACCGTGCTTTGGTCTGGCAGTCCATCCGATGCTGTGATCGGCGTAGAATTCGATTCTGGCACGTCTCTCTTCCTCGTCGATGATCTGGAGACCATCGTCGTTGACGAACATATTGGCGGAGCCACCTTGCAATTCGTAGGTGGAGATGGCCTGTTTAATGGACTTGACGGTTGGTGCGATGACGGAGCTCAGTCCCTCCTTGTAGACGGGGCACTGAATGGTGATGTGAGGTAGGGTTGCACTCTGGATGCGGGGAGGAGCACGAGCGGAGTAGAACTTGGAGTTGATGGTGAGCTGTCGGACGGGACCAAAAAGCTGTGCCAAACAACCGATGATGACTTGACCGAAGAAAAGGGTGAAGAAGATCTGGACAGGAGTCAAGGCGAGCAGAGCCAGACGGGTGTAGTTGCCGTCGACAGCTACCTCAACCGCGAGTTGTCTACCACCAGCTCCCAACGATACCATAATCAAGATCATGGTAAGTGAAACCAAGACGGTATTTTGCAAGTGCAGTGGGCGTTTCTCCGGGATAATCTCTCCGCTCTCTTCGTCGATCTCATAGACACCAACATTGGCCTCTTTCTTCTCGTCGTCGTCTCCGGTTTCTCCGGTCTTCCAGACAAGCTCCATAAGCTCTGATTCAATTGCCTTTGCACGCTGAACCAAGTGTAAGGCTTCATCGTCCCAAACAACCAACAAAGCTTCCGAGGCAACGAAGGCAGCGAATTGATGCTTTCTCGCTCTTGGCAGATCTTCAATAGTGGGCAAAATTTGAATTCGCAGGCCGTTTAGCAGGGGCACATCAACCGCATCGGGAGACCATTGCAAAAATGTCTTGATCACTCTAGAGTTTACGGTCATAGCGCACTGATTTTGTTAGCGAAGTCTTGCGCCCTCCAGAGCATGTATTCGTCCTTACCTGAACATTCAGTGCAGCACAGGCGGTAGCAAACGGGGAAATGCCCAATTGTGGCGGGCAAGCCATGTAAGTATTTTTGGATTTTCTCAAGAGCACACCCTCAACCTCTCCGCTACCATCACTGACCCACAAGTGGGAGCATTGTTGTTGATATAGGTAATTGACCATCACCTCGTGCTTGATGTCGTCCAAGAACGTGGAGCTTTGGGTCGACCGGTTGGAAATGGAGTTTCTCGACGATCCGAACCGCGATGCCGGGGGTTGAAGCTCCATGTTGAAGCTGTTGTGAGCAGAGTCGGATGGCTGCTTCTCGACTACCTCAACCGGAGCAGTAGGCTCAGGCTTGGTCGCCTTGAAGTAGCTTCCAATACCCATCTTGGAGAATTGGAGCAGGTGTTGATGGAGGAATTGTAGAGGAGGGCGGTAGAATTAAAAGTACGTGTAAGAAAGCGGTGCTCGTCAAATCCCAATATCACCTTCCTTGAACGAGTGACGGAGGTGGGGATGTTTGCTTAAGCAGGGCTCATTAAGTGCAAGGAAGTAAGTCTGCACGGGGGAACCTGGGCTGGGGACAAAGTACGGTAGCGAAAGATCCAAGTCGACGATAGTTTTTGAAGACGAGTATCGTTCGTGAAAGTGTCGATGCCGGCGCGCACACTTTTCCTGCAGAAACGAACGTAGGACAACGATTGTAGAGGAAGCACGAAGAGGTTCCTGGGAAGGGGAGTATATGTTCGGTTCGGACAAGCGAGTGGAGCAGCATCAACAGCCAGCACGGAGCAGTACTAGGGATGTAGATAGATATGGAGCATGGAACTTGAAGGCGGCAATGGACGAGGGATGCAGCCAGGATGAATTGAGTAGAATAGCCAGCTAGCTCAGGTAGGTTGGGCTAGCACGAGGATGAAGGGGCCAGAGGAGGCCAGAGACAGCATATCCCATTTTCCACATTTTCCATAGTGTAGAGTCGGTGCACCGGTCACTCACTTCGACTCTACTAGGTGTCTTTTGGGCCGAACAGGGCAAGCGCCTGGGAGTCTGGAGTTGATGATCGTTTTGGGCAAGAGAATGCTTGGGTTGAGATGGCTTTAGCTGGTTTGGCTCCGGGTCAGGGTCAACAGAGTCAAGTCAGAGTCAGAGTCAAGGTCAAGGTCAAGGAGGAAGGAGGGAGAATGCGTCGTCCAGAGTAGTTCCGGGTCAGTGAAGATGGTGAAGGGCTGCTCACGGACGAGGGCATGCTGGTGCAGCGTTGCAGCAGCATTACAGATTGCAGATTACAACGTACAGATGCAGATGCACGGGCGTTGCACCGCTCTCGGGACTTTTTTTTCATCCTTTACTTGTACACTAACTATACCACACTACACGACACTACACTACGCCAACCCCTAGTCAGCCAGCCAGCCAGCCAGCCAAACATTTGTCGCCCAAAGGCCCATTTACCGTGGCTATTATTGAATCGCCCGCGTAACTTTTCACAGCCACATACGATGTCCAGCAGACTAGAGGGGAAATTATTGACCTCGCACGCTAGTTTCGCTTGTCCCGTCCGCCGGCTCCGAGGGATAATTTATGATGTGGTGTGTTATACCGGAGCACCACAGCACCGCACCTCACCAAACATCAGGTACCTCTCCCGCGCTCCAATTTTATATGTAATACATGTAGCAGCCACAGTGGAGCATGACGGAAGATGGGATGCAGCGTGGAGGAGATGGGTGTCTCGCGGATGAGCACCATGGCACAACAGCACCGCACAATTGCACATACAGAGCACTGCACGTCGAGCACCTGGCGGCACCGTAGGTTTTACCTTCTTAGCAGCACAGCAGCATGCTCTAGTGATGAAATCTTTCATTAGCCTTGATCCGTGCCTGGCTTAGGGGAGGTTAATTTGACGGTATGTGCCGGGCGTTCTCATTTTTGACTTTCCCACGTGCAGAATACCGACAGTCCCTCGTAATTTGACAGCAAGCCTAGAAAATGCTACAACATGTGAGGTTGGTTGATTGATTGATTCTCATGCGAGGGAGTAGACCACCTTGATAGTGAACTGCGTATTTATTTCACGCGTGGATTATTGGCTCGAAGTGCACTGTAGAGCAGAAATATGGCCGCATCATCCATCCACCCACGGTCACAACTTGCAATCCCCTCTAGAGCGAAAAACTCGATCCGCAAGTGGCATGAGGCATCTTTCCCTTTGGTGGTAGTATGTCTCACCACCCAGTTATGAATGCGATTCTGTATCCGAGCTCAAAGCTTCTAACCCTTCCATTCTGTCCCAGGTGACGAGTTGATGGTCCCATTCCGACCTCGCTGGTTGCTGCTGCCCTCTCCACTGCTCCCACAGTGGGTGCTTGACTTTTCACTTTTGACTTTACGCTCCTAGTTTGTCTTGACATCCACGTGGAAACATGAGCGACTCGGTCGTCCCGCGACAACAAGTGTCAGCGTTGGATCTTGGGGGGTTTCTGAGGAACCCTGCGGCGATTGTTTGACGGCGGTCGCCTACAGAGGGCATGAAAAGGGATAAAAAAAGCCCATCAAGAACAGCCCAGAGGCTCTACACGACAGTGCAAATAGTCTTTAATCGATGCCACATGAAACAAAGTGACGTTTTTCTTGGAGGATGCCTTTTTCGGCTGGTGGTATTCTGAGATTGGATCTCATATGTGATTTTGGCATGATCTCATTTGATCATGGTTGTAAAACAAGGCCTAGCAAAACCAGTAAATACGGCCAGAGAATACCGCCTTCCAGACTACGATATCTAGTATATAGGCGTGCAACGCGGCTCTCTACGCTCTCCCGGCACTGACGGTACCAACGGTACTGACGGTGCTGATGTTACTGTAGTGTAGATTTAGTGATGTATAGTGTATAGTATAGCTGGCGTTCTGTCTACCTTCTTCCTAGCCTGCGCTGGGCTTGTTTCACGGATCCCGACAATGAACGACGGCGTCAGGGATGGTCGATAAAGTAGTGACGGAGCGCGGACGAAGTGGGGGGAAAGCCCGGGGATGGATTGAGCGCGGGGGCTGACCAAAGCGGGATGGTGCCATTTGGGCGGCAGGATGTCAGGATATACGGAGAGATATATGGGATGGGTGATGATCTTGGATAACCCGAGCAAGTCTACTAAAATAACTACAGCCAGTAGTGTACTTATTCACTGTACTTGCTGTACTTGCACTGCTAATGACTGCAGTGGTGTACAACCTAACGGGGGCATGTTACTGTACTGTACAGTACATGATATTCCAAAACTACTGAATTCCTAGGCCAAGTCCAAGTCCCGTCATCTTTGCTGCCCTCCTTTACCCCTGAAACCCTTGCAGCCTCTAAATTCATTCCAGAAAACTATTAGCGCCGCAATAGCGTCGACTAGCGGCTACTGGTCAAACTGGCTGAACACCAAACTTTCCACCATCACCACCACTACTTACCACCACCATGCCAGGTAGCTCCTGTATGACGACCGAAGTGGGATGGTCTCGCATGCAATGGCGACTGCTGCAGCCAGCAAGCGAACCCTCAAACAGGAAGCTCAGTGTGGCAGCAGCATCATTATCATCGAACAGACAGCCTCAGCAGGCACCTTTGCTTGGTTTGCGGGGGGAGTGCAAAGGCTGTTCGGAACCTCATCCTCGCCTGCCAGACTCGACAAGCGCAAACTCAAAAGCCATCAGTTTGCTGTCAGATCGGTCAAAACCAGAGATCAGGAAGTCCAACGTGCACTAAGTCACTAACTAACCCACGACCTCAATGCCTACTTCCCACGCGAGATATGGAAAGAAAACCCCCATCGAAAGCCCACAATTGCTGATGATATATGGGCATCGCCAGCCTCGGGCCACGCAAGAGAGGCTCCTCTTCTACTTCATTCTGGCGTCTCGCTCGGAAAGCGTCGCGCTAATTGATAGTCGGGCGGTTTCCAGCGAGCGGGAAGATGCTGATCCTGCCCCACGGCCACAGCAAAAATAAAAGGACCTGGCAAACGCCAGCAAGCGTTGGAAAGGTGCTATTGAAAACATAAGCATTTCCTATTCCGTCCACACACCACTGATTGCAAAGCACATGATTTTTTGCGTATTCACAAGTATTGACCAGAGGTGCATATACGTGACTGTCTCGCTTGGCTGGCCGTTGAGATCTTTTGCCTCCACCGACGTCTTGCATAACACCTGCATAAATCTTGCAGGTCGTACAGACAAGCTGGCCCAGGGCGGCTGACTCGTCGTGTCCAAAGTGCACTGACCGGTGAGGTGGTATTTTCCCCGCCTACCGAAGTATGGCTCACCAAGGTAGAGCAAACAGAAGTGAAATTACCAAAGCTCGCCGCTTCCAAATCAATGCTGCAAATGTGTCATGGGAAAAAGCAATCAGACCAATTTCACATGGGACAGGGGTAATTGCTAAATGGCAATAAGGAGCAGCACATTATTTGGTCCCCAGGGTTTATGCCGTGCCAAGTGGTTACGGAAAGGGCAATGTTCTCTTTTGCAAGTTATCAATTCGAGGATGGCGGTGTTTTTGCAAAATAAAATATGGAAACTCCATCGATAAATGCTATAGCGTAGCGGATCTCCTGCAAGCCACGCACTCGGAAAGTCGGAAGCAATGTTAGCGTGAAGCAGTGTATCCTTGCGTATGAGGCCTTTGATAGTGAGCTCGAACCAGGCTTTTAGTGAAAGATCTACACAAACAAAGCATTTGCGGCACTCAACAAGGAAGAGCAAACCGCTAGGCCAAAAGTAACTCCCAATGTCATAAAGAAGTTGGCTATACGCAAGCTCCCGTTTTGTTGTTGCCAACTAACAGATATACTATCGTTCTTAGTAGCTCCACCAGTAAGATTAATCCTGATATGGTGCTGAAACCAACCGCTGAGATACGGTGCAGAGACGGTCTGAGGTATGATAACAACAATAGTCTCGGTGGCCAAAAGTCTTGGTTTATATTAATAGCAAGAAACCAGCCGTCGGTGCCTTTGTCCCGAAGTCCTGCATGTTGTGCTGGCAGATACGAGCTTCGGATCTGACTCTGTGCCTACGGAAGTCGAATACACCGGGGCCAGACGGGTACTTTTCCTTTGGAGGCTCGTACCAGGCGTCAAACAAATAACTGCGTGCCGTGTGGCTGCAATGGTTGACGTGAACCAATGCCGATGTGTGACCGACTCTTGCATCCAGCGGTAAATACTTCCTGCTGTACTTTTGCTTTGCCAGGCCAGCATCTTCCCAGGCGGTACGCACGCGAAATGATAAGCTTCGCCTTGAATCGCGGACCCTGCGTGCTACATGCCTAGACTAGGTATGCAATGCGAGGAAAATGCATATCGATATATTGGGGGTTTGGTAACGCTCTCGCTTAAGTCACAACACCAGTCGCTTCGCATACCGAGACAGGAGAAATAATGGTGAGTGCAACGTCAAAGTGCCGTGATTTGATTCTTCAGAATTCAAGCATTGGCCACCTGGGGTACGGTAGCATCATGTAATGTAAATGTAATGTCATGTAACGGAATGGGCAGCGGTAATAAATTGAGGTTCTCACGTGTGCATAAGCGATGGTGCCCACGAGCAGTGAAGGTGTCGGGGGAAACTTATAATATGTGATGCAAAATAAGCTGTAGGCTGATCTTACCATGACGGCGTATAAATTAAAGTTACGCTACATTTTCCAGAAAATCTCAACCGCGGGTTGTGCCCTGCTCGTACACACACTCCAGTCCAATGCCCAATACCACCTGCTCCTCCCTCCGCCATTTCAATACATCGAACGACAGCTGGAAGGACAGGTAATAAGATTGAACCATGTCCGCTCTCAAGGCTGCTCGAGCACAACATTACACATGTAACGGTTACGTTATTGGCATCAATGCTCTTTTTTAATCTCCAGACTGCAACACCCCTTCCAGAATCGGCAATCATATTGCAGCGGAACACACCAGCCCTCAGCCCTATCGAGGCGACCACATGACCTTTGATCCTACATAGGGACACACATCGACGCTCCGAGAAGAGCAGAGCTCAACGAGAATGGAAAACTGCCTGTGTGACTTAGAATGCGAAGATGGGAGCGTTCATGCCACAACATCCGCTCGGGGACCTGGGTTACACCTACTGCCCACGTTCAGCTGAGCTATCCCACGCCGACCTGCAGTGTGCCAGTCAACTTCCTGGGGTTTTCTGAAGCAGACAACTAGTCTGTCACGTTGGACTAATCAAAAAAGGAAGAAAAAGGAAAATTGATACGAGGGCAGAGAGAGACACTTGAAGATTATCTGCTCACCGTGTATCACACTTCATTATGCCACCTCCAAATATAGAATGACAACTAGATTAGGATACCCTCTGAATGGATTGACACACCGAACTATCAAAACGTATTCCAAGACATTGAACAACCCCGAGAAAAGGAGACTCACGGGATAGAAAGGGAGAGAAAGATAAAACGGATGCCACCAAATTGCCACTATCGAAATCAATAGAGCACCGGCCAGCTTCCTTCTTCTTGTTGAGCCGTCTAGGAAATAGGGGAAATAGAGCAGCACTTGTTTCCTCCCAAGCTGCGCCTCCATCGACGGAAAACTCCTCCCTTAGAATAACGCCTGAGAACGTACAGCGCTGTACCTGAATCTAGGAGAATAAAACCCCCATCCCGCCATCGACCCTGAGCTGATATGGGCTTGGCCAAGGCGCCCCCTTTTCCAGCCTCCCGGTTTCACGCTTTCGAGTCAACCAGAGACATGAATTGCTTGCCGTCACGGCTTGCTGTCCTTCAAGCAATACAATCTACCGATTTGGGGAGATTGAACCCCTTGTCTAGCAAAGTGCTGGATATGGCAAGAAACAACAACCATAACAACAAACAGCCAAAAAAAACTTGCTCCGTTTTTCTTTATCTTTCGTAAAGAGTGATCAACGCCCCTAAGACAAGACAAGGTAAATCAAGCGCACGGCAAGAGCAGAACCGAAAACATCATGCTCGCAAAGAACAGGGCGGATATTTTAGGAGAGAGGCGAGCAAAAGCGCCCGCGCGCGGAAGCACGGTACAGGACATGATATTACTAGCGCTTGGTAGTCAAATCACGTATTGAGGAATACTGCGCGAGATGTGGGACTCAGCTTTGACAGAGTACTGTAGAGTAGTAGTAGTAGTAGTAGCAGCAGTAGTAGCAGCAGTAGTAGTAGTAGTAGTTGTCTTGGTGGTGGTGTGCGCTTTGAAGTTTTTTTCCTTCCTTTGTTTTTGGTTGGCCTGAGCGTGACTGGGAGTTTCGAGTTTAGTGGAATCTCCCCTCCCTCTTATTTTTGGTTCCTGACCGCCAAGCCAGCTTTGCGGCCCTTTGGAATACAGGTACGTATAGAGAATGCCCATCACTCCACGTGACTCGCGGGTCCTTTAACTTGCTAAACCCAGTTGATGGACCCGCGATGATGAATAATAGCTACAGCTCCAGTAGAGTAGAGTACCCTGCCCCGTCGGAGGCGGCGAGAACAATGCCTGCCTGCCTGCCTGCCTGCCTGCCTGCAACTAACTACTAATTTTTATCTAATTATGACCGAACTCAAGAGGAGGAAAACTTCCAGCTTCCTAGCACGGTTTTTTTTTCATACCTCAAAGCTCAAGGAAGCCGAGCGTATGAATCCACTACTCGTACCATGTTGCTGAAAACAGCTGTCTGGTGGCATCGTTGTTACCTAAGCGGACTTGCACTTTCTCTAATCTTTGAACTCGGAAACACAGTAGCTGAAGCCCTTGACGTCATGTCAGAATGAATGAATTTATTTCAACTGCGGATCTTCAAATTCTCAACAAAGGGGGGTTCATTGCAAGATGTGTATTATTCGTAGTATTCTTGTTGTCCATTTTTATGCAGGACGATTAGGTAGTGACAAAGAAAATATATGCCTGTGGATTCCATATGCTTCACCGCAGATACACTCGAATGAGAAATGGTACCAATCCAGTCTAAAAAAAACATCCCCCCAGCGCCAGTACATCCATCAAAACTGTTTGAACAAGTATCATCGCCTGTCAGAATTGCCTCGCTCTGATCTAGCTTTTGTCTTCATCGCCATCGCACTGTTGCCACATCTCGACCTTGCTGACCTCCATCTGACCAGCACCCTCTGCCTGCCATGTGGGATACCAAGCATCTCTGGTATTCCAAAAATCTTTCTTAGCCATTGGTGCGTAGTCAACCCATGGCTTTGCGCTCTTGCCGTCCTCAAACCATCCGTTTGTGCCGCCAACTGCAACATTGAGAATTAAATAAAAGTCTTGGTCAAATGGGGTTTGCTTTCGTCCAGTTTGGCCCCAAGGGTCCATAATCTTCGTTCCATTACTATCCGCATATGGGAATCCACCGCGAGCCCAGAGTGGTTCGTTGAAGTTTGTGTAAAGCACCTGAAGAAGATTGGAGTCCACATAGGTGAAAAGGTATTTCTGAGACCACTCCAGTCCGAATTTATGCTCTGTCTTAGCATAAGTAGTGTGGAGAGCCTTTCTCTTCACGTTGGTTCGCCACCACGCGTCGTTTGCAGGATCCGGGCCCCAGTGTAGCGCGGAGGAAACGATGTTGTTACCACCTTGACCGTAAGTGTAGTTATTACCACGACTCTCCACAATATCAATTTCACCAGATAGTGGCCAAGCACCATAAGTATCCTCTACTGGCAACATCCAAATGGCCGGCCAGAGCCAGTCACCGGCGGCAAGCTTCGCAGTGACTTCCACTCTTCCGTACTTTATAGTAGCACCTTTCTTGGTGTTGATTCGTCCCGACTTGACCGGCTGGATGATCGTACCGGCGGTCTCGTTAGTGATTGACACACAGTTTGTGAGTACTGGGGATGAACAAGTTCCGTCCTTGGTAAGATTGAGAACGTAGTTTCCTTTGAGAAGGGACTCGTCTTGCAGAGTCGGCTTGATAATTAGTTTTCCATCTTTAACGAACACGTTCTCATCATCCAGGGTGGTCTGCTCAAATTGACCATTTCTGTGAAAGAATTATGTTAGCAATAGCCCCATACCAAATTAAAAGATTTCATCTTACCCAAACCCTCCAACTTCGGCTTCTTTCGTCCAAATGTCAGTGTTCAGCCCCCCAGAGAAATCTTCGCTCAACACCGGGCAGTATTTGTGATGAACAACAGATGATATTCCATCATAGATTAAAAACCCCGCGAGTCCAAATCCGATTAACAAGCCAATGATTGGGATTATGGTAACCCATTTCTCCTTTGGGTCCTTCTTGCTCCTCCATGGCTGTTCGACCTCACCCTTCCGCACTCGTCTCGAGTGGAAAAATCTGGAAGGGATTCCGCGTACAGCAGATGATGAGCCAAAGGAAGATGGAGGTCTTGAAGTGAGAGGTGTGCCGAACGGGTTGGTATTTCTTGGTGCTGGAGAAATGTCGTCGCCGAATGGATCTCGTCTGCTTTCTGGGGTGCCAGGTCGCATTGGAGTAGTTGCGGTTGAAATGGCAGACATGCCGCTCCCTCTATAATGGGCTTGTCCTGGTCCCTCCATTTTGTGTTCCTCTACGAGAGATAGGACACAACAATGGGAAGGGTATTACGTATTTTAAGATATATTGCCGCAACCGAAAGCCCAATGTGTTGCACCAAGGAGACTATGATCAATGTATGAGAGTGACTTGTGAGGATATTATGTTTTGGCGGGTGTGAGCAAGAGCGAGGGAGTTGGTAGAGAATCAGAAGCAGAAGCAGAAGCAAGAATGAAGCAGGGTAAGAAGCAGCAGGTGTAGTGGGGTCAACGAGCGTGCTAAGAAGTCCAGATGCGACCTCTGACAGATGCGAGCAAAGTAGAGCACGTAGCAATGAGTTATAGACTACGTGAACACTGAAGGACGTCCCTAGAAGTTTGCCTTTAGGGGGGGGAGTAAAGAGCTGGATGGCGTGGGCGACGAGGAGGACAAACAGTAGTGACGGAGCAGAAGGCGAGTGTAGTGAAAGATAGTGTGCTGCTTTAGGTTTAGGTCTAGCTTGGGGCTGGGGAGGGAAGAGAAGAAGTTGGGTTGAGCTGGGTTAGACTAACTAATAATGGCTTATCGGAAGAGAGCGCCTACTTTTGTTAGCTGATTTCGGATCGACACCAAAATGCCTTCCCAGCATTGCGGGTGATGATAATAATGGGGGGAGGGCTCTTCGCTCGCTTATGAAGCACCGCCAGTCTGGCCACAATACTCGGAGAGGAGGACCCTGCTGCTGCTGGTATATCAATCTATCGTATTTACCGGTAAATCGGAATCTGTTCGATGTATCTCATTACGGTTTGCAATTGATCATTAACAGGCGAACAACAGGCCACTATACTTCTACCACCAAGCAATCATGTCTCCAGCGTCTGTGCTGAATACCATCCACGTGGACCTGAAGTCTCTGCACAAAGCCCGCTATCGGTAGTGTGGTGGTGTGTAGGTTCGAGGGTTTACGGACTGTAACAGCAGCGCACCTGAAAATACATGATCTTGATCCAAGCCTACTTAGGACTTGGCTATTAGCAACAGCGATGTGCCCTGGAGAGACGGATTCATCATAGGGTCGCCCGCCGTTTTTACCCCTGAGCTGCCGCTGTCCCTCGTGCATCGCCCACTAATACCTCTAGTGCTGTTCCATTAATACCTGGCTTATGGCAGGGGAGAAAAGAGGGCTGTGGCATGCAAGATGGCCAGCACCACCTCCTCTGGACTGAACTGACTACGTTGGAAGTTGTGGTTTTGCTTGAGCTCGGAGCATATCCCATCCCATTCAACCATAACTGATTGATGCTGCGCAAGGGACTCCGTGTTCCCCCAAGGATGATGTAAATCATTATCCATATCTCAAACTATCGAATTCCAATTCTCCATTCAAGATGGGGATTATTATCTTCAGCCCTATCCAGGATACGAGGTTACTGAGATACAGTACCATATCAAGCTAACAGACATGTCGACCTCGTAACTTTTCGCCCTTTCCAGCTGGTTGTGATTCATACTGAGTGTCAAATGTAAACACGGCTCACACCGTGCCAGAATCCTTGCCCGCAAAGGAACAGTCCGTCTCTTCTGAGGCAGCTGAATTCTAAGGGAGAAACTAACGAAAGTCCAAGTGCCTTCCGCATGGTCCAAGTTTCGCAAGTTTCGGCACGGAAATTTGAAGCCCAATAGCTTCAGATGAGATTGAGAAGACGGCTCTTTGTCGGGCGATCCTTTTCACTACAGTTGTTTACAGCTTGGGCCTTCCTATCTTCTTAGTTTCTTAGCATACGGTTCTGACATGATGTGTTCACATTAGCAAGGTACTAGGAGCAACAGATGTCAGGATGTCAGGTCCTGCCTCTAACTTTCCACTCCTGTGGATATTATGCCACAAGAATACTGCACCATAGTGAGGTCAAACCTAAATGTCGGTTGTAAACAAGGCCTCGGATCTTTAAACCTGCCTAGCAAGCCTTCTCATCCAATTGTTCGGGGAAGAGAGCTATTCATGGGCAATACGAGCCTAGTTGTTTGCCACCGGGACCAACGGTTTGTGTCAGGACTGTATTACCCAATGAATTCATACACGTCGGACAATTTCTAGCCAACTTCAAAAATATGTGTGTGTGGGTTTATGGTTTGGAAAAACTAAGAACTGTTGCAGGTAGAAACTCTCCAGTAGCGAAGTCGAGAGTGACGATTGATGCATTGAAAGCGGATGCACGGTGCAAGGAGCAGTGCATGCAGGCTTCTCGGACCTCTCGAAACCCTATGATCGACAATCTACTGTGATAGTAGCAGGATTATGGGTGAAGAGTGATAATGTTTGCAGGGAACGCTCTACATTTTCAAGTGACTGATTCATGTACTGTCAGGTCATCGTACACGAGAGATACCTCAAGTTTGTTGGTGGCGATAGCAGGATTGGAAGAGCGAGTGCCAACAGACTGGTCCTCGTATTGCGATGCTATTTTCTCTGCACACTACAAGTTCATTATTGCATCGTTCATGGTTCATTCATAGTTTCATGTCGAGCTAGAGAAGGTGTCCGTCAAAAGGAGCAAGTGCCCTGGCGTATACTCTCACCTACCTCAAATGGGTAATACATTTCAGATGATATCGAGACTTGGGACCATTGATCTATGAATCAAGCATGTCGTCCCAAATTGACATGTCATCTTTGATCCCATCCTTCATGTCAAGGAGTATGACAAAGATCCTGGGGGACTAAGTCGTCTGGGAGTAAAATAGATACGGAAATTTTATCAACCAACTGTTTATATCTTCCCTGATCTGGAAACAACTAAATTTAGAACTATCTCGTACAGTCTGACATAGTCGGTGTGACCAAAAGTGATAGGTTCCCGTCTCTGTATCATCCTGTTGAGGTCTTCTCCGTCTCAACATTTCACTACAGGATGGGAAAGACCTCCTAGATACTTGGAGTTTCTGAAAATCTACTGCAAGAGTACCCTTCAAAGGAATATATTTTGGATACGAGCATTATTTTCTCTTTGCAGCTTTCCTACTAGTCTCTCATAGAGCAGTTGTCATGTTAAGGCAATGGAATTTCGTACGCTTCACTCTGAATACTGTATGTTGTTGGAGATTTGACGCAACGTCACTTTGCCCCGCCCTTTTTCTCCCATTTGAAAAGCCAATACTTCTAGTCGTCTGCTCGTGCAGCGATATTGGTCTGACCAAACGTTTTCATATAAATAGAGATGGAGAGAAATGTACCTTGCGAAATTGTACTTGTCATCGTCTCATGAGTGCCCACTCTCACCCAATACTACCTTGCTAAGAGGAGTTTCTCAAGCCAGCTTTTGTGAAACTATTTTCCAAAGGAAGTCTAGAATACTGAGTGTCGATACAGCAATACTCTACCAAAGTTTATCGAAGCCAGAACTGAATTTGTCTTAACCTCACCGTGGCTTGTTTTGCTGGCCTCGACGTGTAAATGAGCCTTGATCATCTCGAAGCTCAGCACCGGTGCACTTGTGAAGTAGGCTTCCGACGTTGAACAAATCAAATCGGTAGAGTACAGGCTTACATGTACGATCTTCTGGATGTGCTGTATTGTCCCTACTGCTACAGTTGAGCTCAGTAACTGGCATCTAGCTAAGCTTTTTATATTTTGATTCCAAACGTGTGCAGAGGGGAGCAGTATTTGAGGAAAAAGAATATAACGAGGATAGCAATACGCGTAATAGTTTGAGCCAATGCCAGTGATGGACATGTTGGAGGATTTGATATCCAAAAAGATGATAGAGATTGAGTGCTGTAAGCTATTGATGAAGGACGTTCGTATTCTTGGAAAGATGACTCTAGCTCCTGAGGGTATTGTAAGACACAGACAAGTAATAAGGTAGATCTTAGGAAGTCTCTTCTTGAGTTCTTATTTTTTCGTCGTTATATTACTTCGCAGGATATTACTTTGTTGGGCAATAAAAATACTAGATTTAGGTGGCCATTGATAGCGAGAGAGCAAATCACTCTGAGTCCAACTCCACAGTGGTTTTGTTTTTCAATCTAACCAAAACTATCAATTGATAACTGGATCCTTTGAAACACTACTTCCTTTCTTCAAGTCGCTGATTATAGCTGAACTCAGATCTTGTTGAGGCATTTTGAACGGGAAGTTCAAGTCTCAAGCACTATCAGAATCCTGTTTTGTATGCGTTACTTATATGTATGAGTTTTTTCTCGAGAGCAGATGCTGTAGAATGATGTACACAAGGCAAGTTATGATATTTCCAAACCTTACGTTTACACCCATAAACTTTATGTGATGAGAATCGCCCACCCCTGTCTCTCCGCAACATCGTTCTCCCGTTCCCACCTTACAACCTTTACCGACCTTCAACCTTCCATATTTCATGAGAACTGCCCATATGTATAAAGTATTCTCATGTCAAGAACTTGGAGTTCAAGCGCGGTCTCTATGTATTCGTAGGGGGGTTTCATCCAGCAAGGGTCATAGGTGTGCATCTACGGCAGCTAGAGAGCAAAACCGGCTCCCAGCATCTTACTACCGAGGCGGGACCTCGAGAGCAATAATTTTTCAGCGGAAACATCTTCCTGAAGACCCAAAACAATGGGAAGACATATTTCGAGGGGCAATTGGGTCTCCAGATAAAAATGGACGGCAGTTGGATGGTCTCGGGGGTGGGATATCAAGCTTATCAAAAATATGCGTTGTGGCACCCTCTATCCATCCCGAGGCTGATGTCGACTACACGTTTGCCGCAATTGGGGTGAAGAATACAGATGTGGATTATTCGAGCAACTGTGGGAATATGACAAGCGCCATTGGACCTTTCGCGGTTGATACTGGTATGGTAGAAATCTCTGATGGGGAAATGGCCACAGTACGAATACATAATACCAATACTGGAAAGCTGATACACTCTACATTTCCTGTTATTGACGGTGAAGCGGAAGCCCACGGCTCTTTTGCGATTGATGGAGTTGCTGGAACTGCAGCTAGAATTGAGCTTGCTTTCCTGGACCCAGCGTCAGTTCTTCGAATTCGAGGATAAATTTCTTATTAATAAATCGTAGTGGCTCTAAAACTGGAAAGCTTTTGCCTACCGGAAACGTGACAGATGTGATAGATGGCGTAACAGCTACTTGCATAGATGCTGGTAATCCTTGCGTTTTCATCGAAGCAGAAAGTGTTGGGATTGATGGCACCATCCTTCCAGACGCTATTGACTCGCATCCAACACTTCACCCAAAACTAGAATCCATACGACGGAAAGCATCGGTAGCAATGGGCATAAGTACGAACGAGGATTCTACGCCCAGTTCGATCCCCAAGATCACCATGGTTTCCAGATCTAAAAGCCATTTGCTATTGTCAGGCGAAATTCTAGACGGCGACAAAGTCGATGTTGTCCTGAGAGCTTTGTCAGTAGGACAGCCACATAGAGCTGTTCCTATTACGGTAGCAATGGCTACAGCAGCTGCTGCAAACCTTGAAGGGTCAGTGGTGCATAGAAATGTGTGCAAGGAACGAGTCAACGTAGACGGCATCACAATCGGTCACTCAAGTGGAATGATTATGATGGGTGCCAAATTTGACAAGGAAGGACATCTAGTCAATGCCACTGTCTTTCGTACAGCACGTCGACTCATGGATGGTATTGTGTATTATAAATAGCGGTACCTAATCAAATACCAATTACCAAGCATCAATAGAACAATAACCTGAGTACAATTTATGAGCGCCGGTTTTATTAAAGCTACATGACAGTGGCCATTCTACCATGATTCGTAGAAGCGAATCAGTCTCTTCGATAGCTTCCAATATTCTCAAGACAGAGTTGTCTTGGTTGTGTTGATAGGTCAAAATACGTAAAAGTTCCCATTAAAGTATCGCGTTCAGATCAAATAACAGCCTTTACATGTGTTATTTTTTGGCGTCAGTGAACCTAAAATAAGTCTCATGGCGGAATCAACGAAATATACACGGCATTATAAAGGCGAGCATGACATATTGAAACCGTTCCGACAGACACTACTATTCGACACTCGTTCACTTGTACTAGGATCCCTATCGACGATCCTTGCGTTCAAATAGACAAAATCAATGACAGACATTTCTTTACAGAGGGGTTTCATGTGCAGCTCTCTCGGATTCCTGACATTGTGAGCGCTTAGTGTACTCGCTGCTTCATCGGCACTCTTCGGAAGTGTGATTTATCCGAACATCCCCAGAACTCTAAAAGCTCCCCACACTTCAGACCTGGGGAGAAGAACTCCGTGCACGGCATCCAAACTGCTATATGGAATATTTACGAAATTGAGTTTTGAGTATACCATGAAAATCTAGAGACCGGGGGAGTTCTAGGATATCTATTGTTTGCAAAAGCGTTTGCAGGCATGAGTATGAAGGCAGCACGTTTCCATGGGCGGATGGACCTTCGTGTGGAGGAGGTCTCTAAGCCAGTTCCTAAGGGTGACGAGGTCTTGATAGATGTCGAATGGTGCGGGATTTGTGGTTCGGATCTTCATGAATATCAATACGGTTTGAAATACTCTTTTCGGGACAAAATTCCAGGTCATTATTCTGACATTGATTAGGACCTATCGTAGCTCCAACTGATGGCAACCCTCACCAAATCACTAAAGAGGTGATGCCAGTAACTTTTGGACATGAGTTTTGTGGAAGGGTTGCTCAGATTCCGAAGGGATCGAAACTGAAAGTTGGACAAGCTGTCATGGTAGATCCACGTCTCTATTGTAGTTCATGCAAAAGATGTCAGCTGCTTGCCACGAACGCGTGCTATAGTTGGGGATTCCGAGGGTTCCATGGTGGAGGTGGCGGGCTTTCGGAAAGTGTAGTTGTGAAGGAGAGCATGCTTTATGTGCTTCCAGAAAGTGCCGACCTGTCTGTTGCTGCTTTGATCGAGCCGCTAGCTGTTGCAACTCATGCTGTTAAAGTATGCGGGGCTTCGGACTTCACTTGCAAGTCTGTTCTTATCCTAGGTGGTGGTCCCATTGGATTGACGCTTATCATGGTTCTGAGGACTTTTGGAGCAAGAGCAATTTATGTGTCGGAGCCAATATTGAAGAGAAGGATGCAAAACTTGGAACTTGCGGACGCGATCTTTAACCCTTTGGAAGAAAACGTGCCAGAGAAGTGTAAAGAAAGAACGGGAGGAGATGGTGTAGATTTTGTCTTTGATTGTGCTGGTGTTGAGCGAGCTATGAAAGACGGTTTTGCTGCTTTAAAGTATGGTGGCACATATATGAATGTTGCTGGCTGGGTGCAGCCTGTGAGTACAAACAACCTCTTGAAATACCATATCTACATAACACTTCATACTAATGATACCATAGTTCGTAATTCCTTTGGAGCATGCTCAGATGAAGGAAATCACAATCAAGTCAACATTGTCATATAATGACCAAGACTTCAAGGATACCGTTGAAGCCTTTTCAAATGGTGCACTCTACCTGTTGCTCGACTCTTTCCAAATACTGACGAACTTCAGGCGCCTATCAAGGATTAGGAAAATTCGTGACGAGCAGGATATCTCTCAACGACGTTGTAGAAAAAGGATTCAAAGAATTACTTGACAATAAAGATGATCATGTAAGCTATCCAGTCTGCTCTTGTCGAAGGACAAGTACCAAAAGCAATGATGAGTTGGACTATTTTCTGATACTCCTTCCTATGTGATGGACGCTTACCGTGATTAGGTAAAAATTCTGGTGTCTCCGAAACCAGGGTATGTCCATTTAGGAAAAGAATCTTCAGACGTCTAGAGCATCAGAAGATACATGTCCAAAAAGACGTTTGTATCTCAAACTACGATAATGCTTGCTTCGCTCCTGGTTGGCTATCATAGTATTTGAGAAAATAGATTGACTTGGCCCAATTTCTTGCTGATTTTGATGTCGTTATATCCTTGGGAGAACAGCAATTGTCAAACAATTAAATTATCGGCCTCCAGCACAATATTTTAGTAAGTGAACTAATGACAGACTAAATATTATTTTCCAAATTACGAAATATATCTTTTACTCTTAAGCAGATTGATGATTCATGTTACTTTGACCTTTGGTAAATTGCAATCATCTGGATTAGGAAGTATCTTACTTGCTTAACTGGAGTTCCCAGTGCGGCAAAGTTTCCCATTTTCCGAAAAAGGATAACCATCCACAGCAGTTACCTCCCAAGGTTCACTTCCCACGGTGGTTGGAGCCCAAAAGAGACCCCATGGATCTCTCTGCTGCTTAATGCTTAGCAACCGCGGATACAGATTGCCAAAGAAACTCTCCTGCCAATTTGGCTCGGCAGGATCAGCTTCATTGATATACGCCCCAGAACCAGGCGTCAGTTCTCGCCACGTGTCCATGTATCCGTTAATAGCGACCTGGGCTTCGGCAGCCTGTTGGGGAGTGATAGCAAGTCTTTGCTCTTTGTAGAACAGCATTGCATGAAGTGCTGCTACACGCCATGCCGGATTCACCGCACTGTCGTTTCCAGGCCAGCCAGCGACTCTTTCATTAGGAGAGTGAAGCGTTCCGTGGAATGTATAACCTGCTTCAACCGCTCTACGGATAGCATTCATAGACTTGTTCCACAAGTCATCATCATCCCAGTGAGTGCGAGGGAATAAACGAGAAGTATATCGCAAGTTTCCAGGGCCGGCGGATCCTGACCTCCCACCAGTGCCATAAGGTCGAGCTGCTGCGGGGCGGGAGTTCACGGCATTAATACCTTTGCTGTTGAGATCACTATACAATGGTTGCATGAAATCCACAAATTGTTGCGGTGTTTTGTTTGGCAGTGTCGAGGACGTGGTGAATCTGTAGCTATTATTCTCCAAGGGGTAAATATAGCTAAAGCCAAGCCCGCCAGCATCTACTACTTTCCTTGCGAACCTGTAGTACAGACTAACGGCTTCCCAGAACTTATCAGCACTGTTTACGGGGGTGCCCTGTGGTGGTGTTTGTGTACTGCTGTAGCCAAAGTTCAGAGAAGACGAGATGGTTGTGATTTGGGAGTGCGCTTTGGCTACTACAGACAGGATGATTGCATAAGTGGCTCCGCCTCCACCTCGTAGTGCATAGAAAAGGTCCTCGTTTTCCTCGGGACTGGCCGTTAGTAGGCTTCCGTCAGCTGTTACGACTTGTAGAGAGAGAACTTGATCAGAACCTAAACCAACGGCTGATGTGATAGTCGAGTGGCCTCCACCACTAAGCCAACCTCCGCCTGTGCCTACAGTACTCCCCCCAGGAGCGACAATTGTGAGATTGTTGGCTCCCATGTGATTGAACATTTCCCAGGACTCAATGCCGGCACCATAGCGAACCGCCTTTCCCGTGTACTGGCCCATTGTGTATTCTGGAAAATACTCGAAACTTTTGAGATTATGGGTCCAGATGCTAAGAGCACCTGCACCTGTTGATCTTCCACCAAAGTCATGACCAGTATTTCTGGCTACTATATCAATTGGTGATACCTTGACATATTCAGGTGTTACACTTACTTGATCACTAGTCGAATTTTCCTATTCCGTGCAAAGTTGACCGCGGCTTGGACTTGTTTTACAGTTGAGACATTGACTACGTAGGTAGGGAAGCCACCTTGAGTACAGTTGCCCACTGGATTCAACGAGGCCACGCATGTGGAACCTTGTGGCCATTCTGTGAGGACGGCAAGAGGATGATCAAGGTAGAAATGCGTCGAGCTGGCACTTCTTACTAAAGTGTTACACTTAGTAGCATCGTAATGCGGCCCTCCATAGCAAACTGCAGCAGGTGGGACAGGCTTTAGTAGACCGCCATCTATAGATGCATTGAACTGGGCCCATATGGTTTCTGTTGGCCAATCTTCATCACCAGGGAAAGATTTACATTCAGGGATTTGAGAAATAGAGCTTTTATCATAAGGCTGTGGAAAGGCAATATCGGAAAAACTCCCGATATCAGCTTCGGTTAAGACTGTGTCGAAAGGGGCGGCAGCTATTTGACCGAAGACTTTGAAAGTCACGGATAACAGAAAAAGGTAAGAAAATCTAGTAGACATAATCAACGCCTAGCTGTAGATCGTGTGTCAATTAGAACCACTACATTAAGAGGATGTGCCATTTCTTAAGTATTCTACTCAATAGAGTGTGAGTGTGAAAGTTCTTCTTGAATTAGTAGGTACCACCAATGCGGCCACACTTTTCACCGTGCAGAGCTATTTATACATGTTCGTTTGCCATCTACGTTCACTTCAGTTGATGATCATAGATGCCCTTAGCAGTACATATATTAGCAATGAAGCAGCCACATTACAAAGGTATCTATGAGTTCGGAAATCAAACCAATTGGACCACCTCCCTTACAGTATTTTGGAGTTTCTGGAGCATAGATTTTGTCACTTGACAATTACTTAGTCTTGGTAGATGCACGACACTTTTGGCTAAATGCCTGCAGTAAATGTCAACCTGGGAGAGATATCAAGTATGTTTGTCTGTACAGTGAATACCACCCTACTTAGGGTTACTCTCAATCAATTTTGGTTCCTATCTGAATAGAGCCAGGGTTTAAGAACCCCGCGCCTTTCCTCCGGTCTCGCATTTGGCTTGTTGATTGTTCCATAGGACCTACGAAATAACTGCTTGATGTGCACCCCGTTTTCCACATTAAGTAGTGTCGCAGATTTTGACTCAATGGACTCTACCAAAAAATGCTTCTCGGTACTAATAGTGATTGAAAATCTATTTCTATTGCACTAAAATTATTGTTTATAAGCTGGACAACCACTTCTCAAGAGACCTGCCTAAGAATTGGATCTGGTAGAGAGTTCCTCTTATGATATGACCTTAGTATTTCTGCTAAAAGAATTGCATTTACACAGAAATTGTATGCTCAGGACTTTAGAGGTATTTTTTGCAAACTCAAGCAGTAGTGTTTTACTCAAGTTTCAATTGTATAGAATCGACTGGAGAGTGTAGTTGATGAGTGTCTCAGGTAGAGTGAGAGTGGATCTATTGTTTAGACTTCACAGATATTTGATATTTTGAAGTGAAAATGACTTCTTCTTGAGTCTCCAAGAGACATTTGAGAGTTGTGAAACGAGATACAATTAAAACCGCGCAACTGTTGGACTTTTTGAGGCTCGTATTAGTATCCTTCGGATTTTGTCTGACATTATTTTGGTTGCTCAGTCAGAAGTCGCCACCTTGCCGAGGTGAGCCTGAAGATACTAAAATCACGTGAAGTGGCTTATGAAGGGGCGGCAACCTGTGTTGCGTCAGAGTAGTCGTAATGAGATATTAATAGAGAAATGGATATGCTTTTATGAAAAAGAGATATTGAGGTAAAGATTACTCCAAATCAATTGTCCCAAGTAAATAATTTGATTCCAGCCTCTCTAAAATTGTGGCCAATCATATTTGCTGCCTGAGCTTGTTTCGCTGACTGACCCGCACGGGTTTCCTTCAAGCCTGTAACCTTACGTTGTTTCGCCTGCGACACCAGACCTCTTTCTTTTAGCATACATCTTTCATCTCACCACAAACTACAATCCAGAACAGCATCTCTATTATCAAAACAAGTTGCCCAATCTATCAGCGCCTCTGTACAACTCTCGCAACATATACCCATACTTCCTTTAGTCACTCAACAACTTCACAATGGCCGACGGTCGTCAAGAACCCTATGATCCATATCTGCCAGCTGGAGGCGCTGCTGGCACCGCCGGTGGTGCACCTCAGCAAGGCAATCAAAGAACAGCGGCGCTGCAAGCAGTAAGTAGCTTTTTATCACAGAGTCTCTTCTTCTACCACCTGGAAACCCGGCCCCCTGGATTCCGGAGCCCAACCGCAACTCCGCGCAAACTGAGGGATACGAAATAAAGCTACAATTGGTATTTTAGACCGACGCAAAACACCGGGTGATCTTATGAGTTGCGAGAACGACTAGAGTACGAGAAATAGCTAGAGGCTGGATGAAATTCGGAAGTACACTTGGATGCGATGATGGAGCAATATCTTTAGGCGCCCACGGTTTCAACTTCATCTTGATGCAGCGACACGCTTTAGGTGGTGTATATATTTACCGACAAAGGTCTCCATGGACTTACTGCTAGATGAGCAACATACCGGCCAGGATTAACAGCATTCGTGGGATGTTCTGGACCTCAATTCTTCAAATTGCAAATTGTCGCTTTCCCATTACAAAATTCTGCCATCAGAGGGACTACCTGGAAATCACAAGTTACCCTACAATGCATTTACTAATTCAGCTCTCTAGCAAATCGATGACACTGTTGGTGTGATGCGCGAGAACATCAACAAGGTTTCTCAGCGTGGTGAACGACTGGATTCTCTACAGGACAAGACCGACAATCTCGCAGTGTCAGCCCAAGGCTTCCGTCGTGGTGCCAATAGAGTTCGCAAACAAATGTGGTGGAAGGGTCAGTCCAGACGTTCACTCTTCTATATCTGCAGAGCTAACAGTGTCTAGATATGAAAATGCGCATGTGTCTTATCGGAGGAATCGTCATCTTGCTTATTGTCATTATTGTACCGACCGGTAAGCATATGACTTTGTCTCGCAAGTCAATGACCCAGCTAATTAGCCTTTAGTTGTCGCTACTCGCAAGTAGGAGGATTCGAAGATGTTGGGGACTTATGATGGCTTCTAGGGCGCATGTTATGGGAGCGCTACGGCCTTCAGTTTCCTTCCACATGAGCATGGGAATACTCGCTGGCTACAAGCAAGCTGGATTTACGAGGGTAGCGGCAGGCGTTACCATTTGATTTTTCGCGTTGGTTCTTTTCTCTAATGGCGTTACGTATCGTTGTGGAGGAGCCTCAGGTCGCTGCTATCTTATCTCAATACATAACGACAGCGGCTTGAAGCACCCAGACCAGCGAGGTCTGTATTATGTAAGAATTTGGAGGAGCTAATGACAATGGTTCTTGATCCTGTGGCTTCAACCTTCAATATATGTTATGTGACTGAATCAAAGCGTTTGGGACGGGACGACCACTATCGCAGCAGGAGATGTTGCCAACACCAGCTAGTCGTCTTGGTCCAGCAAGGAGAAAAGCAAGTTCTCTGCATAGATGATACGATATGCCCCCTCTTCCATCATAGATTTTGTATAATGCCGCAGAAGAGCAATAATGTGGTGATCAGATGCGGCAAGAAAAAACAGATTTTTTTTCTTCTTTCTTGCTTTTCTCTGCATTGGAACATGAGCATAAAATAAGCAGAAAGGTCCAGGATTTTGTATGGTGTGGCCGGGCGTGGTGTGGAAGCTGCCCTGTAGAGAGTAGAAAACATGCGAGGTACCCCATAAGCCACTAATCAGGCCCCCCCAAAACCCTTTTTTTCGTCTGGGTTTTTCTCTGTTCGGGCGGGGAACCAAAAACCTTTTTGCCAGGGATCGACCAATTGCGAATTCGGAGCTCCCATCTCAACCCCATCTGTGCCCAGTCCAGTCACAGTCCTGCAAAAAGTCCAGCGGATTCAAACCTTCTTGCTTCTCGTTCTGCTGTTCTCTCCCATACAGGATTTCCCATTGAACCTAAGAGGTAAGCTGCTCATCTTCTTCTCCGGATTGCGCTCTTGCGTTCCATAATCTTATCTTTATCGGGGCACTATTGCTACGAGGAATCAGTGTACTAACTCCCGCTCTTCGTTATCTAGTCTGCGGCGTCATTTCACCACATCCACCCCGCGGCCCCTCCATGAACTCGTCTTGAAAAAGCTGCCTGCGTGCGATTTCAGAAACGCATTGCTCTGAAGGAGCTGGGAGAATAACCTTTTCCATTGGACGGCACATTGACCTCTTTCAGTCCGCTCCGACCTTACGATGTTGTCTCTCCGTACCACAGTAGGAGCTGTTGCCAGAAGGGCACGCACTGCTACTCACCGACTTCCTATCTCCTCCATTCGAACACTCCCAAAGGCTGCTGCCACTGTGACTCTTTCTTCCCGGAGAGAGTATGCCTCTCCAGCTTCCGACAGCTTCTCCACTCGGTCCACTGTTGTACAACTTCTCAGCAACATTGGCTCCAAGAGAGAGGTACAGCAATACCTTTCCCACTTCAGCTCGGTATCTTCTCAGCAATTTGCTGTCATTAAGGTTGGGGGAGCTATCATCACCGAACATCTCGAATCCCTCACATCTGCTTTGGCGTTCCTGAATCACGTTGGACTATTTCCAGTCGTTGTACACGGCGCGGGTCCGCAGTTAAACAAACTGCTAGAAGAAGCAGGAGTCGAGCCGCAATTTGAGGAGGGGATCCGGGTTACCGATGGCAAAACTCTGGCGGTCGCACGAAAGCTGTTCTTGGAAGAGAATTTGAAACTGGTAGAGAAGCTGGAAGAGATGGGAGTTCGTGCTAGACCAATCACGTCTGGAGTCTTCGGTGCCGACTATCTGGATAAGGAGAAATACGATCTTGTCGGAAGAATTAACAAAGTCAATAAGGGACCCATTGAGGCTGCTATCAATGCAGGTTGCCTTCCGATCCTGACTTCTATGGCAGAAACGCCAGAAGGCCAGGTTTTGAACGTCAATGCGGATGTTGCTGCAGGCGAACTTGCCCGCGAGCTTCAACCTCTAAAAATTGTGTACCTTTCGGAGAAGGGTGGACTTTTTAATGCCGATACGAACGAAAAGATTTCAGCCATCAACTTAGATGAGGAGTACGAATATCTGATGTCACAGTGGTGGTGCAGATACGGTACACGTTTGAAGATTAAGGAGATCAAAGATTTGCTTGAGGGGCTTCCAAGAACTTCCAGTGTTGCCATCATCCACCCTGCTGATCTCCAGAAAGAGCTGTTCACCGATACCGGTGCAGGAACACTCATTCGACGTGGAAATAAGCTAGAAACGGTGACCAAGTTATCTGGTTTCGGTGATCTACAAAAGCTTAAGGACGTTCTTGTTAGAGATCGTGAAGGTATCGATGCTAAAGCTACTGTCGACCGATACGTTGATGGCTTGGATTCGCAAGAATTCAAAGCATACTTCGATGAGCCAATGGATGCTCTCGCAATTGTGCTCCCACCTAATGCAACAACTTCTCTTGCAAACCTGGCAACTTTCACCATAACCAAAGCTGGATGGTTAACTAATGTGGCGGACAATGTATTTGCGGCGATCAAGAAGGATCACTCAAAGTTGGTGTGGACTGTCAAGGAAGATGATGAGAACTTAACCTGGTTCTTTGATAAAGCTGAAGGAAGCCTCTCTAAGGACGGAGAAGTCATGTTCTGGTATGGAATTGAAAGCGGTGATGAAGTAAAACAGCTTATGACCGAGTTCAACAAGCATGGTCGATCCATGCTTGGTGATTCTAATCTGGAAGCACGTCTCCATCGTGCAGCGAGCGCGGCATCTGGTATGAGTGCTTCGACAAAGGCAAGATCCGCACAACAACAAACCCGATCCTTCTCAACTACTGTACGAAGACCTGCCTCAAAGGCTGTCCGTGTAGCAGCCTCCCGAGGATTCGCATCACAAACACGAGGTTATGCCACGACCACTAACCCTAACCCTCCTTTTGGTAAACACAATTCCTCGAATACCCAGCCCGCCAAGGTTGCGCTCATCGGTGCTCGTGGATATACTGGTCAGGCACTTATCAGCCTCTTGAACTCACACCCCAACATGGATCTCCGTCATGTTTCCTCCCGGGAACTCGCGGGCCAAAAGTTGAAGGGCTATGAGAAGCGCGAAATTACTTACGAGAACCTTTCTCCCGAAGATGTTCGCCGAATGGAGGCGGACGGTGAGATTGATTGCTGGGTGATGGCACTTCCTAACGGAGTCTGCAAACCATTCGTTGACGCAGTTGAAGAAGGTAGAGGACCACAGAACAGTGTCATCGTTGATCTCTCCGCCGATTACCGATTCGACAACAAATGGACATATGGTTTACCCGAGCTTGTCAACAGATCTGATATAGCCAAGGCAACCAGAATATCTAATCCCGGTTGTTATGCCACTGCTGCCCAACTTGGACTTGCTCCATTGTCTGAATTCATTGGTGCTGCCCCAACTGTCTTTGGTGTATCTGGCTACTCTGGTGCTGGCACGAAGCCTAGCCCAAAGAACGATGTTGAGAACTTGACTGGCCAAATTATTCCTTACAGTCTTACTGATCATATCCATGAGCGAGAAATCAGCAATCAACTCGGACTAGAGGTTGGATTTATTCCTCATGTTGCACCATGGTTCCAGGGCATCCATCACACCATCTCTATCCCTCTCAACAAATCAATGACTAGCAGGGACATTAGACAAATATATCAGGAGCGGTACGCAGGGGAGCGACTTGTTAAGGTCTCTGGCGAACCTCCGAGTGTGAAGGCGATCAGCGGCAAGCATGGCGTAGAGATGGGAGGCTTTGGAGTGCACAGTTCGGGGAAGAGAGTGGTTGTATGTGTGACGATTGACAACCTATTGAAGGGGGCTGCAACACAGTGTTTGCGTAAGTTTTCAACTCATTCTTTAGCCCCTGAACCATAAAATCTAACATAAGGCAACAGAAAACATGAACCTTTCTCTTGGTTTTGCAGAGTATGAGGGAATTCCACTAGAGTAAAGCACAACTATATCCACCATGTGCATAAACCGCCTCAGGTTTGTGGAAGTTTTGAGAAGCGCGGCTATCTGTAGCGATTTGTGTACATAAGTACTTTTGAGGAAAGAATATATCCCTCCCATTGACTAACAAGTCAAGCTGTGCTGTTCTTCACCACGCAAATCACGTGAATTAATAATTATGACATTCGATGAAGCAGTTATCTCGTTGTGTGTATTTAAGTGCCCTTGGCATCGGGAATACCTGTATCTCTTGAAAAGGATGAACTGAAACTACTACTTGTCTGGGGAGGCTGCCAAACGACTTGGTTGTGAATGCTTATTATGCGCACTTATATTTATAATCCTTGTCATCATGTACGCCGCAAATAGGAGCCTCAATTCTTGGAGTAGGAAGTGGGGATTTCATTCGTTAGAAGATAATTCTGGGGTACTCTGTACTACATCAGTAGATAGCGTGAATTCCTAGAATGAGCATTACAATTGAGCATGTTCAGCGTCGTCCAAACATGATTATCATCAAAGTGATTGCAAGCGAGAAAGTTTAAGCAAGTGCTCTCAATTGTTTTCCACTGTAGGAGGAGAGCTCCTATGCTTGATAATGCACGTAGTTTAAACAATTCCCCACAACCTTGCCCTGGACGATGTGCGGTTCATGCTTCCCATTGATTAAGAATAATTACTGTATGCAGTACTGGATCATCGTTTCAGACCCAAGACTGGTTTCCCCCACATTCTTGACGTTATTAATAAAATGGCATTAAACGGAGATGAGAAATTCTTAGGAACCGTAAAGCCCTCCTTTAGAATGCACAGCCGTGCTAAGCGAGTCGATAGGGGGAACATCTCACGACACCACCACATGTCATCTCGATACGCGGCGACTCGTACCATGCAATCTGATTTGATGGCATAGCGACTTTTATGGTAATTTTAGCGGGAAAAGCTAGGTTGTGTTCGGGGAGCCGCAAACTTAAACGAATAAGCTTAATACTATTCATCCTTCGGAGATGCGGCTCTTGCGTGTCTATCCTGGTCGCGTCTGAGATGTCCGTCGAATGGAGCCTCATCGTCCATGAGCTTCACTTTGTGAGATTCAGCCGCATGATTTCTATGGCTGCACTTCGTTGAGCCGCAGTTATACTAGAGACTCCTATGAGTTGAGCCTCTTCCAGGATGCACCTATTGTGGGGGAAGTAGAAGCACCCGTACTAAGTCTGGACCATCTGAGCTGTGATTATAGTCAACAGCTACAGAATAAGAATTATATATAAGGAACCATTGTCTGGTCTCTAATTTGCTTTTCATCATCAAACAACAACATCATCTTCTCCAATACAACAGCATCCAAACAATCTTCTAAGCACTCCGACCACTTTCAAACTCACTTCAATCTGCTCTTTACAAACCCAACCAACCAATATCATAAACCAGCAAACATGGAGCTCACTACTTCCACCGCCTTCGCCATCGTCTGTCTCCTTTGCTGCCATGATCCACCCGTCCATCCAAGCAGCCGCTGCTCTCCGCGTCGGTGCTTCTTTGGCCGGTGGCATGCTCGGCCAACAAAAGCGTGAGGTCGGCGCCATGGACCACGCAGCCGACTACCTCCTCTCCTCCATCACTGGCAACGAGAAGCGCGAGGCTGGCTAAGGTTAGCACCCAGGCAAGGATAGCTTTACGGTTAATCGTTAGCTCAAGGACATCTTCAAGAGATGCATGGATGAGGTCAAGAACGACGGCAAGCAAACCGTCCAGCTCAACAGAGCGGCTATCGACCCAGCTGTAGCTTCCCCCGCTGCTACAGGAGCTGCAGCAGAGAAGAAGGTACAACGCGATTGCTTGCATAGCACTAGGAGTTCAGCATTAGGATTAGAGTTCGAAATTGGGGCTTACGAGCCAGAGTTTGATGGAAAGCATTCTACGTTAGAATAGCAAAATAAATCATTCCACATAAAGATTCTCCTTTCCATGTTTCCTGTTTGATTTTGAAGCTGTTTGTGAACATTCGACTCGCATTACCGTAGATCTAAACTGTGATGAATATTGAAGTGCATACTAGTCACTGGACTATAGATTTTCGTTCCAACAGGTAATATATTACTATTCTACAGTCGGAAATTTTGTATACGCCTTGGCCTATACCGTCTCTATGTATCTCCGAACCTCCCTGTTTTGGGTTAGTAAGCTTTTATTTGAAATAATTGGGAAGACTCACCAATCCGTTACTGCCTCATCCCAAGCCCGAATCTCATGTTCTCTGGTGCCGCCGTAATGCTCGACGAACTCATCACCAAATACTTCTCTAGCAATGCTTTCTGGCCTCATGAATCGCTCTGTTGCCTCCTTGAGACTCTTTGCAAGCCTGACGCCAGGATCCGCCTTTCCACCAACATCTTGCCCTTTCCCAAGAGGTGGTTGCTTGATTTCAAGCTTCTTCTCTACACCCCGCCAGCCCAGAGCTAGAATAGCACTGAGAACATAGAATGGGTTGGCATCGGCACCAGGAACACGGACTTCAAAGCGAGTTGCTCCTGGCTTGGAAGTAGGTGGTGCAATTAGTCGGATCGACGCAGCACGATGCTCGAGACCCCAAGAAACGGTGACAGGAGCCCAAAAGTTTTCTACCAATCGTTTATAAGAGTTCACAGTAGGCGCCAACAGCGGCATGATATCTGGAAGGCCCTCAAGAAGGCCAGCCAGGAAGTGTCGTCCCATATCGGAGAGATTTTCTATGTCTGACCATTCGGCCCCTGTATCTTTCTTCTCACGGAAGAATAGATTTTTGCCTTCTTTATCTACTATCGAGACATGCATATGCCCACTGTTTCCTGGTAGACCTTGTCGTGGCTTAGCCATAAAGCATGGCGTGATCCCGTAATTCGTAGCAACTGATTTTACGACGTATCTATAGAGCCTGTTAGACGGTTTGCTATACAATACATTCGCGAACTCACTTAAAGAGGCCGGCCTTATCTGCCATCTGCTGGATTTCTCCAAACGATAATGCAGCCTCAAAGACACCTGGCCCACTCTCTGTATGCCAGCCCTCAATCCCTACGTTAAACTTATCGCAAGCATCATATATGCCATAATAGTAATCCTTATTATGTATAGGCCTCGTCAAGCTGTAACCGAACATTCCTTCGGTCAGCGAGGGTAGAGAATCAACCGGATTCTCTTTGAGATAGGTTGCCGTAGAGGCACCGCCCGGGGTTTTGAATTGAAAGAATTCGTATTCAGCTAGACAAAAGTCAGTATTGGGAATTATTCACGGCGTAGCGCTAGATTTACCTCCAGCCATTGCACCAAGCCCCTTTGCCTGCAGCTTCTTAAGCGCATTCTTCAATACACCTCTCGGGCACACACTGACCGGCTCCATGGAATCTGGATCGAAGAAACTGACCAGGAAAAAGGGCACATTGTCCTCCCACGGTATCCTGCGAAAGGTAGTGAGATCCGGGATGGCAATGAGATCATGGTAGCCATTTTCCGCATTGCTGATCTTCAGTTCCTTGAAGTAGGTCTGATCATGCATATCCCATCCAAATATGACGGAGCAGAACCCGAATCCTTCTTTGGCAATGCCCAGGAACTTCTTCTTCGCGATCAGCTTTCCCCGCAGCTGGCCGTCAACATCAATTCCTGCGACCTTGACACAGGTATCGTTTGCCAACACATCCGACAGGTTTTCGAGAGTGACTTCTTTTGCCATGGTGGTTGAAAGTAGCTGGATTAGAAGCAATGACGTCGGTAATTGGTAGCACAGACTACACTTCACAACGGACAGGAAGCCTAAGGTCGCAGGTCTAAGGAGCAGTGAAAATTTGCAGTGTTACCTCTGCAGCTGTATCTCTTGCGTTGATTCTGATCCTGCAACCTGGTATCAATCTAGAATGTAGCAGAGGTAGAGGTGAAGCTTGGAACTTGGTCGGTCGTGACGGGCCTTGGAGGGCGGGCAACGATAAGAGATCAAGGTCCAGGCGGCTGGGAAGCTAGGAAGTTGGGAAGTGTGGCTGGAAAGGAGCTCTCCCCTGCAGAGCAAGACTCGGGGCGAATCATGTATTCAGCGCGAAGCTGTTGGTTCGACATAAGAACATCCACGCCCCATATTTACCGTACTGTACAGTACCGTCGAGTGGCACAGCACCGGAACCGTCGCACAGTGGCATCAGGGTGCAGCAGTTTATGTGATACGTAGAATCCACCACAGCTCAACAACACTCGTTGAACTTGTCCCACGGTTTGCCTTTCAGCAACAGAGCCACCATGGCCGCAGGTGCCGTAGTCGATGTCCAAACGGGCGCCGACGCTGCTCCGTCCGGTACAGTAGCATGAACTACTGACTAGATATGGGACGACGCTGGAGACGGACGGAGGAGGACAAGAGAAGGACCCGGTGGACCCCACCGGCTTAAGGTTCATTACTGATAGCTCGTTTGTTTGACACATCGTCGGCCATACCACCCGATGACTCGTGATTCAGCCGGATTCCCAGTCGCATTTTGGTTTGGCAACCCCAAAGTGACAGAGGAGAAGCGGTCAGCAGCCGTGTGTTGTGTGTTGTGTGTTGTGTGTTTGTGTTGTGATCGGATAGTCGGGGACCGTTCTCGGAGCTGGTCGCTCCCTTGATAGACGTGCCCTACTCATCTCACTATCTATCCATCCAATACACAACGTGGTACGCCGTACGTCTCCTCCACACCTTACTACCACGGTGATTCATACACATAAAATACCTTTCCCACCGACCCGTGACTCTCCTGAAACCTAATTCTTCCATCAACATTCTATACATCGCCCCCTCTCCCACGTTATATCACTTACAACCCCTCCGTCTCTTGTTCCGGGCTTATCGCAGCTGTTGAGAAATTCAGTAAGTCTTCTACGGTGAACAGCCCGATGCGCCTGGAAATGCCTCTTTTCCACAGGAGCAATGCCATGTCTAGCTGGTCGCTTCACTGACACTCTTTTGACAGAGCTTTAATTCTTTGCCCAACGCAGAATATCAATTTCAAGATGATTGATACTCCAATCTCGAGGGATAGCTCGGTGGGCAGTGATAAAGCCACCATCAATAGCATCGGCATGGGAAGACTGAATGGAAAGAATGCCGTCGTTACAGGAGCAGCTGGGTGCGTGAAAAAAAAATGGAATCCTGATATTCAGATCCCCCTTGATTTAAAAATCGGGATGACCTGAGTCAGGACAACACTTTGACAGTGTGTCCCACGTGATATCTACAACACCGCAGACCGCTCTGTTCTACCAAGACTGAGAAGCTGACTAAACTTACTGGACAGTGGAATTGGACTCGAAACATGTATCCTTTTTGCTAAGGAGGGTGCTAATGTCCTGATGGCCGATATTTCCGTCAAGGCTCTTGAGAGAGCATCAGCCAAGCTACGACAGCTGGTTCCGTCAGCTCACAGAGTCGAAGTGAAGGTATCTTGCCATATTGAACCTCGAGATAGGAAAATTTATACTTACAAAAGCAGGTGTGTGATGTTGCCAAAGAGACTGATGTCAAGGCTCTAGTCGAGCACGTTGATTCTTGGGGTGGTATTGACATCATGTTCAACAACGCCGGTATAATGCACGCTGATGACGCGGATGCCATTGATACTCCAGAGAAAATCTGGGATTTGACTCAAGCAATCAATGTCAAGGGAGTCTGGTTCGGTTGCAAGCATGCCGTGATTTCGCTGCGCAAACACAAGAAGAGCAAAGGCTCTATCATCAACACCGCTTCCGTTGTTGCGCTTGTTGGTTCAGCAACACCACAGTTGGCGTATACCGCTAGCAAAGGAGCTGTATTGGCATTGACCAGAGAATTGGCTATTGTCCATGCTAGAGAAGGGCTTCGATTTAACGCGCTCTGTCCAGCACCCCTCAACACACCTCTATTGCAAGACTGGCTTGGAGATGATATGCCAAAGCGACACAGACGTGAAGTTCACTTCCCAAGCGGCAGATTCGGCGAGGCAATTGAGCAAGCACAAGCCGTTCTCTTCTTAGCCAGTGACGAGTCTAGCTTTATTAATGGTCAGGTATGTAGTCTAGTAGTTCTCACAACTCAAACTGTACTAATGCTTAGCCTACTAGGATTTCGTCGTCGATGGTGGTATGACAAAAGCCTACGTTACTCCAGAAGGCCCACCACTTGCTGGCCCTCAAAACAACGCAGAACTTTCCGTGCAAGTTGATGCCATCCGAGGCACTGGTATCTGATCTTTATATTAGGATTGTCGATTAGCTATGGTTTTCAGTGCTGCTTTTTCAGAGATTACCCATTTCCCGTATTTGAGAGTTACCGACAGAATACGTTCTCGTTGGCGTTGTGTACGCTGCTTCGTAGATAGCGCTGATTTACATAGATAAATCTTTATTACTACCTACCCTTAACTCCACAAGGTGATGTGATAAGCGATTGCTCAAGCACAGGATAATTCTCATTTTTAATATCTCCGCTCTTTGCTGAGTTTGGAGTGGTACCTGGATTCTATAGCCCACAGCTCATCTTGAAAAGTAAGTTGGAGGAGCCGAAAGATCTCTGGTTTATATGAGATGCCAGAAGCCCGAAGCAGCCAAACAGTGCGTAGCAAAGTAATCAGCACAATTCTTTCTCCCACAAACTCAATTAACAAGTGAAGGAAATGGAGACAAGTATGTATGTATACTTGGGGAGGAATGAATTCCAGAAGGCCGAAACTGAGAATAAGCTCCTAAGCATGCACTTTAAGTTCATGGCGGTAACCGAAATACTTGCCCACATGCAGTAGTATCGACGGACATGCCTCCGCTTGCTCCAGCGAGAAAGAGGAATTAGGGGGACGACAGGTCCTCGCTTAACATTCCACATTGGGATGCGTCCTCCCTCGCTCTCTTGCTGTTTGCTGTAGTGTAAAATCAGACCCCAAAAGCCCGATGCGAAAATATCCAAACAGAGACTGCACACAGTGAAATGGGGCAGCCGCTATCAATCTCACAGGATGGAAATGGTTGCAACGTCTAGTGGTGCGGTGGCTTCAACGTCTGGGACCAGCATGTACCGTGACCGGGGAGTTTAGTCCGAATGGCGTGGGCGATTTGATACGTAGGAATGTGTATCGGGGCCAGTTCGGGTTGGTTCGATCCTGACCTCGAAACTATGTTGATTCCTGACTTGGTATGGGTCCAAACACCGATATCAAGATAGCATAGGCTGCCTAGAGAAGGCTGCAGCTTAATTATTGTATTCTTTTTCTCTTAAGTTCGGATCATGATATTGCGCAAACGAGGAAAGCTTATATCTCGTGGCACGCGAATTAATATGTATAGGCAAGACAAATAATTTTAAGCACTGAAAGAAACACAGAATATAAGCCGAATCTTTTGTTGGGATAAGAAGGCCTCATCAATGTTAGATCATCATATATACAGTATTGTAGTGTATGTGTGCTTCCATCTTCCATCTTTCATCTTCCATATCCATCTTCTATAGACAGTTTATTGATTCTTGCAAGGCAGAGATCATAACATTGCCTTTCCAAGCTTTAGATCTTCCCAGTGGTCTCTATGAAACTCAACATATGTAGCTCCCTTTCCGTGAGATTCTATCCACAATACTTGGTCCTCTAATCCGACCTTTGCCGGATCAACACCCTCCTCCCGCAAAGGTACCTTATTCTGTTTGTTGTTATGGATTGGCGTCATCTCTTTTACAAGTCTTATAAACTGAGGAACTGCATATTTGGGAAGGTGAGTTCGGGAATGTCTAACAATGTCAGTGGCTGCAGTGGCGAATGATAGGAAGATCATACTTCAGCAGACCGGCAAAATCAAAGTTTTGCTTGTGGCCAGGATCCAGGTAAACAGCTGCACAGCCAGCTCTCCCATCGTGGGAGGGAAGTGCTACTCCATACACATTTGCCTCAACAACACCCGGATATTTCCCAAGGACTTCTGCGACTTCTGCTGTGCTCACATTCTCCCCTTTCCACCTAAACGTATCACCTAGTCGATCCATAAAGAACCATCTCCCATCTGTGGTTCTCTTCAGCGCATCACCAGACCGGTACCATAAGTCACCCTTCTTGAAAACATTTCTTTCAAATTTCTTCTGCGTTGCTTCCGGATTCTTGTAATAGCCTGCAAACACAGCTGTGTCGGGGACAGCAACAATGATCTCTCCTCCAGTCTCAAACGGCTGGCGAATAGCAAATCCAGTCTTTGGATCCCTCACGATAACTCCAGTTCCCTGATCAATTAAAACCGGAACCATCAAATTTCTCGACATGTACCTGCTTATTGCACCTTGATGTCCGACACAAGCTGCAAGATAATCACCCTTGCAGTAGTTGGCTGTCTGAAATACACCTTCAGATGATGCGAAGAACTCGACCACCTCGGAAACTCCGAAACGTTCGCGAAATTTGATCCAGACATCAGGTCGTAAACCGTTGCCATACATACCTCTAACATTATGATGTTTGTCACGGGGAGAAGGAGGGGCGGCTAGTAAATAACGAGCTGTTTCACCAACGTAGGTAAACCAAGTAGCCCTGCTATCACGAGCGTCGTCCCAAAACCTGGACGTACTGAAACGTTTTCCTATACAGAGCGTAATTCCATTCATCATCTGAGTCATTGCAGAAACACCTCCAGTTCCGTGATACAAAGGCACTGGCAAATGGAGTCAGCAAAACTATACTGTACGAGAGAACCTCTCGAATCGAACGTAATAGACTAGAAGCTTCGCTCCCAGCATGCCGAACTTCAAGAAGAAATTGTTGAATAACTTACTACAGTCGTACCAGCGATCATCCGCCTTAAACATTGTATTTCCTGCAGCTCGCTAGATAGAGGTTAGATTTGACTGGCGAAACAAAACCGCAATAGGCATACCGAAGCCCCTACCTGAAAACCTCTATCTACATTGAATGGAACTCCCTTTGGCATGCCCGTCGTACCACTTTGAAACATTAATGACATCCAAAATTTCGAAGATGATAAAACTGACCTTGTATAGAAGATACTCATAGGAGAATTGCCTTTCACCCTTTCTCTAAATAAGTCATCTGGCCTCTCCGGCTTCAGAGAGAAAATCGCGTCCTTGGCGCAAGCATCTAAAACGTGAATTTTCATCGTTAATGCTTGCTCGATTTCCGTTCTCACTTCGTCAATCCTAGCTACAAGATCTGCATCTTGATCAACAAGTATCAAACCAGACCCAGCCACTTTCAAACAGTGAATCAATGCGTTCCCAGCGAGGTTATAGTTTATCATAGCAGGAGCAGCACCTATGGCCCACAGTGCTAACCAAGCGAATATGAAATCTGGAGAATTCATCATATAGAAGCTGACCAGATCATTGGGCTGTACTCCTTGAGACAGAAACCACTGAGCGTACTGGTTGACTCGTTCGTCGGCTTGGGACCATGTAAAGCAACCTTCCCTGGACCAAATGCAATCTTCATTTTGGCGACGTTTGACAGAATCCTCGAAGAAATAGTAGAGAGATAGTCGGTTGTTTTGAGACGCCTCAATATATGCTTTCGTCACCTTTTTGACCATTGAAAGTGCGTCTAAGTCTTTCTTTATGGCAAACTTTCCATCCACTTGAGATTTAACAATTAGTTGGTGTCTTAACAGAGTTTAGGTTTATGTCTTCAGCGGTCCTCTGTCCGATACAAGGCCTCTAAGAAGTCAATGTACTCTTCCATATCAATTTTTGTCAAATGACACGTAGAGATTTCATTGAGGACCAGATGGAGAAGAGGGGGATTTGGTACCCAACCTGAGTTACTTACAATATAGTGACCCAGCTGCAGTGGCTGCCACAGTCGCTGCCGCAACTATTCCAAAACTTATATTAGCGATTGAAGGACCACATCAACTTTATTGAAAGAATTTATAACCAAAGAATTTGAGCCAAATCTAAGGTCATGTTTTTGAAGAGGGGTAGACGAGGAATGGAGTACAGAGCAAACGTACCAAGTGCCATACTTTCAGTCTTTTCTAATGGAAAAACACAAACGATCTCTGACTAGAGAAGATATCAATAATACTATTAAACCGCAAGTCAAACAGGAAATTTATTTTCCAGCAACGAGGAAGTAAGTAGACCAGTAAAGGAACTTGATACCGGCAATTCATTACGCCGAGGTTCTTCCCCAGGTTCACATCTCCCCGCTAAGTTTGGTGTACCCCCGCACCAAAGTGACTGGCAGTGGAGCTGCAGATGTTCAAGCCGTGGGGGCAATTCTACTTGCCCTCTCAATTCTTCCTCTTCATATTTGGTCCATTGTAATTTCGCCTCTATCTTTATATTCCAGTTCCAAGGGACTGTCTAAAGCTACTACCTTTGGTCCGTTCTTGGCCTTGCTGTACTTGACAATTGGGGATGCTCCAAGTGATAGTTCTAGAAAAGGACAAAGCTTTGGGTATGTCATGTTGTACAGCCTGAGAGAAAACGATATTTTCTAGATAAGAGAATGTGGCCTCCGTGATATAAATTAAATAAATATCTATATATCTTATCTCATCCAAAGAAAAATTATGAATTGTGTGTAACGATTACCGGGTTCATGGGTTGCTCTGACACTATTCAATCGTCTTTTCGGATGGTTCCCATTTCATAAATGTTAAACTCCCCATCTTTCCTTTCACTCCAGTTTTGCTTTCCTGCAATTCGACAGCGTCTTGAACATGTTCCAGGTAAACAAACCCATTTTTCTCAAACACCTATACGTTACATATTAGTACAATGTTTGCTAGCAAGCAATTTGAAGCCGCTGCCAAAGCTTGTTTGTTGCTATGCATGATACTTACTCTTCTGCTCGCGCTGTTGTGATCAAAGTAACCGCCAGTAAGGTGTTGCACATTCATATGTGGCACCCAAAATTTATACATGAGTGTTCGTAGTGCTAGAGGCATGATACCTCGTCCGTGAACAGCGGGAACAAGTAAGTCTGCAAACTTGTTAAAATAGCATTATCAGACCGACTCCTTGAGCTAACTTACAGCCTATTTCCCACTCGATAAGAGGATCTCCAGCTTTCCTGCTCGCATTCTGCGCCGCTAATCTTTTCCTTTCCACTACATCCCTTGTAGCCAAGAAGCCTCCTCTTCTGATCCCAATAGACCCAATATACTTCTGCTCCTTCGTCTCCGGATCAATTTCTCGAAGACTCTGAACAGGCACATTCCCCATCCATCTCTTTCCTTCTTCTTCCCCAGCTTCGGTGGCATCATTTCTGCATTTTTCAAGCTCTTTCCATTCGACTAGTGCGTCACTGCATAATTTTTGGATAATAGGAAGGAACAGTTCCCAGTCTTTCAATGCGTAGGGAAAAGGAGGAGTCATGATATTCATGTATACGCGTGGATCATTCATCATATCAACCATCACGGGTCCATCTTCAAGCCGGGGAGGTGTGATGATGATATTACTGTGTGGTGCCGGAAGGGCTATATATGGTGATCCTGTGCGCTAGGGTTAACACGGTATTGGAGGAAAGTGTCAAGAAGGTTTAGCACTATACAGAAGAAATTTGTTCCGGAGATGTACTGAATAGAACACCTTCTTGGGAACAAATAGCTTCAGATAGCTTTCTCAGTCTAGAAATTTTGCCCCAAGAACTTCACCTACCATCGGCGTCGAACTCCATTATGAATTGCGCTAATTAATGTAGATACAGGATTAACTTTGATGTTTAAAGCAGGAAAATCAAACTATTTACCGAAGAATCAATGCTGATATTGATATCATAGAGAACAGTGACATTGACTCCACATCTATATTATTCTAAGTGACTCACCGCCAAGCCAATCACGTACGAATAAAAATAGTCTTACTTAAAGATCGAATTGTCCAATAGACTACCGAATAGTGGAGTCTCAAAACTATACAGGGACCGGACGTCTCTAGCTTACGTTTCAGACGGGGCTGGATAAGAGATCGGCAATTAGTAGGAATGAGCTCGGGAGCATTATGCGCCGCAGCATGTGGAATCTGTGCCGCTATCATTATAGGCTCTTTCGATATAAGGTCTGTAGATACATAACACAATTTAAATTATAAATCTTGTAATCTGAGTCAAGTGTGGGCCATTTTGCAAGAAATTTGCAGTGCATGTAGTACTAAGAGAATGTGTAGATCTAGCTAGTGTTGAACAAGCATTGAAGGTGATTTATACTTTGTTGGAAACGACCGTGGGAAGAACACGAAATGTTCTAAATTTTGTAAAAAGCGAATGTAAATCAATCCTGCTCAAACCCCCGTTATCCGTTGAGCTTCAATAATCATCTCCACGGCTGATAACCTCTTTCCCAGAGCTGCGTAGGAGAATTGTCTATCACGGCATCAGTATTTTTATACTTAATGCCCCAACACCTTTGAATGTACTTACGTGTTCAAACTGGGCAGTGTAAGAGCCTGGAATGTCGGCTAGAGGAGCATGGGGCTCCAAAATGCCACTCGAGACAAGAGTTCGCATCTTTGCGTGGTCAGTACAATTTGAAAATGCTGGAAAACCTTGTTGGTTGGGAATGGCACGTAAAAAGACGTACCGCAGGTAAGTAATTTTTCACACCAAGACGCTCAAGATACCGACGACAGAATACAATCGTGCCAAAGTTCTCATCTATTGTCTTGAGAAGCGATTTTGCTGCAGCGTGATGGATGTTGCTGGCCGAAACTTCTGAGTTTCTACCATAGCCATAGATTCCCACCTGTTTAATGTTAGTACAGCATCAAGAATTAGAGCTAAGTCCTCACTTCATCTCTTGTGTAGCCTCTACCGGTGCTTCCAAAAGTTTCAACTGTTCAGAGAATTGCAATATCAGCGGTTGTTAAAGTGAGTCACAATTTCTAGGGTTGGGCGATGGGGGGATAAACAAGAGCATCACGTACTGGCAAATATCTCTCCTTCTTCCATCTTTTCTCGGCTTGAGTTCTTGACAAAAGGGACCTGCTTAGCACCATGGATATGATATTGCACGATATCATGACCGGTGAGGTTCCTGATTGCCTTCACGGGGTGAGTTTTGCCTCGAATTTCAACTTCATAACTTTCCATAACTTCTTGAATTGCACTTCCAATTTCGCTCATTCTAGCATCAATTCCAGCAGCCTATAATAATGTTAGGAGCGATCATGATAATACTGGTTTCTAACGTACTTTAACTCCAGTGTTTGTGGCATCCTTTACAGAGGCTAATAAGTTATCATATGTTGGACTAGTTAAAGCTTGATCAGTAAGTGCAGCTGAATATTACCGAAGAAACAACTTACTCAAAAGCCATTGTGAACGCTGAGTCTACAATTCTTCCATTAATGTGAACCCCAAAGTCAACCTTAAGGACATCATCATGCTTCAAGACTATGTCTTTGTGACCTGGATTGGGTGTATAATGAGCAGCAATATTGTTCAAGCACAATCCTGTCGGAAATCCCATTCCGGCAAGGAGAGAGTCACCCGATTCTAGGCCTTGATGTCCTACCAAGGACCTCACGCCGTCCTCGATCTCTTGGGCAATCACACTCAAAGATTTGCCAGGCTTTATGATGGACTGAGCATGCTTACGGACTTGACGATGGACTTCAGCTGCTTGGCGATAGTCACTGAGAAACTTTTCATCCATACGGTCATTAGCACGAACCTCTTCACCAGTAGTACGAGCGAGATTCTCTTCATATGGTTGTATCTCTCCTTGAGGATAATCCCCAGAAGGAAATAGTGAAGAAAGCAAAACTCGTGGTGGCGATGATTGCTTCAGAGTGCAAGTAGTACGCTTTTTCTTCGATCTCTTCCTTTTTTTCTTTTTGTCTAAGAACTATCAATATAGAACAGGGAGGTACGTGTCGTACTTACCTGCGTTCTGGACATTGGTGCTCAGCCCGTTGGTTGGCTTTGACAGATTCTCTTCATCTTCATCGCCGTCACCATCGCCATCTTCATCATCGTTACCACCAAGTTGGTCATTTGGAAAGCTGCTTCCATTTTTGTGAGCAACATTGTCGGACTGTTGCTCCATGCCACAGTTTCCTATTGGACGTCAATACTTTCAGTATCTTGTCAATGAAGTTTTTACTAATCACCTTGAGGTTTCTGTTCATGGTTCTCTGGAGTTTGGGAGCCCATAGTGATATGTAATGCTCAGTCATAAAGTTAGATGTGTGTTGAGGACCTTCAATATTGAAACACCAAACGAGCTTTTTCTGGTAATGCAACCGCTACGCCAAGCCAAGAAACATCCACTTACGCCCTTCGATTGACACAGGTAGTTTTGTACACTAAAATTACACCTGCGCCTGCAAACCATACCCAGAATCCCAAAATACAAGCTTACCATCATGGTATCATAATTTCTCGACATAATTAGATACAGTTACCATAATTCAGTTGGACAGGTCACATTTTGATGACACGCTACCATTAGAATTTGCAGTTCTGGTTACCATTTTCTTATCATATACTCATGCATATCAAAGAACATAATGAACAAGCTACTTATTAGAAATATAGTGTAAATATGCCCTGGGTTCATAGGGACGGCTAATATGATGGTCTATTCAGTATTCCTGTGATTGCTTCAGAGGCAGTACGTCTTCACGCGCACTAAATCCTGTCTGGAGGGGTGACTAGCCAGCAGATTTTTTGGTCAAGGCTTTAATTCTATAGCTACTGTGCTCGAAGTTTGTACTTATTTTGACTTCGTTTGACTTTGACCAAGCCTGAACTCAGAAGATCAAACCACAGATAAAGGCAACAAAATTAGGTTCAGGCCATTTCCTGCCAAGGCGAGGCTGGAGACCATTTATGTATAAGGTCTTCCTCACAACACCTTCGTAGAAGACTTCTGGCACCTTCTCAAGCTATTGAGATATGCTGCTGAGTTTACACAGCCAGAATATTTGCTTTCGGTAAAATAACCTCACGACTTAGTAAGGAGCCACATAAAGAACAACTGAACTAGGTATGAGTATCCGAACAGAAATTGCGTCCTTAGACTCTTTTGTGATCGCGCGACAGTTTGCATAGTCCCTCTCTCATCTGTGGTGTTTTCGGGAAGTAGGACGTATTTCAGAGATCGCAGCTATGTGAGTTGATTAGTGGAACGAAATTTTCCATCTGTAGAAGTACGTACCAAAAAGAGGGCATTCGCAAGATAGGCGTATATGAATATAACCCATCCGACCCAACCACCCTTCCCACCGCTGAAAATGGCTGTGCCAACTAAGGTAAAAATAACCCCGACAAACTTGTAGCCTGAGTAGGCTATAAGATCGAGCAACTGAGACTGATTTGAAATTGCGAGGAGGTAACACCCAACTCTCAGGCCAATGATCTCAAGGAGTACAACCGTAAATGCCCAAGTCGCCGCTGACCCGAGTAGCTCGGGCTGGAAAGCTCCCTTCAAGCCTGCTATGAGGGTTGAAAGAAGGATATAAGTGACAAGGGCCATAACAGGAATGTACATATCTGGACTATTGAGGTCCTCTCTGGGTGGCAGAAACCATCCTTCCTGGCCATTCGGGCCAATTGACTGCCTGCGTGACCAAGGCTTATGTCTCCAGGGAAAGAGGACCAGGAATAGTTTGTTCACTACGTATCCATTCGAAACGTTAAAGTAGTGCTGGAGAGCGGCGTAATTGATGTAGCGATTAAACTATTTGATGTGAGCTCCTGATATACTTCATTCAAGCTATACAACTGACGTTTTGTTCCATATACTCTGTTCCATGCTTGAGTGCTGTCTGCCCAACTTGGAAACCCATCTGTGCTGTGGGATCAGTTATGAAACCTCCATATGCCCCAAAAGCACTGTTTCCTCCTTGCGGAGCCTGTTGAGCTTGGGGCTGGTATGGGTTACCATATCCCGACTGTTGTTGCTGTTGCGAAACTGGGGGAGGAGGTGACCGAAGTTGAGGCACCGTGGAGACATGTTGGGGAACTGGATGGTGAAGGGGAGGTGAGGTCGCTGGGGGTGGATTTCCATAATTTGGTCGCTGCATTTTCGAATAATGTGATATTAGTGTAGTTGTATTTAACCGCACCAAGGAGTTCCAAATATGTTCTGCGGACTGTCGATACGATATTTGAAATGTGTTGCCAGATCGCCAAACTGACTGTACCTTATTTTGTTTGGAAGTAGAGGTATCCAAGGTGGCCAATCAGGCACTTAGCGCAAAATCGAATGAGGCTGGACAGCCCTGTTGCCGAGCCGTCTCCCACTTGTTCGGGGAATATCTTCAACCCTTATCATTTTCATTGTCACTCATTCATTATTTTCCAGAGAATATTAAGCTCACCATGTTAGACTCATTTGAGATCTTGACAACCTCGGGTGTTGTATTATGGTCTAGAAGCTACACCGAAAACTCAGATCCCTCTATAATTAATAGCTTAATCTCAAGTGTGTTTATTGAGGAGAAGACACTTCCTGGAGCTGGAATTGCAGATGATATCTCTGCTGCAAACAACCCTCCCTTCAAACGTGACCAGCATACGCTCAAATGGACAACTGTAAAAGAGCTAGGTCTTATATTTGTTGTAAGTAGTCCCTCCCGCTTACTAGAAACGAAGGCATATTCTGATTCATAAATAGGCAGTCTACAGATCTCTGTTACACCTCTCCTGGATAGATAAACTGGTGGATAATATAAGGACAATATTCGTGGACCTTTATGGCGATCAGTTGCGGAAACCACATACCACACTTGTAGAGTGCCACTTCGATGAGTACTTCGATCAGCAACTACGGGAGCTAGAGAATTCTGCTTTAAGTCAGGATAACAGAGCTCCAGAATCATCTCTATTAGCAGATGGAGAGCCCTCTTCATTTTCGAAGAGTGTAGGAAACGAACCTCCTCCCTTGCCGGGATTACTGTCTAGAGGTATGCGGTTAGTGTTTTCTCATCATATTTTGTGCTAAAGTTTTGCAGGGCAATCAAAGAACAACTATAGAGACCTGGCCTCAATTGACTCAACTCCCGTGGCGAGTCCCGATGTTTCTCGTCCAAGTACCCCGGCCAGCCATCTTCTTACTGCGAAGGGAGGTCCTGGAGGTAAAGGGTCACGCAGGGCACGGAAGGCTGCAAATACTCCTTCAGCACATGCTTCATCTGGCGACGAGTCTTCAGCAAGAAAGAGAGCATCGAAGTTGAAAGCAAAGAAGGGCAGGAAGTGGGATGCCGATGGGCTCGCTGATGAAGATAGTGATACTCCTCTAGATTACTCCGCGCCCAACGGTGCTACATCAGGAGACGATGAAGTTAGAGAGCGTCCAGGTGCAGTGGAAGAGATCGACCAAAATACATGGGGCTCTAAAACTGGTAAAGGACAGTTTGTTTTGAAAGACTTAGACGATCAAGTACATTCTATCTTGGCAACTGCAAATGCCAAGAAAATGGATTCGTCTACTGCTGCACCCACTGGAATAGTTGGCTCTAGCATTAGTGCCATTGGGGGGCTATTCCGTAATGTCATAGGCGGCAAGACTCTATCGAAAGAGGATTTGGAGAAGGCAATCAAGGGCATGGAAGAGCATTTGCTGAAGAAAAATGTTGCCCGAGAAGCTGCAGTTCGACTCTGTGAAGGCGTGGAGAGAGAGTTGATTGGGGTCAAGACTGCAAGTTTCGAAAGTAAACCAACTGCTTCATTTTTCATTATGACAGGCTAACCAGTGGTAGGTATACAAGCAAAGATCCAAACAGCGATGGAATTATCATTAAGAAAGATTCTGACGCCAACATCGTCATTGGATCTCTTACGTGAAATTGACAGTGTTACCTCACCTTCGACCTTATCATTACAGAAACGGCGACCATATGTCATCTCCATTGTTGGCGTCAATGGCGTTGGGAAGTCCACCAACCTCTCAAAAATATGTTTTTTCTTGCTTCAGAATAAGTATAAGGTACTCGTGGTAGCTTGCGATACATTCAGATCCGGAGCAGTTGAGCAACTGGCCGTCCACGTTCGGAACTTGAAAGAGCTGACAGCACGAGAAGGAGGTAAAGTTGAGCTATATCAAAAAGGGTACGGTAAAGATGCCGCCAATGTTGCAAAGGATGCAGTTACTTTTGCAGCCCATGAAGGCTTTGATGTTGTCTTAATCGATACTGCTGGTCGCCGTCACAATGACCAACGCCTGATGTCTTCCCTGGAAAAATTTGCGACCTTTGCAAATCCTGATAAAATCCTGATGGTTGGCGAGGTACGTCAATGTGTGTTAAAAACCTACGAGGGTTGCGCTAATATTTCTACAGGCTTTAGTGGGAACCGACTCAGTCGCTCAAGCACGAAACTTTAATACAGCATTTGGGGCTGGCCGATCTCTTGATGGCTTCATCATTTCTAAGTGTGATACTGTCGGGGATATGGTTGGTACGTTGGTAAGCATGGTGCATGCCACAAATGTACCTGTCCTTTTTGTTGGCGTGGGACAGCATTATAGTGACTTGAGAAATCTTTCCGTCAAATGGGCAGTAGAAAAATTGTTAAGTAGTAATTAATATCATAACTGCCTTGACCGCCGATATAAGCTTATCATTAGAGTGATTGTACGTACCTTTTGCTTGTTGCCAGGAATACTTGTCACTTTCAACTTGCTAGATTAGCGTTGATTTTATCGATTAAAGAATACCAAAGCTCTTCCCAATCAGAACAGTCGGAAAGTGTAGCAGTCACTCAAGATTTTGGAAGGAAAAGCAAAATTGCTCTCACGAACAGCTACCTAGTTTATGATAAAATCGGTGCTGGGAATCTACTGCACAGCTATAAAATATTTCCTTGAATGATAATATGAATACAGGGAGATGATCTTAACTTTAGCAAGTAGAAAACAAATCAGCCTAGGTGTATGCCCATCTAAGCCAATGAAGAATGAAGGGGCACACGACCCATCTGCCAACGCTTCCGCTTTCTTTGTTTTGGTGAGAGAAAGAAAGGGGGGCAGCATTGGATAAGCGAGCCAACCAGCTCAATCTGCCAAGAGATCCACCTGCCAAGGCCCACACAGCTTCCCACTCAGAATTTCACTTTTCATTATTGTGACTTCAACGACATCGACAACCACCAAACGTTCATCTCACCTAACCGCCAAGATGACCAAAATCAACTCCGGTACGTGTGCTATTGCAATAATGGAGGACTCTGCCATTGACAATGGCATGAGACTCTTCTGTAAAAGTTTTCCCACTGACTTCCCCCTACAGCCACCCACTCCTCGAGGAGAAAGTCGCGCAAGTCGCACTTCGATGCGCCATCCAGCGTCAGACGTACCATCATGAGCGCCCCTCTCAGCAAGGAACTTCGTGAGAAATACGGTGTATGTTTAGTAGCTATCATGGTTCTGGCAATTCTAACATTGGATTAGGTCCGCTCCATCCCAATCAGAAAGGATGATGAGGTCCTCGTTGTCCGCGGATCAAGCAAGGCCCGTGAAGGAAAGGTCACTTCCGTCTACCGCCTCAAATATGTCATCCACATCGAGCGTCTCGTCAAGGAGAAGTCTTCAGGTCAATCAGTCCCACTCGGTGTCCACCCATCGAACGTTGTCATCACCAAGTTGAAGTTGGACAAGGATCGTGAGAGCATACTGGAGCGCATCAAGGTTGGTCGCGAGATCAAGGCTAAGTTGAGCAAGGCATAAATAAAATGGACTGGTTTGGGCATGGATTGGCATTAAAGCTGGCAAGGCGTTTGATTGAAGCTAGCGGCAATGAACAAACAAAAATTTATGGCCATTTCACATCTTTCGTGCTTGCACATGTGTGAAATGATTCCATGGGAGTTCTCCCGAAGCAAGGTGTCTTTTCAAGATGCCATCTCGTATTTGCTATACATTGCTTTGGGAGGGCTACCCACTACTAACATCCGCGGCAGACAAGATTGAGCCACCATAGCTCCTTACAGAAAGTTGCAGGACGGACTACTAAAACCTTCAGTTTATTGTGCAGTGAACTTTGTGAAGCTGGCCTCTTTATCAGCCCGCTATTCTCCTTTACTGGATAAATGGATAATCGAGTTAAAACAGAGGCCTATAACGACCTGAGGTCGATTTCTTCGGAGGTCTGATCCCTCGCCTGCAGACTTTCCTCTAGATCTTGATCTCTGATGAAGAGAGTTTGATGGTGAGATACATCTCTATTGATATTTCTTCTGTCTGCGATCTATTTGCCCATATTTGGTCTCAAGTAATCGATACTTCAACTCTACCTTTCATAGCACAAGCCTTCACCTGATGCCCGCAATGTTTGCAAGTGCTACTGATACATGGACGCGCCTTTATGTTACGGTGTAAATAATACATAGGAAATAAAAACACATACTTCAAGAGTATATATGCAGAACAAATTCACGGTGCCCTTGTGAATCATGGCTTTACAGCAAACTTCTGTCGGCGACCAAGAAGCTCCAGCGTTCTTGATTCAGGTATTGTAGTTGACCTCGTTGCTATCATCATCTTAGGTATTCAAGACATTTCGAAAGGTGAGTAGCACAAAGCAGCTTTTGAATTTTTGGTTTCTCTTTATTCTCTACTGACAGCATGAGAGTGAATCATGGTATGGTGTGTTTATCTACTTGCAAAAACATGCAACTTTGAAGACATTCATAACGAGCTCAAGATCACAACGACCTCCAAAATGAATTCCACATTTCGCAACACCAACGAGATGCCAGCTACCGAAACCGAAATCGAAGAGGCTGCCAAATACCTTCTCGAAAAACAAATCCATACGGGCTTCAAGATCTGGCACTTCAAGCCCAACCATGACCTACGAAGAAGCTATTCGGGTTTCCGCAATTTCGAGTGGGCTCTTGTTTGGAAGAGATATCACGAGCTCTTTAAAGAGGAGGTGAAGAGAATTGGTAGCAACCGGGAGATTCTGGACGGGCACGAGGAGTTGGAGAGGAAGCAGGTATAAGGTGCCGCGGGTTTCATAGGCTGGCGAGAACTGGTGAGATGAGGTAGACAGATGCCCAGGATGATCGTGGAAGAAGGCAACAAACAACTCAATAGGTAAGATAACGCATATGACCGAGGGACTGATGGAAAGGACAAGAGCTGATCGCAATCATTACGCAGGTCTGACAAACTCTCTAACCAGACAAATTCTTACTGTCACTGCATGTAATTATGTCCGCTAAATACACTCCTAAATCAACCTGCATGTGTTTGGTTTTGAGCTGTGCAACAGCTTCCAAAAGACCGACTGACATCCGCTTCAACAGCGTGCACGGGCAAGGTAATCTTTAAAGCCAACTACCTAAGCTTCGAAAGAGATCAGCAAAGTACCGACAAACACAACCCCGCATATCGTAACACATTTCAGATGGCTAAACTGGAAGGCAATGGGTATATATCAAGAGGGTAGCGCGCTGGACCTACGTATGAGCAGAGATGAGCAGAAGGGAGGATTTATGGACTTTTTTCATATTAAATCTGGCTATCTAAGAGAACAAGGCCGCCTCTAGCTCTTCATCAATCATTCAAGGAGCTTAGAACTTTTCCACATATGGCCGAACATCTAACTCCTGGGTAAAGTGTGAACGTGGTTGAGTGTGTAGGTGCCAGTATGTGTCAGCAATCTAAGTATCAGAGTTAGCATCATAGACCGCCCTATTTCTCTTACTACTCGAAGCTATTGAACTTACAGCATCACTGTTAATCTTCCCATCCTCGACTCCGCCGTTAACAGGCCAGTCATGCGTTCTTGGGATGTCAATAACACCATCAATAATGATATGTGCAACATGAATTCCTTTTGGACCAAACTCTCTCGCTAAGCTTTGCCCTGTAGCTCTTAGAGCAAACTTGCCACTAGCAAAGCTAGACATGTTTGAACTGCCACGGACAGAAGCCGTGGCTCCTGTGATCAAGAGAGAGGGTGGATGGGGTGAAGTCGGAACAGCTTCTAACAGTAGCGGGAGCGTGGCTTGAGCAAAAAGAAAGAATCCCTTCCTAGAAAGCTTGTTAATGATTTCCTTAAAAATCAACCAAATAAAACATACCCATTTGCAGCATAGCCGCCTTCATACTCGTCCAAGCTCAACTCCAAAAATGGTTTTCTGACAAAGGCACCTCCAACATTAAATACCGCTGCACTCAATTGCTTCCCCTGGAACTCTTTTTTAATCTCCTCAAAGGCATTCTTTACAGAAGACGGAGAAGAAACGTCTGTAGATATACCAATGGCGCGGCCGCCGGAGGAATTGATTTCTTTCACTATGGTCTCATAGTTTTCAGGTTTACGAGCTAGAAGAACTACGGGATATGTTTTGGCGAACTTTAGAGCCACGGAACGACCTATTGGGATCAGAAATGTGCGTTGAATAGAGAGAGGGAACACTCACCTGTTCCGGCGCCAACGCCAGCTACTATGCTGAAGAAGTTATTTGCTGCCGCCATATTTATTTTAATTCAAAAAGAACTATAGAGATTTAATAAGGCTTCTAAGAGACTTGAACAGATGTTTCTCTCAGAAGGTAAAGAGGGGTTAGAGTAGGTTATATATGTTTGTTCATTGATTGATAATACTCTGTCGACCAATCTCGGACTTGGTCCTAATGACGAAATCGCCGGGTTGGTCATAGAAAGAACGCTTCGATTACTCATCCTTCCATGTAGCCAACTGATTACTGGGAGAGACATTTATATAATGAATTACCCTGGAGTTTGATTGTTAGAATAAATAAAGATATGAATTGATATTATATCAAACCCTTACTTGAATTATAGTGATGGTAAGGTCGAAGTAGGTTGCAGGGGTAAGTCGCTTCTTGTAAGAGCTCTTGCCTCAATAGCTTGAACGTGAGGTAGAACAATGTTTACCTAAAGGATTCAAATTGAGCCTCATATGATTAGCATTCTGAATATGATTCATTTTTCTAGTTTATGAACCTTCAACGCAATCTAAAATTTATTCATTCGCTTTTCTAGGCTCTTTATCATCTCACATTCGAAATAACCCTCCCCCCTGGTTGCCCCGCCAGCCTGCATCTCCCTCGTCATCGTCAAATCCTCAACCTACTCTAGACCTCCTCAGCTTCTTAGCAGGACCGCCAATACAACTTCCCATATCAGAGTCCTTTTTAGTACTATCAATCTGCACGCCTGAAAGATGCCACCAACACGCCGTTCACGCAGCTCTTTAGGGCCTGTTGAAAAGGGTGCTCAAAGCAAACTCTCCTTCAGCAACTCCAAAATCCACAAGCCCACCTCAGCCAAAGAGGCTAAAGAATCACCTCTCTCAAAGTCTGCGGTTAAAGCCTTAGATCTCGGTCACATTACCTCCGCCCCCGCTGTCAAAGCACAAGCCAAAGTCGAGCTCGCAAAGCCCGAGGTCGAGAAAACAGTAGAGGAGTTGAATGCGGAGAAGGTTACAGATGCGCAGATCAAGAAGTATTGGAAGACCAGGGAGGCGGAGAGACGCACGCTGAGGGTTCATCAGGAGGGTCTGGCTATTGAGGAGAAGATATTGAGATTATTTGATATGAGTTCGCAGTTTGGTGTATGTCCTCTACCTTCGCACCTCCGTCAACACATTCTATTTTGGTGATCAATTTGGATTCAAAAACTCGAGCTAATATATAGATAAAAGCCTGCAATAGGAATAGCACGTATGAAACGCTGGGTTCGAGCTAATAAGCTAGGTTTAGCTCCACCAATTGAGGTGTTGGCTGTGTTGCTGAAGGAAGAAAAGAAAGGAAATACGGGGATTGAACGGGCTCATGTAGACGTGTTGATGGGCTCGAAGCTCCTAGATGGGGATGCGTAGGTGCAGAGAGGTTTTTATACCATGCTAGGAGTTGTTGGGGGTTAAATATGATCAAATGATCTGAGGCGTTTGGCTTTGTTACGGATTGTAAGCTACAGGCAGTGCTTTGGCGTTGTGGCTCTCTCTCGAAAAGTAGCAGATGGAATGAACATTGGAACCGGCAACTGAATATTGCAAAATACTGATATTTTAATGCTTGGCCAAGACAAAGAACTGTTGCGTTTTAAAGCACTGGCAGCCTCTTGGCCGGATTAATCACTTCACATTTTAAGTGCACTCATAAACTTTCATACCATAGATTTTTCTAGGTAATGTCTAGGTTGAACTTCATTAAAGCTTGTGCTACAGCAAGTAATTCTCTACTAGGTACCACCCAGTGTACAAAAGATATAACTCCGGGAGCCAATACATAATTACAATCTACATCTGAACCTCGACACGTCCCTCGTTACCTGGTGCTCCAGTTGATAAACTTGGAAGTAAATAGGTGATATCATCCCAAGGATGTCTGTAGAGACCAGTTCGAAGTCTCTTCTGATCAAGGTAATGCGCAATTAAACCAATGGAGCGGCCGAGCACGAAGAGACCGTTCAAGACACCCATCTGCAGGTAATCCTCAGCCTCCTCGGCACTGAATGCGCCGCAGTTACGCATTAGATCCACAAAGCAGACAGCGACAGCACCGTCAACATTTAGAATCAAGTTATCCTTCTTGGAAGTAGTGACACTCTCAACGGCGAGAGCATAGTCAAGCATCTTGCAGCTAGGGAAGCGCTTCTTGACGAACTCCTTGACCAACTCTACTCGCAGATCAGGGTTGTTACGAGACTTAACCCTGTGGCCGATACCGGGAATGAGCTTGTTCTGCTTTCGCATACTATCAACGAAGTCACGTGGACTAAGTCCCTTGTCGAAAGCCTTGGTGAATTCCTCAGCAGCACCATCAAGCGCACCACCAAATCTAGATCCAATAGTCAAAAGACCACTGACAAGAGCACTGATGAGATCTTTTCCAGCTCTGGTTGTGATGATGGTGTTCATAGCACCGGAGACAGCGGGACCGTGATCGGCAGTCAACATAAGCACCATTTCCAGGAACTTGCTTGCGTAATCGGGAAGACGACGGCGGAACCAGAGCAAGGACATAACACCTCCGATACCAATATCCTCCTTGAAGACATCTGAGATGGGCATACCAGCGTAGAGAAGTTCTTGTCCACGATCATCAGAAATTGTAGAGATGAATGCAGCTGGTTTTCGGATGAGACCAAGCTCTTGAGCCCAAGAGTAGTCGAGGGGAATCTTTGGCACTACTGGCTCGGGCTGTGGGACGATTGTTCCGTCTTTTACGAGCTTTTGGTAGACGGATGCGAGGAGTGCTGGCATATCCTCAAAGGTATCTGGGACATAGAAACCGGCATCTTTCATGGACTTGTTCTTAGTATTAGCGGTCTCGAGTTGAGAGTTGGCGAATGAACCAGCGTGTCCAAATTGAACTTCAGTCTTGAACATGCTAGCGCAGGTACCAATTGCCCAAGCAACAATTGGCTTTGTGATCTTTCCACTCTTAACAGCTTCAATAACTCTGTATTCTTCCACACCTCCAACCTCTCCCAAAAGTAGCAAAATCTTGCACTCTGGGTCGGCTTGGTATCGGAGTAAATGGTTAATGAAGGTTGTGCTAGGGTAACGATCACCACCAATAGCTACACCCTCATATACACCATCTGTGTTGTTTGCAATGATGTTGTTAAGCTCATTGGACATACCGCCGGACTTAGAGACGTAACCGACAGATCCTTTACGGTATAGCTTGGAAGCAACGATGTTGTCCATCATTCCACCAGTGTTACCGATTTTGAAAGATCCAGGCTTGATACCACCGACGGTTGCAGGGCCAATGATCGTGATACCCTTCTTCTGGGCCACATGGAGAATTTCACGGGCACGCTGGACATGTTGTCAGTCTTAAACTTTCCAGCCAGTAATATAAGAAGTGACTTACTCGTTCGGGCACACCTTCGGCAATAATTGCAATTGACTTAATTTGAGGATATTCCATCAGTTCCATGGTAGAGCTGTAAACACTGCGGGAGGAGGCAAAGTTGACAACGGTATCAACATCGCTGTGCTTGGAGATTGCCTTTTCCACATCTTGGTAGACAGGTAGCAAAGTCTCGCTGGTTCCCCAGTACATTTTGCTGACGAACTGGCCACCAAAAGTGTAGATAATACCGGCTACGGAGGGGGTTTTGCGCTTGCAGATGAAGTCGAAATCCAGCATGCCCTGCACAGCTCTTGGCTGCAGACCATAAACAAAGCATCTTGTCTTGTCGTGGAAAAGGAGGTGTTCGGCATGTGGGCTCAAAGAGCGACTCGGAGCTGAGAATCGGCGAATGTTGTCGTTTGGGTTGGCAGAGAGGCCGGCGGCAGGGGCTTTGGCAGCGCCATTTGTAGGAGCGGCTGGCATTGTGAAGTTCTGACGGAAAAGATGTCAGCAATGGCCTGGACAGCTTTGGGGGACTCGTTCGAGGTCCGGATCGATAGCATAGGCGTCGGAGTGAATAGGAGAGCTTACTTGGTAATTAAGGTGCAATCAGCAAATCCAATGCTCTCTGCTTTTGATTCGAATTGGGCAGAAGTGCGTGTAGTGAGAATTACAGCAGAAAGAAGAGAGCTTTTCAAAGGTCCGGAATGGGGCCAGCTGGCAAGAAAGAGCTTGAAGGGAGCTGTAGGGGGGGGATTGAGCAGAGAGATAGAAGTATTCGGGGCGGCTTATGGAGTAGTAGAGTGCGTCGGACTCCGTTATGGTGGTGAGAATGGGAGTGGTGTGGACTGGATTGTTGACCCGTTAGTTTTCCTTTTGCAAGGGATGCGGATGGTTGAGAGACCCCTGTTGCTGCGACCCTGCGTAAGCGGAGCCTTGTTGGGCCACTAAAATCAACCGATGCGAAAAAAAGACGAGGGGAGGGGAGAGGGATGGCTTGACCGCATCAACAGAGCAGAGCAATCCTCACCCGGACGCACATCCCCACGATTATTGTCCTGCCAGCTCTCTCGTCGGTGTCCGATAAACCACATCTCGTCCACCTTCAATCTCTGCCTCTTTTCTTCGCCCATACCATATTGCCATTCCACTCCCATTAACATCTCCCACCTCCCATCACCCTCACCACTCTCTGTACTCTGGAACTGCGCTGATTAAGACCTCCTTTGGTATGTACTTGAACTCGTATGTCGAGGTTGACTCCGGTTCACCACCGCCTCAGCCTGAAGTCCCCCTCGTCGTCTCACCGACTTTCCTCCCCTTTACTTTCGCATGCATGCTGGGCAATTCCCAACTATCTGCCAATTCACCTTTCATTTATCGTCTGTGGTTCCGGCGAGCTGTCAATTGAAGCTTGCTCACAGCACAGGAAGGGCAAAACCACCACCCGCGAAAAATCACCAGACCCCTGAATTATTTTGTTAGCACCAGAACTATTTAACATGAAGGGCATTTGCTGACTTGTACCTGGGGCAGTATTCTACCTTTGAAATTTCATAATGGCTGCCAAATCCATTTCCGAAGCCGATGGCAAAGCAATCATCAACTATCACCTCACAAGAGCTCCTGTCATTAAGCCTTCTCCTCTCCCAAAATCCGGAACACACAACGCTCCTCCTAAGCTCGCTTCCTTATACTTCCCCTCTGATGCTTCAGTCGACGCAATTCTCGACCAAGCGGAAACCTCATATCCATGGCTCTTGGTCCCCGGCTCCAAATTCGTTGCAAAGCCCGATCAGCTGATTAAGCGTCGTGGTAAGAGCGGTCTTCTAGCATTGAATAAGACATGGCCAGAGGCAAAGGCGTGGATTGCTGCCCGTGCAGGCAAGGAACAAAAGGTTGAGACTGTCGTGGGTAACCTTAGACAATTCTTGGTCGAGCCATTCGTACCACATCCTGATGGAACTGAATACTACATCAACATCAACTCCCAGAGAGAGGTATGTTCATTCTTCCTTTTTGCAGCATCATGGACAATGTATCCTTTTGGACAAAAAATCTTGAGAGGGTTAAAGTTGGAGAGAAAGCCATGACTGTTCTATGGCTTTCGGGAGAAGTTTGTGCGACGAAGTTGAATTCCATGAAGTTATGGAAATCAAAGCAAAACTTAACTGCCGGATTGTGAATTTGAACAAAAGTAATGAGGCTCGGGACCACCTTTATGATTTTGCGATTGCACTTTCGGTTCGGAACGCATCTGCCACCGGACGAGCGGAAGCTAAGGCCATCTCGAGTCCTCCTCCGAACTTCACACGTGGGACCAAAGCCCAATGCTGTACCTGCATATCCGTACCATGATCCTACCTACAATGCTTGTCAAGCCTGTCATGAGCTTCGATTCAAATCTGTCTTCTCATTCCTCAACACTGATTAATTGCTTCGTCATAACATGTGCTAATATGTAATTTCTTAGGGTGACTGGATTTTATTTACACACGAGGGAGGAGTTGATGTCGGTGACGTTGATGCCAAAGCTGAGAAGATCCTCATTCCAGTTGATCTTTCCGAGTACCCATCCAATGAAGAACTTGCTACAGCTCTGCTGAAGAAGGTCCCCAAGGGTGTACACAACGTTTTGATCGACTTCATTACAAGACTCTACGCCGTCTATGTTGATTGCCAATTCACATACCTTGAGATTAACCCTCTCGTTGTTATTCCTAACGCGGATAAAACTTCTGCTGAGGTTCACTTCCTAGACTTGGCTGCAAAGATCGACCAAACCGCAGAGTTTGAGTGTGGTGTTAAATGGGCTGTTGCACGCTCACCTGCTGCTCTTGGTATGACTGCTGTGAAGGCCGTTGATGGAAAGGTTAATATCGATGCTGGACCACCAATGGAATTCCCTGCGCCATTTGGCCGCGAATTAAGCAAGGAGGAGGCTTACATCGCTGAGCTTGATGCCAAGACGGGTGCATCGCTCAAGCTCACCATCCTAAACCCTACCGGTCGTGTCTGGACCTTGGTTGCTGGAGGTGGAGCTTCCGTCGTTTATGCTGATGCTATTGCTAGCGCTGGTTTCTCTGACGAGCTGGCCAACTACGGAGAATATTCTGGAGCACCAACAGAGACCCAGACATTCCATTATGCCCGGACAGTCCTCGACCTAATGCTTCGTGCTCCTATCACTCCAGAGGGCAAGGTCCTTTTCATCGGTGGTGGTATTGCCAACTTCACAAATGTTGCATCAACTTTCAAGGGTGTTATTCGCGCTATCCGAGAGTTCAGCGGTCAATTGATCGAGCACAAGGTCCAGATCTGGGTCCGACGTGCTGGTCCCAATTACCAAGAAGGTTTAAAGAACATCAAGTCTGTTGGTCAAGAACTAAAGCTTGATATGCATGTATATGGTCCAGAGATGCACGTTAGTGGTATTGTGCCTTTGGCTCTTGTTCCAGGACGTCTGGCCCAGAGCAAGGTAGAGGAATTCAGAGGTTAGATGTAAGATATAAGATTTTATGAGCAGATAACTCTCTTCAACAAGTGAGAACAGGGAATTCTGGGGTTGAGGACTTAATTCTGGCGTACAAATACAGTGCTCCCTGGGGTTTACAATAGATACTCATAATCTTCATTTCACACTTGTGCAGAATCGTTGTATAGTACTGTCCGTTTGGATGAGATGTGACTAGTTTGCCGATTTGTCTCCCTCTCTAATCACGTGCTCTCGTGCTTCATAATTTATTCCGGCAACAGAATTACTTGGCGGCTTCAGATTAAGATGAAGTGGAGAACATGAATTGTGTTGCGAACAATTAGAACATAAAGCTTCCGACTGAGGCATCCTTTACTTTGAAGTCATATCCCATAGAACGGACACTAACGTGACAAACTTTCAGCATCTTGTCACTATAGCCCTGAAGCTTTATATCTTTCCTCGTCGGAGAAATCAATATTTTGATTAGCTCGCAGCGGCTTTTGTTCCCGCCGGATTGGATTGGGTTGAGGAAGCACCCACTCCACTTGGCGAACTTCGTATTGCTTTCCTTCACTGATCTCACCTTTCTCGTTTTAATTGCGCTTTACTGTCTCTATCGATCTTGTTCCCATACACTCTTTTTTGCGTCTTCCCAATAAGGATTCCTTGTAATTCGCAGAAAGCTGAATCCAAGCGATATAAACCTATTGGTCAACATGTTGGCGAACCCGGTATGATCTGCCCTGCCCCCCGCGATCCGTAGAGTAGATAAGCCTTTGGGCGCGAAATCAGACACAGAAAGCAAACTCAGTCAACTAATATGCATTCATCAGATTACTCTCGTTCTCGCGCTTTGCGCCAGTCTCGCACTCGCCGCTCCCTCGCTGGAAATCCAAGGAAGCGACTTTGTTAACGCGAAAACTGGGAAGCGCTTCCAGGTGGTGGGAGTCGCATATCAGCCAGCTGGAAGCTCGGGCTATAATCCAGGAAGTGACCCATTGAGTGACGGGGACATTTGCTTGAGAGATGCGGCCTTGATGCAGCGATTGGGTGAGTGGAGCACTGTCTAAGGAATGCCACATGCTTACTATGTTAGGCGTGAATGCTATTCGTGTTTACAATTTGGATCCCACGATAAATCACGACTTGTGCGCGAGTATTTTCAATGCTGTAGGCATTTACCTGCTTCTCGATGTCAATTCTCCTTTCCCAGGAGAAAGCATCAACAGAGTCGCGCCATGGGAATCATATTACGATGGTTATGTTAACCGCATATTCAGCGTGGTGGAGGCTTTCAAGAACTACCCAAACACTCTTCTTTTCTTCTCTGGAAACGAAGTTATCAATGAAGAAAGTAATGAATTCGTGCCTGCTTATATGCGCGCTGTCACACGAGATCTAAAGAACTATATTGCTAAGCATGTAAGCCGTCCAATTCCAGTCGGATACAGTGCTGCAGATGTTCGACCTTTACTCGTGGATACATGGAACTACCTCCAGTGCTCTCAGACTGGCGATGCTAAGGACCCAAGCCGCGTGGACTTCTTCGCTCTAAATTCCTACTCTTGGTGTGGTGATTCATCCTTCAAAACCTCAGGCTATGATGTCTTGGTCTCGGACTTCAAGAACACTAGCGCTCCTATCTTCTTCAGTGAATACGGCTGTAACGAGCCTACACCGAGAATTTTCACCGAAGTACCATCGCTTTATGGTCCTTTGGTCACGCCTGTGCTGTCTGGAGGTGTTGTGTACGAATACTCGCAAGAAACATCTAACTATGGTCTCGTTACTCTAAACGCAGATGGATCGGCTGATCTGCTTTCGGACTACGATTCTCTCCAAGGGCAATTCAACTCACTTAATGTCACCTTAATCCAGGGACTTACCGCCGAAAATACCACAGTTGTCCCTCCTAAGTGCACCGCTTCACTCATTAGCAGCAAATCTGGATTCTCCAGAAACTTCACTATTCCAGCTGTTCCACCCGGAGTGCAAGCTTTGATTGATAATGGTATCAAGAAGCCAAACAATGGCAAACTGGTTCCTGTCACTACCTTGAAGGTTTCACAGGTGGTCAAATCTAGCAGCGGCTCCGTCATCAAAGATTTGGCAATCACGCCTCTCGCAGATGATGAAAGCAATATTCCAAGCGGTCAGACCCAGCCAAGTGCAACCCCAACCACGGGCAGTGCACCAGCTGCAACTACTTCCAAGAAGGCCGGAGCTGCAAGCATTCATGGAAACTGGGCTGGCTTGATCTTTGCTTCCTTTGCGACCATAAGTTGGCTTGTGTTGAACTGATAAGGTGTTTTTCGGGAATCTCTACTTCTTGCACATACTTCTTTCCATTTTATGCTAAAGGTGAAGAGCGAAAGACATCTTTCTGAATTTGTCTTAGGCTGCGAGTAATACGAATGAATATACCCCTTAAATCTGACCTTCCTCCTTCGACTTTCAAGTATTTCACCTCGATGCAGCTGTGACGATATGCCTAGATGGTTAACCCCCATAATGACCTGGAAGTAAACGGCACTCCTGCTAATTTTCAATGGGTTTCGAAATTGCATTTCACAGTAAAAGTGTATATAGACAAGCATTCTTCAGCTTCGTAACAACCCAACATTAGCACCTCTTCACTTATTAGAGAACATTCAACTAACAAGCTCGCTCCAAAGTAGGTCTCGGGTCTCTCCGTAAACCCCGGGGCAACAGTCCATCGGGGTCTTGCTAAATCTGCGTACTTTTCTTTATTAGTCTTTTCTGTATTTCAAGGGATCGAGCTGTTGTTGAAAAGAGCTTGTAGTCTACATGTAGCCTCGAGACATTGAGAAGCGAGCGTGTCATTTACTAAACAAGCTGAGCTCGAAAGAATATTCGCAAAATGGGCATGTAACCAAGGTCGCATTACTATAATTCTCAAGTCCGCTCTTTTACATGGCTCCATTCCAAAACGCCATCCCTTCCACACGCCACGGCCTAATTTTCCCAAGAGAATACGCACCAAAAATACAAAACATGTTGAACTCAGAGTCAGTGTCCTCATGAGAACAAATAAAAGAAGTCACTCGCAGAACCCATCAGAGCTTCGTAACGAGACCCCGTGTTGACGAGTCTGAAGATCTCCTTGGTGCATTACTATAATCACTGCTAGAGCCTGCTCCATCACCCTCACTATCAGCTCCACCTCCACCTCCAAACCGCCGCTGCTGTTGCTGCAACCGTAATTGATCCTCTTTCCTCCAATTCATGAACCAACGGATATGCATACTGGTCATCTGTTGGTTACTTTGTAGCTCCGCAATCTGATTCTTGATGGGCACAGTCTCGTTAAAAAGCATCATGGTTTGCTTTCCTTCAAGCTCTGTCAACGCAGAAGAAAGCTGGCTGATCCTTCTTTCCTGGTCTCCAAGTAGGTTGAGCAGATACTCGTTAGTTGATTCCGACGTAGGCTCTATTTGGGTTGAGTCCGGGAGACTTGTAAGAGTCTGGTTGGCCAAGTCCGAATAGTCTATTTGACGATATGAGCCTCTCTGACCGCCCTCCAAGAACTTTATTCGTCGCTCTTGGAGCTGTTCTTTGTCGGTCAAATACCGAACATCAGAGCGCAGTGTCTGTATTTCTTTGCGCAAGGTATCCGCCATTGGCCCAATTAACCTGAAATTGCAATCACCTCTGTGGAATTGCAAATCACCCCTCTTGCACTCATAGTCACAACCATATTCAGCCCACATACATGGAATGATAAAGTCGGGGCATTCTTCTTCGTGCTGTAACTGTTTACACCGGAGGATTTCTGCTCCGCAGTGCTGACATTCCTTTTGGCGTTCCTGACATGAAGTTTCTCGGTGATTGCTCATGACAACCTCCTGATGAGTTTCGCCACAATCCGGACAAGCAATATCGGTATGCAGACACCCTTGCTCTGCAAATCTCCTCTTGACTTGTTGAAGACATCCTTCATCTGGACATCGTACTAGTGATTCTTTGCAGTATCGATCGAGGTGGTGTTTGAGCATACTTCTAGGTATATGGGCTGCACAGCACGTGCATTCCACTAGTAGAGAGTCAAGTTGATTAAGTACAATCTTATGTGACCTCGTCATGGTGGCGGGACGTGGAAAAGGGCTCCGATCGATGGGACATACATCGTTATGCTCTAACGCTTGAGTGATGCACTCTTTGCAGAAAGTGTGCTCACACTCTGTATCAACTGGGTCAACCAAAGCCACCCGACATATTGGGCAGATGAGGTTCTCATTGACAGTATCCACATAAGTGAGCGCTCTATAGTCAATAGCTTGACTTCGCTCTGGATCAATCGAAAGTGCTGTAGGTGATTCCTCCGCTATTTGATGATTCACAGGTATGTAGTGTCTATTGTTTGCGATTTGTGGAGAATCGAGTGCCGAGGAAGGAGTGTTTGGAGGAGGTGCAGTGAGGATATGAAATGGCAAGGCGTCGGTTAGATCCGTACTGAGGCTCCTTGGTGTATGTGCCATAGGAGTATTTGGAGGAGGCGGCTCCATACTCTATGGTAATATAAAGACTGTTTGGGATATGGAGAGTGTTAAAGAAGTGATGGTTGCTTAACTATCACACGTGAGTCTCGCTCGGTAAGTGCTTCGGGAGCCGAATGTTGACAAAGAGAATCAACTACTCTAACTTTTTGGTGGAAAGCATAGAATTAAATTTTTATAGAAGTCACAAAATAAAGAAATCAACGCAGCATCTCTGAAAAATCGCAAATTATATCGACTCAGACATAACTTGAGGTCTTGTGGAGACCATACACATATATTCCTATTGCCACTATAGGTTTATCTAACTCCACCCTGTCACCCGAGACTAGGAAGCTCAGCATCATCTCCAACTAGCCAACAGACTTAAACTTGAATGCCTAGTCCTGAGCATACGTAACGACTCTGCAATACAAAGACGAAGACACTCTTATACGAAATCTCACAATCTGCAAGCGCAACCTCAACATCTATAAGAAATCCGGAGCGGGACAGCTCCTCCTGCTGCACATAAGGCAACCATGTCTAACTCAAATCAATACTTCTTGCTAGCCGACCACATAAAGCTATCACTGCTAGAGCGACAGCGGGCGCTATCTCTGAATCTCGAGTCCAGCTCACAAGATGGTCACATATCTCGGTCTCTAGAATCGTTGCGGGAAGGCGTGGAGAGCATTACGGAAGAACGTATGCGACTACATGAGGCTGGCGAGACTTCGTGAGAAACTACATTATACACTTTAGAAAAATCGTCGTACTGATTCGAAAGCTAGAGCATCTCTCACACTTTCAGAAACTGAGCATACATTACAGGCCCAATATAATGATCTAGCAGCACAATTTGTTGGAAATCCAACTACAACTGCTGCTTCCACCATCACACATCCTAACGACCCTTCTCTAAAAGACGACTTCACTCGCGCTTCTCACGCACCAAATCTATCCTCATCTTCCATCAAGAAAGCACTCCGCTCTTCCTCCGGGAATGTTACGTCCGGCTCAAAGTCTGTTCGTTTCTCCGATTCTCCACAACTCCAAACCGAAGACGAGGCTCGGGATGCTCTATTCCCTTACCGTGACGACCCCACATCTGGTCCACCAGATCAATCACATCTCGACAACCAGCAGATTCATGCCTACCATTCTCAAGTCATAGCGGATCAAGACGAGGCATTGGATAGGCTTGGGGCATCGATAAGCAGACAAAGGGAACTAAGTATTCAAATTGGAGATGAGCTGGATGAACACGTAGAGATGCTGGATGATGTAGATCGGCATGTGGATAGACACCAATCGAGGCTGGACAAGGCAAGGAAGAATCTTGGAACAGTGGCGAGGAAGGCAAAGGATAACATGCAGATGACGGTAATTTTGATATTGATCATTGTATTGGTGTTGCTCATTATCATTTTGAAATGAAGAGGACGCTGTTGACTTTCATTATCATTTGCATTTGCAAAAATGTAGAACTGAGAGCGAGGAGCATGGAGTAGCTGTATTAGAAGCAGTGGGTTTGAAAGGATTTATCTGTACGCCTCGTGCATATTTGCTTGGAGTTGAGGAGTCTGGTCGGGAGAATTGCAAATAGGTTTATATTTCTCAAACTTTACACGTTATACAAAACACCAATCTCATGCTATATATCCCGTTGTTATCGCTCTTTTTAACACCCAAGCCTCTGGTCTCCTCCATTGCCCTCCGTGAAAGATCTATAGCCCTGGGTCTTGACTGGTACCCGCCCTGAGAGAAGAAATTAATACACTATCACCAAGAGAAACTGTCTCGCAACAACTTACTTGTGCTTCTTCTCAGCGTGCTCCGCTGTCTTCTTCTGCAACTCCTTTATGCCATCTGCCGAATGATCGGCATGCGCATTACGATCAGCGGTAATTGCTTCTTCGCTATCGCTGGCAAGCTCAGGCTTCCAATGGCCCTTTCCATCTTTAGACTTGGCGAGGCTGTCTTGCTTGTGCTTCTCGTTATTGGAGGCCTGCTCGGGGTCATCTAGAAAGATGGTAATTAGCTTTCTTGTCATTGTATTTGGAAGACGAAAAGGATAGCAAGACTTACGACGATCACTCTCTTTCAACGACCTAATAGCACTGGCTCCAAAAGCTCTCGATTGGAATGCAACGGCAGAGCGTGGGACGGCCATGCGTGAAGTTCTCATGAGGAAAGACATATTGTTCTATTTGTACTAACGCACGTTAGTTTCTATCTCTCAATTGCACTCAATGACTACTCCAGCTTACCTGAAGGACTCAATTGGTAAGTAAGTGGTTGGATATTTGGAGAGGTTGCTGGAGTGTTTGTGGGACTGGTATGGATAGAAGATGTTGGAAGCCGATGATGATGAGCTATGGATACGTATTGGCAGCTCTAGCTTGTCCCTTTAAAGTTTTGCTTAGGGAATGTAGAATGTCATCCACTCATTTGTACCTTATTACCATCCCAATACTAATTCCCTCGGTTGTTGAAAACAAACGACGTCATCGTACCCTAGCTAGCCAGGATTTCCTCTCAGAAGCTGTTAAGGTATGTCATGTGATCACCATAAAGGGGTCGGAATCTACGGGTCAGGATTATATAGTCTAAGGTGGAAATTATGCTACAATTATCTGTCTATCGATCCGTATACAATAACACACGCCTACTCGCGCACTGAGAGTATCGATGAGCCTAAACCAACCTTGCTTGACCAACCTTAATCCCCTTTTTGAAGTAGACTTTACAAAGCGTCAATATCCCGTTTCCGAGCGATTGCTGGTCAATTCTGCTACAAAGGAAGATGCAGGAGTCTGTAATACAATGGCCACTGGCTTTAGACATCAGGGACTTGGCTGGCGCAGGCACGACGGCGATTGTCGCGCGTCTTGATGCTGTTGTCAAATTCAGCAGGCCTTCCGGATCGCGATTCTTCGAGCGGGAGAAGCTCGTCTACCAACGTCTTGGTCGCGACCACAGCCGTATTGTTCGATATTTTGGCGTTCTGGAGAACGCTGCAGTTTGCGAGCCAGGGGTCTATTAGGCAATACCTTGCAAGGCAGAAGAAACAAGTTCCGCTTTCTTATAAGCTTCGTTGGGTTGAACAACTTTTTGACGCTATACAGTTTATCCACTCAAAAAGCGTGTTCCATGGCGACATATCGTGCAATAATATTTTCCTTGATGACAGTCTAAGTATAAACCTGGGTGATTTCGCCGGATCCGCTATTGACGGTCTTCCACCACTCGTCTGTTATGAGACCAGTCACGAACTTCCTGACGAAGATATCTCAACAAAAACCGAGATCTTTGCCCTCGGCTCTACTATATATGAGATAATGACTGGCTCGAAGCCATACAAGGATCTACCGGACCATGAAGTATCTGCTGCTTTCTCTGAGGGTCACTTTCCTGATCTAGAATCTATTCCTGCTTTTAGGAATACAATTATGAGATGTTGGAGGCAAAACTATGCGACCGCGGAAGAAGCTATTCAAGATGTGAAATCAGAGGGTACGTTCTTTGGCTAAACTATAAAAGCTGACTATCTGTAGTTGCTACCATAAATGAGCCATACATATCCCGTTTTACGGCCTTCTCCTCAACCGCCAATCAATTATGTTTCCTTTCCTCCTGGCCGCTGTTTCCCTGATTACATTTATAGGCTGGGGAAGGCGCTGGAGGTTATGGACAATATCTTCCCCAGCTCACCTAGCTGCGAGGCGGACATTGTGGGCAGTCGCCCGGCTATTTAGATGAACCAGTCACAACTACATTCCCGCTCAGGTCCTTGGCTGGAGAAGCGTCTGAGCAATGATGTCCGTTTGCTTTGGCCTTTTGGCATTCATCCCAGTTCCGATTGGATTTATCGTAAGGATAGACGTTATATTATTAAAACCTTCACGTACATTAGATTTGCAAATTCAGATTATGAAGAATATGTTTTAAAGTAGTTTTACAATTGAGAATAATTGCGTGGCTATATGCAAACCTGATTGATAGCCAATCCCATCCGTTGGTTTTAAATCGATAATAACAAGAAGAGTTCCCATCAAGTCCTTAGTCGTCCCGATATATATGCCTCCCCGAACCATGCAAGGAAAACATAGGTATTTAAAAGACGCAAGATCCAATATAACCCCATCCCAAACGACGAAGCCCGTTTACCGGCCCGTAGACAATGCCGTTATTCATCTCAAGTAACGACGTCGGTGTAGATGCCACCTCAAATACACCCGCTCCGATAAGCAAATAATACCGTCAACAACACCGTAAGCGCTCATCATACAAAGCAGCGCCACCAATATACCAACGCAAGCCCAATACATAAAAAAAATATAGAAGATTGAGAGAAATCTTTATCATCCCGAAACACCCCGAATTCCGCTCTCCAAAGAGGGAAGAAAATTGTTCTATGTAACTTGATATTCTTTTTTCCTCGTAGACCTCGTGAAGTCGCCGCTTCATGTTTCACCAGTAATGCAGCCTAAAACACCTTCGCAAAAAATGCAATGCGCGCTCAAAGTCATCCCATACAATGGGGAACACCTCTCCTAATTGAACAAGTGGTATCGATATATCCAATTCAAGTCGCGCCGTACTGTCTCAAAGAATAAGGTGAAGGGTTTGTCGGAAAATATACAAAGGATTCGTTGAGGGTTGTTGGAATATGAGAAGAATTATCGATGCCTAAGTGGGGGTGCCCGCCAAGGATGGTATGGTTGAGATTGCAGAGAACAATTAATGCAACGTGGAAAGACAAACACTGCGCCGGTGTAAACAGATGCAGTGACGGCTTACCATCGTCGACCAAGAGATTGTTGGTGCATTCTGGCGGGCGACATCGACGTTGGTGGGCTCGACATCCTTATGCCTGTGCTGGGATTGACAATAGGGATGGCATTACGAATTCGAGTGGCAGCTGGCTGGTGTAGCTTTAGAGTTGCCTGCTGGCTTTGGAAGGAGGGAACATATGGTGCTGAGTTGGAGTTGAGAGAGAAGGTGTCGGGAGTGACTTGGTGTGACTGTGGCGAATGTTCAGGACTTTGGCTAGCGAGCGAGGATCGATCGGATCCAGAAGAGTTGATAGAATACATATCTCTCTCGGCATCGTCGATTAGGTTTGGACAAAATTCCAGATCATCGTCCATGTCGAACGATCGACCGAGCTCGAAGCGTTGACGAAAGTTGCTTATCGCCGCAGCCTCCTCCTCCTTTCTTGCGGTGCGAAACTGTTGTTTGTTGTGTGAGTTTTGCGATAAACGGGGTGCTCGACGGCCACGACCGCTATGGTGTGAAGCTGTGGAGGGGGTGGAGGTGGAGGTAGGGTGCGTGTGAGCATTGTAGTGGTAGTATGAAGACATTATCGGCTCATTTGACGAAGGTCGAGCTAAAAGGGTTGTTGATGTTGATGCGGTGAGGCAGCGGTATTTGAATTGTAAACAACGAGAGTCGATCAACGGCAGTAGTGATTATTGTATAGAAAAGCGGTGATGGGAATGGTTCGAGAGGATTACGATGATGATGATGATAAAGATGATGATGAAGATTGTTGTAAAGTTGGTTCTGAAGGATGAGGATGGTGGGATTGATAGAAGTATTGAAGGTCGGGTTGGATAGTGCTGAGGGAAGGGATCGTGGGAGAGTGTGGTTGGGACTTGAGGGGAAAGGGCGGCTGGAGCAAAGCTAAGTACGGTGGCCCGTTTGACTTTGCCACCGCTCGCCACTTTTGATTGGGCAGCATAAGCAGCATCACGGTGGCCAGGAACGGCGGAAAGCGGTGGCAGGATCAACAGAGCAGCATCCTTGATGACTTCAGTTCTTCCTTTGCGCCTGCGGACTCGAGCCCAAAAGAGCACCCAGAGGTAGACAGACGACTCGGTCATGATATCATCTTGTTGACGAGAAACAGGACGTTGGGATGCACAGTTCTATTTGGGTGGGAATGCCTTCAGGAAGCCTCTGGGGTGCGCTCAGATGAAGCCAGACCTCTACGAACTACTCTGCACCAGTCTTTTGGTGCTGCACCAATGGCTCTGTCGTCCCATCGATCACGAGTGCGAAGACTTGATTGATTTTAGGTTTGGTGTGCGACATCAAGGTTCCTAGCAGAATAGAACTGCAGGCTGAGTGGCGTGGCTGGATCTGGAGACTTTGGGTGTGGGGAGACTTTACTTCCGCCAACCGTACAAACCGTACAGAAAAGTACCACAGAAACCAACCACCGCAGTGGAGAGATGTACAACGAAGAGATGCCTCGAGGTGTCACTGGCGATCCTTTACGTTCTACGGCGGTACAGTACCTTGTGGGCAATGCTATGGCCAACATGCGGTTTCTGGTCACTCCACGGAGTGTGCGAGCTCTCGGCATGGTCCGGGACAGTATGCTCTGGCCATGTTCCTATTCTCTGCTCTGCCACTCTTGCCACGATATCAACCAACCTTCGGTGCATCTCGGTATGTCAAACAGCTTCCAGATCTAATAAGATTTAGCAGCTTCCTCCCTGCCTCCTACCTCCGAAAACCTCCTATCAACCTCTGGAACCTAGAACTCCCTGGGATCACCGACCTTTTCCACCTGGTGATTGGAACCTTTCAAACGCCTTGACAGTAAGCTACAGGAAAATCATGCATCCATCCAAACACACGTCGGGCTCTTCATCAAACGAAAACATCCCCCCCTCCTCTGCAGCCTCATAAGGCCTGAAATTTCACGAAGATGCAATTCATTGCCAATAGCCATTATAGTTCCAGATATCGTAATGCAAATGCACTGAAGCGCTGCTGCGCAGCCCGCAGGAGATTGAGGATCTTGAATTCTATTAAAGGGATCACTGCGCCTCCGCCAGTAACCGACAATCGGCTCCAGCTTCTGTGTAATATCCCTTGTTCTGACGCCCAACAGGCCTCTACGGCAGCCGGAAACTACCTGTCGACATTAATTATGCAATGCGACACAGTCCTGCAAAGCTTGCAAGCCTCCGTTTTGATGTTCCAAGAAGCGCTGGCCAATGGGTTTCCCATTTGCACCTCCACCATTACCACCTCACCGCCAGTATGAACCTAAAATACGTCTAGGGCAAAAATGGGGGTACGGTCACACCGATCCGGAAAAGACTTCATAGCTGCATAAGGCTGAAAGACTGAGAATGAATTATCCAGCCTCGAAGCACTCTGATGGAGACTTAGAGCAACAAGATTTGTTACCTCTAAACTGAAATACCTACTGACGCTTCACTTCTTTGCCATCCATCAAAGCCCCACTGGTTCTTTGCGAAGTGAGCTTCCTAATCGAGGAATGAAACAAGGAGGTCGACATCTGTTTTATAATCGTCCCAGCAATGAATACAGGCACATCTCCGTCAACTCCCCAGAAGGTCCAGCTCATGCTCTTTATCTTCATGGTAGAATGAAAACGTCTTTCCAGGTTTTTTTCGTAAAGGAACTAGCTACTTGTCTTGTTAAATATTAGAGCATGATGATGACTTAATCTCTGCTATCTAATTGATAGAAATGAAATGGAAACCTGTACAAACGCTAAGACTGGATCATGAGTGAGCCCAGAGCAATACTTTTAACAAGTTCAGGCGAAAATGATCGAAAATACCCACTGAGTCTTGCCAGCTTCTTTATTTGCTACCTGGTAGTAATGGATAGCATGTCATGTTAGCATCCTCACATCCTGGGACATTGGTCAGAGAATGTGAAAACATCTGGTGTCAAAACAGCTAGGCAACTACCAGAGTATCTCATTTCCATTTTCTCCAAAAAAAAAAATTGGGCCATATACAATACAGTATGGAAGCTTATGTTTTCTTAGTGATATCTGGCTAGACTAGCTACCCTGAGTTAGAGGAGGGTTTTCTATACTCAAAAATGCAGTCAATATAGAATTGAGTCAGACACACATTAAGAGGTGAAAGACAAAGAAGCCAGGAAAGACGTGCTGGCAAAATTTTGCACTCGGTGTAGTATTCCGCCAATGGCTTCGTAAAAACTTCTCTACTTCAACAAAATCATACAACATAAGATATACTATAGGCGGAGTGAGAGTGCGGAGATAATGTTCCTTACAATACTTTTGATATTTATTGGCTCTTGTTAAATGATGACTTTAAAAAGACTGGGAAGCATGAGAATTGGAAAGCAGACTTTACGTCTCACTGCCACACACTACTTTGCCCCGAAGTAGCAGACGACACCAAGAAGAAGCCTTGTTGCTAAAAAAAATCTTTGATTCAGAGCTTGATTATTTGGAAAAGGGATATATGACGAAATAATAAATCGGAATATGTCACAACAATGTAGGAGCTGCTGACCGGTTGTGGTCTGGTCGCTCAGCCACGAGATCACTCGTTTCGTTTCTAACATGCCTTGATGTGCTACTCACTGGTGAGCCTTGAGCGAGAGATCTCTGGTGTTTATTTGTTGTCCCATAATTCATCTACCCGCATATCGGTGGAATGCGGTTGTGATGAATAGCCTTGTCTCCTTGCCATAAGTTGTACTGGCTAGGTAGAGCCAAGGAGATTTTTTAAAAGTCTCACAACAACTGACCGCGTAGTTGTAGTTTCGCGGACCTTCTACTTGTATAGTCGAACTTATTTGTCTAGTCCACGTGCTTTAACAAAGCGGTTGATTTGCTCTTTCGAGAGTTTCTCATTATACTGTTCCTGTACCTCGTAAAAAGAAATGATTTCCTGCGTACAATCAACGATGGACTCGATGTCAATGTCGCTTTCAGCCAGCCACTCTTGAAGACGTTGTACTTTGGAGTCGACTACCCCATTACCTGCTTTCGAACCGTTATTCAAGACTTGGTGTGCGGCACTTGCAATATTCCCCGCTGAGCCACTGGCACTCTGTAGGCCTGTAGTATTTGGACGTAGAACCAAGGCCAACAAAATAGCCATGACCGCAATGATATGAGGTGCGAAGAGAAGTGGCATGTCAGTCATGTAATGATCATTTATGATTGACCAGGCAAGGGCTGATTCCTCTTGAGTAAGAGAGAAAATTGACTGAAGAGATGTCAGACTTCTGTATGGCTGATGGATGATCATTTGGGAGCTCATTTCGGAAATCAAGAAGAACTCGCATTCGCCTAGCTTTGAAGTATCGCTGCTGAAGAAGTCTAAAAAAAGCACCATCAGTAGATATTGACCAGAAAACCAGGAGGTAGTTACCAGGCCACAACGTCCGTCCCTCAGCTACAAGTAGTCTAATATGATGTGGGCATTCCTCCATTTTGCAAGCCAGATATACAGCTGTTGCAATAACTAGATATGGATTCGTCCGTCGTATTTCGACTTTTGTGTAAAATCGGCGAATATATACTTGGGCTGTGGCCATAGCTTGTTGTCGCACTCCAAGACGTTTCCCAAGTCGAGCAATTTCTGCAATACATACAGCGTCAGATGTTATGGTTTTCTTGGACTATATGACTTGGACTTGCAAACTACTCACGTTGATTGAAGTATATGCTCATATGCCGTATTTGTGGAAGTGGATACATCTGGACGAGATTTGGTTCCTCATCTTCTAACTTCTTCCGCAGATCTGCTAATTGTTCTCGAGTATACTGCCAGTTTCTGCGCTGCGTAGACTCCCAATAATTCGCTGCCATCTTGAGCCTCTAGTCGTCCAGCCTGTCTGTTGTAAACAGCTGTCTGTGAGGTTGTGAGACAACAACGTCGGTACTTTATCTCCAATTCTTATTGCTTTGATCCATCGTAACTGTTGTATCAATGAAGTGAAAAAGCTACTAGTAAATAGAATTAGGAGCCTGGACAAGATATTCAATAAAACCACCGTTGCTCGCCAGAGTTGGTACCCCTTCATCATTTATTCAGCCTTGTCTATGCATTGCTAGGGTTGACAGGCCCTTGTCACTTGGCAAGCTAACACCTTCAAGTCAACCTCTGACGAAGATCGGATTGAAGATTTCCAAGGCGGACAACAAGAGTGAAGTAGATGTTACGTTGCGAATCATTGCACACTCACAATTTTGCTCATATTTGCACTTGTTATTTCGCATCGATGATACCTACCCTCTTTGCTCTAACCATTGGTCCTCTAACCAACCTCAAAGCCATGCCAATATCCTAACAACATAGTCGCCAACTTCAAGATGCCTACCCAAGAGACCCAGACCTCGCGGGATGCAAGAATCGAGGCTCTCTGGAAGAAACTTGATCCCAATGGGAAGGGAGAAATAGACGTCAATGGCTTACGGCGTGGGCTAAAGAAGATCGATCATCCATTGAAGCATGCCCAAGATATGCTAGAAGATGTTGTAAAGGCTATAGACAAAAACGGGGATAATGTCATTCAGTATGAAGGTGTGTAAAGCAATATTATGTGCCAACTTTCAACTTCTACAAGCGTTCACTGCTGATCTGAATGAATTGTAGAGTTTCGCGCATTTGTCGATCACACAGAGAAGGAGCTCTTCGCTCTATTTCACTCGATTGATAGAGATCAAGATAATAGATTAGATAAGATTGAATTACAAGCTGCATTTCAAAGGGCCGGTTTGGTTGTGCCAAAAGCAAAACTCAACCAGTTCTTTGCAGAGGTGGATGAGAACAATGATGTAAGCTACATTACCTATTTGATATGTACTTTCTGCTAACGTCGTCAGGGCTATATCACATTTGATGAGTGGAGGTACGTTCATTTTACTTAAACATAGACTATAGTCTAGAACTGGAAACCCATATATGTCTCCGGCCATGTTGGAATGAATTTAATGTGCAAAACATATTCATTATGTACAAAGCTTGGGAATAGCTACGTAGATGGCCATCGTGCGAGCTAGATTGGTCACAATCTTCTTGTACTCTTTAAGGGTGACTAGCGCGATATTAGGGATCCAATCTGACTATCGCAGGAACTTCTTACTCTTCCTTCCTACCAACACTCAGACACCCCTTAAGGCGGTTCTATCATATTATTCATCAGCAGTGTCTTTGAATGCTGAAGGCGACACTTCCATTAGAGAGGATACTCTAGAAGGCTTAGGTAGACCCCAAGTTTCTTACCTTACTGTATTGTTCGGCGCAATCATCAATATTGCAAATTCTCCACCGCTTCCCTTGTCCTCAGAGTTTCCATCACCCAACACCGGCGAAGAGACAGCGAGCAACATGTATGAATTCAACCAAGCGCATTTCGTCGAGGGTATGTTATATTCCACTCCAACATCCCCATTACCGTGAGGAGTAATAATAACAGTCGAATCAGGAACCGAAACTCAATATCTCTTGGGAGAGGAGGAAAGCAATGATAGTCTTCTTGAGAAAGTCACTACTAGGAAATGGTCGCTAATCGAAGTTTTGCCCGACCCAGGTTTCTATCTCGCAGGTGGTTTTGCAGGGGTTATATCCCGTATGAGTATTCCTGTTGCCATACCCTAAACAGATGTGCTGACTTTATCATTCAGGTACCGCAACAGCACCACTAGATCGATTAAAGGTCTACCTTATTGCCAACGTCGACAAAGGCGCACCGGTCACTGCAGCGAAGCAGGGTGACGCGAAAGCGGTGGTCAAGGAGGCTGGAAGACCCCTCATCCTTGCATGCAAAGAGCTATGGAAAGCTGGTGGAATTCGCAGCTTGTTCGCTGGTATGTCAATTCCAAAGTGGACACAGAGACTTCCCATTAACAACTTTAGGAAATGGCTTGAATGTTTTGAAGGTGATGCCAGAATCAGCGATCAAGTTTGGTTCTTATGAAGCTGCAAAACGTGCACTAGCTCAGCTTGAAGGCCACAATGATCCCCAAAAGATCAACCCATACTCTAAGTTTGTCGCTGGTGGTATTGGAGGAATGGTCTCTCAGTATGTAACCTTTTTTGCGCGAATTCAATTGCTAACATATACAGACTTGTGGTTTACCCTCTTGATACTCTCAAATTTCGGTACGACTCCCCATGACCAGCTTGATGACTCGTAGCTGACATTTCTAACTAGTATGCAATGCGAGACTGTCTCCGGTGGACTGCAAGGCAATGCTCTCATCAGAGCCACGTGGAAGAAGATGCTTCAACAGGGAGGTTTCCGGACTGCTTACCGTGGTCTTGGTATGGGTCTTATGGGCATGTTCCCATATTCTGCTATAGATTTGGGTACTTTCGAACTGATCAAGGGTACGGTTACAAAACATAATGCGAAGATCATGGGTTGCCATGAGGACGATGCTTTACCTGGATCCTTTGCTACAGGTTGCATCGGTGCATTCTCTGGGGCTTTTGGGGCTAGTATAGTATACCCACTCAACCTTCTCCGGACTAGACTCCAAGCTCAAGGAACTGTCTTGCATCCACCGACCTACGACGGCATATGGGATGTCGCCCGAAAGACAGTGAAGAACGAAGGTGCTAGAGGGTTATTCAAAGGAATTACGCCCAATCTATTGAAAGTGGTTCCCGCTGTCAGCATTACATATGTTGCATATGAGAACGCCAAAAAATTCTTACACTTGAAGTGAGCTCGTCAAAGTGGTAGACTAGAGTCTAGTTACCGTTCTGAAAGCAAACAATCTTGTAGGCTTTTGGCATGACAATATTCTCGGGTATATGCTTCACCATTGGTTGACTGGCATTATCTTTTCTCGGAAATTCTCGAACAAGCTTGTACTACAAACAAAGCTGCTGCATTTACAAGGAGTTTCAGCGTTCATATTTGCTTTTGTATATTTGGCGTCAAGGATACCCGGCCACTGGGCTTGAGGGCCTACGGTCACAGCATGGGAACGGTCGTATATAGGGAGATAACTTATAGAGAAGAGAGGAAAGAGGCCTTTGATTCTAGGATGACCTTGTCTTTTGTGGTATATGCGAGACAGTGACATTATTAGACCAGATCTTGCTATCGTGCTATCTTGCCACAAATTATCTATAGTAGTCAAATATATAATTTTCACACATCTTATATATTTCGTACTTATTGCCTTCATTGCCTCAGATTATGTATGGGTCTGATCATTCTAATATGGAGATATATGTTGATATCCATGGTTCTTAAAAGGTTGATCTCATGTTGCCTTCGAGAACTAGATCCTAAAAACGATCGAATGTACTCATTAATCCAGAGACTTGGTAATTAAACTATTGCTAAACAGAATGAAGCTACCTCTAAATATTTAATGGGGTCATAGAAATAATTATCGATTCTCAAAACGTGCAACTATTAGCTGAGGATTAATCGCCCCTGACTGTACAGAGATAGATAATATAGAACAATGAGATAGTCTTTTGCAAGACGAAAGAGCTCATTAGTTTTAATACAGCATGAGTGCATCATATTTCCTCATAGCCATCTACTTTACTATACACAACTCTCTTGCATACAAGCTATCCACATCAACACTTTTATATCTTACCTCCCAATTGACATTTCTCTCAAATCCAGTCGCAGTGAGGTCAAGTGTTGGTAAAGCCACAACTCGCTCACGGCTATTTTGGTCTCTTATGGCAATCGCAGGCAAAGTCCACCTTACAAGTTCAGGGGCATAATTCTTCAGAAGTTCTCTTCCAGCCTGAGTTTGTTTGAAGTTTTGCATGTCATCTTTGTGAAAAGGCCGAACGACTACCGAGAAGGAACTACAATTGCGAACACGAATCCAAAATCGGCCGTCATATAGCGCCCACTCTGACCATTTGCCATGATCCGACCGAGGGACGACTATGAGTGGCCTGGCCGAGGGGATTGACGAATGAGGCTGTCGTGAAACCTGCCACTCAAATTTCTGATAACGGCAGGAGGCTTTGTCCCTTTGAGGAAATAAAGGTTGAAAACGTACACCTGATACTGTGAATGGGGTTGGCGACACCGTTTCGGAAGAAGTTTGACCAACTATCTCGGGGAATATCTTTCCAACAGCACCATGGAGTGAGTAGAGATGGACGTGCTCATCTGGAGTAACAAAGGTTACAACCTGGCGTAGCAAAAGCGCTGCTATTATACCTTTATCTGCAGATGTCTGAGATAGGTTCAAGCTACTTATATGATTGGCATGTGCGAATCGAATTATCAAAGTGCCTGTCCGCGTATTGAAGCTTGAAAGAAAGCTCTCTTCAAAAATCTTTTGGGCGGCACTGTTCAGTGATCTGTCCCTCTTTTTACATCTTTCGGACAATAGTATCATAGACTCTGGCTTCAAAGCAGTTGGCAGTGTAGCAGAACGAAATATATGCCTAACAGCATTTCTCCTTGTAAGGCTAGGATCCTTGTTGGTGTGATCCTCGAACCATTCCATGTCCTCCCTTTGGCAGGTAGCTATCAAGCGTGATTTGTTAAATGGAAGCAATGGCCTGTAGACTTTGATCCCGCCCCTTTCGATCACCAACGGACCGGGACGATCATGTCCTCGACTCTTAAGGTCCATAGAAGTAGCATAGTCAAACTTCTCAACTTGTGACTGACTTGTCAGGTCAACGCCGCCACTCTGACCTATCCCATGCAAGCCGTAGCACTCTGGGATACCTGAGACTTCTTTCATTCCCACGAGTCCCAGAACACGGTGATCACTCATCATCCTCATCATGACGGTCTCAGCCTGGTCATCCTCATGATGGGCGACAAACAAGGACTGAATCCCATCTTCCAAACAAGCCTTTCCCAGAGCCTGAAAGCGATACTTCCTAGCCAGTGACTCAAAATTAGCTCTTTGTCCAGGGTCTTCGATTTTGCCCCAGTCAAGTCTCAGTACTCTCGTAGGTATCCCTTCAGAGGTTAGCCTTGCGTCCTAGTCAGGACAAAATAGAATAGCAAACCTCGCTTCTCTAGAACTTCAGATACAGAATACGCCTCGGAAAGACTTCCATGCCTAACCCCATGATCTACAACGAAAGCTCGAAATTCCAGTTTAGGCGAGCCTGGGCTACGCTTCTCAGAATGATTCTGTAATTTGGTACACAATGCTGCAAGAGCCATAGAATCAACGCCACCACTTATTGCCAGACCTGGAGAAACCTTTATTAGCTTCAGAATATCTAGTGAAGTCAGATGAGTAGAAATGAGCTCACCTGTTCTGCCATTGTCCCAACCATGACCTTGCCTCAGAGAATTGGCATTATTGCTCCGCATGCACAGCAAGGCATTTTTGAATTCTAGCGAGGATATTGGGCGACCTGAGGATGGTAGCACTTTCGAGATAATACTAGGCACCATTCCCTCATCATATCAACCAGTTTACTAAATCCTAGTTTCTGGCGTTGTTCGTGGAAAATGTGGGTACCCCGGGTGGTTCGAGGCGGAAATATAATGAAGCTTTGACAGTGATGCTCACTACCCACCATCAAGGAATATCTAACCATGAGTCCTCCACTATCTTGCCGGCTTCGGCCCCGTCTATGATTTTCTGTTTTATCTTAGTTTAATCCACCTTAGACAACCATAATACCACAAACAATGGCTGTAAGCAATCAGCCTAGCTTCACAGCGGCCCTTCTCTCTGGAGCTGTCGCCGGCACCACAGTCGACCTCTCCCTCTACCCGCTCGATACGTTGAAAACCCGTTTGCAATCCTCAAATGGATTCCTCTCCTCCGGCGGTTTCACAGGCATCTACCGCGGCGTCGGGAGTGCCATTGTTGGTTCCGCGCCCGGCGCTGCGCTCTTCTTCTGTACATACGAATCCACCAAAAGCTTTCTGTATACGCGGAGGAAAGCACAGGAAGCTACGGGGGTGGAGGTTGGAGAATGGACGGCGCCGATTGAGCACATGGCTGCGGCGAGTCTAGGAGAGGTTGCTGCTTGTGCGGTCAGGGTTCCGACAGAAGTGGTGAAGCAGAGGGCGCAGGCGGGGCAATATCCTTCCTCGATGCTTGCGTTGCGCGGGATACTGTCACAATATACTACGATTGGCATAGCTGGTGTTTGGAAGGAGATGTATCGGGGCTGGTCGGTTACGATCATGCGCGAGGTGCCGTTTACGGTTATTCAATTCCCCCTGTGGGAGTCGATGAAGGAATATCGACGGAGGACGTCTGGGAAAGAGGGGATTAGTGGCTTAGAAAGTGCGCTCTTTGGAAGTGCTGCTGGTGCTGTGGCCGCCGCGGTAACGACACCATTGGATGTGCTGAAGACAAGAATGATGCTGGCGAAGGAGAAGACGGCTTTGGTGCCCTTGCTGAAGCAGATATTGAGAGACAGTGGGCCAAGAGCTTTCTTTGCGGGCATTGGTCCAAGGATAATGTGGATTAGTATTGGAGGGGCGGTCTTCTTGGGTTCATATCAAACAGTGTATAACTCTCTGACGGTTGAGGAAGTGTAACATTTCATGATAGATGATGATAGCATTTGTGGGCGTACGGATAGATCTCCTACCTATATACCCCCTCATAAATATCTCCCGTTTAGGTCGGCAGGAGATATTGTAACATTATAATACTTCTCAAAATATAGACATTTATAAACTGTAATGGAGCCAAGATATGCAATGGTTTTATTATATTGATTGGCCTTTAAGTGAAGCTAATCAAGGACAAAGTGCCTCAAGTTGACTCTTCTGATGCTGGCACAGCTGGTGCTGGTGCTCGTACAGGAGTCTCCTGTACAGGTTTCGGCTCCTTGTCCCATTTTATTTCCTTCCGACCATTGCTTTTATAGTACAACATGACATCCGCTCCACCTTTCCATATATGAGCACGGAGAGTAGCAAGACTCATGGTCACTGGTAGTTTCTAGAAGACGGTTAGTTGCTGAGCTGGGTACTTCAAAGGGTAGCCTACCTGGTCATTGCAGTAAAGTTCTAGGAACTCTTCGGGCTTTAAGGCGTTGGGATCTGGATTCTCTGGCATCGGCTCAATCCGGTCTGCAACATAGCCCAAAATTTTCTTCACTCGAAGCATCTTGTTGGCATTCAGACGTGCGTTACCATCAGGCCCGGCAACACTAGGGAGTTGATCTTCCCATGGCTGGAGCACGAAAGACACCTTTACAGGCTCTTTGAATGGAATCCTGTTCTACGTGGATATTAGCTGCTGCGCATAGAACCGCTCGGGGGAATTAGTCACCTTCAAGAGTAACTCTCCAAGCCATTTTGGCGCTCTCTCTTCAATCAGACTTGCGTCTTCGCCAACCGTCCCAACCGTCCCCCTATAGAGATCCACACTCCCGCCAGATGTTTCTTCTTGGATGATAACTGTAGTCATTGGAGGGGGTTTGAGCACCGGGGTTTCCGCAGGCATGCTAGGCGTGATTCCAGTCTCAACCTCCTGAGTTGGGTTCTCCAATAAAGCCTTTGCGTATTCGTTCCTCACTTTCTGAACAATACCATAGAAACTGTCATCTACCTCTTTCTCCTTATCTCCATTCTCCGAAGCCTCAGAACTGTCGTCAACTTTTTCTTCAGTCACGACTGGCTTCTCAGTAGTCACAGACGGCGATCGACCAGACTTTTTATTACCAAAGGGCATACCCATACTCTTCATACTGAACTTCTTTCCAAACCTGCTATCTTTTCCATTGGTCTCTTTTTCATCCAAGGGTGACTTGGGGGGTTTGTCTTCGGTCACACCTGGTGTGACTGCAGGCTTTTTATCCCCTTCAGTTGTGGCAGACGGTGGGTTTGAGAAGTAGTCTACTGTCTTTTCCCCCGACGCGCGACTCGTCTGAGATGCACCTTTGTCAAGGGGATAGCCATCCTCCGGGACACCAGGCAGGTGACCAACACCGCCAGGTGTTGCAACTCCGATGCCCATGCCTGGTGTCATTGGAACTGAGCTTCCATTCGCACGGGGAGTAACTACAGATCCAGACCCATCCATGAAGTCCGACGTTGGCATCTGAATGGAAAGTGGCCCATTGCGTTGACTAGCCTTTTTGACATTCTCGTTCAACTCTTTTCGATATGTTTCATCTCGTTTGATGACTTCGTCTATTAGATTTGAAAACAAATGGCGTAATATCCACTTTCCAAGATTGACTAATTGAGACAGTTAGTACAATTTCAAAGTCCACTAATTCAGACCTACTTCTCTGATCATCTCTAAATTCGACAGGCTCTTCCATTTCAAGCTCATCGGCATACATCTCTGCATCAAAACATGTATTCTCCTCCAAAACGACAGCCAGTCGGCCTGTTCTAGTATCGACAGAACACCATGGCGCAATAGCTTCCAGAGTGTTTACTTCAGGCTCAACATCTTCGAGATGCTTCTTTCCAAAAGACTGAATAGGAATACACTGATTCTTCATTAGCATGGCTTATCAAAGCTAGGATATCACATACCTTTAGTAGATCCCAGAGTACAACATTACTAGCAGTATCCAAGGTCAATACTCTCCGTCGATCGTTGAGTAATTTATGCTTCACGAGACCATGCTGACCCTCGATCGTTTCTTCAGGTAACGCGTAAACTGGTACAATTGCTCCAATCTCTGGATCCATGATAACCTCAGAACCTTTTCGGGCACCTGAAGTGGAGTAAATGATCGCAGCATCGGAATCTCTTGCTGTAGGAAAGCTGGCGGTATTTGATATTCTGAGGATAGAGAGGGATGGGATCTCCTTTTTCGGCAGCGTTTTTGAATCGGCTGGGAGGCTGTGGCGCTTTTGTTGCGAAGCTGCGCTTGAAGCACGGTGACGCTTGTATACTTCTGGTAGTTGAGCATCGTTTCCGGTCTCAACATTCGCCCACCGGTTGATAGAGGAGCTCGAACTGGCCGTCCAAATGTGGTCGCCATAAGCAATAACTTTGCTGACCCCATCATTTTCCTGAGCAACAGCAATAGAAAGGCCGTCATCCAGTTCTCCAAGAGTGTTCCGTACATCAGTCTTGACTACTAGACCAGAACGGTCACTACTATAGAATACGCCAAGGTCTGGATCATCCGAGTAGAGCGACCATATACTGTCGTTGTGCATAGTTAGAGTGTGCATGCATCTTCCAGCAGTAACGCTCCAAACCTTGATCGTTTGGTCGGAGCTTGCGGTCATGATGGTATCGCCAGTTTCGTTGATCAAAATGTCCCTGATGTTATCCGTATGTCCCATAAACTTCGTAACCCGTTTCCCGGATCTGGGATCCCAGAGTCGGACTATGGACTCTGGACCTCCGCTCGCAATCATGGTCCGGCTCACACTCAGGGCATATACCGAGCCTTTCTCGCTCTCCTCCTCATCTTTGACCTCGATGTCAAGCTTCTTGCCAGCTCCACTGAGATCCCACAAGCATATCCGTCGGTCCAACCCTCCCGAGGCGACCCAATCTGCCTGGGAATTAGGTGTCGCAAGGCACTTGACATAGTCGGCATGCTGTCCTATTGTCTGCGGCGCTTCCGCTCCGTTTGACAAAGGACGCCATATCTTTACGGTCAGATCAGACGAAGCCGAGACCAACGCCGTGTTCTTTTGCGCCAGCACAATATCATTGACCCAGTGCGTATGCGCTTGGGTTTGAGATCGGAAGGTTGTCGAGGTCTTTCCTTTCGCAACCGGAGGGTCATCGAACGGATTTTCCGACGCTGGTTCGTCTTTCAAGTCGAGATTCAGATCCCAGGCGCAGATTGAACCATCTCTACCTCCTGAATACCTGACCAGCTCTCTTATCAGCCCTGCTCTGTGAGGTTCCAGCAGTCGCGAGGGCACTTACAAAATCGATTGATCGCTGTCCACGGCGAGGCCGTTCACGCCCGATCGATGACCGCCGGTCGAGTTCTCGAGTGGTAAGACTATATCACAACGCTGTTATGCACGTCTTCGTGGACAGCCTCGGCGGGGGAACAAACTTACCATAGCTTATGCGCTGCTTTGCTTTTTTGGCCATTGCCATTAACTAATCTGGTACAGCAAGCATGCACGTCAACTGTTGCCAAGTATCAAAGAAGGAATGCAATGCAATAATGTCATGAGTGTAGAAATGAATGTGTTGGGGGATCTAACAACGTCCGAGCGATGGGTTGCCTACCAGGTCGATTCTGGGGAAACTGCAGCTCGGCGGGGGCGCTTAATTGAGCTATAAATCCACCATCGGTTAAAGTTGTGAATATGTTGTGAAATTTTGGGGTGATACACTGAATTCTTCCGATATGACAAGTCAATAGCATGGAGAATTTAAGCGTGGAAAGGAGTTGTTTACTTGGGAGTTCTTATTCTTGTGAACTAACTTCAGGCATATTTGTGAGCTGAAAGCTCAACGTAATTATGGTTATTATGTGCTTCAAGGTGCGTGAGCTCCTATGAATCCGTCCACTACTAATGTACATCTACATAGACTCATTTGTATGCTTCTGCCTGTACTCCTTAATAATCAAATAGGTATCTTCCATCCATGCTCCAATGCTTCAAACGCCTGAAATTTCAAAGTTTACAACCCCCTGCCCCATGCGAAATCATCAGTGAATCCCCTATTTATCAACACAGCAGCAATATTTCTGCGCTGCAACGACAGGTCACGCTCTTCATAGCATGAAGTATCTAAGCCGAGGGCGACACACAGAACGTTGGTGCAAACAAAGACACCGCAATCATATCCGTTGCTCTGGTTTGCGCAGCCAGTTAGAGGGACTTTCCACTCCTCATCAATATATGTATCTCCCAGGTGGAACTTGAGAAACTTTCTCATTTCATCAACAAATCTCGTGCCACTACCTCCGAAACTGTCAAAATATTCTATAGTCCTTGCTACCGGCCGAATCACGCCAACGGTCCAATGGTTGCCTGAACAGATAGGTACGAACAGAGTGTCCACCTCTAGTAAGTCCGTGCCGGGTGCTTTCTTTCTCTTCATCAGTCTCAATGTACTGGCGGCTCCTTTCTTGAGTAAATCGGGATAAAAGAAACTATTATGCGACATGAATCTTGGAACTTTGCTAGGAGTCTCGCCACGAGCTTTCGCTTCAGCAACATCAGCCTTATTTGCAGCATCCAATACCCAATCAATGTATGTATTGACAATCTCATCATTGAGCCAGGCAGTCTGTGGAATTAAGGTATGGAAATCTTTCCCGTGCAAATCATTGCCTGCGAATGCTGTGGTGATCACCTGTCTAGGATTGACACGCACAGTATTGGCTACCTCATTTTCCCAATGTGAATTAAGTGGTTGTACTAGTGGTCTCAAGGGACTTCGTCGTTTGAGTCTCAACTCCTTCGCGGCCTTGATCGCAGCTTTTCGATCGTCCTCTGCTGCTTTAACTGCGGCCTCTATTTCTTTTATTCTCCGCTCTTCTGCTGCCCGAGTACGTTTCTCGATCACATATTTAGAAGGGTGCAATTTAGACTTCTCTTCCTCAGGTGTCAGGAGGAGAGTCTTCATTCGATCGTCCAAATTAACTTCTGCAGCATCATCGGATCTTTTCAATGCGACCTTTCCGACTGACCGACGGGCCCATATGTTGAGGGGTGGCGGTGTAAGTTCTGGAGTCCTAGGAGATACATTGGGATCCGAATGTCTACGGTAGTCCTGTATACTATCCCTTTCACTGATTTCTACATTTTGATGTCCATCCATGGATTCTGGGGTAAGTGGTGCAGCATATTTTGAGCTCTTTCCTTTGTTACCCAAGGTAAGTGGTGGTGCTCCAAAGAAATCCTCGTTCCGCTGCTCAATCTCTGCATCGGTTTGACATCCCGAATAATCCAGCGCAGCGGCGCGTCTGCTGCTACTGTAGCCTGCGGACCTGGACCTAGGAGCTGCTGCTGCCGCTGCCTGGACAGGGACTTTCTTCTGGCCGCGCATGTCCGTGATAGATTTGTTTTGTTTCCTTTGTGTTGTTGGAATAGGGATAGATACACCAGGGGATTTCTTCTGGTGGCGCTTAATCGCAACTTCATCGTCCTGTCTCTGCTGGGATGACTGCGTGTGAGCCGGTGTAACAACTGGCAATGTAAGCTTGTGAATAGATGCCAGCACCGTCTCTAAGCCCTTACTGTCATTGGAGCTGTGGTCCATGGCGGAGAACGCTGAGGTATCGGGTAACAAGTTCTTGAACCATTCCCAGAATTGCAACAACATGCCGTTATAGTTCGGCATATCGGATACTGCCTTTAGGGGTGCTACCAAAGCCTTGGAGAGGTGTTAGCTGACGAAGCGCATTGTGTGATGGGTCTCAAACTAGCTACCTCAGTGTTCGCGACAGAGTTTCGTGTTAGTTGGTGCGATGCTTTGCGCTTATGAGTGTTCATTTTGAATAGAACAGGCAGAGGGTTGTTGCAACTGAAGAAGCGACATCGAAGAGGAAGCGCACGATGATTGTGGGTTGTTGGGGGAATCTGTGGTCGTGATGGTCCGGACGATCTAGAAAGATGAACGCGAGGTATTTGGCATTGAGCTTCAAAATGGGCGAGGCTGAAAGCTAAAGTGACCGGGTGGGGTATCCCTGTCATTTGGCAGGGCACATGACTATATGGCTTCAACTGTCCGTTTCTGGTTAGAACAAAAACCTCCCAAATGAGAGTAATGCTACCGTCTCTAAAGAACAGAAGCAAGTAGCACATAGCACATAGCATATCAGAATTAATTATTTGCTTTGGAGTCACATCCTTGGTAGCACCACTTTTAGATACAGCACAGTCGTATGAAAATCATGCAAGTACATCGTATGGATTAAGAGAATGGGACAGCTTTCAGGTCAAGTTGTTCATGGAATGAATGGAATGTAGTAAAGTCTTTGTTTCCTATGTTCGCCAGCCATCCTAAATCTACATAAACTACTAGCGCAGGATGTAAGAACATGTTGCACCATAATGTTTTTGTTCATCCATAGCAAAAATCTTGAATTTTCCTCTATCAGGTATCAAGTATCAACAACCATCCTCACCCAACCATGCATACTCGCGCTGGGAAGGACGGATATATATCACGAAAGCAAAAAATGCTCCCAAATAATACGCCATCTATAGGCAACGCTTTAGCCCGCCTCAAACACATGCGGAAAAGATGTGGTATCTTCGTGTGACATACAAGTCATAGAAACATGAAAACAAAAGAGAGCTTCCTCAAATCATAATCTCCTCCCAGATCAGTTCCCTAATCGTAAATTTGTGCAAGAATAAAAGTTATATGTGTCGAAAGAATTAAGCCAAGTAAAGAGCAACGCAGAAGGGGGAATCGAAAGCGCTCAAGTTGCAAGAAAGAAGAAGAAAAGCCAGAAGCCGTAAAATACGAAACGCAGGATGCTTCTAAAAACAGTTCAGACTGCCCTTCTTCTTCTTTTTGCTGATGGCGTTCATTCTCTCCTCCAAGTGTGCTCGTGCAACCTCAGCATCCCGCCTCTTCTTTCTCTCCTCTTCAACCTGAAGCATGCTCCACCGGTTTTCTTTTTCGGCGGGTGCGTTCTTTTCTCTCTCTTTGGCCATCTCCAATTCATTCTGGAGTTCGTTGGCACGCTTTCTCCATGCGTCACAATCGGCCTTCACCTTGTTGCTCTGCCTCTCTAAATCAGTAAGAGCCTCCTCAAGTGTTGTCGTGAGCTGTTTCTCGGCGAACAGGTGCTTCTCGATAGTACGTATACGGGCTTCTTGATCTTCTTGAATTTGTGCAATAGCAAGATCTTTACTATTAGGACGGTTTGCTTGGGTTGGTGTTGGGGGAAGATTGGTTGGTGATATAGTTCTAGGCAAGGGTGGTAGAGGAAAGGCAGGTGGTGGTGACGGTAATGATGAGACCGAAGGGGATTTGCGAAGGCCGCCGTTTGTGGAATTGGACCGCTGGAAACCATTAATATGAGGCTCAGTTTGAGCTTCTTCGATTTTGGCCTATACAAGTTAGTGGAAGCAGAACAACTAACGAAAACACTTCTTACCTGGAGCGACGCATATTCCTCCCTAATAGCCTCTAGTTCGCCTTGAACTCTCACATGAGCAGCTTTAGCTTCATCGAGAGCTGCGTTACGCTCAGTTTGCAAAGTCGAGAGTCGGTTGTTAGCCTGTTGGTGTTGGTCAAAGTTCGAGGCCAACTGATCTTCGAGCTCCTCGACAAGACGGGAGTTCTTCTTGTTTTTGGTTTCCAGGTCGATATTGTATTTCTTGAGAGCGGCAAGTTGCTCCGAGATTGATGTGTGATCAATCTTGATCTTAGCACCCTCGGCGGTCTGTAGGAGTAGAGTTGCGACTTCGACCTTAACAGTTTCAAGTTCCTGCATCACTGTATCATTGATAGTTGAGAGCTCAACCACATGTTTCTCGATCTCACTACTCTTCTTCTTCTCGTTGGCAAGGGCTTTTTGATCGGCAACGATATCAGCAATTCTTTCTTGAAGCTTTTCGGTGCTAACTTCAACACCCAGCGCCAATGCCACCTGTTTGGCGACTTTAGTAAGCTCATCTCGGGCCTCAAGAAGATCGTTTTCGAGAGTAGCGATGCTTGCTTGATGTTCCGAGGTGATTTTCGCCAAGTGCGCCTCATGATCAGCATGCAAGCTTGCTGTACATTCCTCAATCTCCCTGGCATGATTGTCCCGCAGTAGGCTAAGACCTTCCTGATGTACTTTGACAACATTTCCATGCTCGATAATCTGTTCTTCAAGTCTGGAAATGATGCTCTTATGTTGTTCCGACTCAGCAGCAGCAAGCTCTTTGGCCTTTGTCATTTGATCGAGTTGCTCCTGAGCTGAAGTATGAGATTCTTCCAGCATCACTACACGGTCGGCATTGGCAGCTACAGTTGCTTTGTGTTCCTCTATTTGCTTTTCCAGTGAGGTAACGATGTCGTTGCTAGCTGGCTGGTCAGCCATGGTTGATATCTGTTGCTCTAGTTGTGCAATTCTCTCAACGAGCTGTTTCTCAGAGGTTTGCATCGATATCAAAGCTGTCTGATGCCGTCCTTCCCAACTGGCCAATTCTGCCTCCAAATCCGATATTTTCTTGTCCTGAACTTCATTCAGTTCTTCCCCAAGCCCTCTATCACCATCCGCTGAGTTGACATGTGCGCTAATAGAAGCTCGAAGACCCTCGACCTCAGCCTGCAGCTCCATCTCTCGTGCAGCGTGTGCTTCTTGGAGCAGTTTCATCTGTCCCTGACTTTGCATGAGGACAGACATGTCCATGGGAGAAGCTTTCAAGCTCGATCGCTCACGAGTCAGTCCGGAGATGATTTGTGTCTTCAATTCCATCTCCTTCTTGACTGCTGTGATATCTGCTTCCAATTCTTGAACACGCTCCGAGCGGGTATGCAGCTCGTGCATCGCTGCATTGATATTCAGTTCGAAGTTTGCCATGACGTCTGGATTTGTCTCGAAGCTCTCTGAAGCTATATTTCGCAAAGTTGCGAACGCTCGATGAGCTCTATCTATGACCATCACGTTCTGGCTTGACTTCCGCCGAATGAATGGTGATGTGGGGGATGAACCCTCATTCATCTTAGCCTTGGCGACATCTGACTTGAGTTCTTCCACAAGATCGAGAGCTTTCTCATGTTCTTCCTCCAATTCAGCATACTTTTCTGCTAGTACTTGCTGTGCCTGCTCTTTCTCTACTGCAAGCTTCTTCAAATTCTCTACTTCAGCCGCTACGGTCTTGTCACTGGCCTCCCCATCGACCATATCCGCTGACTCTGACTTCTTAACCGCGGTGTCAGCATCAGAGGTTTCCATGGTACCAGGTAATTCCCCAGCTGAGGACAATTCCGATGAAAGCGACCGCGAGGATGAAAATTGTCCTCCTGCTTCTCTTAGCCCGTTCACCCTCGCGTCTGCTAAAAAAGAAGTAGGCCTTGTCGAAGTTATCGGTGAGGATACTGACAAGACTGAGTCTCGGTTCTTGTTTGGATGACGGGCTTCATCAACCGCATCCTGGAGCTCTGCTAACGTACGCATGGCTTCCTCGTATTTAGCGGACAGGAGATCAAACTCATTAACTGTCGATTCGTGCTCCACCTTGAGATCAAAAAGCTCTTGGGTAACATTCTCCAGTTTATCTTCCACAAATTTCGACTGTGCAGGAGTTTGTGACATGGCAGGCAAAGCACCTCTTCCGGACAGTTCCCCATCTATTGGCTCTCCATCATCAATTGGCCCGTCAAATTCGGATCGTTGAGCTTGGCCGGCCACGGGAAGATGTTCGCCTTCATCATCAGTCTCCAAGATTGTATCAGTACGACTTCGATTGCTAGCGCTCTGTTGTCGAGAATGGTCCGGGGGAGTTCGCTTGCCATTTACCGCGGGTGCTTCTCGGTCGATAGTTTTGCCGTCCTGTTGAATGTGATCAAGCTCGTACAGCAAGTTGTCTAGCTTTCCAAGACTTCGTTGACGCTCAACCACATGTTCTAGTCTATCGATTTCGCGTTGCATAAGCTCAGCATCCTGGTCAGCTTCTGCCAACCGCTCTTCCAAAGTTGAGATATAATCTTCGCAACTAGCTTCGTTCTCGCGAACACGAGCAATCTCTTTTCGAAGTTCCATAACAATTGCCGAATTCTTCTCTTCTCCAGATGTGTGGCCATCAAGCTTGGCTTCCAGATCATGCAAGTAGTGCTCGGTGCTGGACTCTCGATCAATCAATTTTTGTAGTCGAGCTTGGAGTTGTTGATTTAAATTA